>Ga0315545_1000552_pt1 | contig 39204 bp, 35 predicted proteins | sample SalMarSW160210MG_FD_203096 | JGI IMG/M metagenome (GOLD analysis project Ga0315545, IMG submission 203096) | Salt marsh sediment microbial communities from the Plum Island Ecosystem LTER, Massachusetts, United States - Salt Marsh Sediment SW1602-10 ...
CGAGTAGCCGAAGGTCATCTGGGTCAGGTCGTTCGTCCCGAAGGAGAAGAAGGATGCGACCCCGGCGATCTTGTCGGCGATCAATGCCGCCCGCGGGATCTCGATCATGGTCCCGAAGAGGTGGTCGATCTTCTTCAGGTCGAACTTCTTCAGGACCTCGGCGTAGACCTTCTTGGCGAGGGCCAACTGGTCCTCGAGCTCCTTGACCGCGCCCACGACCGGGATCATGATCTCAGGATACACCTTCTTGCCGGCCTTGACGAGCTCGGCCGCGGCCTCGAGGATCGCGCGGAATTGCGTCTCGCTCACCTCGGGGTATGTCACGCCCAGGCGCACGCCGCGGTGCCCCATCATCGGATTGTTCTCCTGGAGCGCGTTGGCACGCTTCTCAAAATCTTCCATGCTGATGTTCAGGCTCCGGGCGAGCTGTTCGCGCTGCTCCTTCTGGTGTGGCACGAACTCGTGGAGCGGCGGGTCGAGCAGACGGACCGTCACCGGATACCCGTCCATAGCCTCCAGGGTCCCCAGGATGTCTTTCTTCATGAACGGGAAGAGCTCTTCCATGGCCTTGCGGCGCTCCTCGACCGTCGAGGACATGATCATCTTGCGCAGCAGGAAGAGCGGCTCTTCGGAACCCTTGCCGTAGAACATGTGTTCCGTACGGAACAACCCGATCCCCTCCGCCCCGAAACCGCGCGCCTTCTTGGCGTCTGCCGGCGTGTCGGCGTTCGTGCGGATCTTGAGCGTGCGCACCGAATCGCATATCTTCAAGAAGTCATTGAATGTCTGGTTCTCGGCCGCCGCGTCCATCATCGCGAGTCGACCGGCATAGACCAGGCCCTTCGTGCCGTTCAGGGTGACCCACGCACCTTCCTTGACGACCTTGTCGCCGATGTGAAAGGTCTTCGCTCCCAGGTCGATCTCGATGGCCGAGCACCCCACGACGCAGCACTTGCCCCAGCCGCGGGCCACAAGCGCCGCATGCGACGTCATGCCGCCGCGCGCCGTCAGGATGGCGACGGCGGCCCGCATCCCATCGATGTCCTCGGGGTTGGTCTCTTCGCGCACGAGGATGACCTTTTTGCCTTCCTTGGCCCATCGCACGGCGTCCGCTGAAGTAAAGACGACCGTGCCGCCGGCCGCGCCCGGACCGGCCGGAAGGCCTTTTCCGATGGGCCTGTTCTTCTTCTCCTCGGCCGGGTCGATGATCGGGTGCAACAGCTCATCCAGCTGATCGGGCGTCACACGCCTCACCGCTTCTTCTTTCGTGATCAGCTCCTCACGGACCATGTCCAGGGCCATCTTGACGGCCGCGGGGCCGTTGCGCTTGCCCACGCGGCACTGCAACATGAAGAGGCGGCCCTTTTCGATGGTGAACTCGATATCCTGCATGTCCCGGTAGTGCTTCTCCAGGCGGTTCTGAATGTTGAAAAGCTCCTTATAGACGCCGCTCATGGCGTTTTCGAGCGTCTTCAGGTCCTTGTTGTGGTCGCTCTGGGACACCCTATTGATCGGCGCCGGCGTGCGGATGCCGGCGACCACGTCCTCGCCCTGGGCATTGATCAGGTACTCGCCGTAGAAGTGGCTGTCGCCGTTGCCCGGGTTACGGGTGAAGGCGACACCGGTGGCCGAATCATCGCCCCTGTTGCCGAAGACCATGGACTGGACGTTGACCGCCGTGCCCCACTCGTCGGGGATGCCCTCGATGCGCCGGTACGCGACCGCGCGCCTTCCGTTCCAGGAGCCAAAGACCGCGCCGATGCCGCCCCACAGCTGCGCCATGGGGTCGTCCGGGAACTCCCGGCCCAGGACCTCCTTCACCTTTTTCTTGAAATCCTCACAGATGACCTTCAGGTCCGCGAGCGTCATCTCCACGTCGAGATTGTAACCCTTCTTTTTCTTCAGGGCCCCCATGATGCGCTCGAGTTGCTTGCGGATCCCCATGTCCTCCTCGGGCTCGATGCCGCCGCCCTTCTCCATGACGACGTCGGAGTACATCATGATGAGGCGACGGTACGCGTCATAGACAAAGCGGCCGTTGCCGCCGGACTGCTTGATCATGCCGGGGATCGTCTTGGCCGTGAGGCCCACGTTCAGGACCGTCTCCATCATGCCGGGCATGGACTTGCGGGCGCCGGAGCGCACGGAGACGAGCAGCGGATTCCCGGGGTCGCCGAACTTCTTGCCCATCAGCGCCTCGACCTTCTTCAAGGCCCTGGCCACCTCGTCCTTGACCCCCGGGGGGTACTTCCTGCCGTTCTTATAATAAAAGGTGCAGACCTCCGTCGTGATCGTGAAACCCGGCGGGACGGGAAGCCTGAGCTTGGGGTGCCCGGCCATCTCGGCCAGGTTGGCGCCTTTGCCGCCCAGGAGGTTCTTCATGCTCTCGTTGCCGTCTGCCTTGCCACCGCCGAAGAAGTACACGTTCTTCTTTGCCATTGCCGCTGAACTCCTTCCCTTATGTGTGATGATGGGATCTAAGTCGAGAGTATCTAACTAAACTAGATGTAAATGTTCCGGCTGGTCAGGCCGCCGTTATGTGCCCGCCGGTCACGCCGCCGTTCCTTTGTCCATCAGATAATGCTTTAGGCGGGTCGCCTCGACGCGGTCCTGCTGCATCGTGTCGCGGTCGCGCACCGTCACCTTCTGGTCCTCGAGCGACTGCACGTCCACGGTCACGCAATAGGGCGTGCCCACCTCGTCTTGCCGCCGGTAGAGCTTGCCGATGGCCGCCGTGTCGTCATACGCCACGGCGAGGTGCCTCTTTAGGTCCGTGGCGATGGCCTTTGCCATCTCGACGACGGGCGCGCGGTTCTTCAAAAGGGGCAGGACCGCCGCCTTGATGGGCGCCAGGGGCGCCGAAAACTTCAGGACCACGCGCTTCTCGCCCTTGACCATCTCCTCATGGTAAGCGTCGACAAGAAAGGCCAGGGCCGTGCGGTCCACCCCGCCCGACGGCTCGATGATGTGGGGCCGGACCTTCTTGTTCCCGGCGGGGTCGAAATAGAGCATCTCTTTACCTGACGCCTTCTCGTGCTGGACCAGGTCAAAGTCCGTCCTGTTCGCGATCCCTTCCAGTTCGGACCAGCCGAACGGAAAGTTGTATTCAATATCAGAGCAGGCCTTGGCATAATGCGCCAGTTCATCGCGCGCGTGCTCGCGGATGCGCAGGTTCTCCTTACGGATCCCGTAGCGCGTGTACCAGTCAAAGCGCTCCTTGATCCACGAGCGATACGACGCCTCGGCGTCCTCGGGGACAACGAAGTACTCGATCTCCATCTGCTCGAATTCGCGCGTGCGAAAGGTGAAGTTGCCGGGTGTGATCTCGTTGCGGAACGACTTGCCGATCTGGGCCACGCCGAAGGGCAGCTTCTTGCGGGTCACATCGAGGATGTTGAGAAAATTGACGAAGATCCCCTGGGCCGTCTCGGGCCGCAGATACGTGACGCCCGCCGCGTCCTCGACCGCGCCCAGGGACGTCTTCATCATCAGGTTGAAGGCGCGCGGGGGGCTCTTGGCGAGGTCGATCGCACCGTCGCAGGCCGGGCACTTCTTGACGTTCGTTGTATCCGTTCCGACGAGGTCGTCGAGCCGGAAGCGCTTCTTGCAGGCGGGACAATCCACGAGGGGATCGGCGAACCCGTCGACGTGGCCCGAGGCCTTCCAGACCTGAGGGTGCATCAGGATGGCGGCATCCAGGCCCACCATGTCCAGCCTCTCCCGGACGACAGACCGCCACCAGAGGTCCTTGACGTTGCGCTTGAGTTCGACCCCCAACGGGCCATAATCCCAGACGCTGCCAAGCCCCCCATAGATCTCGGAGCCCTGAAAGATAAACCCCCTCCTTTTACAGAGGGAGACGATCTTATCCATCAATGATGTATCGGCCATCACGGTGATAAGCGGCGGGTTGATCGGAACATCTATTTTTACTCGAAAAACACGGCAGTGTCAATAGAAATCGGCCGGATTGTCAAGCCAAATCAGAAATGTCCTGGTTGGTATTACAAGAAATCGGCCGGGCATGTTCGCGGCGGGGCCTCGATCGCTTGCGCGGACCCCGGACTCTGGCGCCTAAGACTCGTGTTCAAGCCTGCGCAGCTCCTCCTCGCTCATGGAGTAGCTGTGGTCTTTGTCGGGAAAGCGGCCCTTGTCCACGTCTTCCCTGAAACGGCCGAAGGCCTCTTCCATGCGACTCAAAAGCGTCTCATATTTCTTGACGAACTTAGGAAGCCGGCGGTCAAAGAGGCCCAGGAGATCGTGCGTCACCAGGACCTGGCCGTCGCAGGACGGCCCGGCGCCGATGCCGATGGTCGGCACGCCCAGCTTCTGCGTGATCAACGCCGCAAGCCGGTCCGGCACGCACTCCATGAGGACACAAAAGCACCCCGCAGATTCCAGCGCCAGCGCCGCGGCCAGGATCTTCTTCGCCGCCTCGGCATTCTTACCCTGCACCTTAAAGCCGCCCTGCTGATCCGCGGTCTGGGGGGTCAGGCCGACGTGGCCCATGACCGGGACGCCCGCCCGGATGATCTCTTTGCTGACGGCCACGGCCTGCTCGAACCACTCGAGCTTCACCGCCTCACAGCCGCCTTCATCGACAAACCGGCGCGCGTTCTTGACGCTCGCCGCAACGTCCTTTTGGACGGCCTCATACGGCATGTCGCCGATGACGAGCGCCTGCTTCACCGCGCGGCGAACGGCCTTGGCGTGATAGACCATCTGGTCCATGGTCATCTCCCGGGTCGACTCCAGGCCCAAGACGACGTTGGCCACCGAATCGCCGACGAGGACCATGTCCACGCCCGCGCGGTCCACGGCCAGGGCCGTCGGATAGTCATAGGCCGTCAGCATCGTGAGCTTGCGCTTGCCCTTCGCCGCCTGCATCTCGGCTATCGTCATGACGTCACCCCTCCCGGCCTGCGCCCTGCTTCAAACAGCTATCGATCCATCTCTGTGAGCAGTTCCTCGATCTTTTGCGCGATCTCCAGGCGGTATTCGTAAAAGGATCCGTTGTGGCCGCCGTACACGGCCAGAAAGTCTTTGGTGTCGCCGGGCGCCGCATCGAAGATCCGGCGGCCCATCGAAAAAGGCACGACCTCGTCGTTGCGGCTATGGATCACCAAAAGGGGCGCCTTGACACGGCGCACCTTTTCCAGGGAGTCAAACCGGTATCTCAGGAAGACCGTCGGCAGGAACGCAAAGACGCGGCGCGACATATCGGCGATGCAGGTGAAGGGGCCCTCGAGGATGATGCCGCCCACCTCTTTTTCCGTCGCCAGATCGATGGCGACCGCGCTGCCCAGCGACTCGCCGTAGAGGATGATCTTCGCCGGCGTCCCGCCGCGTTCCGCGACGAGGTAATCGTAGGCGGCCCGCGCATCTGCGTAGAGGCCCTTTTCGCTGGGCGTCCCCTTGGACCGTCCGTAGCCGCGGTAGTCGAAGACGAGAACCTCCAGCCCCAGGTCATGGAAGAGGCGCATCTTTTGGACACGGTGGCTGATGTTCCCGCCGTTGCCGTGCAGGAGCAGGACCGTCGCCCGGGGGTGGGACCGGCCGGCAAACCAGCCGTGGAGCTGTGTTGCGTCGGCCGCGCGCAGGAAGACCTCTTCGTATTCCAACCCCACCGCCTGCGGCGTCTGCTCGATCGCCCGGTAAGGGACAAAGACCGAACTCTGCTCCATATACCAGACGTACACCACGAAGACCGATACCAAAAGGACCAATAAGATCATGAGTCTAAGGAGATTCCTTTGTCTGATACCCATGGCCTAAAAAGGGCGCCCAAAAGCCCCGGCGATCTTTGCCGCCCCATTTGAGACAAAGAGGATCATGGTGATTTTGTCTCACGGCCATCTTGTCTCATTTTTTCGAGCCCTTCATCTTCGCGCCAAGGATCTTGACGATGTCGTCCCAGGGCTTACGGCTCTTGAACACGACGATCGAGACGCGGTAATCGTCATAGTACGCGATCCCCGCATAGCAGTGCCTGGCCGCGCGCGTGTAGCCGGTCTTGCCCAACACCAGGGGGTCCGCCAGCCGCCACAGAAGCTTGTTGTGGTTGCGCCGGCGGATCTTCACGCCGTCGCTGCCCTCGATCGTCACGTACTGTTTCTTCATCGTCCGGACGATGAAGGGATGGCTGAAGGCCGCGCGCGTGATGATCGAAAAATCATACGGCGTCGTTCCCATCTTGCTATCCGGCAGGCCGCTCGCATTGGTGAAATGCGACGCCTGGGCGCCCAGCTCCCCGGCCTTCCTGTCCATCAGTTCCGCGAAAGCGGACTCGCTGCCCGCCACCGCTTCGGCGAGCGCCACGCCCGCGTCGTTCGCCGAGGTGGCCACCAGCACCTCCAGGAGATCGCCGACCGTATAGGTGACGTCCGCCTTCAGGCCCGCCCGCGTCGGTTCGACGCGGGTCGCGTTGCGTGAAACGCGCACCTTGTCATCCAGGCCTTTTTCGTCCAATACCACCAGCGCCGTCAGGAGCTTGACGGTGCTTGCCGGCATGAACCTCCTGCGGGAGTTGCGGTCCATCAGGACGCGCCGGTTGGTGTAATCGACGGCGTACACCCCTTCGGCCGTCACGCCGCTCGACGCCTTTTTTGAAGACGCCTTCTTGGCGTGCGCCGTCCCCGGGACGCAAAGCAGCACGCAACACAACAACAGGATCTCAACGCGTCTTTTTATGGGCGTATAAATAAAAGGCACAGCTTTTACAAATGACCTTCTTGATGCTGATCGGCCGCGCCGCATCCTGCGGCATCTGGCAACAGACCAGGTTCAGTGTCCAGCAGGGCGCTGTGCCCGCGTCACGCATCAGGCACGCCTTTTGTCTCTCCGGAGAGCAATGGAAAAACTCCCAGCAGCGCAGCTCTCTTTATCTCGTCCTTTTCGGCTTTGTCCCGCGCGTCCTTTTCATGCCGGGCCCTGTTGCGTCAACCGCTCGAGATATTTTGTGATAACGGGATCGCCGGGTCTGTGCCGCAACGCCTCACGCAAGACGCCCGCCGCCTCCGCCGGCCGCCCTTCCAGAAAGAGAAGCCGACTCAACCTGATGTAGGCCGGACCGTTCTGGGGCAGGATCCGGATGAGGTGTCTGTAGACCTCCTTCGCGCGCTCCTGTTCACCCCGTTTTTCATAGATAAGGGCGCTGTTCAGGTAGGCGGATTCGAAGTAGGGATTGACCGCGATCGCATCCGCGTAGCCCTTCAGGGCCCTGTCATAATCCCCCAGCCGGAAGTACGCGTTGGCGACGTTGCTGTGGGCTTCGGGGATCTCGGGCTCGAGGTCCAGGGCTTTTTGATACTCTTCAAGGGCGAGCGGCAACTCTCCCTTTTGCTCGTAATAATGGGCGATGTGGTTATGCCCCGCCCCCGAGCTGACATAAAAGCGTTCATGCTCCTTTCCCAGCAGGCCGGGATTGACGAAGAAGACAAAAAGGAGGAGCAGGAGGCCCGATGCCAGGAGCCGGGATCCTTCCTTGTTCTTATGCATCTCCCGCGCGCGGTATACCGCGAAACCCGCGAACGGAAAAAGAAAGGGGACGCTGACGAGACGGTAGCGGGCGTTGACGAAATAGAGAAGGGGTCCGGCCAACAGGGCGAGGAGGAAGAGATACAAAAGGACGGGCCTTTTTTTCAGGCGCAGACTCAGAAAAATGCCCGAGAGGGCAAGGGGGGCGACCACGGGAAAGATGAAAAGCGGCAGCCTCAGGACGGAGCCGTACGTCTTGAAAAAATAAGGATGAATGACGTCCGGAATCTCGCCCCCGTCCCAATAGAGGACAAGTTTTCTCCACAAAAGGCGCACAAACCTGCCAGGTTGCGTAACGATGAAATGCTGGGCCTGCTGCGTCCAGAAACGCGAGACCTCCGACGGTTTAAGGGAACGGCCCACGGCGTTCTGGGCGATCATGACCGAGTCCTCCCTCAGGGTGACGTCGCCGCTCCGGAAGACGGGCGGCGGCTCGAAGACGCCTTGGGCATCCGGGTTGTTGCCGATGTAAAAATTGATGCCGCTGTGCGCGGTCAGGGGCACGATGTCGCGGCCCACGACCCAGTTGCGGACGGTCACGGTCCCGATGACACAGAAAAAGCCGGCCAGAAAAGCAAGGCCCCAAAGAACCCTCCTGCGGCCGGCCGTCCCCTTCGCGCCTCCCGCAAGCCAGAGAAGGACGAGAGGCACCAGGGCCAGGACCTGCGCGGCGGCCGTGGCGCCCAGGCCAGCCAGAACGCCTGCGCCCAGCCATTGCGGGGCGCCCCTCTCCCTCTCGCGGATATGGAGCAGGTAGAGGGCGAGGCACAGCTCCAGCGTGACGACGAGGACCGTGGGAAGAAGGGTGACATCGTAAACGATCATCGGCAGATACGCCGCCATCATCAAAGCGGCGATGAGGGCCACGACGGCATTGAAAAGCTTCCGCGTCAAAATAAACAAAAGGAGGCAATTGAGCGTCCCCAGCACAATCTGAAGGAACAACGCGACGTGCAGATGGTAGCCGACGAGACGGTACACCAGCCCCAGGAGATAGGGGTAAAGCGGCGAGGCGAAAAAGACGGCCTTGCCCAGCCAATCGCCCCCTGCGAGGGCCCGCGCCCAGTCGTTATAGGTCTGGGAATCGGTGGCCAGCATGTCCGAAATGGGGCTCTTCGCCATCTGGTAGAAGAAGGCGAACCGCAGCGCGAAGGCCAACAGGAGGACCCCGAGCAGGCACCGTCCAACGGCCCTCTCCGATAAGCGGATGGCCGGAGGTGCCGGCACCTCCGGCGGCCTGATGTCCGTCCTCTGGGAAACACGCTTGTTCTTCTTCATGCTTGTCCGTATCCGAAGACGGTCCTGCCGTCCGCGGCATCGGCAGGCGTCGCACAAGACGGCCGCGTTCCCGCCGTCAACGCGCTTCTGTCGTAGCGTAGAGATAAAAGGCGCAGCTTTTGCAGATGACCTTCTTGATGCTGATCGGCCGCGCCGCATCCGCCGGCATGCGGCAGCAGGGCAGATTCACCAGCCAGCACGGCGTCGAACCGACGTCCCGGATCAGGCACGTCTTCTGCTTTTCCGGGTCGCAGCGAAAAAACTCCCAGCAGTGGATCGTTCTTTCAGGGACCCGGACCTTGCGTGACCTTGTTCGCTTGTCCATCCGGACCTTGCGTGACCTTGTTCGCTTATCCATTCAGAGGCCCTTATAAGGTCTTATAGGGTGCTGACCCTTCCATGGTCGTCCACCAGCTTGGCCCGTGTCTCCGGGTAACGGCCCAACAGGTCGCGCCAGCGCGCCGGATCAAGGAGCAGACACGACGTCGCCAGCGCATCCGCCGTCGCGGCGCTGGACGCGACGATGGTCGCCGCCCGCGCGCCCGCTTGGGCGGGGTAACCGGTCTTCGGGTCGATGATGTGCGCGTAGCGCTTACCGTCTATCTCAAAAAATTGTTCATAATCGCCCGACGTCGCCGCAGCCTGGTCCCTTAGGTCCATCCTTCCGAAGATACGGTTCTTTTGGCGCGGGTCCCGGATCGCCACCGTCCAGGGTCTTCCATTATTGTCCCCCAGGCAATAGACGTTCCCGCCCGCGTTCACGAGGGCGGACGTGATCCGGGCCTCTTTGAGGCGGGCGATGGCGCGGTCGATCGCGTACCCTTTGGCCAGCGCACCCAGGTCCAGCTGCACGCCGTCTTTCAGCAGTTTCACACGGCGCGTCGCCCCGTCCAGATAGACATAGTCCATGCCCACGCGGCCCCGGGCCTGTTCGATGTCTTGCGGGGCGGGCAAGATCCGCTCCTTGATCGCCCGTTTCCAGAGCAGGGAGAGCGGCGCCACGGAGACGTCAAAGACGCCGGAGGTGGCCTGATAGAACTCGCGCGACATCTCAAGGACGCGAAAGAGGTCTTCGGAGACGACCAGCTCTCCTTTACGGTTCAGCTGCGCCAGTTCGCTATGCTCATCGAAAAGGTTGAAGACCTTGTCCAGGCGCCGGAACTCATCGAAGACGATCGCAAAGGCCCGCGTGTCGTAGGCGGTGACCTTGATGAACGTCCCCATGAAAAACGCCGAATCCTCTTTGGGCGGCTTGCTGCATCCGCCGCACAGCAACAGGGCACACGCGTTCAAAAGAAAAAAGGTCTTTATTGGAAAAAGGCTCTTCATTTTTTTATCACCTTCAGCAATTTCTCGAGAGAAAGCGTGTTCAGGAGGTCTTTTTTCTCCAGCCACGCCCGGCGCGCCAGCCCCACGCCGAACCGCATGTAGTCCAGGTGTGCCGCGTCGTGCGCGTCCGTGCCGATCGCCAGGCGCACCCCCGCCTCCTTCGCCGCCCGCGCCGGGATGTCGCCGAGGTCCATGCGCATCGGGTGGCCGTTGATCTCAAGGGCCGTATTCGTTGCGGCCGCCGCCTTGAAGATCTCGTCAAAATCCACTTCGTAGGAGGGCCGCGCGGGCCACTGGCGGCCCGTCGGGTGCGCGATGATGTGGACGTCCGGGTTCCGGCAGGCGCGCACGATGCGCCGCGTCAGATGCGCCCTGGACTGCTTGAAGCCGCTGTGCACCGCCGCCACCACGACGTCAAAGGTCCGCAGGATATCGACGGGGTAATCCATGCGGCCGTCCGCATCGATCTCGGCCTCGGTGGCGAAGAGCAGACGCAGCCCCTTGAGCCTGCCGTTCAACTTATCGATGTGCGCCCTCTTCTTTTTCAGGCGCTCCTTGTCGAGTCCCCGTGCCACCCTGAGGCTGACGGAGTGGTCCGTCAGGCACAGATAATCATAACCCAGCCGGCGCGCGGCCGTTGCCATCTCCTCGGGGGTATTGCGGCCGTCCGAATAATTGGTGTGCGCGTGGAAGTCTCCGCGGATGTCTTTGAGCGTCACCAGGCGGGGCAGCCGATGCCTGCGGGCGGCCTCGATCTCTCCTTTGTCTTCCCGCAATTCCGGCGGGATAAAATCCATGCCCAACCTGGCGTAGATCTCCGCTTCGCTCCGGGACGCCAGGCACCTCTCCTTTTTATCGAAGACACCGTACTCATTGATCCGCAGTTTTTTTCTGATGGCCAGCTGGCGCAGCTTGATGTTGTGGTCCTTGGAGCCCGTGAAGTAAAGGAGCGCTGCGCCAAAGGCGCTGGGGGCGAGCACCCGCAGGTCCACCTGAATATCGTCCTTCGTCAATACCGAAGATTTTGTCGCACCGTGCGCCGATACCCGCTTGACAAAAGGCAGCGCGACAAAGGCCTCCATCACCTGTGCGGGCTTAAAAGACGCAGCCAAGATATCGATATCGCGGACCGTTTCGCGGCCGCGTCGCAGGCTCCCTGCCGGCTCGATGTCCTTAACGGATTTAAGGTTTTTGAGTTCTCCGACGACGGCCCCGGCCACCTGTCGAGCCGTCTCGATATCCATGCGCTGCCGGCCCTTTTCAACGAGCTCGATCCCCTTGAGGACGTTCTCGACGGTCTTCTGCCGGACCCCGGGCAGGCCGGCCAGCCGCCCCCGGCGCGCGGCCCGCCGCAACGCGGCAACGCTACGGATGTCCAACTCGTCGTAAAAGAGCTTCGCGGTCTTGGGGCCGATGCCCGGGACCGCCAGCATGTCCACGACGCCCCGGGGGATGATTTTTTTGAGGTCCTCGTAGTGCCGGCACGACCCTGTGGCGATGATCTCCTCGATCTTCGCGGCCAGGTCCTTGCCGATGCCCTCGAGCTCCTCGAGGCGTCCCTGGGCGGCATACGGGCCGACGTCCTCCTGCATCGCGGCGATGCGGTCCGCCGCCCGGCCATAGGCCCGGATGCGAAAGGGATTGCCACCACGGATCTCAAGGAGCTCGGCGATGGCGCGGAATATGTCGGCGACCCTGGCGTTGATCATCAATACCCCACGAAGTCCTCGGTCACGACCTTGTCCGCAGGCAGCGACAGCTTCTTCGTCAGGAGCGAGCGCATGGCGTCCACCATCCCCGGCGGCCCGCACAGATAAAAGACGCGCTGCGCGAAGTCCGGGATCTCGCGCAGGACCATCTCTTCGTCGATGGCACCGGAGCGGCAACCCTCGACGGCCTCGGTAGACTCCGTGAGGGTATAGACGACCTTGAGCTTCTTATTGACGCGGGTCATCTCGGCGAAGTCGTGGCGGAAGATCAGCTGCTCCGGCGTGCGGCCTGAATAGAGCACCGCCAGGTCCGCATCGAGCCGGCGGTCCGTGGCGTTCTTGCAGATGCTGCGCACGGGCGTGATGCCGATGCCGCCTATCAAAAACCCTACCTTCGGATGCTCGCCCTCAAAGGTGAACGTCCCCATGGGATAACGCACCGTGCAGGCATCATTCCCCTTGAGCTGTTTTAAGGCCTGAGAGTAGGCACTGTCCGTCAGCTTCTTGGTGAATTGAATGAAACCGGTCTCTGTCGGCGAGCTGGAGAGGGAAAAGGCCTTCGATGTCTCCCTGCCGTTGATATCAAGCGAAAGGACCAGGTACTGCCCCGGCCTGTAGGGGATGTCCTTTCCCACGTTGAACCGGAACGTCCGCACGTCACAGCAGTGCGTGATGATCTCAGCCAAGGTCAGGCGGTAGGACTCCATCGCATCTCCTTATACGAGCTTCATCAGGCGGCGGATCAAAAGGCGCTTGTCGCGTTGCGTCTTTCGCACGTAACAACCGGCCACGTCGGCGTGACCGCCGCCGCCGAAGGCCTCGGCGACGCGGCCGACGTTGATGCGTCCTTTCGAGCGCAGGCTGATCCGCCAGCGGTTCCTGTCCATGTCCCGCATCAGCATGACGACCTTGACGTCTTTGAATGTCCGGATCTGATCGGCGATCGGGTCGACGTCATCCGGATAACCGCCCAAGCGCCTCATGTCCCTATCCGTGATATAGGAAACGGCCAGCGCCCCGCGCTTGTAAAATTTGATGCGTGAAAAACACAGCCCCAGCAGACGGGCCTCGGCCTGCGTCCGGCACCAGTAGCTGTGCTCCGCCAGTTTGTAATAATCGAGGTTGCGGCCGACCAGGTCCGCCGAGACCATGAAGGTCTTCCTCGTGACGGACGGGTGGCGAAACGACCCGGTCTCGACGATGATGGAGACGAGGAGCGCCTCTGCCATCCGGCGATCGAGGGCCACGCCCAGGTAGGGCACCAGGTCATAGATGATCTCTCCTACGGCCGCCGCCTCTTCTACGATCAAATTTGCGTCCGTAAAGGGGCGCCGGAAGAGGTGGTGGTCGATGACGAGAGTCGTCTTGGCCTTAGAGAAGACGGCCCCATACAGGGAACCGAGCTGCGCGTGCGATGCGCAGTCGATCGCCACCGCCACGTCAAACGACCCGCGGCGCGGGGCAGCGGTCCGTATCCGGCGGTAGAGCGGCAGGAAGTGATAGCGATGCGGCAGTTCGCTCGGCGAAAAGAGCGTGACGTGCTTGCCCAGCCGGCGGCACGCCAAAGCCAGCGCCACCATGGACCCCAGGGCGTCACCGTCCGGAAACATGTGCACGCACATCGCGATGCTCCGGGCCTTTTTCAGGATCCCCGCTGCTTTTTCAAACGAGCGTGTCTTTGACATATCGATCCCCTGGCCCCGCCCGACCGATTCCGGAGCCGTGACGTTGGAAACAGTTTCGAGGTTGTTCGGGAAAATGTATGCCCTTACTCTCCCACCCTTACTCTCCCATGACCTTGATGATAACGCGTTTGCGGCGCCGGCCGTCGAATTCGGCGTAATAGATCTGCTGCCAGGGACCAAGGTCCAGCGCGCCCTTGGTGACCGGAACGACGACCTCGTGGTGGATGAGGAGGCTCTTCAGGTGGGCGTCGGCGTTCGTCTCGCCCGTCCGGTGGTGCTGGTAATCTTTTCTGAAAGGGGCGAGCCTTTCCACCCACTCGTCGATATCGTGGATGATGCCGTCCTCTTCGTCGTTGACATAGACGCCGGCGGTGATGTGCATCGCCGAAACGAGGACCATGCCCTCCTTGATGCCGCTCTTGGCCACCAGTCCTTCGACCTGGGGCGTGATGTTGATATAGGCCCGCGCGGTCTTCGTGTTGAACCAGAGATAATCCGTGAGGCTCTTCATGGCAATCGAGCACTCCTTTTATGTCCGCAGCGCCAGGAGCCCGCCCACGACCCGAAGCGGATGCGGCGAAACGGCACGCACGTGAAGGTGTTGCCGTTGACGGTCCTCTGGAGACCGAAACGGTTGGCGTAATCGGAGCAACGGTACCGGCCGTCGGCATCGCGGAACAGCTTCACGCAGGGGTCGTTCTCGTAGACCCCGCAACACGCACCGCAGCCGACGCACCTCGCCTCGTAACCGGCTTGGGCTTGCCTGAGATGCTCTTGATAACGCAGCGTGTCATCCATTTGTGCGCTCGTTAAACCGCGCGTCCTCGGCGGGCGCCCCATCCGTGAAAGTGGAACATGGGAGCCAGGCTCCTGTGTTCCACTTTAGCTAGGCCGCTTCCGCGGCCCCGGCCGCCTCGACCGAGCGCGAAGGGTAACGGCCAATAGACGCATGTGACGCGGTTGTTTTCCGTGAGCTTGACGTCGGCCTCGCGGTCCAGCGTCACGATGCCGTGCCACAGGCCCTTCTTCAGGACCACGGGCCTGTCCAGGCGAAAGCAACGGATGGCGCGGGGGTCCTTGCGCAGCGCCACGAAGAGCAGGCAACGGCCCTGGACCGGCTCAAAGCTCTCGAAGCTCCCGGGGTGCTGCTCCAGGCGGCGGATAGACGTATCGCGCACCACCAGGTATGCGATGCGCCAGCCGGCCTTGGGCTCGCGCAGGACCACACAAAAGAGGTTGCGTCCGCGGCCTTCCCGGGGACGCCGGGGATATCCGATGACGCGACCGTAGGCGCAAAAACCCCTCGGCGTGATCCGCTGCACCCGCAGCGTTCCTTTTGACATAACCCTTTTATGATACAAGAAATGCGTGCCGCTGACAAGGCAAATAGAACGAGGCCGGCGTCTCGTCAACCGGGGAGATTAAGGTAAGCGTCCCAGGCGCGGAAGAGCTCGCGGGTCGCAAAGACATCGCCCAGACAGTAGCTGGCTATATCAAGGTATCGGTGTTCCTTGAAAAGATCCTTGATGTCGCCGCCTTCTATCCCCTGCTCCTTGGGGCTCTTGATCCCGAAGGCCCGGCACCACGTGTGGAGGCTGAAGCGCCGGCGCGTGGCGCCCAGATAGGTCAGTTTTTCCATCAGGTCGATATGCACCTGAGAGCGGTAACGGTCAGGCATCAGGTTCCTGGTGGGCTTGACCTTATTGATGGCGGAACGGACCAACAAGAAAGGGCAGTCAAACCCCCGCCCGTTGAACGTGACGAACTGGTCGTACTTGGCCAGGCGCGCCCAGAAGAGCTCCAGGAGTTGTTTTTCGCTCGAGACCGAGACGAGCTCGGTCTGGTCCTGCTTCGTCTTCTGCGGCGCCTCCTCCGGGGTCAGATAGTACACGAAGGCCTTGTCCGACTCCTCCTCCAACATCGCCACGGTCACCACCCGGGCCGTCACCGGATAAAAGGCCAGGGAGTCCCGCTCTTTCTGCTCGTCTTCTTCGGTCTTGGCGCCGCGCAGCAGGTGCGCCTGTGTCGTCGCGTCCAGCTCGTCGAACGCGTGCCCCACCGTCTCGATATCAAAGATAATCTTCGCCATCGTCTCCCTCGAAGTAGTCCAGCATGCGCCGGCACAGGTCTTGCACGGCGACCGTGCGCCCGACGGTGCACTCTTGTCCGCCGGCATCCGCGTCTTCAAACCAGGTCGTGTCCGTCACGAGCTTCTCCATCACCCGCGGCTCGCTCACGAAGCGCGACAGGCGGTTGAAGGTCGACAGGCCGCCGTTACGGCCCTCGTTGTGCATCGACAGGTGCAGGTGGCGCTTGGCCCGCGTCACCGCCACGTAGAGGAGGCGGCGCTCCTCTTCCAGGGCCTCCTCGTCATCGAGGGCGTAGGAGACCGGCAAGGCCCCGTCGGCGACCCCGATGATGAAGACGGCCTCCCACTCCAGGCCCTTTGCCGAGTGGATGGTCGACAAGGTGACGGGACGCTCGTCGTCCTTGCGCGCCCGCGCGGCGACCGTGCTCTTCTCCGGCGGCTCCAGGGTCACGAAGTCGACGAGAAAAGAGTCGAGCGCGTCGTAGGTGCCCGCGATCTCCATGAACGCCTTCAGGTCCTCCTCGCGCTGGGGGTAGTCGTCAAATTTCTCCTTCATCACCGGCTTGTAGAAGTGGACGACCTTCCTGATCTTTTCATCGACGGCGGCCGTCTTTTCAAGGGAATGCAAGAGCTCGATGAGACGACGCAGGGCCCGCAGCAGGCCGGTGTTGCGCACCATCTCGCGCAGGGACGCGGCCACCGCCTCGGGACCCCGCGTGGCGCCGGCCACGAGCGCGTCGCGCAGCCTCTCGGCCGTCCTGGGGCCGACGCCGTCCAGGAGCATCAGTATCCGCGCGAGCGACAGCTCGTCGCGCTTGTTGTGGTGGAACTTCAGGAACGCGAGGACGTCCTTGACGTGGGCCGTCTCGATGAACTTCATCCCGCCGTAGACCGCGAACGGCAGGTTGCGCTTGGCAAGCGCCAGCTGCAGCGGCAAGGACAGGAAGTTCGAGCGGTAGAGCACGCCCGTCCCCGACAGCGGCACGCCGGCGTCGCGGTACGCCTTGATCTTTTCGGCCACTCCCTCGGACTCATCGTACGCGTCCTTGAAAAAAGAGAGCGTCGGCTTCTCCTCTCCGGGGCAGGTAGTGAAGAGGACCTTCTCGTATTTACGCTTCTCGCCCTCGATCATCGCGTTGGCCACGTCCAGGATGGGCTGCGTGCTGCGGTAGTTGTATTCGAGCTTGACGATGCGGGTGTCCGGGAAGCGCCTGGGGAAGGCGAACATGTTCTTGTAGTAGGCGCCGCGGAAGCTGTAGATGCTCTGCGTGTCGTCGCCCACCACCATGCAGTTCTGGTGGGACTTCGCCAAGAGATAAACGATATCCGCCTGGAGCCGGTTGGTGTCCTGGAACTCGTCGACCATCACGTAACGCAACGTCCGGGCGACCCGGGCATTGATCTCCTCTTTCTCGAGGAGAAACTTGAGATAGATGAGCATGTCGTCGTAGTCGAGGAGGTTGCGGGCGATCTTGTATTCGGCGAACTTCTGGCGCAGCTCCTCCAGGGAATGCGCCAGCGCCAGGAAGTGCGGGTAATCCTTCGCGAGCACGTCGCGGACCGTCTGATGGCGGTTGACGCTCATGCTCAGGATCGCGCGCACCGTGCCCTTTTTCGGGAAGCGCTGCTTGTCTTCGAGGTAACCGGCGCGCGCGGCCAGAAGGTGCAGGGCGTCGGCCGCATCCGCCTCATCGATGAACGAGATGTTCTCGGCCAGGCCCAGGGCCGCCTTGTGCCGGCGGATCATCCGGTAGGCGAACGAGTGGAAGGTCCCGCCTTCGATATGGCGGCAGCGCGGGTCATGCGCCGCGGCGCGGCCCAGCATCTCGCGCGCCGCCTTGCGGGTAAAGGTCAAAAGGAGGATCTGCTGCGGCGCGATCCCCTGCGCCATCATGTAGAGACACCTGAACTCGATGACGCGGGTCTTGCCCGTGCCGGCGCCGGCGACGACCAGCAAGGGCCCTGAGACCGTCGTGACGGCCTCCCACTGGGCGGGATTCAGCTTCGCCTTGATCTCTTCGATGGAAGACTTGTTCATCAAACCTGTTGCGGATTACGGCTCTTCGGGGAGGCGCTTCTCCTTCGGCTGGAACCCGGGGATGAGGGTCTCGCGACGGGACTTGGACTTCTCCTTGTCCTTGTTCTCCTTCTTCTCGTCGCCGGACGCAGGAGGCGCGGGCTTATTGACGTTGGTAAGCTTGAAGGTCCCTTCAGGGATATCTCCCACGGGCCCCTCCGGCTTGGGAGGCTCGGGTTTGGGCGGTGCCGGTTTCGGTGGCTCCGGCTTGGGCGGCTCCGGTTTGGGGGCCGGCGAAGCCTTAAGGAAATCCGTATCACTGGGGATGCCTTGTTTTAATTCGCTTTTGGTGAAGCCGACGCCCGGCCCCCCTTTGAAGGCCTCGGGCGACTTGGGCGGTTCTGGCTTCGGCGGTTCCGGCTTGGGCGGCTCAGGCTTTACCGGTGCCGGTTTCGGTGGTTCGGGCTTGGGAGGTTCAGGCTTGGGAGGCTCGGGTTTGGGCGGTGCCGGTTTCGGTGGTTCGGGCTTGGGCGGCTCGGGCTTCGGCGGTTCATCCCCGTTTTTGGGGGACTCAGCATCGGGCGGCCCCTGTTTTGGATCCTGGGCGCCCTTGAGCCCTGACTTCTGGACCTCTGCCTCGAGCTCCGCGAACTGCCCCTTGAGCCCTTCGTACATTTCGGTCTTTGCCTTGACCTGCGCCTCGGCCTCGGCGAGCTTCTTCTCGAGCCCCCGGATAGTCTCCGCCGTCTTTTCGAGCTCCCTTTCGCGCAGGGCGATCTCACCCTGCAGCTTCTGGCGCGCCGTCGTCTCCTGATCCAGCAGCATGGACTTTTGCTTGAGCTCCTCTTTCGCCTGGCCCTGATCGTCCTTCGATTTCTCCAACGGCTTCAGCCGCGCGGTGAGCTCGGAGCTCTCTTTTTTCGCGATGTCCACGTCGTTCTTTGCCTGATAATAGGCATCCTCGATGCGCTGGATCTCGCCGAGCGCCTTCTTGAGCTCCTGGTCCTTGCGCCCCTGCTCCGCCTCCAGGTCTGCGATGCGCTTGGCCTTGGCGTCATCGGTCTTGGTCTTCTCCTTCCCCTCATCGGTGGAAAATTTAAAAAACAGTCCCACGGCCGCCAGCAGACCGACCACCAATATAACTATCAGCATCTCCATGCTTTTCTCCCGTTGTTCAGGACACGGTGTGCACCCGGTGCGCGTCCGTCAATTCGATCGTCTTGATGACATCCAACAGCATGGCATTAACGGGGATCTTCACGTTCAGGTTCTCGCCGTAGCGCACGATCGCGCCGTTAATGGCATCCGCCTCCGTCCTCTTGCCCGACAGGACGTCAGACAACATGCTCGAGCGGTTGTCGGCCGTCGCCTCACAGACCGACTCGGCCCTGGCCACGGGGTCGTCGAAGAGGAGCTTGATGCGCTTGCGGCGGGCCACCTTGAAGGCCTCCCGCACCGCCTCCTTCATCAGGCGCCGCGACCCTTCATGTTCCAGCAGGACGCCGTTGGGCACGCGCAGGATCGCCGTCAAGGCGTTGATCCCCGCGTTGACCACCAGCTTCGACCACAGGACGGCCGTCACGTCCCGCGAGGTCCGCACGGGCAGCCGCGCGCGCACGAAGAGCTCGCGCAGGTGCTTGATCCCGACCGAGAGCGTCTGGTTGAGTGAACCAAAGACCGTCTCCCCTTCTCCGCAGAAGCGCACGACATTTTCCGCCGCGCGCGTCGCGCCCATCTGCGTGACGCCCGCCAGGACCCTCGCCCCGCCGAAGCGGTCCTCCAGGATCTCAAGGTTCCCCAATCCATTCTGAAAAGAACAGACGCTCGCGTCCTTGCTCACGTGCGGGGCAAAGGCCTTCACCGCGGCCCGCGTGTCATAGGACTTCACGCAGACGAGCCACAGGTCCGCGTCCTTGAGAGACGCGGCGTCGGACGTGATACGGACGTCCCCCACGTTCAGGACGCAGGCGCCCTCGATGCGCACCCCGTTCTTGGCCAGTCTCCTGGCGCGCTCGCGGTCCTTGTCCAGGAGCCAGATATCTTCCTTCGTGCGCCCTAAGAGCGCGTATAAGAGAAGCCCGATCGCCCCGGGTCCCACGATCACGATCTTCATCGTGTGCACCTTTTAAGGTTGTGCGTGCCGTCCCTTAAAGCCGTCCGTGCCGTCCCACGTATGTTTACCTTAACATAGGGACCCAGAAAGGTCAAGAATCTGATGCAATACCCTCTCGCTTTTCAGGCGTTTTCCGACGTGAAAGTGCATGAAGCGCCCAAGCATCGCCGCCAGCTGCGTGTGCACGCGCGGGTGCATCCCCAGGCGCATCCCCCGGCGCAGGCCCTGGCGCTCCAGATACAGGATGCTCGAGACGGTCCCCGGATAGACGGACTCGGCCCGCGGGTCGTGGGACGAGCAGCCGCCGCACAAGAGGCCCCCCTTCTTGTGGCTGAAGGTGCAGCCCGCCTTGAGGCGGGCGTCGCACACGCAGCAGGAGTCGAAGTGCGGCTTGAAGCCGGAGAGGGCGAGCATCTTGACCTGGAAGATCATCGCCAGGTGCGGCCCGGCGCCGTCGTCGAGGATGTTCAGGAACTCGAACAGGAGGTCGAAGACCTCGCGGTTGACGTCCTCCAGGGGCATCAGGCAATCGACGAGCTCGGCGGCGAGGTGGACGATACCGATCTCCCGCAGGTCCCGCGGCGTCGTGAAAAAGTCGTCGATGAGGTCGCACTGGCTCACGAGGTGGATCTCGGAGACGCGCTTCTTGTAATAGACGATGTGGTTGAGGCTGCAGCACGCCAGGCGCGAACCGAACTTGCGCGGGTCCTTGCGGATGCCCTTCAGGACCCCCTTGACCTTGCCGTCGTCGCGGGTGAAAAAGACGGCGATCTTGCTCGTCTCGCGGAAATCATAGCTCTTCAGGACAAAGGCCGGCGTGGACGCGATCACTCTTGAGACCTCATCTTTACCTGGTCATGGTCATGCGGCGCATCACGAAACGCACCAGCGCCTCCTGGCGGCGCTCCATCCGGCGCCGCGACCCGGACGTGGCGTCATCATATCCGGTCAGGTGCAGGACGCCGTGCACGATGTAACGGACCAGCTCTTCCTTGACCGGCACGCCCAGGCGCCGGGCCGCGCGACGGGCGGTGTCCGCACACACGACGATGTCGACACAGCGGCGGTGGTCCCCGGCGGCCGGGCCGCGACCGCTTTCCGCAGGCGGCCGCCCCAGGTCAAAGGCCAGCACGTCCGTCGAACGGTCCCTGCCGCGAAAGCGACGGTTCAACCGGCGCATCCGGCGCTCCGAGACGAAGACGAACGTCGGCCGCAAAGAACGCACAGGGCACTTCGTCTTCAGGAGGCAAAATATCTTGTGGATGTCCCGTCGGGTCAGGACCTTTGGGGCGGACAGGAAGCGGACATGGATGCGGGCATCTTCACTTCTCTTTGTGGTCGGCACGGGCGTCCTTGGTCTGCGGTTCCGGATAGTCCACGCGCGAATGATAGAACCCGACCAGGATGTGGATGAAGGTGGCTGCGATCCTCTCGAGGTCTTTGAGCGTCAGGTCGCAATGGTCCAACTGACCGTCGATGAACTTGTTGTTGATGATGCGGTGGACGATGTCCGCGATGCGCTCGGCCGTGGGCTCTTCCAGGGCCCGGCACGCCGCCTCGACGGAGTCGGCCAAAAGCACGATCGCGGTCTCCTTCGTCTGCGGCTTGGGTCCCGGGTAACGGAAGACCTCCTCATTCACGTCCTCCTTGACCTGTTTCTCTTCTATGGCGCGGCGGTAAAAGTAATACACGAGGCTCGTCCCGTGGTGCTGTGTGATGAACTCCACGATCTCGCGGTTCAGGTGGTTCTTGCGGGCCAGCTCCACGCCGTTTTTGACGTGGTCCATGATGACGAGCTTGCTCATCGACGCGCTCAAATGGTCATGCTTGCTGGCGTAGCGGTCCTGGTTCTCGCTGAAGTACTCGGGCTTGCTCAATTTTCCGATATCGTGGTAGTACGCGCCCACGCGGGCCAGGAGCGCGTTCGCCCCCACCGCCTCGGCGGCTATCTCTGAAAGGTTGCCGACCATGAGGCTGTGGTGGTAGGTGCCGGGCGCCTCGAGGACGAGGCGCTTCAGGAGCGGGTGGTTGAAGTCGGCGAGCTCAAGGAGGCTGACGTCCGTCACCACCTTGAAGAGGTATTCGAAGAGCGGCAGGGCGCTGGCGACGAGGAAGGCGCACAAGAAGCCGTTGATCATCTGGATGCCGCAAAACTTGACGAGGATATCGGGCCTGCTGGCATAGGCCACGCTCAGGCCCGCCAGCATCTGGATGAGGCCCGTGAAGAAGCCCGCGGCGATGATGCGCGAGCGCCAGCGCGTCTTCCAGACGAAGAGCGACCCCGCCACCCCGCCGGAAAGAAGGACCACCGTCAGGATCAGGTTGTTGAAGACGAGGCCCGCCGTGACGGACAGGCCCACGGCAAAGATGAGGGCGAGCTCCAGGTCGCGGTAGAGCAACGCCGCCAGCATCGCAAAGGCCGCGACCGGCGTCACGTACGCGGAAAACTCCGTGTGGCGCTGGACGATAAAGATGGTCAGGGCGCCCAGAAGATACAGCAGCGCGAGGTTGATGAAGGGATACGTGCGCTTCTCGTCGTCGATCGCCCGGTAGCGCAGGAAGCCCGCCAGGACGAAGAAGATGAGGACGCTCAGGAGGGGCACGCCGCTGGCCGCCCCATACAGCCCGGAGCCCGCGACGATCCCCAGCCAGGCGAACGCCTCTTTAAGGGTGATGGTGTTTGGCCTTTGCATAAGCCTCGATGATGCGCTGGACCAGCTCGTGGCGCACGACGTCCTCGCCGGTCAGGTAGGTCATGTGGATACCATCGATGGGCGACAAGAGCTCCGTCGCCTGGATCAGGCCGATGGGCTTGCCGCCGGGCAGGTCGCTCTGCGTCAGGTCGCCGGTGATCACGGCCTTGGAGTCAAACCCCAGGCGCGTCAGGAACATCTTGAGCTGCTCCGGGGTGCAGTTCTGCGCCTCATCGAGGACGATGAAGGCGTCGTTGAGGGTGCGGCCGCGCATGTAGGCCAGGGGTGCGACCTCGATGATGCCCATCTCCAGGAACTTCTCGATGCGCTCGGCCTCCATCATGTCGTAGAGCGCGTCGTAGAGGGGCCGCAGATAAGGCGACAGCTTTTCGTTGACGTCTCCGGGCAGATACCCGAGGCTCTCTCCCGCCTCCAGGGCCGGCCGCGTCAGGACGATGCGGCGCACCTGGCCGGCGTTGAGGGCGGCCACGGCCATGGCCATGGCGAGATACGTCTTTCCCGTTCCGGCCGGGCCGATGCCGAAGACGATATCGAACCGCTTCATCGCCTCGACATACTCCGTCTGGCCCTTCGTCTTGGGAGAGGCGACCTTTTCCTTGCGGCCCGGACGGGCAAAGTCCGTTATGCCGAGGCGCGTCTCGAGATTTCCCTTCTCCTTTTTTCCCGGACCCTGGACCGAGCGGATCAGCGACTCCATCTGTCGCTTGTCGGGCTGGCGGTTGGTCCGGATGAGCTGCAGGAAGCTTTCGATGATGAACGTCGCCTTCTCGAGCCGGCTCTTGTTCGAACCGCTCACCTTGAGACCGTCGGGCCGGGCCGCGATCTTGACGTCAAACTCGCTCTCCAGGACGCGCGCGTTCTCGTCGCGCAAACCGAAAAAATCGCGGATCTCATGCTGCGACTCGATCTTGACGATACGGAACATCCTTACTCCTGCGGGATCTTCAATACCTGGCCGGCGTAGATGCGGTCCGGGCTCTTGAGCTGATCGGTGTTCGCCTCGTAGATCTTCTTCCACTTCTTCGACGTGCCGTAGACCTCGAGCGAGATCTTCGCCAGGGTGTCGTTGTTCTTGACCGTATAATCCGTGACGGCGGACTTGTGGGCAGCCGGCGCGCCCTCCTCGACCGTTGCGGGTCCCGACTCCGGGATCAGCTGCTGTTCGCCTTCGTGAGCGACCTCTTCGACCAACCCCGCCGCCTTCTTTCCTCTTGCGGCCGGCAGCTCGACCTCCGCCACGTACGTCTGTCGCGTCAGCTTGCGTTCGCGCCTCAACGCTGCCGGGTCCGAAGCCCCGGCGAGATATCCGGCGTTTCCGCCGGACAGGTCCTGGTCCACGCGTTCCTTCTCGACAACGTATGTCCTGACGCGCGTCCCGCACCCTGCCGCGAGCATCAGCGCGAGCGTCCCTGTCCCCAACAACCTTATCACTCTCTTCATGCCTTCCCCCGTTGTGCGACGGACCTGATAAAAAGTTCTTTGAGCTGTTGTGCCGAGACCTGTGAAGGCGCGCCCGTCAACGGGCAGACCGCCTTCTGGTTCTTCGGGAACGCGATGGTGTCCCGGATGCTCGGTGAGCCGGACACGATGGCGAGGATCCTGTCGATCCCGAAGGCGATGCCGCCGTGCGGCGGCGCGCCGTACCCAAAGGCCTCGAGCAGGAAACCGAAACGCCCGGCGATCTCCTCGTCGGGTATCCGCAGGATCTCGAATATCTTGCGCTGCATCCCCCGGTCGTGGATACGGATGGAGCCGCTGCCGATCTCATTGCCGTTCAGGACCAAGTCGTAGGAACGGGCGCGCACCTTGGCCAGGTCGCCCGCCCTCATCGCCTCCACGTCCCCGGGATGCACGGACGTGAACGGATGATGCTCGCTGTCCCAGCGTTTCTCTTCCTCATTGAACTTGAAGAGCGGGAAATCCACCACCCAGACAAAGGCAAAGGCGTTCGGGTCGTCCTTGTCCGTCCGCACGTCGGGCTTGTCCGAGCCGTGCTTGTTCACCGCCTCCCGGTAAGACATCCTGGGAAACGGCGTCCTGACGTCGATACCCTTCAGGGCCTTGATGAGGGCCGCAAAAAGACGTTCGCTGACGTCGAAGACGTCGTCTTCGGTGACGAAGGACATCTCCATGTCGAGCTGCGTGAACTCAGGCTGACGGTCGGCCCGCAGGTCTTCGTCGCGGAAGCACTTGGCGACCTGGTAATACCTGTCGATGCCCGAGACCATCAACAGCTGCTTGAAGAGCTGCGGGGACTGCGGCAGGGCGAAAAACTTTCCGGGGTTGACGCGCGACGGCACGAGGTAGTCCCGCGCGCCCTCGGGCGTGGATTTGGTCAGGACCGGGGTCTCGACCTCCAGAAAGCCCTCGGCGTCCAGAAAGCTCCGAAGGACCTGGTTGAGCCTGTGGCGCTGCGCGACGAGGCCCGCCATCTTCGGCCGGCGCAGGTCGAGATACCGATAGGGCAGCCGCACGTCCTCGGAGAGCTCCAGGTCGTCCTCGATCTCGAAAGGGGGAGTGAGCGACGCGTTGAGGATCTCGAGCTCCCGGGCAATGACTTCCACCTCGCCCGTCGGGATCTTCGGATTGACGTTGTTGGGCGGCCGCGCATTGACCAAGCCCTTCAGACGGATGACGAATTCCGCGCGCAGCTCGTTGGCCTCTTTGTGCGCCTCCGGCGCGTCCCTGGGGCTGAACACCACCTGGGTCATGCCGTAGCGGTCCCGGACGTCGATGAAGATAAGCTTGCCGTGGTCCCGGCGCCGGTGCACCCAGCCGCACAGGACGGCCTCCCGGCCGACATGGCCCTTGTTGAGCTCTCCGCAGGTGTGCGTCCTTAGCATGGTTTTAACCTCGCGACGATATCAGACAGCGCCATTTCTTCCTGCGTGCCCTGCGCCATGTCCTTGACCAGGGCGATCCCCCGGCTCAATTCGTTATCGCCGATCACGATGGCCCTCTTTGCCTTGCGGGCGTCCGCGCGCCTGAGGCTCGCCTTCAACGACCCTTCCATGTAGTCCATGTCCGCGCTGATGCCCTGGGCGCGGATCTCCCGAAGCAGATCGAAACCGGCCCTGGTAGCGGCCTCGCCCAAAGGAATGATGTAGACGTCTTCACCCGGCGGTTCCGGCGCTCCGTCCTGCGCGACGCCCAGGGCGATGAACAGACGTTCCACGCCCAGGGCAAACCCCACCGCGCCCCGGTCCGGCCCGCCGAGCTCCCTGACGAGGTTATCGTAGCGGCCGCCCGCGCCGACGGCATCCTGCGCGCCCAGTTGGGGATGCGTCACCTCAAAGACCGTGCGCGTGTAATAATCCAGCCCGCGCACGAGGAGGGGATCCATCCGATAAGGGACCCCGGCGGCATCCAGCGCCGCGCGCACGCGGCGAAAGTGCTCCTTGCAATCCGCACAGACGTGCTCGTGGCCTATATTTTTGGAGAGGATGATCTCCCGGCACTGACGGTTCTTGCAATCCAGGACGCGGAAGATGTTCTTCGTCATGCGGGTCTGGCAGTCCTCGCAGAAAGATTTTTTCAAAGGGACGAGCGCCTCGCGCAGGTTGACCGAAAGGTTCTTCTTGTCCTGCACGCAGCCGATGGTGTTCAGGGCGATCGAAAAATCCCCGACCCCCAGCGCCGTCAGGAGCTCCCGGCACAGGATGATGACCTCGGCATCGAGAAACGGATGGCAGGACCCGATGGCCTCGCACCCGATGTGGTGGAACTGACGCATCCTTCCCTTTTGAGGCCGCTCCGCCCGGAACATCGGCCCCATGTAAAAAAACTTGGTGACGGTGTTCACGTTGTACATCGTGTTCTCGACGTAAGCGCGCACGATGGAGGCCGTGGCCTCGGGCCGCAGCACGAACGTATCGGTCTCTCTCTTGATAATGAACATCTGCTTCTGGACGATATCGGTCAGATCGCCCAGGGAGCGCGTAAAGAGCTTGGCATCCTCGAAGACCGGCGTGCGGATCTCCTGGTAGGCGAACGTGCGAAAGACGGTCCGCGCCGTCTCCTCCAGCTCGTGCCAGAGGCGCGAGGAAGCCGCAAGGATGTCCTTTGTGCCGCGGGGGGACTTAAATAACATAGGCGGACGTCAAACGGAAAGACTCTCGGTCCTGAATTGACCTGATGTGCGTGTGGAGGTTCTTCAAAGCGCGCTGGAGGGTGCCGGCGTGATTACGTGCTCTTGACAACACCGGATGCCTGGGGACCCTTGGGTCCTGTGGTGACTTCGAATTCGACCTTGTCGCCTTCTTCCAGATTCCTGTAGCCCTCGCCCTGGATGGCCGAAAAGTGAACGAAGATATCCTGGCCGTCCTCACATTCGATGAATCCGAACCCCTTGGAGGCGGAAAACCACTTGACGCGTCCTTTCATGAGTCAGCGATCCTTACCTATTTAATCTTCTTCTTCATCTCCAGGCCGGCCTTAAAGACAACGACCTTTCTGGCCGGAACAGGGACCACCTGACCCGTGCGGGGGTTGCGACCCGTTCGGCTTCGGCGCTCTTTCAGCTTGAAAACACCGAAGTTACGTAACTCGACCTTTTCGCCGCGGATAAGACTCAAGACGATATGATCAAACGTCTTCTGCACGACCTTCTTGACGTCAATCTGCTTGATCCCTGTCTCGTCAGCGATCCTGAGGACAATGTCTTTCTTGGTCATCGCTTTCACCCCCTTAACGAAAGGCCACGCATGCTCGTTTATTTTTATAAATAATTTATCACTAAAGAGTTACAACGTCAATATAAATCTTTTCTCGCCCAAAAGTTCTTCGATGTCCTGAAAGAGTTCGGGCCGCGGCTGCACGAAGAGCTCGCGCGAAACCAGGACCTTCAGTCGTTCCTTTTGGGCAGAGTCCATGTGGAGGTAGACGGGGGTGCTGCCGGGAGAGGCGGCCAGACGGTCTTTGAGCGAAACGAGGATATTTTCCTTAAACCCGCTCAAATCTATGTTTATGGCGGTTATCATGCGGTAGGACTCATCGATGGGCGTGATGTTGCCGGCCAGGATCTTGGGTGCCTCCTCTCTCAGGGAGAGCCGGCCCTGGACCAGGACGACGGCATTGGCGATGAGGTTGCGGCTGACCTCTTTATAAGTATTTGGAAAGACAAGGACTTCTAACGAACCGGTGAGGTCTTCGACGCGCAGGATGGCCATCTTCTCGCCCTTGGCCCGCGTCACCGTCGGCTTGATCTTGGTGATGAGCGCCACGACGCGCACATCCTGGTTGTCCCTCTGGCTGCACAGTTCATTGACAGGGCACGTGGAGAAGGGCCGGACCAGGTGTTCATAGCGGCCCATGGGGTGGCCGCTGATGTAAAATCCGAGGATATCCTTCTCAAACGCCAGGAGTTGCACGTCGGGCCACTCCTTGATGTCCTGGATCTTCACGCGGAAACGCTGGAAGCCCGCGTCTTCGGCAAGGCCTCCGTCAAAAAACGAGAGCTGGCCGCTCGAGCGGTCCTTGTGGGTCTTGGCCGCCTGGTCCAGGCACTCCTGCAGCATGCTCATCATCTGCGCGCGCCTGAGGCCGAAGCCGTCCATGGCCCCGCACTTGATGAGACTCTCCACCACCTTGCGGTTGACCAACCGCAGGTCCACGCGCTCGCAGAGATCCTCGAGGGCCGGGAAGGCGCCGTCGCGCCGTCGCGCCTCGACGACGGAATCGATGGCCCCCTGCCCTACGTTCTTGACCGCCAAGAGGCCGAAACGGATGGTGCAGGCGTCCTCCACCGTGAACTTCGAAAAGCTCTCGTTGACCGTCGGCGGGTGGACGGTGATGCCCATGCGCTGACACTCCTTGACGTATTCCACGACCTTGTCCGTATGCTCTTTTTCGCTGGTCAACAGGGCCGTCATGAACTCGACGGGATAGTTCGCCTTGAGGAACGCCGTCCGGTAGGAGATAACGGCGTAGGCCGCGGAGTGGCTGCGGTTGAAGCCGTAGCCGGAGAAGTATTCGATCAGCTCGAATATCTTCTTGGAGACGCGCTCGGAGATGCGCTTTTCGACGCACCCGTCGACGAAACGGTGGCGCTGGCGTTCCATCTCCTGGGGGATCTTCTTGGCCATGGCCCGGCGCAACAGGTCCGCCTGCGCGAGGCTGAAGCCCGCCAGCTCCGAGGCGATCTGCATGACCTGCTCCTGGTAGACCATGATGCCGTAGGTGTCCTTGAGGATCTTCTCGAGCATGGGGTGGTCGTAGCTGATGGGCTTGAGGCCGTGCTTCCTCTTGATGAAATCGTCGAGCATGCCGCTGCCGATGGGCCCCGGCCGGTAGAGCGCCAGGAGCGCGATGATGTCCTCGAAGACCGTCGGCACGAGCTTGCGCAGGAGGTCGCGCATGCCTGCGGATTCCAGCTGGAAGACGCCTATGGTCCGGGCGGCGGCAAAAAGCTCGAAGGTCTTCGCGTCATCGAGCGGGATGGCGTTGATGTCGATGGTGACGCCCCGGGTCCTCTTGACGATCCTGACCGCCTCGTCGATGACCGTCAGCGTCCGCAGGCCCAAAAAGTCCATCTTCAGAAGGCCGATCTTCTCGAGCGACTTCATGGAAAAGCCCGACGTGATCTGATCCTCGTCGATCTTGCACAACGGCATGTAGTCGCTCAAGGGGCGGTCCGCGATCACGACGCCGGCCGCGTGGACCGAGGCGTGGCGCGAGAGACCCTCCAGGTCCCGGGCGGTATTGATGAGCTCCTTGACCGTCCGGTCCGTCTCGTAAAGGTGCTTCAAGTCGTCGGTCTTGAGCGCGTCTTCCAGGGTGATGCCCAATTCCGCCGGCACGAGCTTGGCGATCCGGTCCACCTCCGCGTAGGGCACGCCCATCACGCGGCCCACGTCGCGGATCACGGCGCGCGCCTGCATCGTCCCGAAGGTGATGATCTGGGCGACGTTGTGTTTGCCGTACTTCTGGTTCACGTAATCGAGGACCTCCTGCCGGCGTTCGAAACAGAAGTCGATGTCGATGTCCGGCAGGCCGACGCGCTCGGGGTTCAAAAAGCGTTCAAAGAGCAGTTTGTACTTCAAGGGATCCAGCTCCGTGATGCCTAAAAGGTAGCTCACGAGGCTGCCTGCCGCCGAGCCCCGGCCCGGCCCGACGGAGATCCCCTTGCCTTTGGCGTAACGGATCAGATCCCAGACGATCAGGAAGTAACCGACGAAGTCCATCTGCTCGATCAGGCCCAATTCGTGGTCCAGGCGCTGGCGGATCTCCGGCGTGACCCGTGCCGCGAAGCGGCCCTTCAACCCTTCTTCGCAAAGTGTTTTTAGATAGTGTTCGTTGGTCATTCCCTCGGGCGGCCGGAACTGGGGCAGGTGCAGCTTGCCGAACTCCAGGTCCAGGTTGCAGCGCCCGGCGAGGACCAGGGAGTTCGTCACCGCCTCGGGAGCGTATTTGAAGAGGGTCGCCATCTCTTCGGCCGACTTGAAGTAGAACTCGTTCGTCTGGAAGCGCATGCGGTTGGGGTCGTCGAGGGTCGTCTGCGTCTGGATGCACAGGAGCGCCTCGTGGGAGTGGGCGCTGGCCTTTTTAAGATAATGCACGTCGTTGGTGGCCAGGAGCGGCAGGCCCAGCTCCCGGGCGACCTTGAGCATGCCCTCGTTGACCAGGCGCTGTTCCGGGATGAGGTTCTCCTGGATCTCGAGGAAGAAGTTCCCCTCGCCGAATATCATCCGGAAGTCGTCGGCGACCTTGATCGCGTCATGGAGGCGGTTATCGAGGAGGCGGCAGGCCACCTCCCCCTTGAGGCAGGCCGAAGACCCGATGAGCCCTTTGGCGTGCTGGGCCAGGACCTCCTTGTCGATGCGCGGCCGGTAATAGTACCCCTCGAGGTAGCCGAGCGAGACGAGCTTGGCGAGGTTGCGGTACCCCTCCTCGTTCTCGGCGAGCAGGATGAAGTGGTTGGAGCTGTCGCTGAAGTTCTCGCTCTTGTCGAAGCGGCTCTTGGAGGCGATGTACACCTCGCAGCCGATGATGGGCTTGATACCCTGGCTCTTCGCCTCCAGGTAGAACTCGATGGCGCCGAACATGTTGCCGTGGTCGGTGATGGCCACCGCCGGCATGCCGAAGGCCACGGCCTGGGCGATGAGCTCCTTTATGCGGCAGGCGCCGTCGAGAAGGCTGTACTGGGTATGGAGGTGCAGGTGGACGAAATCGGCGGGCTTCATGAGGTCTTTCCTGGAGGCGTCTATTTACGCACAGCGCCTCCCCCGTGGATCAATACCTATTCTACGCTAGACAATGTCTGGGGGCAAGGGGAAGTCTCCCCCGCTATCGTCGAAATCGGCTATTCCCACTCGATGGTCGAGGGCGGCTTGGAGCTGACGTCGTAGACGACGCGGTTGACACCCTTGACCTCGTTGATGATGCGGCTGGAGACCTTGGCCAGGAGCTCCGGCGGCAGCCGGACCCAGTCCGCCGTCATCCCGTCGCTGCTCGCGACGCAGCGCAGCGCCACGACGTACTCGTAGGTGCGCTCGTCCCCCATCACGCCGACGCTCTTGATGCACAACAGGACCGCGAAAGACTGCCAGACCTCTGCATAGAGGCCGGCCTTGCGGATCTCCCCGACGAAGATCTCGTCGGCCTGACGCAGCATGTCCAGGCGCTCGGTGGTTATCTCGCCGACGATACGCACGGCCAGGCCCGGCCCCGGGAAGGGCTGGCGCATGATGATCTCCTGCGGGAGGCCCATCTGTTTGGCGATCTCGCGCACCTCGTCCTTGAAGAGTTCGCGCAGGGGCTCGATCAGCTTCAGGTTCATGCGCTGCGGCAGCCCGCCGACGTTGTGGTGGGTCTTGATCTTGGACGAGGGCGAGCCGGTGGCCGAGACCGACTCGATGACGTCCGGATAAAGCGTGCCCTGGACGAGGTGCCGGACGCGGGAGATCTTCTTGGCCTCTTCTTCAAAGACACGGATGAACTCCTCGCCGATGGCCCTGCGCTTCTTCTCGGGGTCCGTGACGGCGGCCAGGCGCTTGAGGAACCTCTTGCGCGCGTCCACAAAATCCAGGTTCATGTGCATCAAACCGCGAAAGATGTTCTTGATCTCCTCCGGCTCCCTGTTGCGCAGGAGGCCGTTGTCCACGAAGATGGAACGCAGTTGGCGACCGACGGCCTTATGCACCAGCGCCGCGGCGACCGATGAGTCCACCCCGCCGCTCAGGCCGCAGACCACGTTGTCCTTGCCGACGACCTCGCGGATGTGCGCGACCGTATCCCTGATGAAGGCGCCCATCTCCCAGCTGGGCCGGCACCGGCAGACGCGATAGAGGAAGTTGGAGACGATATGGGACCCGCGGGCCGTGTGCGCGACCTCGGGGTGGAATTGGACACCTATGAACTTGCGGTCCTTGCTGCAGAAGGCGGCAAAAGGCGTGCTGAGCGTATGGGCGATACCCAGGTAACCCTTCGGGAGCTTGGTGACGTAATCGCCGTGGCTCATCCAGGAGGTGATATTGCCCGGCAGGCCGTTGAAGAAGTCGGCGTGGTCATCGATGAAGAGCTCCTGACGGCCGTACTCGCGTTCGCGCGTCCTCTTCACCCTCCCGCCCAGGATGTGGGCCATCAGCTGCTGTCCATAGCAGATCCCGAGGATCGGGATGCCCAGCTTGAAGATGGACTTGTCACACTTCGGGCTCTTGTCGTCGTAGACGCTCGCCGGCCCACCCGACAGGACGAGGCCGCGCGGGCCGATCTTCTCGATCTCCTCGGCGGAGATATTGTGCGGGACGATCTTGCTGTAGACCTTGTTTTCGCGGATGCGGCGGGCGATGAGCTGCGTGTACTGGGAACCGAAGTCCAGGATCAGGACGGCATTTTTCAGGCTGTTGGCTGCGGGCGCGCCAGGGTGTTCTTTCTTGAAGCGTGAGCGCCTCTTCGGCCCTGCGGCACGCCCCGGCCTACCGAACCGGCGGGCGGGCCTGACGGCGGCCACTTTGATCTTCTTGAGCTTCGTGACCTTTTGAACCTTCTTGACCTTCGTGGACTTTTGGGCCTTCTTGACCTTCGTGGACTTTTTAATACCCTTGGGTCTCTTCTTCAGCGTCTTCTTGTTCAAACCGGCCTCCGCGCCCCCATCTCCATCGTTATCCCGCCTGCGGCGGGACCAACTCGGCCTCGCGCTTACGGTCGCTTCGCTCCGTAAGCCCGGGTCTCGCTCATTTACCCATCCCCACGCGCTGGACCACCTGGAAGATCTTTCCCTCGGTCTGGATGGACGGCGCGATGATGATCTCCACGTCGTGCATCTCTTTCATGGTGGCCGCGCCCAGGCAGCCCATCGAGGTCGACAAGGCCCCCATCAGGTTCTGCGAGCCGTCGTCGACCTTTGCCGGCCCGAAGAGGATCTCTTCCAGCGTGCCCGAAGTGCCTACCTGGACGCGCGTGCCGCGCGGCAGGTTGGCGTGGGACGTCGCCATGCCCCAGTGATAGCCCCGGCCCGGCGCCTCGACGGCGCGCGCAAAGGCCGAACCCACCATGACCGCGTCCGCGCCGACCGCAAAGGCCTTGCAGATCTCCCCGCCGATGCGCATGCCGCCGTCCGTGATCATCGGAATATACCTGCCGGACCTCTTGTAAAAGTAATCGCGCGCCGCGGCCGCGTCGACCGTGGACGTCACCTGCGGCACGCCGACGCCCAGGACCCCGCGTGTCGTGCACGCCGCCCCCGGGCCGATGCCGATCAAGAGACCCGCCGCGCCCGTCTCCAGGAGCTCCAGCGTCACCTCATACGTGACGCAGTTGCCGATGATGATGGGCATCTTGGCCTTGGAGCAGAATTTATTGAGGTCCAGGGCCTTGTAGGCCCTGGAGATGTGCTTGACGGTCGTGACCGTGGACTGGACGACAAAGATATCCGCGCCCGCGTCCTCGGCGATGGCGGCGAAGCGCTCGGCGTTCTGCGGGATGCAGCTGACCGCGGCCGGCGCCTTCTTCTTCTTGATCTGCTCGACGCGCTTGGCGACCAGCTTCTCCTTGATGGGCCTCGTATAGACCTCCTGGACGAGCCGCGTCGCCTCCTGCGGCGTGGCCTGGGCGATCTGGTCCAAGACCTTTCCCGGATCGTCATACCGCGTCTGGACGCCGTCCAGGTTGAGGACGGCGATACCGCCCAGCCGGCCCATCTCCACCGCAAAGCGCACGTCAACGACCCCGTCCATGGCCGCGGCCAGGATCGGCACGCGGTAACGTTTGCCCGCCAGCTCCCAGGAAGGGTCCACCTCGGCCGGGTTGATCGTCACCATACCCGGCACCAGGGCCACCTCGTCAAACCCGTAACAGCGCCGTGCGCGCCTGTTTATGCCGATCCATTCCGCCATCCGACCCTCCCAAACAGGTAGATTTTACAAGCAAGAAATTTGAGTTATTTTACCCGCAAATCCCTTTCCTGTCAAGCTATTAGCGTCTCTCCCGATAAAAAAAAGTGGGACTAAGTAGTCAGACTACTTAGTCCCACTTTTCACCTCAAAAGCGTTCTTGAGCGGATCAATACATCCCGCCGCCCATGCCGCCGGGAGGCATCTGGGGCATGCCCGGCTTGTCCTTCTCCGGGATGTCGGTAACGAGCGCCTCGGTCGTCAACAGGAGCGACGCGATGCTGGCCGCGTTCTCCAGGGCCGTGCGCGTCACCTTCGTCGGGTCGATGATGCCCGCTTCGAGCATGTCGACGTACTTGTCGGTGTTGACGTCGTAGCCCACGTTCTTCTTTTCGCCCTTCACGCGCTGGACGACCACGGAGCCGTCCACGCCGGCGTTGGCCGTCAACTGGCGTATCGGTTCCTCCAGGGCCCGGCGCACGATGTTCACGCCGACCTTCTCGTCGTCATCGAGCCCCTTGATGCCTTCAAGCGCCGCGACACAGCGCAGGAGCGCGACCCCGCCGCCGGGGACGATCCCTTCCTGGACCGCCGCGCGCGTGGCGTGGAGCGCGTCCTCGACACGCGCCTTCTTCTCTTTCATCTCCGTCTCGGTCGCGGCGCCGACATTGATGACGGCCACCCCGCCGGAGAGCTTGGCCAGACGCTCCTGGAACTTCTCTTTATCGTAATCCGAATCGCTGTCGTCGATCTCCTTCTTGATCTGGGCGATGCGGCCGCTGATGGCCTGGGTCTTGCCAGCGCCCTCGATGATGGTCGTGTTCTCCTTGTCGACCTTCACGCGCTTGGCGCGGCCGAGGTCACCGGTATCGACGTTCTCGAGCTTGATCCCGAGGTCCTCCGTGATGGCGCGTCCGCCCGTCAGGATGGCGATATCCTCGATCATGGCCCTGCGGCGGTCGCCGTAACCCGGCGCCTTGACGGCGCAGCACTGGAAGGTGCCGCGCAGCTTGTTGACGACGAGCGTCGTCAATGCCTCGCCCTCGATGTCCTCCGCGATGATCATGAGCGGCTTACCCGAACGGGCGACCTTCTCCAGGAGAGGAAGGATGTCCTTGATGGCGGATATCTTCTTCTCGCAGATCAGGATGAACGGCTCTTCCAGGACCGTCTCCATGCGCTCGGCATCCGTGACGAAGTACGGAGACAGGTACCCCTGGTCGAACTGCATCCCCTCGACCACGTCCATGGTCGTGGCCGTGGACTTGGCCTCTTCGACCGTGATGACCCCGTCCTTGCCCACCTTCTCCATGGCCTCGGCGATATCGGAACCTATCTTCTCATCCCCGTTCGCCGCGATGGCGGCGACCTGGGCCACCTCTTTTTTGTCCTTGATGGACGTCGAAAGTTTCTTCAACTCGTTGACGACCGCTACGACGGCCTTCTCGATGCCGCGCTTCAGGCCCATCGGGTTGATGCCCGCCGTGACGCTCTTCAAACCCTCGCGGTAAATAGACTCCGCGAGCACCGTCGCGGTGGTCGTCCCGTCGCCGGCGACGTCGGACGTCTTCTCGGCGACTTCCTTGACCATCTGCGCGCCCATGTTCTTGAACGGGTCCTCGAGCTCGATCTCCTTGGCGACGCTCACGCCGTCCTTGGTGATGGTCGGGGAACCGAACTTCTTGTCCAAAACGACATTGCGGCCCTTGGGGCCCAGCGTCACCTTGACCGCCTTGGACAACTCTTCAACTCCGGCGAGGAGCTCGCGTCTCGCCTCATCGCTGAACTTCAACTGTTTTGCCATTCTCTCCTCCGGTTGTTCAAAGGTCCTTTAGGATCGATCACTTCTTGTTCTTTGACTCGCTTGCGCCCACGATCGCCAGGATATCCTCTTCGCGGACGATCAGATATTCCTCGCCCTCCTTGGTCGTGACCTCGGTGCCGGAGTACTTGCCATACAGCACCACGTCGCCGACCTTGACCTCGGGCTTGCGGACTTCCCCGCTGTCAAGCACCTTGCCGTGTCCGACCGCAACGACCTTGCCCTCCTGCGGCTTCTCCTTCGCCGTATCCGGCAGGATGATCCCGCCCTTGGTCTTCTCCTGGGCCTCGAGCGGCTTAATAATGATCCTGTCACTCAATGGCTGTAGTTTCATACACCCTCCTCCATTCGTTGGTTAATTTTGGCAACCACTTATACTGACTGCTAACTATGCATCTAAAAAAAGGCGACCAAAGCCGCCAAAGCCCTATTAGCACTCCATTGCTTCGAGTGCTAATTTTAGAAAAAGATAGCGAACTTGTCAAGCATTTTTTTTCAGGCTTTTTTTTCTGCCACAAAAGCAAGGCCCTTAGGGATAAGAGTGTCGTCGAAGCGCCGCAGGTAACGCGAATACGGCCGGAGGAGTCTGGCATCCCCTCCCGTCGCCACGATCCGGTACCCCTTGCACTTCGTCTTCAGGAGCCGGGCCAGGATGCCGTCACACAAAGCCGACACCCCGTAGACCAGCCCGGCGCGGATACTGCTCCGGGTATCCCGTCCGATCAGCTCAGCCGGCCGGCTGAGTTCGACATACGGCAAGAGCGCGGTCTTCATCTTCAGCGCCTCCTGCATGATCTTAAAACCCGGCACGATAAGCCCACCTAAGTAGGCCCCGTTGCGCGAGACGATATCAAAGGTAATGGCAGTCCCGAAATCCACGACGATCAGACCCGGGCCATACTGTTTCAGGGCCGCATAGGCCCCCACCAGGCGATCCTGACCCACCTGCCGCGGCCTGCTGTACAGGTTCTTAATGGGCACGGCCACATCCTCACCCGTGAAATACACGGGAACACCCAGGGCCCTGCCACACCCCCTTCTCACCTTTGCATTGGCAGAGGCAACCACACTGCAGGCATACACAGCCGACACAGGCCACACAGGCCCCGGCCCCTTGCGCGACCGGGAGCGCGCTACGAGTTTACGGACCACCCGGCCGACCACCGCCTCACTCAGCGCCTGCGTGGGTAAAGAGAGCCACCCCACCACGCGCCCCCTGCGCACCAGGCCGAAGGCCGTATTCGTATTGCCTATGTCAACCGTCAAGATGGTCTTTTTCACAGTATCTCCAGGGAGCCCGAAGGCACGTTCACCTGCGTGCCGTTATCGCGGCGCACGACCAGCCCGCCGTCCTCATCGAAGTCCATCGCATACCCGCTGACCACGCGCTCGCCGTTGGTGACCCGAACGCGGCCCCCCAGAAAGATCTGGGACATGGCCCGCAGGTCGTCGAGGATGTGACAGAACTTGTGCTCCAAAAGCAGGCCGTAGCCGGTATCGATCCTCTTCAACAGTATATGCGCCAGGTCATCGATGTCAAACGTCCGGCCCGACACGGCCGCCAGCGACGCCGCGCCCTCCGGCAAGTCCTTTTGGGCCGTGTTCACGTTCAGGCCCACCCCGACCACGAGGTAGCCGACCTTGTCCGCCGTCAGGCTCATCTCCGTCAGGATGCCGCAGACCTTTTTGCCCTCAAGCAGGACATCGTTGGGCCACTTCACCGAGACCGCGCCCACGCCCAGCTCCTGCAGGCCCCCGGCCACCGCCCACCCCACGCTCAGCGTGACGCGCGACACCCGCTCGGGCTCGAGCCCCGGCCGCAATATAAAGGAAAAGTACAGGCCGCCCTCCGGCGACAGCCACTCCTTGCCGTGCCGGCCCCGGCCCTGCGTCTGCCCCCTGGCAACAACGACCGCGCCCTCCTGCTCGCCTTCCCGCGCCAGGAAGTGCGCCAGGTCATTCGTCGTCGTCACCACGTCATACGCATACACCTTGCGCCCGACCACCTTCGTCCCAAGCGACTTCACGCCCGACCGCTTATTAAATATATGGGTTAAGCCTTCATCCATGGTTTACATCATCCTCATTTATTTACCTGATTCGGCGGGTCCTGTCCGAGGCGTTCGCCCCATCCGTGCCGCTCGTCATCCAACCTCGGTGTGGCCGCTTCCGCGGCCCCGGCCGGCCTCACATCTCGGCCGGCGCGCTAACCGGTCGGCCTTATTCGGCCGACCAGCGCCCCATCCCCCCGTGGGACCCCTTCCGCTGCGCGCGGATGGGCCGCCCCGCCTCGTCCACCCGCCGATAACTCCACAGCGCAAAATCAGCCCCTGCGCTCCGCTTTACTTCGCTCCAGAGCCCGTCCCAACCCGCCATTACAATTAAGTACGTGTTCCCGGAATTCCTTTCCAATCTATGAACTCTTTTAAGTTTTTGAATGGAATGCGTTTCACTGAATCCATAGTAAAAGAGGCTATTTTGCTTAATTTGTTAAAAACAGTTGTACAATGAGGATCTACTACTATTACACGATTGCATTGTATGTTAGATAGAAGAAGCCATGTAAATGTATACTCCTCACGTAAACTAGTTCCCATAATAACCAGATCTTCAATGTTTGAAACTTTTTTAAAGGCCAGAGTCCACAATTTCAAAATTTGGGGATGAACCACTTTTACATAACTAGGTCCGATAATGTATTGGTCCTTAATTGCATTTTTGACAATACCAAAATTAGCATGCAAAGTTGGAAACGTCTCCTCTTCTACTTTTACGCTTATTAGAGAAAGCGATAACTCTTTTTCTCCATCATCTTTTAGCGCACAATATTCCAAAAAATTTACTGAGCCATGAACCTTAAGTATTATGATATTTTTTAGCACTATATTTTCAGTGTGTTGTTTTGTAAACAGAGAATTTTTGACAACTTCTGAATATCCCCCGTTAGGTGTCCAAATTCCAGCGTTGCACATAATATGTTCCAAAAGACAATCATAATTCGTCGTTATGACAATATCATCTTTTTTAAGTACATTGTTTACAAAATCCTTTCCTAATGGGTTTATAGATTCTTTAAATCTTTTAGTACCAAATCTCTCAATTAGGAATGTAGTAATTTTTTCTCTTGTTTTAGCTTCGCTAGATGACGCATTGGATTTTTTTCGTAAATCTAGATATGTCAAAAATCGTTCAAGTGTTTCTGGTGAATAATCGTAATTCTGTTTTAAATCCGCATCAATCACGGATTCGATTTCTTTACCAAGGTCAACTAATAGCGGTAATTTATTACAGCTTATTTCATATGAAAATCCAGCACCGAGTAAATAGCAGTTACTCATAAAAGTGCCCTGGACCGTTTCCGGAAAAAATGTGATACTCCTTGCAACCGTCTGAATGCTAAAGACCTCGAATTCCCGGGCAAGTCCAGTGTCCCCGGAACTCCCCCTAATTGTATATTATTTCTCTGAATTTCTCTTTTCTTGAGAAGCTATTTTTTCTTCGATTAACCTAATCCCTCTAGTATTCTTATTTTCTTTAGCCTGTTTCAAGAGTTTCCTTAAAAAATAAGTGTAATTTTTGTCT
>Ga0315545_1000553_pt1 | contig 39195 bp, 44 predicted proteins | sample SalMarSW160210MG_FD_203096 | JGI IMG/M metagenome (GOLD analysis project Ga0315545, IMG submission 203096) | Salt marsh sediment microbial communities from the Plum Island Ecosystem LTER, Massachusetts, United States - Salt Marsh Sediment SW1602-10 ...
TGATAGTTACGACCAGGCGAGCGGCCTGATTAAACTAGAGGGATAACACCTCGACCAGATACCTCGGAACCCCCCTTCAGTTGAAGGGGGGTTCCCCTTTTTTAAAAAATTGCTTGCCAACCCTCCCCATACTTATTGACTTCCACTCCGGGTAAGACTAAAATATAAATCCCCCCGCTTCGCCATATGATATGGCAAAATGGCAAAGATAAAGTTTGCTCTGGCACTGATTCCACTGCTAGGACTGCTCGGTCTAACCCTCCCCACCTCCGCCGAGCCAGATATAGCGGAATGGTCTGAGGTCAATATCCCCGCCGATGGCAAACTGGGGGACTGGATGCTGGCTCTGGACTCAGACATCCAGCACCTGAGCCTGGCTACCGATGACACCCTGTATGCCTATAGACTTGAGGGCGCAACACATCACCTGATGAAGTCCACAGATGAGGGACTCACCTGGGAACAGACCGAGTATGACGGGGATGCCATAACTGATATTGCCTGCTCTCGTATTGACGCCTCCACCATATACCTGACCGATGGCAGCCATGTTTATAAATCTGATGATGCCGGCAAAGGCTTTGATAAAGTAAGCGATGGCACTTTGCCCGTTCTTGATGCCAACGAATCGATTGCCTGCCTTGACGTCGGTTATGATGGCAATGATAACCCCATTATATTCATAGGCACTGCTGACATAGATGCCGGCGATTTTGGCAGTGTCTACTACCTAGCGGAGACAGATATTGGGGCTAGGTGGACTGACCTGGAGGCAGGCGACTATGATATCCGCTCTATAGCCTGCTCACCTGACTTTGCCCAGGGTTACCTGACCATAGCTCTAGCTACTGACGAAACTCACACCTACATTATCAACAATCATGGTGCCGTTGGCGACTGGTCTCACCGCATTGAGCTGCTTGAGAATAACACCAACAGCTTTGTGGCTACTGCTGCTTCCAGGATTCACTTCCTGCCCGATTTTGATGAAATCTATGAGCTTCTCGTCGGCGTTGCCGCCGCCGGCAATGGTGACGTCTACCAAGTGACCGAAGAGGCTGCTCGTGACCTTGGTGTGGATGCAGATATAATCAGCCTTGGGCTGGTTGATGAGGCTGGCGATACCCGGTTTCTGGCTGGCGGAACGGCGGGCAAGATATGGTATAGCACCGACTACGGTGGGAGTTGGGATTCAAGCCAAAAAGCCCCGTCTGGCGATGGTCTAACCTATGTGGTCGTGGCTCCCGATTTTGCCGCCAGCAGCATAGCCTATGCCGCCACCAGCGGCACTGAGAGTGCCTTCTCAATAAGCAGGGACGGCGGCGTTACCTGGAACCAGACCAGCCTGATTGATACCAAAATAAGCGATATTGTTGACCTGTCTCCATCCCCCACTTATAGCCAGGATAACACCCTGTTTATGCTCACCCATCATACCGGCGGTGAGGATAGCCTGTGGCGCAGCCTCAATAATGGGGTAAGCTGGGAAAGGGTCTATACCAGCGCCCTGGCTTATGTAGACCAGATTGACCGGGTTGAGCTGCCTCCACAATACGATGATGATAATCAGGTAGTGTTCATCGCTGGCAGCAGCAACGGCAATCCGACAATATGGAAGTCAACCGATAACGGTCAAAGCTTCACCAGCCGATGTGTGCCTTTTCCCATAGACGCCTGGGCGGTGGTTGATGATACCACCTTGTTTATCGGCAGCCATGATGGCAGTAATGGGCTGGTCTACCTCACCACCAACAGCGGTTCAACCTACTCTGAGGGAGCAACAGCCGGCAGCCAGTCGCTAAACTCCATAGCCCTGTCGCCCGACTATGATGAGGACGAGACCATTCTGGTAGGTAACAAGGATGGCTGGGTCTACTGGTCTGAAGATAATGGCGCATCGTTTGAGCCGTTGCCGCCGGATGCCAGCTCAAGCCCCTTAAGCGGCGAGATAACCGTCGCCTTTGACCCAGAATACAGCGCCTATAACACCGTCTATGCTGCCAGCGACACCGCCGGTGAGGGCATTTACCGCTTTATCATTGGCAGCAGCGACGACTGGGAAAACATAGACAGCCCCGCCGATGGCATGATGGGTCAAATAATAGTGTCAATGGAGGGAACGTTATATGCCGCCAACTTCAAGGCTGACGGTGGCATGGAGCGCTGCCTCAACCCGACATTTCCACTGGGACCGACATTTGAAACCGTAACCAGGGGACTGGATGATGGAGCCGAGCTAATTGGACTATGGCGGCATGACCACAGGCTGTGGTCAATTGATACCACTCATACCAAGCTGATGACCTATACCGATAGCCTGACCCAGCCTGTCGTCCTCACCTCACCAGCCGACCAGGCGCCGGGCGTGGGCATACTCATCAATGACACGGTTAGAAATATAAGCCTTGAGTGGGAGACACTAAGCGGTGCCACCGAGTATAAATGGCAACTTAACTACGCCACTGACTTCTCAAGCGTCCCCAGTGACTTTGAGGCCACTACCAGAGCCAGCTCAGCCCAATTGCCAGACCTTGACCCGGCTACCACCTACTACTGGCGGGTGAGAGCCACCAAGCCGGTATTAAGCCCGTGGTCGGAAAAGTGGTCATTCACTACCAGCCTGGGCACCGAGGCTCTTGCCCCCTCTCTGGAAAGTCCCCAAGCTGGTGCCACCGGCGTGCCGCTAAGCCCAGTATTTCAGTGGAGCGCCATAGCCGGGGCAGATAGCTATGAGCTGGTGGTGTCCACCGACGCTGCCCTGGGGAATCCCACCATCCTGAAGACCAGCACCTATGCCTTACCCACCACCGCCTGGCAATGCAACATAGTTCTCAACCACAACACCACCTACTACTGGAAGGTAAGGGCTATCAGCTCCGATACTTGCAGCGCCTGGAGCGCGGTTAGTGCCTTCACCACCGAGCCACAGCCGTTAACCCCGACCGGCTCGGTAGCGGAGACGCCCTCACCACCCCAGTCCACCACCCCCGACTGGTTAGACTGGCTAATGCCAATGGGTGGCGTCGTGCTCGTAGTTTTTATCTTGGTCATAATAGCCATGCTAATCACCATAATAATACTGGCAATAAAGGTATCCAGGCTCTAGGGGATTTAGTGCGGATAATCTAATAAGAAGACCTGTGTGGTGGGCGGCAAATTTGACTTGGTAAGGGATAGCTTGGGCAATGGCTCAACCTGTTTTGCCCCTATCTCCTTGAGGAATCTATCCACCGGCTCCAGCTCCAGGCTTAGCGCCGGCGTTTTGTAATGCATAGGGATTACCGCTTTGGGTTCTAACTGCCTCACCACCTCGGCTGCCATAGGGGCATTTATAGTGGACACCCCACCTACCGGAAGCAGCAACACATCCACATTGTCTATCTCTTCAACCTGCTCTGCGCTAAGCACATGCCCCAGGTCACCAAGGTGACATACCGATATTTCATCTATCTCCATAAGATAGACGGTGTTTTTACCCCTCTTTTTGCCTCTCTCCCCATCATGAAAGGTGGCTATCCCGAGAATCAGGACGCCGCTGATTTCATACTCGCCTGGTCTGTCAACCACCTTCGGTTGACCACCAATGCCCTGAACATAGGAATGACCCGGGTGCTGATGGGATACAGTTACAATACGGGCAGTGGTTCTGCCCAATGAGTAGCCCAGGTCCGGTGAATAGGGGTCGGTGATAACGGTGGCATGGCTACCCTTAATCTTAAAGCAGGAATGACCTAGCCAGGTAATATCCATTGGCCTAAATATAGCATAGCTCAAGGTTGCCAATCAAATATCAGCTTGTTGCGAAATGCTATTCGGGGTAGGTAATAAAGTGGGTCGTTTTCTTGAGGAATTATAATAACCTTCGTGTAGCTACTGGTTGCTTTGCTCCCTCTGGTGGCGTGAGCTCCGTTATCCCTTGTTGATAGTCTATTCTCATGTTACATTGGTTTATAACGTCTCTGCCCAAAACAGAGAGTAATTTTCGTTGTTGTTCACGCTGGCCTTGCCTTTTCCCCTTTACAGGAATATGAATACTAATTGGGAAAAAGTAAGTATTACTATCCTCATCACGTAATATAAGTATGGCATCTTCACCATAGCAGCGCTGCTCTCCCCCAAAGCCTTCAACCCCTATCAAGGAACTACGCCTAAGTCGACGATAATTTACATTCAGTCGCTCAACATCAATAAGACTCAAAGTTGTGTTGTCAGCTCCAGTATCAATCATAAAGCTAACTAGGCCGTTTAGGTCTAACCTCGGCAAAAATAAGGCTGCCTGCACATGAGGCGCAGGCAGCGGATGAAAACCAGTTGGAAAGAATCCCGTGATAGGCATGTTTACAGTAACATTGCCTTCCTTTCACTGGCAATAAAATCAATGACAGCCTCATTTGCGGGTATACCTTTGTCTGAGAGCTGTCTCCGCAGTTCCGAGGACGACCTCCCATGTGCCACAAGAGACCTCTCGTGTACTGCGACCCATCTATTTAAATACTTCCGCAGGAGTTCGTGCCTAAGAGAATGCAGGTAACGTACATCATCCTCAAAACGTCTAAGTCTAAACTCAATTGCTTCTTCGCCGCCTGCTTTTGCCATCATGTTTTTAACGTCGATTGTAATAGGCATCTCTCCCTCCTCACCTGTTGGCTCTCAAGTATTAGTGTAGAATCCATAGTTTGAAATGTCAAGCATGCTGTTGGCTTATTCTTTGTCCGTACGTAGATTTAGGGCATAATGTGCGAAAGCTAGCATTGTTTTCATTGTTTTACTCTACCATACACAATTCCTGGGTTTATCAGGGAAAGCTAAGGCAACAGCTTAAATCTCTGCCATCTCTTCGACTCTCCTACTTTTCGGGGTGTTTAAGAGGGAGATTGGGGGCGAAGCCTCTATAGGGTGGGTGGGTTGGGAAGAAAGACATGTATTAAAGGGGAGGAAAAACAACCCTCCCATCTCTTGACAAGTGACGGTTAAAGTGGTAATTTAGATATGATTAGCAGTCTAACCCTGAGACTGCTAATTCAAGGGCTATGGAGGTAAAAGTGTTATCTCCTAGAAGTGAGACAATACTGAAGTCCATAGTGGGACAATATATTGCCCGGGCGGTGCCAGTGCCGTCGCAGAGCATCATCAACGACTATGAGCTGGCAGTAAGTCCGGCCACTATCCGCAATGAGATGGCACACCTGGAGCAAGAGGGCTATATTATCCGCCCTCACCCCTCAGCCGGCAGCATACCCTCAGATAAGGGCTACCGCTACTATGTGGAGACTCTGAGCGATATTGAGCTCCCCTTAGCCGAGCAGCTTTTGATTAGCCACCTGTTCCACCAAGTGGAGAGGGAGCTGGAGGAGTGGCTGAGCCTGGCGGCAGCACTCACCGCTCAGCTGGCCCAAAATGTGGCTATAGTGACTATGCCCAAGCCAGCAAATTGCCAGTTCAAGCACCTGGAGCTAGTCGCCCTGAAAGACTCGCTGGTACTGGTTGTCCTTGTCCTTCACGGCGCCAGGCTAAAGCAACAGCTAATAATTTTTGACCAGGTCATATCCCAATCGGAGTTAACCAAAGTAGCCAATAAACTAAACATTGCTTATTCTGGCCTGACCAGAGCACGAATTTTGGCCAAGAAGATAAACCTTTCCCCCACCGAACAGCAGGTAACCGATTGCCTGCTCAAGATAATGCAAGCCGAAGATGAGCAGGAGTATGAGAAGTCCTGCCTCGATGGACTACACTTCACCCTCAACCAGCCCGAATTCCGTCGTGGGCAGCGGGGGCTAGCCCTAATGGAACTGGTCGATTGCCAGAAACTGCTCAAGACTGTCGCCCCCGAGAAGCTGGGCAGCCGAGGGGTGCAAGTAATCATCGGTAAGGAGAATAAGACAGAGGCTATCCAGGATTACAGCGTGGTAATCAGCAAGTACGGTCTGCCTGAAGAAGCCGCTGGCATTGTGAGTGTGGTCGGTCCCACCCGCATGCCCTACGCCCGGACCATCTCCGCCGTAGGCTATCTATCTTCAGTGCTGAGCCGACTGGTAGCCGAGCTATATGGGGAAAAACCCCCAAAATACAAAAAAGGGGAGGGGTAAAGACAGTCTAAGAGGGTGAAACCCCAAAATATTAATAGGGGGTTTTAGGGGGACTTCGTCCCCCTCACACAGCTACTTCCCCCTCCCTTGTAAGGGAGGGGGATACAGGGGGAGGGTTGGTAAGTAAACATAAAAGGGGGCGAGGCAGATAACAATGATGCCAAGAGAACCCGAAGAAGAACAAAATAACGAGCCAGAAACAGCAGAAAGCCCAACCGGGGAGGTGGAACCAGAAGCCGTTGAGATAGAGGATATAGAGACGTTAAAGAAAATACTGGCTGAAGCCAAAGCCAAAGCCGAAGCCAATCTGGCAGGCTGGCAGCGAGCCCAGGCCGATTTCATCAACTACAAAAAGCGCAATGAGCAGGAAAAACAGGAGCTGGGCAAGTTTGCTAACTCGGTGCTCATCCTCAACCTGCTGCCCGTCCTCGACGACTTGGAGCGAGCCTTTACTGCCATCCCACCCCGCATGGCTAAGCTCAGCTGGGTGGACGGTATAAAGTTCATTGAGCGCAAGCTGTGGGCGATTCTGGAGACACAGGGGCTGTCCCCGATCAAGGCGCTAGGTAAGCCCTTTGACCCCAGGTTCCATGAGGCGGTAAGACAGGATAAGGGTAAGGAGGAAATAGTTATCGAAGAGGTACAGAAGGGTTACATGCTGGGCGACAGAGTAATCCGACCCACTATGGTAGTAGTGGGCAATGGAGAAGAGGAAGAGAAGGAGGAATAAACAATGGGCAAGGTTATAGGTATTGATTTAGGCACAACCTTTTCTGCCGTAGCCGTGATGGAGGCAGGAGAGCCAAAGGTCATCCCCAACGCTGAGGGCGGTCGCATCACCCCATCAGTAGTAGCTATAAATAAGAACGGCGAGCGCCTGGTGGGGCAGGTGGCTAAGCGCCAGGCCATCACCAACCCGGATAATACCATTTTCAGCATCAAACGCCTGATGGGGCGCAAGTATAATGAGCCCACCGTGGAGTATGACCGCAAGCTACTGCCCTTCAAGATAACCAAGGCAGCCAATAATGATGCCTGGGTGAAGATGGGCGACAAGGAATATAGCCCGCCAGAAATCTCGGCCATGATTCTACAAAAACTGAAGACGGATGCCGAGGCATACCTCGGTGAGAAGGTTACCGAAGCGGTAATCACCGTGCCTGCCTACTTCAATGATAGTCAACGGCAGGCGACCAAGGATGCCGGCAAGATAGCCGGGCTTGAGGTGCTGCGAATAATCAATGAGCCAACTGCCGCCTCTCTAGCCTACGGGCTGGACAAGAAGCAGGAGGAGACTATCGCCGTTTATGACCTCGGTGGTGGCACCTTTGATATATCCATCCTGGAGCTGGGTGAAGGCACCTTTCAGGTCAAGTCAACCAATGGCGATACCCACCTGGGAGGCGATGATTTTGACCAAAGAGTTATGGACTGGCTATGCGATGAGTTCAAGAAAGACCAGGGGATAGACCTCAGGCAGGATAAAATGGCCTTGCAGCGACTAAAGGAAGCTGCCGAAAAGGCTAAAAGCGAGCTGTCCACCGTCCAGCAGACCGAGGTAAACCTTCCTTTTGTTACCGCCGATGCCAGCGGCCCCAAGCACCTCAACATCACCATTACCCGGGCTAAGCTGGAGCAACTGGTAGGGGACCTGGTAGAAAAGACTATCGAGCCCTGCAAACAGGCAATGGCTGATGCCGAAAAAACCGCCGCCCAGATAAATGAGGTGGTTCTGGTTGGCGGGCAGACCAGAACACCGCTGGTCTTTAACAAGGTAAAGCAATTTTTTGGTAAGGAGCCCCATAAGGGGGTTAACCCCGATGAGGTAGTCGCCGTCGGCGCGGCTATTCAGGCCGGGGTGCTCAAGGGGGAGGTCAAGGATGTCCTCCTGCTGGATGTTACCCCGCTGACCCTGGGCATTGAGACCCTGGGGGCAGTGGCTACTCCCCTCATCCCCCGCAATACCACCATCCCCACCGCCAAGAGCCAGATTTTCAGCACTGCAGCTGATAACCAGCCCAGTGTTGAGATTCATGTCCTCCAGGGGGAGAGACCTATGGCTGCCGATAACAGAACACTGGGACGGTTTATGCTTGATGGCATCCTGCCAGCACGACGGGGGGTACCCCAGATTGAGGTCAGCTTTGATATTGACGCCAATGGCATCCTCAATGTTAAGGCTCACGATAAGGGCACCGGGCGGGAGCAGAAAATAACCATCACCGCCTCGTCCGGGCTGTCCAAGGAAGAGGTGGCGAAGATGCAGCGGGAGGCAGAGCAACACGCCGCTGAGGATGCCAAACGTAAGGAAGAGGTGGAGACTCGCAATGCCGCTGACACCCTGGCTTATACCGCAGAAAAAACCCTGCGGGAGCAGAAGGACAAGATACCCGCCGACCTAAACCAAGAGGTAGAAAGCAAGGTTAAAGCGGTAAAGGATGCCTTGCAGGGGACGGATATCAATGCCATCCGTCAGGCAACACAGGAGCTAAGCGAGGCGATGCAAAAGATTGGCGCTGCTATCTATAAAGAGCAACCACCCCCCGGCGAGCCGCCGCCGCCACCGGAAAAGGAAGAAGGTGGGGAAGGGGGAGGCGAAGAAGGCACCGTGGAGGGTGAGTTCAAAGAGGTGTAAATAGAGGAAGACACAGGGGGTGAGACAATTATGAGTTATAAGTGTCAGGTCTGCGGGAAAACGACGGCTACTAATCTTGGTATGCGGGGACATATACTAAATTCACGTTCTCTCTTTAAAGAGCACTGGCAATGGATGAAGTCACATGGCATCAGCCCTCACGAGAAAGTGGCAGCGGGAAATTACCAGCCTCTCATGGAGTTGGTCGAGAAAGAATGTAAAATAAAAGATTAGAAAAATGCCAATTTATGAAGAAAAGCTAAATGCAAACTCTCCGCTAATAATTGGTGTTTCGTTATGGGCATTAGCCGCCGGCGTAATCCCGGGCATTATTCTCGGCGGATTATGGTGGCTCTTTGCCCTCTACATCGCCCTGACCATTGGCATCATATTCGGCTTCTACCAGATGAAAGTGGAGCTGTTCCAGGATAAGCTGGTAATAAGATTCGGCTTTCTCTACCGCAAGGTTATTGAAGTGGACAAGATACAGGATTACTCCCCTCACAAAATGCTTCACCCGGTGAAGACATACGGGGGGTGGGGCATCAGAAAGGGCAAAGACGGAACCTTTGCCCTAACCCAGGCTTTTATAAATGAAGCCATAAAACTGGAAACTCATGATACGACCTTCGTCATCTCATCACGAACGCCGGAAGGTTTTTGCTCGGCTATCAAATCAGTAAAGAGTTAAAGAGGGGCGAAGCCCCAAAATATAATAGGGGGTTATAGGGGGACGAAGTCCCCCTTATACAACTACTTCCCCCTTCCCCTTGATAAGGGGAAGGGGGATAAAGAGGGATAGGGTTCTAAAAACATGCCAATTAAGCGAGATTATTATGAAGTCCTCGGCATAGACAGAAATGCCACCGGGGAGGAAATAAGAAAGGCGTTTCGCAAGCTAGCCTTTAAGTATCACCCCGACCACAACCATGATGATAAGGCGGGGGATAGATTCAAAGAGGTAAACGAAGCCTATGAAGTGCTCTCCGACGCGGATAAGCGAGCGGCTTATGACCGCTTCGGGCACGGCGGTGCCGAGTCACTATTCGGGCGAGGCTTTGAGGGCTTCGACTTTGGCGGCTTTGGGGATATCTTTGACGCCTTCTTTGGCGGGGCAGCCACTGCCACCCGCCAGGCACCACGGCGTGGTGTTGACCTCCGCTACGGAATTACCATCACCTTTGAGGAAGCAGCCCTGGGCTGTGAAAAAGAGATAACCATATCTCGCATCGAGAGCTGCTCATTGTGCCAGGGTGTCGGCTGCAAGCCAGGTAGTCAGCCCCTCCAATGTCCCAGCTGCAATGGCACCGGGCAAGTACGACGGGTCCACCAGAGCCTTTTCGGCCGCTTCGCCCACACCACCACCTGCCCCCAGTGCCACGGCGAAGGCAGAATTATCACCGAGCCCTGCCCCCGATGTCGGGGCACAGGTAAAGAGAAGCACAAGCGCGATATTCCGGTTAAAATCCCGGCTGGGGTAGATAATGGCTCTCATATACGCCTCATTGGTGAGGGAGAGGCGGGGACGAGGGGAGGTCCGGCGGGCGACCTCTACATCACTCTATCAGTCAAAAAGCATGAATTCTTCACCCGACAGGGTGACGACATCCTCTACGAGCTATCAATCAACCTTGTTCAAGCTGCTCTGGGAACCGATGTGGAGGTGCCTACCCTGAACGGCGAAACCAAGCTCAAAATCCCGGCTGGCAGTCAAACGGGGCAAGTCTTCAGGCTCAAAAGTCAGGGCATTGCCCACTTGCATGGAGGTGGGCACGGCGACCAGCTAGTTACGCTATTTGTGGTTATCCCTGATTCACTAACTAAAAAACAGCGCCAACTGCTGCAGGAGCTGGGCGAGAGCCTGAGTCCAGCCAATATGCCAAACCCTAAAAAATGGAAGGGGTTTTCTCAGCGGGACCTCTAAAATCCTGATTTCGGGGTAATCGGACAGCCTCAGCGCTTAAACAGGGAGAACAATTGCCACTTCCGCCCCGCCAGCTCATGCCTGGCTTCAGCCTCCATCAGCTCCGATGCGGCCTGGCGAGGGTCAAGCCCATCATAGAGCACCTGATAAATCTTATCGATAATAGGCATCTCCAGCTCGAAGCGGCGAGCCAGATTATGGGCAACAATGGTGGTGCCTACCCCCTCAGCCACACCACTCATTGATTTGGTTATCTCCTCCAGCGAGCGACCCTTGGTTAACTCCACCCCCATATAGTGATTACGGCTCAACGGGCTAGAGCAGGTAGCAATCAGGTCGCCCAAACCGGTTAACCCGGAAAAGGTGAGTGGATTTGCCCCGAGGGTAACTCCCAGAGCCGTTATCTCGGTTAAGCCCCGGGTGATTAAAGCCGCCTTAGCATTGTCACCGTAGCCCAGCCCATCAGCTATGCCTGCGCCCAGAGCGATAATATTCTTCAATGCTCCCCCCAGCTCCACCCCTATGACATCGGTATTGGTATATAGACAGAGGTTGGGGGTATTAAGCAGCTTCTGAGCCTTTCTGGCTACAGCCTCATTCCAGGCAGCCACCACGGCAACCGCCGGCAGGTCGCGGAGAATCTCCGCCGACAAATTAGGCCCGGAAAGAACACAAATATTAGGCCAAAAATCGCGTTTTACCTCATCGGCAATTACCTCGGACATCCGCTTGCTACTATCAATCTCCAGACCCTTGGCGGCACTCACTATAAACATTGAACCATCAAGGTGGTCAGCCACTGACTTTATATTCCGCCGCATCGTCTGGGATGGCACCGCCAGGATTACTGCGTTGGTATCGGCCAAGGCTTCAGCCAATGAGCTGGTAATTGATAGCTGAGGAGGAAAGGTAATACCAGAAAGCACGTCGGAATGATGTCTGGCATTCTTTAGTTCAGAGGACTCTTTCTTTGTCCGTGCCCACAGCCTGACCTCCACCCCATTACGTGCCAATACCACCCCCAGAGTTACCCCCCAGGTGGTGGTGCCAATAATGGCAACCCTGGACATATCCTATCCCGCCCCCTCTTTGCGGTCGGAGGAAGGAAAGTCTCTCTCCTTCACCTTCTCGCCAAGCTTGCGCTCTTTGCCCGACATCAATCGAACAATGTTTCCCCGGTGCATAACAAGAATCATTATTGCCCCCACCAGAGCATAAAACAGGTACTCTACAGGGAAGCCATTCATAATAGTAAGCGGGACCAATATGGCATAGCTACCTACCGCCCCAGCAATGGAGCCTAGAGAGACAAACCTGGTTAAGCCAGCACCTATAATTATAATCTCGCCGCCAAATATTGCTGCCACCGGGCACAAAGCTACTAGCCCGCCGAAGAAGGGGGCAACTCCTCTACCCCCCCGAAATTTAAGAAATACCGGCCAGATATGTCCAGTTACTGCTGCCAGAGCCGCCAGAACCTGGGCAACCAGCGAACCTAAGCCAAAGTCACCCACCACCAGGTAGCCTTCACCGACTATCAACCCGGCAAATACCACCGCCAGCACTCCCTTTAACACATCCAGGGTAGCCACCAAAAGGGCTGACTTGCGACCAGCGGTTCGGAGCACATTGGTTGCCCCTGTCCTGCCACTCCCATACTTTCTAACGTCCACCTTAGCCTGCCGCCGACTCAAAAGGTAACCGAAAGGAATAGAGCCCAAAAGGTAACCCAGTACCACTACAGCTACAAACTTGCCAATTATCACTGCATCTAAGGTCCCGGCAACCATCACGCCTCACCTCTGGTCTTAAAGACTAAACGAAACGGAGTGCCAGCGAAGCCGAATGACTGGCGCAGTTTGTTCTCCAGGTAGTGCTGATAGGAAAAGTGTATCAACTTAGGGTCGTTGACAAAAAAGACAAAGGTTGGTGGGTTAACCTCAGCCTGGGTAGCATACAAAATCTTTAGCTGCTTGCTGCCCTTTCGTGGCAGAGTATGAGCCGCTACCGCCTGCTGAATCACACTGTTAACTTCAGCGGTAGACAGTCGTTTGAGCCTCTCCTGATATACCTGAAACGCCTGAGGCATCACCTTATCTGTCCCTTCGCCAAACTCAGCTGAAATATACACCACCGGCGCATAGGACATAAACTTAAGCTTGCTCCTTATATACCTGTTACATTCAGCCATATTTTTATTTACCGCCAGGTCCCACTTATTGACCACCAACACAACCCCCTTAGCCGCCTGCTGAATATAACCAGCAATATGCTCATCCTGAGATGTAAGCAGCTCGGTGGCGTCTAGGACCAGCAGAACTATATCAGCCTCATCAATAGCCCGCAGGGCTCTAATTACGCTATACCGCTCCACTCCCTTTCCCCACCGGCCCCGCCGCCTGATCCCGGCGGTATCAATAAGTATCACATTTTGACCATCAAAGTCAAGTGAGGTATTTATAGCATCGTGAGTAGTCCCCGGAACCACGTCAACAATAGCCCGCTCCTCACCCAGGAGGGCATTAAGTAGCGTGGACTTGCCCACGTTAGGCCTGCCGACAATAGCCAGCTTCATAATCTCCGCTTCCGTCCCAACAGCTGAAGGGGTCGGTAGCAGGGAGATAACCTTATCCAGTAGCTCAGCGGTGCCCCGCCCATGATAGGCTGAAATAGCCAATGGCTCACCAAGTCCCAGCTGATAAAATTCTACCGCCTCAGTCTCAAGCCTGGCATTATCCGCCTTATTAGCCACTATTACTATGGGCTTGCTTGAAGTGCGAAGCATCTCGGCTATCTCCAGGTCAGAGGGCACCACCCCGTCCCCGGTGTCCACCAGGAAAAGAATAACATCGGCTTCGGCGATAGCCACCTCCACCTGCCCCTTGATTCCCTTGGCAATAGCCGAACGGGGGCTCACCTCCAGACCGCCGGTATCAACTATGGTAAAGCTAGCCTCCCGCCATGAAACATCAGCAAATATACGATCGCGGGTGGTGCCGGGCAAATTCCCAACAATAGCTACCTGCTTGCCCGCCAGGCGATTTAACAGGGTAGATTTACCCACATTCTGTCTGCCGACAATAGCCACAATGGGTTTAGCCATATTTTATTAACCCCGTCCCCCGTTTTCAGTTGTCTTTCTTCCCACCCAGCCCGCCCTAGAGGGGCTTCACCTCTCTCGAACTCTCTATCCCCCTTAAGGGTGGCGGGTGGGGAAAGATATAAAATGTGTCTGGGGCTTCTTACCCCACAAAACTTTGTTGGGGGAACTCTCCAACTTAAGAGGGTGTCTAAGAGGGGCGCCAGCCCCTCTTTCTTTTTGTCCCTTTGAAGGAAATTAGACCCGCTTGCCTCCAGAAGCCGGTTATAAGATATGCCCCTTTTCGTGGGGCGGCTTGGAAGGCTTCTCCTCTTCCTCCTGCTTGGTAGCCTGCTTACCTGGTAACTCCTTAGCAAACTTGACGCTGGGAGGCTCAATCTCGGTTCTGGCAATCCGCCTCAGTTCAGCGATATTATCCCTGAAATTCTGAACAAAAGCGTTGTATTCCACCGCCAGCCTATTATACTGGTCTATAATCTCCGGCGGCAATTCAATACTCTGCGCCACCTCGCAAAACTGCTCAATAAATTCTTGATAATGACTGGTTATCAGCCACAGCTCACTTTGATAGGTGCGCAAATAAATAATAAACCTCCTGGCGCTGATATCGCTCTCCACCCTGTCGATGAAACTATTACACCAGGTATTGAAAATCCGCTGTCCCACCTCACACTCCCGTGCCCAACCCCAGACTCTGGCATTATCACTGGTTAACAGACTACGGATAATAACAAAGATAGACAGTGACGAATCACCCATAAATCGGCGATTAAAATATCCGGCTAGTTGCTTGAGCTTCAGCGAGGCATGCTCCAGTTCCTTCTCCCCGGCTCTGGCTATGGCCACCACTAAGCCGATGATAAGGACGATAACCAGAACCGCAGCCAGGACCCACATTGGCCACTCATATGCATAACCGACGAGAGCCAAGGCAGCGATTAAAATCGGGCACCAGCCCCAGTTTACTATGAGCCTTAAGACATACATAATAGCCCCCCTAACGATAGCCAGCCAGCGGAATCTCCAGACCACCCAGTATTCCCGCCAGCAAGGCTTTCTGCATATGTAACCTATTTTCAGCCTGGTCAAAGACCACTGACCTGGGAGTATCTAAAATCCCCTCAGCTACCTCCTCACCGTGATGAGCCGGTAAGGGATGCATCAATATAGCGTTTTCTTTAGCTAAGGACAGTAGTTCACCATCCACCTGATAGCCGGCAAACACCTGGCGCCGGGCTTCAGCCTCAGTCTCCTGCCCCATACTGGTCCAGACATCAGTATAAACCACATCAGCCCCGCCGACTGCCTGGTGCGGGTCCTCGGTATAGAATATCTCACCACCACTACTTGAAGCATTGCTTTGAGCCAGATTAAATATATTGTCCTCAATAGCATAGCCGGGGGGAGTGGCAATCCTGAAATTCATCCCGGTAAGCGAAGCCGCCAGCATAAGACTACGAGCCACATTGTTACCATCGCCAACAAAGGCTAAGGTCAAACCGCTTAGCTCCCCCTTCTTCTCATAAATGGTAAGCAGGTCAGCCAGAGCCTGGCAGGGGTGTTCCCGGTCGGAGAGGGCGTTTATCACCGGCACACCTGAATAATCGGCCAGAACCTCCAAGGTCTGGTGAGAAAAGGTACGGGCAGCGATGGCATCTACATAGCGACTGAGCACCCTGGCCACGTCAGAAATTGACTCGCGCTGCCCCAGTCCAACCTCAGCCGGAGACAGATAAATTGCCTCTCCGCCCAGCTGCCGCATAGCCAGCTCAAAGCTGACCCGTGTCCGCAGCGAGGGCTTCTCAAACATTATCGCCAGCGTCTTGCCGCTGAGCGTGGAGAGCCAGCCCTGGGCTTTCATATCAATGGCATCTGATATCAGCAGGCGAATATCCTCACCGCCGAGGTCAGCCACCGAGAGCATATCTTTCCCCTTCATGCCTTAAGTATATCACGAAAAGATAATCATTCAACAGGGGCTTGACACCATACAGGTGCCCAATCTAATATGCCATAGGAGTCAAGCCATGACCACAGGTAAAGAAATCCCCCGTGATATAGCCCTGAAGCTCTGCGATGAAATCCGGGCCGAAAATAAAGGGAAATGGTTTTCCCCCGGCGGGCTTCAATGTTTCTTCTGCTACAGGTCTGCCCGAGGAGATATGGAAAAGCTGTGCCTCTCCAGCAAGGGAGGCTGCAACCTGGTGAACAAGCGATATAAATTGCACCAGAAACAATAATAAAGGGGGGGTCCAAATGACCACTAAGGAAAAATTTACTATAGACGGGGATAAAGTAGTTGAGAAGGTCAAGCAGCTCATCCACGAGGGCAACATCAGAAGGGTGCGGATTATTCACGAAGGACGGACGGTGCTGGAGATTCCACTATCAATAGGGGCACCGGCGGCGGCAATTGGCATTATAGCCGCTCCTCTCCTGGCGGCGCTGGGTGCCTTTGCCGCTCTGGTAACCGAATGCACCATCGAGGTGGAGAAGATAGAAAAATCGCCGCCAAAGAGTTGAACCTATGACCGAAATTATTCTGATAAGACACGGGGAAACCGAATGGAACGTGCAACAGGTATTCCGGGGAAGAATTGATATTGAGCTGAACGAGACCGGACTCAAGCAGGCGGAACTTCTGGCTGAATACCTCGGTGGTGTAAACATAGACGCTGTTTACTCCAGCCCCTTGAAGCGAGCCTTTAAGACGGCGGAAATGATTGCCAATCATCATAAACTTGAGGTAGAAGTCGCCCCTGGACTTATCGATTTTGATTTTGGCAAATGGCAGGGGCTAAGTCTCCAGAAAGTTAAAAATAAATATAAAGAGCTCTACGACCAATGGCTGGAAAATCCCCACCTGATAAGGATGCCCGATGGTGAAAGCCTGGATGAGGTCAGGAAAAGAACCTTAAGGGTGGTGGGTGAAGTGGTAAGCAAACATGAGGGGGCTGTAGTCCTGGTATCACACCGGGTGGTGAACAAGGTTCTAATATGTGCCCTGCTGGGGCTGGACAACTCCCATTTCTGGAATATAAGGCAGGATACCTGCGGAACGACAACCTTTGCCTACGAAAACGGGCGCTTCATACTGACCAAGCACAACGATACCTCCTATCTGAGACCTTTGCCCAAGGCTACACTCAGCGATTTTTAAAATTTCATTTAAAACCCTATAATTATGGTAAAGGGGAGGTGCAAGATGGTGTTCGTAACGCTGTTATCACCGAAAGGAAAGGGAGAGGAAGCGGTCGATTACCTCAAGAAGCTCAAGGCTCCGACAGGCATTACCATCCGTGATGTCTATTTCACCCTTGGTCGCTACGATGGCGTAATTATCTTTGAGGCTCCAGACGCCAACAAGGCGATGAACTTTGTCATGGCTACCGGGTTTGCCACCGATTATACCGTGGAGACCCTCGCCGCCATCCCAGCCAAGGAACTGTGAAAGTCCGCTTTTTACCCCTATTCTGCTATAATTAAAGTATGAAAAAGCCGCTGCTGGTTTTATTTGACGGCAACGCCCTGATTCACCGCGCCTTCCACGCCATGCCCCCGCTCACCGTGCGCCAGACCGGTGAGATGGTCAGCGCCGTTTACGGCTTTGCCCTGATGCTGCTCAAGGTAATAAATGAGCTAAAGCCCACCCACTACGCCATCGCCTTTGACATGAAAGGTCCTACCTTCAGACATGAGCTGTTTGACCAGTATAAGGCACAGCGACCCCCCACCCCCGATGAGCTGGTGGGTCAGCTGGGGCGGGTAAGGCAACTAGTGGAAGCCTTTCATATCCCTATCTTTGAGCTTGAAGGCTATGAGGCAGACGACCTCCTGGGCACCTTAAGCCAGCAAGCCAGCCAGCAGGACATTGATACCATCATCATTACCGGTGATGCCGATACCATGCAACTGGTTTCGCCACGGGTAAAGGTTCTTTACCCCAAACCGAGGCGAGCTTTCAGCGACACCATGCTCTATGACGAAGAGGCGGTAAGCCAGAAGTATGGCGTCAAGCCGGAGCATATTACCGACCTCAAGGGGCTGGTGGGCGACCCCTCAGATAATATCCCCGGCGTCTCCGGTATCGGGGGAAAGACCGCCGCCAGGCTCATCCAGCAATTCGGCTCAATTGAGCAAATCTATGACCATATAGATGAGGTGACGCCACCTAAACTTCAGGCACTACTAAAGGAAAATGAAGCCATTGCCCGCCAGAGCAAGGAGCTGGCGACCATCGTTACCCGGACGCCGGTTAGCCTAAACCTTGATGACTGCCAAATTAGCCGGTACGACCGAAATCAGGTGACCGAGTTCTTCCGCGAGCTTGAGTTTGCCAGCCTGCTGCCCAAACTACCCCAGATAGAAACGGAAAAGACGGCACAGGTTGAAGCCAAGCCGACGACGGGAGACTACCACATCGTGAGTAAAACCGCCGACCTTGATAAGCTCATAAGCCGCCTGTCAGCAGCTAAAACCTTCGCCTTTGACACCGAGACCACCAGCCTCGACCCGATGTCAGCCGAGCTGGTGGGCATATCTCTATCGCCGGCTCCGGGGAAAGCCTATTACATCCCGATGGGGCATGTGGGACTGGACCCGATAGGGCAACTACCCCTGGAACAGGTTATAGCACGGCTTAAATCCCTCCTGGAAGACCAGAAATTAGCCAAGCTGGCTCACAACGGCAAGTATGATATGGCAGTGCTGGCGGAATATGGAATAACGGTGAAAAACCTGACCTTTGACTCCATGCTGGCTGCCTATCTGCTGGGGGAGAAATCTATGGGACTAAAAGCCCTCGCCTTCGGCAAGCTGGCTATCGAGATGACACCTATTTCTGACCTCATCGGCTCGGGGGCGAAGCAGATTTCCATGTCCCGGGTGGAAATCTCCCGTGCCGCCGACTACGCCTGCGCCGATGCCGATATGACCCTGAGGCTGGCGGAACTATTCGAGCCAGAGCTTCGCCAGCAGGGGTTGTGGCAACTCTTCTCTGAGGTTGAGCTACCTTTAGTGCCGGTGCTGATGGGCATGGAAAGAAACGGAGTGGCTCTGGATAGCGAGCTATTGAGGCAGATGTCGCACCGCCTGGGCGAGCAGTTACTGAAGCTGGAGGCTGAGGTCTATAACAGTGTCGGGCACCAGTTCAACATAAACTCACCGCAGCAACTGAGCTCTGTCCTGTTTGAGGAGTTAAAACTGCCGACCGCCCGTAAGACCAAGGGTGGCTACTCCACCGGTGCCGCCATACTGGAAGAACTGCGCGGCGTTCACCCCATAATAGAATTAATCCTTGATTACCGCCAGCTAAGCAAAATCAAGTCAACCTATATTGATGCCCTGCCTAACTTAATCAACCCAAAGACCGGTCGGGTGCACACCAGCTTTAACCAGACGCGCACGGCTACCGGTCGGCTCTCCTCCAGCGAGCCAAATTTGCAGAATATCCCTGTCCGCGGCGAGCTGGGAAAAGAGGTGAGGCAGGCGTTTATTGCCCCGAAGGGGTCTTACCTCTTAGCCGCCGACTACTCGCAGATTGACCTCCGCGCCCTGGCTCATCTGTCTCAGGATAAAAGCCTGCTTGATGCTTTTCACCACGATGAGGATATCCACAGTGCCACTGCGGCTCAGGTCTTTGGCGTTGACCCCTCAAAAGTAACGCCGGATATGCGCCGGGTGGCAAAAACGGTTAATTTCGGCGTCATCTACGGCATGAGTGAGTACGGCCTGGAGCAAGCAACAGGCTTGTCGCGGGAAGAAGCTGCCCAGTTCATCGCCGCCTACTTTGAGAAATACCCCGGAGTAAAGCAATACCTTGAATCGACCAAGGAGCAGGCGAGGAAGAAAGGCTATGTTCAGACCATCCTCGGCAGAAGGCGCTCTATCCCCGAAATCAATTCCTCTAACCGTCAGGTGAGGGAAGCCGCCGAGAGAATGGCAATAAATATGCCGGTGCAGGGTACTTCCGCCGATATCATCAAGGTGGCCATGATAAACCTGGACCGGGAGATAGCCAAACGCAAGTTAAAGAGTAAGATGATACTCCAGGTGCATGATGAGCTTATCTTTGAGGTGCCCAAAGCCGAGGAGAAAGAGATGAGGAAGCTGGTTCCCGAACTGATGTCCTCTGCCATAGAATTCAGCGTACCACTGAAAGCAACTGTCAAGACCGGCAGTAACTGGGGGGAGATGAAGCCTTAATCAAAGATCCAAAGGGGGATTGCCCAGTTTTTAGAGTGCGTTTTATTTCCCACCCTCCCACCCTCAGAGGCTTTGCCTCTAAAACTCTCCCACAAAGTGGGAGATTGGGGACACCACCCCCAAAGGGTGGGCTGGGGGGGAAGAAAAACCTAAAGTAGCTGGGGGTGGGGGGAAGAACAAGATTTTGGAGAGAAATGCCTGAGCTTCCCGAAGTAGAAACGATAAAGAACGAGCTAGCTCCCCACATTATCGGTCACACTGTCACCGGCGTTACCCTGTTCTGGCAGGGAATCGTGCGCCAGCCCTCAGTGGAGGAATTTTGCTCCCGCCTCATCGGGCAGAAGATAACCGGCGTGGAGCGGCGGGGAAAATACCTAATCTTCGGCTTAACCAGCGGTGAGGCACTAATCATCCACCTGAAGATGACCGGCTCATTATGGCTAAAACCGCCTGATAGATTTATCAGGGCTGTAATCCACCTGGACGGCGAAACAAAAATCTACTTCCGCGACCCGCGCAAGCTGGGGGTGATGTGGCTAGTGACGGACAAAAATACCGTTGCCAGCAAACTTGGTCCCGAACCTCTGGAGGCTGGCTTTACGGCCAAAGCTCTGGCTCAGCGCCTGAGTAAGCGCACGGCGCCGATAAAGGCTCTCCTCTGCGACCAGAGCTTTGTGGCTGGCATCGGCAATATGTACGCCGACGAAGCCCTGTTTTCCGCCGGAATTCACCCACTGAGGTCAGGAAAAAGCCTGTCATCAGAAGAAATTGAGCGCCTTCACCGGGCTATCCGGCAGGTTTTATCGGCAGCCATCGGTGATAAAGGGGCCAGCGTGGACACCTACTTTCGCCCCGGTGGTGAGATAGGCACCGCCCATTTTCAGTTTAAGGTAGCTCATCGGCGGGGGGAGTCCTGCCCCGCCTGCGGCACGCACCTCCAGCGCATACCGGTACGAAATAGGGGCAGCTACTTCTGCCCCAGATGCCAGCCACTTAAATTGGCCAAAAGGTAGAGCGTTTCAAACTGGGGTGCCTGAGAGGGGCAGAAACTTTCATCTATTCCCACCCACCACCCTTAGAGGGAGTCCAAGAGGGGGCGAAGCCCCCTCTTTTCTATTTCTTCCCCCTCTCCAAGAGTGGAGAGGGGGACAAAGGGGGTGAGGTTGATAAACCTCATATTATCCCCTGCTTCTTGAGCCCAGTTAGTTCAGTCTCGCTCAGCCCCAGCAGCTCGCCATAGACATATTCATTGTCCTGACCCAAGACCGGAGCGGCTCGGCTATATTTTGCCGGGGTTTCAGATAGCCTTATGGGTACAGCATCAGATACGGTCTTGCCCAGTTCAGGGTGGTCAAGCTCAATAAAAAAGCCCCGCTCGCTTAGCTGGGGGTCTTGGGCTAAATCGCTGGCAGCCTGCACCACCCCAGCAACCACCCCCTGCTTCTGGAGCAAAGCCATCGCCTCCTCAGCGGTGTGCTTTTTCGTCCACTCCTCCGCTAAACTATCCAGCTTGGCTTTATTCTTCAGACGGCCGCTAAAAGTGGCAAACCTTTTATCCTCAGCCCAGGGTGGGTTGCCCAGAGCCCGCTTAAATCCCTGCCATTCTTCGTCGGTGAACACGGCAATAGCACACCAGCGGTCGTCACCCTGACAACGATAGACACCGTGAGGCGCCGCCTCCGTCGAGCTATTGCCCACCACTTCCACCTCCCTCCCCCCAATCTGATAGCCCAGAATGGCATCGCCCAACAGACTTGCCATCGCCTCCACCTGAGAGACATCAATATACTGCCCCTCCCCTGTCCGCCGCCGGTATTCAAAAGCACTAAGCAGGGCTAAACAAGCGAGCAGACCAGCAATATGGTCGGCGTAAGCAGTGCCCAGTCCCAGCGGCGGCTTGCCGGGGAAAGAGGTGAGATAGGTTATGCCGGAAAAAGCCTGGACGGTGGGGCCAAAGCCAACATAGTCCCGCCACCGTCCGGTGCTGCCCATAGTCGACAGGCTGAGCATAATGAGGTCGGGCTTTATCTTTTTCAGGCGGTCATAGTCCAAGCCCCAGTTAGCCATCACCCGCGGGGTAAAATTCTCCACCACGGCGTCGCTTATCTCCACCAGTTTTTTGGCTAAAGCTATCCCCCCTGGAGTGCCCAAGTTCAGGGTAATGCCCTGCTTATTGCGGTTCCAGGTGTTATAGTAGCCGCGGCTGAATTTATCCCCGGCTTCAGGCATAAGCGGCTGGATCTTAATTACCTCAGCGCCAAAATCAGCCAGCACTCGGGTGGCATAAGGCCCCGCCAGCACCCAACTAAAGTCAAGGATGCGGAGGTTTTGTAAGATGCCACTATTAAACATTTTTCAACCTTGACCAAATCTACCCACAAGGTTATTATAAATAAGCTTAACTAATTCAAGGAGAATTGAAGCTTCCTCTCTAGATACCCTGCTCCCTTGACGAACCTCAGCACGTGGATGGACTGTATCACGAGTATCACGAGCCCCCTCCGCAAATCCTAGTGCTCTACTATCAACCAACTCCAGCTCACTAGACATTCTAATGAGGTTCGTCATACTAACTTTGTCCCAGTCAACGGATTTACCACTATGGGGTAAATTTAGCTTCTTAACAACCTCAATAAGTTGTGCTTCAGTTACCACGCTTGGTCTCTGGAAAATATCCAAAAGCATTCCCTCTATTAAACTACCACACAATAAACCACAGGCTTTGTATACGCCGACTGCAAATGATTTCTGAGCATCAATAAAATCAAGCCTAAGAACTTCCCGTAATTTTGGGTCAGTGAGGAACGAAAAGTCACGCTCATCTAATAGTTGGTGAGCAGGTTCTTCTCCTAGTAATATTTCAAGACGGTTAATTAGACGTATCAGATGTTGCTCAGTGCGCTGGGACGGTACTTCAGGAGACTCCATCATGTCCGCCCAGCTACGACTCTTCAGTACAGCGTCAGGCAGTATCACCATTTGTCCATTCAAAATAGGGTCTTGGGCAAAAAGACTTGCTGCGACTGCTGTTAAGTCATTATATGCTTCCATACAGACATCGTCACTTATAAAACTTCGCTTCCTAATATTTTCTTGGACTTGATTAAGTAAAGCCCTTGCCTGTTTTAATAACTGCCTCCCTTGTATAAAATGTGAGTTAGACACTTATGAACCCTCCTTCCTTTTATCATTGTCTATCAACCCCTCACCCTTTATCCCTCTCCCCTTCATAAGGGGAGAGGGAGGGAAATTTAGGGAGGGGGCGAAGCCTCCTCCCTTACCTAACCCCCTTCCCTTCACCAATACCCCAAGGGAAGGGGGCAGGGGGATAGGTTACCCAACTAATATTTGGCTTTACCCCTGAATTTGTGCTAAAATAGACACCTATGACTAAGAGTAAAAAAATTACCACCGTGGCCAACAAACCGGCTAAACCCCTCCCTGACCTAAAGACATTTATTGAAAACGTAAATAAGAAAGACAAGCTCAGCGGCAAAAAGGTCCGCTTTGCCTTTACCAAGCGCAAAAGGAAATAGTAAGCACAGAGTCTCACTGCTTAACATCCTCCCTTGCCGCGAAGGGATGGCCATCGCGGGAGAAATCAGGACGGTAATTCTGTGAGGCACCCATTCCCTGCAGCCAGCCATTTTCTAGCCTCAATTCCTCTACCAGCGCCATAACTTCATCATATTCCTCCGATGAGATTGTCCGGGAAAGAAGAGGAATCTGCGGGGCACGGCGCACGGGAAAGTATTGGGACATTATGCTCACCGTAACCTGAGGGGAAACCTCTCTGACCAGCCAGGCAAGCGAGTCCTTACTGCCGGCAATTCTATTGGGCAGTATCAGGTGGCGCACAATCAACCCCTTCTGGGCAATACCCTCCTCATCCACTATCAGATTCCCGACCTGTCGGTACATCTCCTTGATGGCGGCACGAGCCCTTTCCACATAATCTGGAGCCCTGGAAAACCTCTTGCCCCATTTATTGGCGGCATATCTCAAATCAGGCAGGTAAATGTCTATAATGCCGTCAAGTTCCCGCAAAGTGGCGACCGAATCATAGCCGCTGGAGTTATAGACCAGCGGCAACCTGAGCCCCAGGGGCACTGCCTCCAGCACGGCACGGACTATCTGCGGCACAAAGTGTGAGGGGGAGACAAAATTGATGTTGTGGCACCCAAGTTCATCCTGCAGAAAGAGCAGGCGCTCCGCCAGAATACGAGTCTCAATCTCATTGCGCTTTTGAGCCTTATAATCCTGGCTTATCTGGTGATTCTGGCAATAGACACAGCGCATATTGCAGTTGCCCAGGAACACTGTCCCCGACCCCCGGCTGCCAGAAAGCACCGGCTCCTCGCCATGGTGAGCGCAGACCGAAGAGACGATTGGCCGGCGGGCCGAGTGGCAGAACCCCCGTTCCCCCTCCAGGCGATTAACCCCGCACTCCCGTGGGCAGATATCGCAGGAGGCTAACCGTGCCTCAAGCGCCTCGGCACGGCGCTCCAGCTCCCCCGACCGATACAGGGCAATATATCCTGGCTCCACACCTCTCATGGCTAGATAACACCATCCTTAATTAAAGTTCTTATCTCCTTTTCTGATAGCCCTAACCCCTGATATATCTCCTCATTATGCTCGCCAGCCCTGGGCACCTTGCTCCCCACTCGCCAGGGGGAGCGGCTGAGCTTGGCTGGGGCGGCGGGGAACTTATACTTCTTGCCCAACTCCGGGTGCCCCACCTCAACCCAGAAATCCCGCTCCCTTAGCTGGGGGCTGGCAATAAGCCCCGGTATTGAGGCGACCTCCGCCCAGGGAAAGCGCATCAATTGACCTTCTTCCACCAGCCCGGCTACAGCGTGGCTTTTTGTCCACCGCTCCAAGACCTCAATAACATGGTCAAGGTGCTGGAGGCGATAATCCCTGTCCTGCCATTTCTCATCGGTCAAGTCCCCAGCCATGCCCTCGGCGGCCAGCCACTCCACCAGCGTCGGCCACTGCTGAAACAAAGAGAGCAAAATGTAGTCATCCTTACAGGGGAAGATGCGGAAGGCATTGCTCCAGTAGAGACCGCCCTGGCGCTTAGCCACCACCCCCTGATAAAAATAGCGCACCAGGACATGGTCGAGGGTGGCAACAACACACTCCTGCAGCGAAATATCAATATGCTGCCCCCTGCCCAAAGTATGCCGACTCCACAGTGCCAGCATAACGCCAATGGCGGCAAAGATAGAGGCGAGGTAACAACTTTGACTGCCGAAAAATTTAAGAGGCGGCGATTCAGCCTCGCCACAGACGTACATCTGCCCGCCGAGGGCGCTGGCTACCAAATCGCACGACTTGTAACCCCGATATGGTCCACTCTGCCCGAAACCAGTGATGGAAGCCATAACCAGGCGGGGGTTGATTTGACTTAGATGGTGGTAGCCGAGACCAAGCGCGTTTAAGTAGCCCGGCGGGCAGCTTTCCACCAGGACGTCAGCCGTTTCAACCAGCCGCCGGAATATCTCCTGCCCCGGCTTGAAGTCTATATTGAGGGTTATTGCCCGCTTACCCAGGTTTTCCCAATAAAAACGGCTTTGGGTTGCTCCCGGCTTTTCTATGCGCAAAACCTCCGCCCCCATATCCGCCAGATAGCGGGAACAGAGCATACCTTTATCGTCAGTTAAATCAAGGACACGATAGCCGGAGAAGGCAGAACCTTGCCTGTTCATAGCTTAGCCAGTGCCGCTTCAATCCGCCTCAGGCAGCGCTCCTTACCCAGCACCGCCATCGTCTGAAAGAGGGGTGGTGCCGCCGTCCGACCGGTAACGACTACCCTCAGCACAGCGAAGAGCTGACCCGCCTTCAGCCCCAGCTCCGCAGCCAAGGGGCGGAGCACTCCTTCCAGTGACTCAGCGTCAAACGCCTCTAGCTGATTTAGCCTCTGCTGTGCCGCCTTCAATGCCCCAACGGTCGAATCAGCGTCCATTTTCTCGCCGATAAGCAGGCTGGGCTCATAGTCAGGCTGTTCAACAAAGAAGAATTGAGCCAGCTCGGCTACTTCGAGCAAAGTTCGGGCTCGCTCCTGGACGAGAGGCAGGATTTCTCTCACATACTTTTCGCTTGATATTAATGCCTCCCCGGCGGGTATATCCATCATCAGGTAGGGCTGAACCGCTTCAAAGAACTCATCGGCGGTTAAGCTACGGATATAGACGCCGTTCATCCAGTCGAGCTTTTCCCGGTTAAAGATGGCTCCGGTCTTGCTGATTCGTTCCAGGGAAAAGTTATCTATAAGCGCCTGCCGCGACATTATCTCGGTCTTATCATCTAAAGACCAGCCAATCAGGGCCAGGAAATTGAACATGGTTTGAGGAAGGTAGCCCTGCTCCCGATAGTCAAGTATGGATACGGCGCCGTGCCGCTTGCCCAGCTTGGCGCGGTCAGGACCCAGTATCATGGGGTGGTGAACAAACTGCGGCGGCTCCAAGCCGAGTGCCTGGTACAAAAGCAGGTGGCGGGGCGTACTTGATATCCACTCCTCGGCTCTGATGACATGGCTAACCTTCATGGCGTGGTCGTCAACGACATTAGCCAGATGGTAGGTGGGGTAGCCATCTGATTTGAGCAGGATAAAGTCGTCAAGGGTATTATTCTCAAAGACGACATCGCCATATATCAGGTCGTTAAATCTGGTCTGCCCTTCCAGGGGGACTTTGAAGCGCACCACCGGCACAATGCCTTCGGCTTCTTTCTTTGCCCGCTCCTCTGCAGTTAAGTCGCGACAGTGGCGGTCATAGCCCGGGGGTTGTTTACGCCGCACCTGCTCGGCGCGCATCTCCTCCAGGCGCTGGGGAGAGCAGTAGCAATGGTAGGCATTTCCCTGCGCCATAAGGCGCTCGGCTGTCTCTTTATATATCTCCAGGCGCTCTGACTGGAAATAAGGCCCGTATTTACCCCCCACCTCCGGCCCCTCATCCCAATCAAGACCCAGCCACCGCAGGGAATCAAGGATAGCACTCACCGCCCCCTTGACCTTGCGGGTAACGTCGGTATCCTCAATGCGGACGATGAAGCTGCCGCCGTGGTGGCGGGCAAACAGCCAGTTAAACAAAGCCGTGCGGATATTCCCCACATGGGGGTAGCCGGTGGGGCTGGGGGCAAAACGGACTCGGACTGGTTTGGTCATTTAGAGCCTTCCTGAATTGACTTTAATTCTTTTTCTAGCTTTCTAATCTTCTTTTGCGCCCAGACGATGAAGCCGATGACCATGAGGCTGAACACGGTCAGCGCCAGCAGGATAATCTGGAAGCCGGTGTCCGGCTCATCCAACCACACCAGATAGCCCACCAGCACCCCGCCAATAACTGGATTAATGACAGCGAGTATAAAGCCTACTACTGCCAGTATAGTCATTCTGTCTCCTTTGCAGGCTATTATATTTCTTCCCCATTCTACCACCCCACCCACCAATATTCTAGAGTGGGGGGATAAGGGAAGGACTAGCCAGGTTTTTAGCGTTGGTTCTGCTTCCCACCCTCCCACCCGAAAGAGGTTTCACCTCTCTCCAACTCGCCCTTAAGGGGACGGGGAGAAGGAGAGGGGGAAGGAATAGAAAAAGAGGGGCTGACGCCCCTCTTAGAATCTCCTTATTTTATCTGTCCACTCAAAGGACTTGTTTGGTCATTTCTTTGTGAATTAAAGCATCTTCGGAGACTTTAACTCCGTTAGAAATTCTTTAATTCGCCTTTCTGCTAATTTCACATATTCCTCGTTTATCTCATATCCCACATAATGACGATTTGTCTTTATGGCTGCTATTGCCGCTTGGCCACTCCCTATAAATGGGTCTATAACTACTTCCCCTTCAAATGTATAAAGTTGGAGTAACCTGTAGGGCAACTCTACAGGGAACGGCGCTGGATGCCCAACTGCATGGGCTGGTTCTGCCGAAAATCCCCACACACTTTTAGTGAAATTTAAAAATTCTTCGCTGGAAATTGTGCTTCTTCTTCGGGAAGCATTTTTTCTGCTGAACCTCCCCTTAGAAAAGACCAAGATATATTCATGAATATCTCTTAAGGTTGGGTTAGCAGCCGAAAGCCAACTCCCCCAAGCCGTAGAACGGCTGGAACTGTTTGCTTTGTTCCAGATAATCTCCCCCCTCATTAGAAAACCCAACTCCAACATATCTTCGACAATAAAAGCATGAAGAGGAATATACGGCTTCCTCCCCAAATTCGCTATGTTGATGCAAGCCCTACCCCCAGGGACAAGCGTCCTGTAAACTTCTTTCCACACTCTTTTTAGGAACTGTCTATATTCTCGAAGGGTCAAGTTTTCATCATATTCTTTACCCACATTGTAAGGGGGTGAAGTAACCATGAGGTGGACACTATTTCCCGGCAATTCCTCCATGTTTTCGCTGGTTTTACAAAAGATCTTATCTAAAAATTGGGGTGGTATAGGAACCTCTATATATTCAGCTCTCTCCTCCTGTGGTAAGCCTTCATATAACTTGCTCGTATAAAAGGTGGTTGAGTCGTGATTTATCCTTCCCGGTGAGCCAAAGGCACTTGTTTGTGTGCCTCTTTTTCTTTCGTTATATCCCACCTTCCTCATTCCTCCCTCCAATAATCCACCCATCTTTTATAAGGATCATGCTCTACTTCTGACCTCTGCCAGCTTACTCCAATACTTTTGGTTTCTTCGTCTTGAATTAGACGCAGTAATGCTTCTCTGCTTATTTCAACTCCTCGCGGGTTTGTGCCAGGTTTAGGGAGCTTCATATACCCTTCTCTCCCTATCTCCTCAAATAACTTTCTCTGTACCGCCAACGGGATATAATAGAAACCTCCCACACCATCCCATATAATGTGCACAAATAACATATCGCACCGTGGATAGTATTTCTCGCTGAACTCTCTAGCCTTCTGTGCATCCACAGTCCATACTAACTTTACTCCGGTAAGTCCCTTGCTACTAACAGTTTTTATAGATACAGGCACCCCAAATACTTCTACATCCACCTCCGGCGCAATTATAGGTTTATCTATTCTAACATTCTGTTCCCCAAACTTGTAGATAAGTAGAGCAATGATAATATTCTCACGCAGGGAGCCCGCCTGCATTCCAATATTCCCAGCCCTTGAGGTTTCCTTTGCAGCTAAAGTGAATAGATGAGGAAGCCGTTTCCCAATCTTGCTTTTAAGCGCTTCATCCTCAAATAATTCGCCTAACTTGCCTACCAATACTGCACCTCTTTGCCTTCATTCTACCACCTAATCCACCGACATTCTAGGGGGAGGGAGGAGATTTTTAAGAGGGTTAATAACCCCTATTGGGCGGTCGGGTGGGAAGAAAAACGCTGGTCAAAAACGGGGGAGTGGTCCCCAAATAATCTAAAAAACTAGCCAATATCTTTCAGTGCCTGCGCTAAATCGGGCGGCAACTCGGACTTAAACTCCACATATTCGCCGCTGGAGGGCAGCTTGAAGCCGAGGCGGCAGGCGTGCATGAACTGCCGCGATAGATATTGGGACTTGACCCCATACACCTTGTCCCCCACCACCGGAAAGCCAATCGCCGCCATGTGGACCCTTATCTGGTGGGTGCGACCGGTCTCAGTTCTTACCTCAAGCAGGGTATAGTCGCCGATATATTTGATTACGCGATACTCGGTGCGGGCCTCCCTGCCTTCAGCCACCACCGCCATCCGCTTGCGATTTCTGGGGTCGCGCCCGATATCAGCTTCAATAACGCCGTTCTCCGGGGTGAGCTTCCCCTTAACCAGCACCAGATAGGCTTTGGTCACCGAATGGGACTTAAACTGCTGGCTAAGGTCGGCTTGAGCCGCACTATTCTTAGCCACCAGCATCACCCCTGAGGTGTCCTTGTCTAAGCGATGGACAACTCCCGGACGCAGTGAGTCGCCGATATCAGCCAGGTGGGGGAAGTGCGACAGAATAGCATTGACCAGGGTATGGCTGGGGTGTCCCGGTGCCGGGTGGACAGTGAGTCCGGCTGGCTTGTCTACGACTAAAAGGTCGGCGTCTTCATAAAGGATATTCAGTGGCATAGCCTCAGGCACCAAGCGGCTGGGTGGGGTGGGGGGTATGACGAGCTTGAGCCTGTCGCCTTTACTAAGCCTGAGCCCCGCCTTGCCCCTCTGGTCGTTGACCGTGATATAGCCTTCAGCAATAAGCTTCTGGACATGGGTCCGGGAAAGCTCTGGATGCTGCTGGCAAACATATTTATCCAGACGCTCGCCCGTCTTATCAGCGATAAAACTATATACCTTGTCCATCGTCGGGCTGATAAATCAGTGTTTCCTGACTAATGACAGGAGCAAGGAATAAGCAAATATAATAGCACCGACAACTAAAGCCGAATCAGCAATGTTAAATGCTGGCCACCAGCCGACGCTGATGAAGTCGGTAACACCACCAAGGCGCACACGGTCAATCAGATTGCCTATGATGCCGCCGAGAATTAAGCCCAGGGCTATTATACCCAGCCGACTATCCAAAATGGGGTATCGGCGATAAGCAAAAAGGGCATAGAATAGCAAAAGGGCAATGCCGACGATAGCAACAATAGTTAAGACGAATGAGCGGTCTTGAAATAAGCCAAAGGAGGAGCCGGTATTCTGGATACGGACTATTTGAAAGATTCCCGCCTCAAATAGCGATTGCCCGACATCAAGACTGGACACTATCCAGAGCTTGGTAAGCTGGTCGGCAACCACCACTAATAACGCAGTAAGGAAAAAGACCACCTGCCACCACATACCCTGGGGATTACTTGCCTTTCGCATCCTTCGCCTGGCGTGTCTTACAGCTCAAGCACAGACTAGCCTGAGGCAGTGCTTCCAATCGGGCTGGGTCTATTGGCTGGCCACAGCTATCACATAAGCCGTAGGTCCCGTCTTCAAACTTTTGCAAGGCATGTTCCACCTCGGCTAGCTGGTCTATAATACACTTCTCTAGGGTCAGCCGCCTCTCCAATTCAAAACTCTCGGTAGCCTCCTCCTCCCTCTTGCCAAAGGGGCTACCCTCCCGCCGCTCATCAGCCGGGCGAACGCTAGATTTCAGTTGTTCCAATTCGTCAGTTAACCGCTTTCGCTCGCTCTCCAGACGAGAGCGAAGTAGATTAAAGCCTACATTCATCTTCTTCATCTTTCCCTCCCCTCCGCCTACCTATGCTGACAGGTAAGCACCTATAGTTGACGATTTTTAAGAGAACAATAATCGGGCAGAAGAGGTTAATCCATCATCGCTCGCAACTGGCGAATGGTGTTCACTGCTTGCCCCCGCCAGTGATTGTTAGCAAAGATAAAGGTCTGCTTAGCCACACTACTTAGCTTTTGAATCTTGGGCAGCCACTCGCCGAGTTCCGAGGGGCCATAGCTATAATCATACCTCTCATAAGCATGTGCATGCTGCCACCACTTATCGCTGTTGCGTCCGTGAAAGCGGACATAGCCTATATTACTGGTCACCTCAGCCAGTGGGGGCAACAGATTGGGCAACCGTGGTTCATCAACGCAACAGAAGCCCAAGTCCTGACGGCGAAGCCAATCAAACACATCGCTCCTCAGCCACCGGGCATTACGAAATTCAATCACCACCGGTAGCTCACCAAACCGTTCCTTAAATAGCCCAAGGTAGTCCCAGTTACGCTGATTAAAGTGAAAACTATAGGGAAACTGGGCTAAAATACAACCCAGCTTTCCAGCAGAGATGACAGGCTCCAATGCCCGGCAAAAATCCTTAAAAACGGGGGCATTATCCTCCCGTTGGTGAGTCATTTCCTGGTTGGCTTTAATAGAGAATAGGAAACCTTCGCCCGTTTTGTCAACCATGGCCTTTAAGGTAGATGGTTTGGGTAAGGCGTAAAAGGTTGAATTTACCTCACAGGCATCGAATTCACGGGCATAGTAGACCAGCCATTCTCTCTTAGGCAAGCCCACCGGGTAGAAGTTTCCTACCCAATCGTTATAACTAAATCCTGAAGTACCAAAGTATACCATATTTCAAGTGTATCCTATTTATTCTATTTGGTCAATACACTACGGGGAACTCAAGAGGGGGCTTTGCCCCCCTTACCCCCTGCTTTTAAATTATCTTTTTCTTCCCACCCAGTCCACCCTACAGAGGTTTCACCTATCTCACACTCTGGAAGGAAAAGGGGGGATAATTCCCCCCATCTGGGGGGAGAGTTTAAGAGGGGTGCTAACCCCTATTGGGTGGGAGGGTGGGAAGAAAGACAACTGAAAAACAGGAGGTGGGGGAAAGAAAGTTTTAGAAGCGCAGCTTATGAGGGCGGGTGGGTGGGAAAAAGAACTTAAAACTATTGACAATCAGGGGTAATTTTGCTACTATATAAATGATAATCTTTTTCATCTATAGCTTGAAATGAGACTTACCGAGAGAAAAATAGCGGCTGCTTTAAGGCGTCACGGCTACAAGCTCACCCCCCAGCGAAGGTCGGTGATAAGAGCCATTGCCTCTAGCCAAGACCACCTCACCCCGGCTGCCATCTACCTGAAGGTGCGCCAAGACCACCCCAGTATTGGGCTGGTGACCATTTACCGCACCCTGGACATACTTGCCCGGCTGGAACTTATCTGCGAGCTGCACGCTGGAGGTAGCTGCCACAGCTATACCACCGGTGCCCCGGAACACCACCACCACCTGATTTGCTCCAATTGCGGCGAGGTTATTGACTTTAGCGGCTATTACCTCACTGAACTAGAGCAGAGGCTGTCCCGGGAAACCGGCTTTAAGATTGAAGGGCACCTGCTTGAGTTCATCGGGCGGTGCCAGAACTGCCAGCAAAATGACTAGACGAATAGTAAGCGAACTCAAAGAGCACGCCCCTTTCACCGCTATAGGTGCCGTTACCGGCATTATTCTCATGGTGATAATAGTCTTCACCCATATCCCCTCCCCCGTCTCCGAGGCAGCTTTTTACACCCTGCACCCCCTGCATTTGCTGTTGAGCGCCCTGGTGACCACCGCCATGTATAGGAGATATAGTAAGGGCAAGCTCTGGGCGGCGATTTTGATTGGTTACTTCGGTTCCGTTGGTATATGCACTTTGAGCGATGCCATAATTCCCTACCTAGAAGGAACCTCACTTAATATTGAAATTAGTTTCCACGCCCCGTTTCTGGAGACGGAAGCAATGCCCTACTTGGGGGTGGCCGAGTGGGTGGTGATAAACTCAGCCGCCGTGATTGGCATCGCCCTGGGCTATTGGAAACAGATAACCAAGTTCCCGCACTCAGGACATGTGCTGCTGAGCACCTGGGCTTCACTTTTCTACTTCACTGCCTTCGGCACTGCTTCCTGGCTTCCCTTGCTCCCTGTCATCTTCATCTTCCTCTTCATCTCCGTCTGGATTCCCTGCTGTACAAGCGATATCGTCTTTCCCCTGCTGTTCATAAGAAAAGCGGATCCCCAGGAAAATCATTGATTTTTCTGGGTGCAAAAGGTTGCTACCCAAGAGGATATAGCCTATACTAATCACCACCACGCCAGAGAATAAAAAATGGGGCTGCAGATTACCACCCTGAGCGAGAATACCGCCGGTCTGGACGACCTTCTGGGGGAGCGGGGCTTAAGCATCCTGATAGAAACCGACGAGGTAAACATCCTGTTCGATACCGGACGCAGCATCTCCGCCAGCCACAATGCTGATATTCTGGGCATTGACCTGAGACGGATTGATAAGATTGTCTTAAGCCACGGTCACTCCGACCATACCGGAGGTCTGCGCCAGGTACTGCGCCGGATAGGGAAAAAGGGGATAGAGATAATCGCCCACCCCGATATCTGGGCAGTCAAATATAGCCGTCGTGAGGGCGAAGAGGATAGATATATCGGGATACCCTTTCACCGCCAGACGCTGGAAAGCCTCGGCGCTCACTTTAACCTGACCACAGAGCCAGTAAGAATAACCGATAATATAATGACCACCGGCGAGATTCCCATGGTAACCGATTATGAGAAGATAGAACCCCGCCTAGTGGTAAAAGAAGGAAACCGCTTCAAGCCGGATAAGCTTCGGGATGACCAGGCGCTAATCATAAACACTGAGACAGGACTGGTGGTCATTCTGGGCTGCGCCCACCGCGGCATCATCAATACCCTGTACCATGCTCAGCAGATTACGGGAGTGAAGACAATATATGCCGTGCTCGGTGGCTGCCACTTGATGGATGCTTCCGAAGAACGGATATGGCTGACCATCGCCGCCCTAAAAGAGCTGGGGGTGCAAAGGTTGGGCGTCTGCCATTGCACCGGTCTGCCAGCATCTGCCATAATGGCTCAAGAGTTCGGCGACGGTTTCTTTTTCAATAACGCCGGCACCAGCATTAACCTGTGATTAGGAGTTAGCCATGAATCTCTCGGTTCAACTGGCGCCGAAGAATAAACACGGCTTATCCCTGGCTAATCCGGTGATGACCGCCTCGGGCACCTTTGGCTATGGCACCGAGTACAGCCATCTGTTTGATATCCAGAAGCTGGGAGCTATCGTCTGCAAGGGGACTACCCTTAAACCCAGAGAGGGAAATCCCCAGCCACGGCTGGCGGAGACACCCTGCGGCGTGCTCAATTCCATCGGGCTGCAAAATATCGGCATTGAAGCCGTAATCAGGGAAAAGGCGCCAATCTGGGCGGGGTGGCGGGTGCCGGTGGTGGTTAACATAGTGGGGATAAGGGTTGAGGATTACGCCCGGATGGCGGGTAAGCTGGATGGGGTAGCCGGCATCGGCGGCATCGAGGTGAACATCGGCTGCCCCAACATCAAAGCCGGTGGTGCCGAGTTTGGCATCAGACCCGAGTCAGCCGCCGAGGTGACGGCGGCGGTTAAGACAGCTACCTCCCTCCCCCTACTGGTCAAGCTAACCCCCAACACCGCTGACATTGCCGGGGTGGCTAAGGCGGTGGCGGAAGCCGGAGCCGATGCCATCTCCTTAATCAATACCCCGAGGGGCATAGCCATCGACATTTCAAAGCGAAGACCATTACTGGGTAACGTAACCGGGGGTCTATCCGGACCGGCGATAAAACCAATTGCTTTGTATATGGTGTATACCGTGGCTGGTGCCGTGGAGGTGCCGGTGGTCGGCGTCGGCGGTATTGCCACCGCCAGCGATGCTCTGGAGTTCATCATGGCCGGAGCCAGCGCCGTCCAGGTAGGCACGGCTAACTTCACCAACCCCCGCGCCCCCCTTGACGTCCTGGAGGGAATAGAGCAATTTATGCAAAAAGAGGGAATTGAGGATATAAATGAGCTTATCGGGGTGGGGCGGGGGTAAAAGCTTTTAGCATCTAACCTTCCAAAATATGAGGCGCGGGTTTCCCAAGACCTACGAGCGGCGGCGGAACAAACGAGTGCCATACCGCTGATAAAGAACAGCCAGCACTATAATGCTGATCCCAATGCCCCCAAGCAGTAGAGGGAAGTATACGGTGTCCTGGAAGGTGTCAAAGACAAGACGGGTAATATAGGTATAAACCCCGATGGCGCCAAATATCAGATAGATAACCTCGCGGAAGCGCAGGCTTAAACCTACCATAATGAGATACACCAAGAGGAACAGAAGCCCGAATAATATGCTGTCACTCTCTACAAAAAGAGAGACGAAGGCTATGAAAAGGCCCACCAGCCCGTATAGCTTGAACCAAAAGGCATGGTGTTTCCTTCCCCAGAACGTTAAAGCGATACCGAGCAGGATAAGCCCTCCACAAGTGGCGGCGGTTACCTCAAGGGCATAATCTCCCCCCCTCGCGATTATCTGGGCGATATCCAGAGCGGTAAGGTGGACGAAGGCTGCCACAATCAGGGATATGAGGGAGAAGCGGGTAAAAATCAGCATCGCCAGAGTCCCGGCAAGACTTCCCAGGCAGAGGTAGAGGATGACAAAACGAAGGGTATAAAGGGATGCTCCTGCTGGCCAGGCGCCGACCAGTTTCTCTATGGTATAGATGAAGAGGGGCACTATGGCTGTGGCTAAAAATAGGAGGAGCCCGCCTGCCGTGGGATAGCCCCGCCGGAAACGAAGCCAGAATCCCAGAGCGCCAATGCCGAGCATTGCCCCGATGGCTATGCCCAGGTGCGCCCAATCGGTAAGGCCTTCCCAGTTTATGCCGACGAAAACGGCAAAGGAGAAGAAAGCCAGCAAGCCCCCGAAATAATAGGCTACGGTGACCAGGTTCAGACCGGCTTTCTTTTCCTTTGCCTCGGGCTCAGCTTCCAAGCCTTCTTCAGCCAGGATAGACTTTAGCTGTTCATCAGATAGAAGCCCCTGTTGCTGCCAGCGCCTGAGGTCTTCAATGGTGAACTTCTTCTTGGGCATGCCTTCGCTCTCTCGGCAGATACTAGCACGCCGTAGCTGCTAAGTCAATCACAGCCCTTGATGTCCTGGAGGGAATAGAGCAGTTTATGAAAAAAGGGGGGATAGGGGATATAGCTGAGCTTATCGGCGTGGGGCGGCGCTAAATTGGCTAAGCTTCCACAATTTGGCTGGTTGTTTAAGGAGGGCTTGACTAAATATTCTAGCGGAAGGTCCCTCTTCGCATTAATCTAATCGACAAGAACGTGGTTAAAAATATTACCGCAACCAGACTTGGTCCAAGTATAGCCCACTTAACTTTAACTCCTTTGACCTCAAACGAACCGTAAAGACCGTTAACATCCACAGAGTAAGTACCAGCTTCATCCCTGGTTGTGGTAAATGTCACCGTTTCACTACCGCCAGCAAGGGTTACTTCCCTTGTTTCTTCTATCATCTCGTTTATCTTAAGGGTTACGATATAGCTGGCTTCCTGCTCACCTGTATTAGTCACTAAAACGCTTATACTTACCGTTTCGCCAATATTAGCCTCAAGCGGGGAGATACTCAGCGAACTGGGGGTAAAAGCAGCTGGTGCCGGTGGAGGTACGGGAGCAATGATAGTAAAAGTAGTGAGGTGTTCCACAAGGGTCGTAACTATATTATTCAACGTATCAACCACCGATGGTAACACTTGCCATTCGCCAGCATCCTCATCGTAGTAGGCTATAACCAGATCCTCCTCAGCTACCTCCAGAGGAATTTCATACGGGGCATAGCTACAGCTTATGGTAATTGGCTGGTTAAAGGTAGTCCCGCTGGGTCCCAGGTTATAGGATAGCCCAACAATATTAGCCTCTGGAGGTGGCGGCAGCAACGTCTCATTGATAGTAAGTTCTAAACTGATAAGCGGCTCACTGTCTTTATCCAGGACAATAGTACCCTCAGGAATAGCAACGCGAAGCATCTCATCCTCGGAGATGAACTCCTCAGGGAAAAAATAGGCAAAGACTGCACTATTAGTATTAATCAATACATCTATTGGGTTCTTATTGCCAGTCAGGTCTCCGCTCCAGCTGACGAAGTAATAGCCAGATGCTGGCACCGCCTCAAGGTGGATACGCTCACCTTTCGTCACGGTACGGGTATCGGGATAGGAATATGGCAACCACCCATCTACCTCGACATCACCACCGCCGCTCGGACTGACATCTACGCTGACAGTCATAGTTACTGGGGGTAGTGGTGGTGACCCGTCACCGCCCCCACAACCGCAGTCAGCCTCAACTGGCTTCGCCGTGAATAACACTGCCAGCATTGGCAGCACCAACGCCAAGATTAACCATGGCAAAGCGATTTTGAGCTTGCTGTTCATGTCTTTCTCCCGTATTGATACCCCGGTCACGCTGCCAGAATTAGTTTACAAGCTGTTATACTGGCACGTATATTATACCACGTATAATTCCCTTATTATTCCACCAGCCTCTGCCCGGCAAGGAAAGCCTGCTTCAGGGCGTCAGGGTATTTTTTTATCGCTCCTTTTTTGTCAATGCCGGGGAACAGCAGCTCTCCGGCATAAGCGATGTCAAGGACTTTGAACAAGGCTTTCACCGTCGCCAGCGCCGGCTCAAATAGATTGGCCAGCTTCATGCCACCCACGGAGACAAATAACCCCTTCCTCTCCCGCTCATCCCCCAGCGGCGGTTGTTTCAATACGTACTTCCTCACCCACAGTGCCTGACAGCGGTCAATCATCGCCTTGGTCTGAGCCGTTACCCCCATAAAATGCACCGGCGAAGCCAGGACTATTCGGTCTGCCCGCTCCAGCTCCTTGTATACCATCTGCATATCATCCCCCACCTTACACCTGCCCGTCTCCAGACAGGCATCGCAGTGCTGACAGGGGGCGATGTCGAGGTCATTAAGAACAATGGTCTTGACCTCAGCCCCTTTGCTGGCGGCACCCCTCATAACCTCGTTCAGCAATAGGTCGGTGTTGCCATCCCGCCTGGGGCTACCGGCAATGCCAAGGACTCTCAATTTAGTCCCCCTTCAATATGGCTCAGAATTTCCGCCTCTCTGGTTCTCATTTGCTGTTCTCGCTTCGGCTTATCATGCTCATACCCCAGCAGGTGAAGCACACCGTGGATGATAAGAATGGCGAGCTCTTTTTTTACCGAGTGCTGGTGCTCCTCAGCCTGTATCGCTGCCTGAGGGTAAGAGATAATCACCTCACCCAGATGGAGAACACCGTCGGGGGGTTGAACGAAGGGGGGGAGGTCTGCCCCGACTTCTTGGGCGGAAAAGGCGAGGACGTCGGTAGGCTCATCCCTGCCAAGATAGTCCCGGTTCAGCTGCTTAACCCTTTCCTCGGTGGCAATAACCAGACCCAGCTCCGCTTCAGCACCAGCCCCCTGAGCTGCCAGGACTTGCCGGGCTATGCTCTGCAGCCAGCTTGGGTCGAGGTTTGCCTCAACACCCTTATCGATTAAGACGTTTATCTCCATCCAGTACCAATCATAACATAAATGGGCGGGTGGGTGGGAAGAAAAAGATAAGTTAAAAATGGAGAGGGGCTAGGTTTGAGCAAGCTAAAGGGTTATGATACAATTACTATACCTGAAGATGAGGAGGGGTCGCATAGTGGTCTAGTGCGGGCGCCTGCTAAGTGCTTACCCTGGGAAACCGGGGTCGAGGGTTCGAATCCCTCCCCCTCCGCCATAATAGGCTAGCATGCCCCTTAAATTAAGGGGCATTTTTGGCTATCCTTATAGAGCAGAACCATGCCTAAATATCATATCTGGACCATCGGCTGCCAGATGAACAAGGCGGAATCGGAGCGGCTGGGCAGCTACCTTGAACAGCTAGGTTATGAGCCTATAGCCACCGCCGAGGAGGCTGACCTGGTCGTGCTCA
>Ga0315545_1000554_pt1 | contig 39182 bp, 44 predicted proteins | sample SalMarSW160210MG_FD_203096 | JGI IMG/M metagenome (GOLD analysis project Ga0315545, IMG submission 203096) | Salt marsh sediment microbial communities from the Plum Island Ecosystem LTER, Massachusetts, United States - Salt Marsh Sediment SW1602-10 ...
TAGCGGTTCCTCAAATTCTCTAAGGGGTTGTAGCTGGAGGCGAAAAGGAAAGTTATAGGTTTTTCCTGACTGTTGAAAAGTAATTGGTTGCCACGGTGGAGCAGACTCTGCTTTGCTGATTGCCTCTTTTTTCTTAACAAGATAGAGATTGTGCGCTCTAGCCCCATAGAGGAATGAAATGAGATCTCCCTCTCTAATTTCCGTAAATGTCCAAACTCCGCTTATGTTGTTCATAAACCCGGCTAGGCAGTATTGCTTGCATAGTTCAAGGTTCTTCTTATTGGAAACGGATACAAGAAAGAATGATTTCCTCATTTCGTACTGATAAATTCCCGGTATTCCTGCTCAGTTATCTCTCTCATTTATCTTCCCCACCTAACATTATACCACCCCTAATCCACTTTCCCCTCCCCACCCTCCACCTCCTCGGCAATGCCGATGCGCTTCACCGAGAGGGGCACATAGTTGACCATCTTGCACTCAATCAGGTCTTTGAGCTCCTTCTCGGCGGGGGAAAGGGCCGCCTTTCCCGTCTTGACCTCGATGAAGTCAACGCCCTCGCCGTACTTGATGCCGACAAAGTCAACCGGCTCGCCGCCGAGATAGAAGAGTCGGTCATAATGCGTCAGCTCCAGAGTAGCCAGAAGCTCGTTGAGCTTGCCCGACCTGACCGCCTCGCTGGAGGTTATTGATTTAAGCACATCGCGGGGCAGGCTTTCTAAGATTCGCTGAATCTCCCGCACCGAGTCCGCCGAGGCTAGAGCGAAGCGCAGCTTATTTGCCAGCTCGTCAATATCGGTGGCGGGTGCCTTCCTCATGCGAAAGATTAAGACTATGATGACAATGACGAGCAGGAAGATTACCGCCAGCAGGGCATATTCCATCACGTCTCCTTTTAGAGTTCTTTTATAACTCCTCTAGGGCGACCTTCAACGTTATCTCTTTGGCAGTGGCCTTAGCGATTTTGTCGGGGGGAATGAAAAAGCCAACCTCGGTGGGGTCGGTGGTGACCTGAAACTTGCTGATTTCGCCCGTCCAGGAGTCCCTTATGACGTTGTTGACCGTCCCCAGCAGCTTGCCGTTCTTATCCTTCACCCTAGCGCCGTACTCAATCTGCATCTCAAACACCTCCAATCAAAAACTATTCACACTATCTTTAGCTAAGCGGCTACTTGCTGGCGAAAAAGCCGAGCGCCAGTTTTATCTTTTCCTCCAGGGTCAGCTCGGGGTCGGGGGGGATGGCGGCGACAGCGCGGGTGGCTTCCCGCACCGAATAGCCGAGGGCGGTGAGGGCGGCCAGGACATCGGCGTTTTCCTCGGCAAACTCGGGGGGTGGGGTTACCCAGCCGGCGCCGATCTTCTCCTTAAGCTCCAGGATGATGCGCTGCGCCGTCTTCTTGCCCACGCCGGGTATTTCGGCCAATAGATTGGCGTTGCCGGTGGCGATGGTCATGGCCAGCTTTTCGGCGCTCATCGCCGAGAGCATTGACAGCGCTAATTTAGGACCCAGCCTCGATACGGAAATCAGAGTCTGGAATAGACCTAATTCTTCGGGGGCGGCGAAGCCGTAGAGGGTAACATTGTCCTCCCTGAGATAGAGGTGGGTATGCAGTTCGACCTCCTCGCCTTTGGCGCCCAGGGTGGAGAGGCTGGAGGTGGGCATATAGAGCTTGAAGCCGACGCCGTTGACATCGACGATGGCCCAGTCGCTGCCTATCGCTTGCAATTTGCCCTTGAGAGAGGCGATCACCTTTTCTCCTCGCTTTTAGCTACTAAGCTCTCGAGATGCATTCGGCGCAGGTAGCAGAGGGCCACGGCCAGGGCATCGGCGGCGTCGGTGGGGTGGGGGGCTTCGGCCAGATTCAGCTGCAGTTTGACCATCTCCTGCACCTGCTCCTTGGTGCTGACGCCGTAGTCGGTGACCCGCTTTTTGACCTCGGCGGGGGAGTATTCGTGGCTGGGGATTTTGGCCTCGGCGGCGGCCAGTATGGCGATGGCCTGCGCCCGGCCTATGGCCAGCGCCGTCTTGACGCTCTTGGCCACGAAGGGGCTCTCGATGGCGATGACGTCGGGGTTAAAGCGGGCAATTACCTCCACAAGTCCCTGGTAAATATAGCTCAAACGCTCCCCCATCGGGGAGCGCTGGGAGGTGGTCAGGGCGCCGCAGTCAACAAAGGTTGCCTCATCGTCTTCCACCTTGATGACCCCGTAGCCCGTGGTTATCGTGCCGGGGTCAATGCCTAATATTATCATCGGGGTCGGCTCACGATTGGTATTTCTCCAGTATGGCGTCGGAGAAGTCGGCGTTGCAGGCGACGCTCTGCACCTCGTCCAGCTCCTCCAGCTTGTCCAGCAGCCTGAGGGTCTGCAGGGCGGCTTTTTCCTCCAGTTCGACCATGCTCTTGGGCACCAGGCAGACCTCGGCTGAGCTGATGGTCATCTGCTTCTGCTCCAGCGCTTCCCGCACCTTTTCCAGTTCGGCGGGTTTGGTGTAGACCTCAATATAATCATTCTCTATCTTGACGTCCTCGGCGCCGGTGTCGATGGCCTCAAGCGCCATCTCTTCGGCGTCTTTGGCGTTGGTGGGCACGGTGATTAATCCCCGTGAGTCGAAGAGCCAGGCGACACTGCCACTTTCACCCAGGTTGCCGCCGTGACGGGTGAAAATGTTCCTCACGTCCTGAAGGGTTCGGTTGCGGTTGTCGCTGAGCGCCTGCACCAGGATGGCCACGCCGCTGGGGCCATAGCCTTCGAGGACCATCTCAACCAGGGCGGCGCCTTCGGCATGGCCGCTGCCGCGCTTGATGGCGCGCTCAATGTTGTCCAGGGGCATGCTGTTATCGCGGGCTTTTTGCACCGCTAATCTGAGCCGGAAGTTCGCCTCGGGGTTGGGGCCTCCCTCCCGCACCGCCACGATAATCTCTCTGGCCAGCTTGGTGAAGAGCTGACCGCGGCGGTCGTCAGCCACCCCTTTTTTCCGCTTAATGGTTGACCACTTGGAATGACCCGACATATATCCCCTCTTTAGTAGATTCTAACACCTCGCCTGTTGGGGGTCAAAGGGGTTATTTTGTATCGCCGATGGCGACGGCGATGGCGTATTCCTTGGAGTGGGAGAGGCTGACGGCGAATTTATCTAAGCCCAGCGCTTTAGCCTGGTTTTGCGCCTCGCCGTAGAGGTTGACCAGGGGCTTGTCTTTTTCGTCGGCCAGTATTTCGATGTCTTTGAGCCTGGCGCCCGCTGTCGGTTTGCCCAGGGCTTTTATGACTGCTTCCTTGGCAGCAAAGCGCACCGCCAGCGATGGGAGTTTCCAGCGGTAGGCTTTTATCTCGGCGTCGGTGTAAATCCGCTTGAGGAATTTTTCTCCCTGGCGGGCGATGGCGGCTTTTATGCGGGCGATTTCAATGATGTCAATACCGATAGCTTGCATAGGCGTCCTGTTAACATAAAGCTTGTTTTGGGATTATAGTCTATTTGTTGGGGGTGTTCAAGGGGAAAAAGGGGATTGCTTCGCTTCGCTCGCAATGACAGGGAGTTTGACGGGGTGGGGGGTATGCAACCCACAGGTTAAGGAGTTTAACTCATTGGGGTGAGTTGGGTTGGGAAAACAATACTTACGCTAAACAAGGCGGGGAGGTGATTTGGAATTTCACCACCGCTGGTGTTAAAATTAGGGGCGGAGTGCATCCGCCTTTTTTATAGTGAATAAGGGCGTTTTTGGTTATCTAGAAAGGGGATTTAATGAACTACAGGCTGCTGGTAGTAGATATTGACGGCACCCTGATGGGCAGCCAGGGCGGCATCTCGGATGAGGATAGAGAGGCGCTGGCGGCGGCTAAACGGGCGGGGGTAAAGGTCTGCCTTTCCACGGGGCGGGCGTCCCAGGGTTGCCGTTGGATTGTCGATGAGCTGGCGCTGGACGGCTATCACATCTTCTTCGACGGGGCGCTGATCTCGGGACCGGATGAGGAGCTCTACGTGGAGCCGCTGAGGAGGGGAATCGTGAAGGAGATGGTCGAGTTCGTCCGCAAGAACGACATCTACCTGGAGCTTTATTCGGCCAAGGACTACTTCGTCGAGTGGGAGAACTGGGCGACGGAGATTCACCGCAGTTACTTTAAGCTGGAGCCGATGGTGGTTGATTTCGCCAAGCTGAGGGGTGGGCAGAGGTTTATTAAGGGGGGGCTGATAACGCGCGACGCCGAGGAGGTGGCTAAGGCTAAGAGCTTCCGCAACCGCTTTGACCGCAGCCTGCGCTTTTCGGTGGCCCGCTCGCCGGCCTATCCCGGAGTTGAGTTTATTAACGTGCTCGCCCCCGATGTTTCCAAGGGTAAGGCGCTGACGGCGCTGGCTTCGCACCTGAGGGTATCGCTGAGCGAGGTGATGGCTATCGGGGACGGCACCAACGACATCAGCCTGCTTTCTATCGCCGGGCTGGCGGTGGCTATGGGTAATGCCCCGGATGAGGTCAAGGCGGTGGCCCACCGCGTCACTGATGATGTGGGGAGGAGTGGGGTGGCGGCGGCGATTAATAAGTTTTTGCTTTAAGGGGGTATTTTGGGGTTGACCATCTGTGCTATAATGGCGCTAGTGTTTTTTAGTCACTAGGTGAGATTAAAAGCAGAATGCGATTGTCAACAAAGCTTTTGGGGTATTAACCGGCTGAATTTTGGGCTGTGGTACCCCAATTTTTTATGCCATAGGGAGGGTGAAATGAAGCAAGTAGCCAAGATAGTCGTTTTTCTGTTGATTTTAGCCCTGGTTGTGGTGCCGCTGGCGGCCTGTAACCTGGAACAGGGGCCGCAGGGTCCAGCGGGTCCTCAGGGTTCTCAGGGTTCACAGGGACCAGCGGGTCCAGCGGGACCAGCAGGTAGAACGGGGCCGGAAGGCCCAGCAGGGCCTCAGGGCGAGCCGGGACCAGCGGGGCTGGCGGGACTAGCGGGGGCGCAGGGTCCAGCGGGGCCACAGGGAGCCGCAGGGCTGATGGGGCCTCCGGGTCCAGCGGGGGCCGCAGGTGAGGCGGGGCCACCGGGAACTTCGTTGAACCCGTTGCAGATTGCCCTGCTGCGGTGGTGGGAGGTGAATCAGACGGGCATAAGCTACGATGTGGGCGACTACCCCACAGGCATATGCTTCGACGGGGAGAACATCTGGGTCGTTAATAACGCCACCACTAATGTGACCAAGTTGAGGGTCAGCGACGGCACCGAGTATGCTGGCAGTCCCTACCCTGTGGGCACCAACCCCAACGGCATCTGCTTTGACGGGGAGAACATCTGGACCGCCAATTACGGCAGCAACAATGTAACCAAGCTCCTGGCCAGCGACGGCAGTCCGGTCGGCACCTACAGTGTCGACGGACCCGTGGGCATATGCTTCGACGGCAAGCACATCTGGGTGACCAATAACGCCACCAGCACGGTGACCAAGCTCCTTGCCAGCGACGGCACTGTGCTCGGCAGCTACGGCGTGGGCAACTCGCCCTGGGGCGTATGCTACGACGGCTGGAACATCTGGGTAGCCAATGGCGGTGGGGATAGTGTGACCAAGCTGAGGGCCAGCAACGGCGCTTGGCTCGGCACCTACGGCGCGGGCACCGACCCCTACGGCATCTGCTTCGACGGGGAGAACATCTGGGTCACTAATAACACGGTTCCCGGTAGGGTGACCAAGCTGAGGGCCAGCGATGGCAGCCTGCTCGGCACCTATCTCGTGGGAGCCAACCCCTTGGGCGTCTGCTTCGATGGGGAGAACATCTGGGTGACTAATGGAGCCATTGGCATGGTGATCAAGCTGAGGGCCAGCGACGGCGCTTTGATCGGCACTTATCTTGTGGGCAATTCTCCCAGAGGCATCTGCTTCGACGGCGCCAATGTCTGGGTGGCCAATGCCGATGATGATACGGTAAGCAAGCGTTAGGAAGGCAAGATGAAGCAAGTAGCCAAGATAGTCGTTTTTCTGCTGATTTTGGCCTTGATTCTGGTGCCACTGGCGGCCTGTGACCTGGAGCAGGGACCAGCGGGTCCACAGGGTCCTCAGGGGCCACAGGGTCCGGCGGGGCCACAGGGGCCATCGGGGCCAGCAGGTAGAACGGGGCCGGAAGGCCCAGCGGGGCCACAGGGAGAACAGGGGCCAGCGGGTCCAGCAGGTCCAGCGGGTCCACAGGGGCCAGCAGGTCCGGTGGGGCCGATGGGACCTCTGGGACTTCCGGGTTCAGCGGGGGCCGCAGGTGAGGCGGGGACTTCGCTGAACCCAATGCGGATTGCCCTGCTGCGGTGGTGGGAGGCGAATGAGACGGGCATAAGCTACAGTGTGGGCGACAACCCGGCGGGCGTCTGCTTCGACGGGGAGAACATCTGGGTCGCTAATTCCAGCGATAGTACCGTGACCAAGCTGAGAGCCATCGATGGTTTTGTGCTCGGCACCTACAGCAGCGTGGGCATCATCATCTATCCCTACGGCATCTGTTTCGACGGGGAGAACATCTGGGTCGCTAATAACACGGTTCCCGGTACCGTGACCAAGCTGAGAGCCAGCGATGGCACTGTGCTCGGCACCTATAGTACCAATGGCAACTTCCCCACTAGCATCTGCTTCGACGGTGAGAACATCTGGGTCACCAATTACAGCGGCACTACTGTGACCAAGCTGAGAGCCAGCGACGGCCTTTGGCTGGACACCGTTGACGTGGGCATGAGTCCCTGGGGTATCTGCTGCGATGGGGAGAATATCTGGGTCACCCGTCAGACTATAAATGATAAGGTGATCAAGCTGAGGGCCAGCGACGGTACCATGCTCGGCAACTATAACGTGGGCGAAGTCCCTAGGGGCATCTGCTTCGACGGCGCTAATATCTGGGTCGTCCTTGGCGGCGACTTTGAAGTGACCAAGCTGAGAGCCAGCGACGGTACCGTGCTCGGCACCTATCCCGTGGGAGCCAACCCCTATGGTGTCTGCTTCGACGGGGAGAGCATCTGGGTCGTCAATAGCTTCAGCCACACGGTAACCAAGCTGAGGGCCAGCGACGGCTATGTGCTGGGCACCTACGCCACTGGCTCTTACCCACATAGCATTTGCTTCGACGGTGCTAACATCTGGGTCACTAATCAAGGCGATGATGATGCGGTAACCAAGCATTAGGGAGTTCGGGGAGACAAAGTTGACCGAAAGCCAGGGCTTTTAAGCCCTGGCTTTCAAGCTTATTCGGTTTTGATTTAGAGCCGCCTATTAATCGGGCTGCTTATTCTTTGCTGCGGACGGCCATGACGCCCCCGGTCACTACCAGGGCGGCGCCCACGGCGATGACGATCCAGAAGCCATAGACCGAGAGCCAGAGCATCAAACTGCGGGTATCCTTGGCCAGGTCTACCATTTCGTCGATTGTTTCACTGGTAAAGGCCATGGAGTTTACGTAAATAGTTGTCGGGTCTCCAGCCATTAGCTGTGCCTTTAGGGTGGTTGTGGTAGAGGTGTAGACAGGGATACCGCTAACCGGTTCTGACTTGATTTCAGTCAGAATGTCCATCGTTCGCGGCGCGCCGGTCCCCTCCATTGTGCCGGCGGGTAGGTCGCTAACATCAATCTTGAAGCTATAGACCGTAATGCCATGGTATGTCTCCTCGCTGACAAAGTCTGCGGGAAGTGCCGTCATTGCCGAGGAAGACCAGAAGGAATGGGTCTCCTTCTCCACTCCGGCCGGGAAAGTAAAATTACCGGTGCGGTCCATATTGCCATAGCCGGGAACATTCTCGCGGGTCGTCCTATCGAGGCCATAGATTTCGGAGGTGCTTGAAAGCAGAACCCCCGCTTGCGCGTGGTAGGTATTGATATCCTGTTGGAGAAGCAACACATCGTCTTCGGTTCCGGTTGCCGTCAGTATGCGGTCGACATCAATAGGGATTTCATCTAAAGTCATTGTCTCCGAGTTTAGTTGCATGATGAAACCTTCAAATTCATATGTCCGTTCATAATCTGTAGGCATTTTGACCATGGCGGGGAAAATAGCCAGCAGCCAAACCAGGGCAAAAATGACCAATACCAGGCCGATAATGGTTAAGCTCAGGCTCAGGCCTTTCATTCTCATTTTCTATACGCCTCCTTATCTTTGCCTAGCAATGCTAGGTATAGTGCAGCATTATACAGCACAAACAATGCTTTTGCAATAGGTAGATCCAAAGAGGTGTGGTTATATAATGTTACTACTTTTGGGGGTATTTTAGAGGTGCAGCTCGATAATATCGCCGTCCGCTAAGATATGGTCTCTCTTGGCCATGACGCCGTCGTGCTTGCCCGAGCCCCAGATGCGGGCGTACTTCATCTTGGCGCGGAAGTCTTTGTGCACCTCGGCGGCGGCGTCGGCCAGGGTGCTGCCCCTCTTTAATATAATGGGGTCGGTGGGGTCGGGCTTCTTGCCGGGGACTTTGGTGTAGACGCGGATGATGCCCAGAACATCGTAGATTTTGGCTCTAAGCTCCTCTAATCCTGTCCCTTCGGCGGCGGAGATGGCGATGAGTGGGAAACGCTCCCCGTATTCAGCCTTCAAAGTCTCGTAGTTGCGCCCGTCCTTATCCAAATCGCTCTTGTTGCCGACGACGAGCGCCTTCTTGTGCCAGACGGTGAACTCGGGGTCTGGCTCGGCGTCACCATCACCAATGATTATCCTCATCTTTTTGAGTTGCTCGGTGATGGCTTTCATCTGCTCCAGGGGGTCGGCGCTCAAATCAATGATGACGAGCAGGGCGTCGGCCCTTCTCAGAAGGGGTGGCATCCAGAATTCAATTGACTGGGGGGCCAGGGGTGGGGTGTCGATGAGCTGAATCTTTATGTTCTCGAACTCCATCATGCCGGGGAGGGCCTGGTGGGTGGTGAAGGGGTATTCGGCGACGGGTGGGGAGGCATTGGTGATGGCGGTGATGAGCCGGGACTTGCCGGCGTTGGGCAGGCCGACCAGTGCCAGCTGGGCGGCGCCCTCTTTCTCGATGACCAACGATGCCCGCCGGGCGCCGCTCTTCTTGACGGCCTGCTGGGTTAGCTTGGCGATTCTACCTCTTAGCTCGGCGCGTAGGTGGTCGGTGCCCTTGTGCTTGGGCATAATGGCCAGCATCTCTTCCAGGGCGGCTATCTTTTCCAGGTGGTCTTTGGCCTCCCGGAAGGCTTTTTCGACCTCAAAGTATTGCGGCGGCAGATTGGCCGGCATCTTCCCTCCGGGGCCCCGGAAAAATCGTAGATTTTTCTGGGAACACTATAGATTCTCCTTTATCTTTTGGGCTAGACCCTTCGTTATCCCGTTGACTTTAGTCAATTCCTCGACGCTGGCTTCACGTATAGCCTTGAGCGAGCCGAAGTGGCGCAGCAGGGCCTTCTTGCGTTTGGCGCCGATGCCGGGGATGCTATCGAGAGCTGAGGCGAAGGTCTCCCGCTTGCGTATCCTATGATGATAGCCGAGGGCGAAGCGGTGCGCCTCGTCGCGGAGGCGCTGCAAAAGCTGCAATCCGGGGGAGGAGGGGGACAAAACAATTGGCTTGGCTCTGCCGGGTATAAAAAGCTCCTCGTTTTCCTTGGCCAGTCCGGCGGCGGGTATATTATCAGCCCCCGTTTCTCTCATGGCGGCGATGGCGGCGTTGAGCTGCCCCTTGCCGCCGTCGATGAGCACCAGGTCGGGCTTTATTGCCCAGGTGCCCGAGGCGGCATCCGCCCGCTTGAAGCGCCTTTTTAAGACCTCGGCGAGCATGGCGTAGTCATCGGCGCCGACGACGCTCTTAATCTTAAAGCGCCGATAGTGCGCCGGCCTGGGTTTGCCCTTGTCAAAAACGACCATGCTGCCCACGGCGGCCATTCCCTGGATATCGGAGATATCGTAGCCCTCGATACGCGCGGGGGGGTGGGGGAGGTCAAGCGCTTCCTTAATCTCCTCTAACGCTGCCGAGAGCGTCTTGGGCGAGGCTAGCTGCTTTATCTTGAGCTGCTCCAGCCCCTGTTTTGCGTTCTGCGCCACGATATCAACGAGCTGCTTCTTGCTGCCCCGCCGCGGCACCTGAATCTTGACAGCGCCGCCGCGCTTGGTCGAAAGCCACTGTTGTAGGGTTCCCTTGTCCTCCACCGGGTGCTGGAGCAGGAGCAAGGGGGGGAGGTTGGGGGCGGAGGCATAGAACTGCTGGATGAAGCTGGTCATAATCCTAGCCGGCTCTTCGTAGCGGGTGCCCTGGAGGACAAAGCTCTCGCGGCCGATGAGCTTGCTGTTGCGGATGAAAAAAACCTGGACGTAGGCACGGTCTCTCTCCTCGGCGAAGGCGATGACGTCCTGCTCGCCTTTTATTCTGGCGGCGATGCGCTGCCCCTCAATCACCGCCTCCACCGCCTGAATCTGGTCGCGGAGGCGGGCGGCTCGCTCAAAGTCCATTTTTTCCGCTGCCTGGTTCATCAGGTTTTCGAGCTGCTTGACCACCCTTTCCTGCTTGCCCTCCATGAAGAGGATGAGCTGCCTGATGACCTCGTCGTATTCAGCGCGGCTGGTCTTACCGATGCAGGGGGCTAGGCAGTGGCCGATGTCGTATTGGAGGCAGGCTCTAGGGTCTTCTCCGGTAATCTGGCGGGTGCAGGAACGGAAGGGGAAGATGCCCTTCAGTAGCTTCAACGTCTGCCTTATAGATTTGGCGCTGGCGAAGGGGCCGAAATAGCGCCCGCCGTTGGCCTTTAAGGTGCGGGTAATGTGGACGCGGGGCCAGTCTTCACCCAGGTCTATCTTGAGGTAGGGGAAGGTCTTGTCGTCCTTGAGGCGGACGTTATAGCGGGGACGGTGCTGCTTGATCAGGTTCAGCTCCAGTATCAACGCCTCCTGCTCCGAGGCGGTGATAAAGTATTCCAGGTCGGCTATCTGGCTCACCATGCGCCGAATCTTGGGGGTCAGTGGCCCAGCGCCGAAGTAGGAGCCTACCCGATGGCGCAGGCTGGCGGCCTTGCCCACGTATATTATATTGCCCTCGGCGTCCTTGAAGAGATAGACGCCGGGGGTGGGGGGCAGCCCCCTTATTTGCTCGGTGATGTAGCTCGTCATACCGATTTATTTTAGCATAGCCTGTGGGCGGGGCAAAGCTTTGTTTTTTAGTGGAGGGCTGAATTTTCCCGATGATTATGTTAAAATACATAATACCACGGGCTAATGAAGGAGCGCGGTGAAAGAAGCGGTTGACAACTTCCTGGACTACCTGGCGGTGGAGAAGGGCTTTTCGGCCAACACCATAGCCGCCTACCGCAACGACCTGCACCAGCTGGCCAGCTTCATCGAGGAGGAAGCGGCCAAGCGGGGCACCATACCGCCCTGGGTGGCTTTCGACCGCCAGGCGATGATGAGCTACCTGCTGGAGCTTAAAGGCAGGGGCTATGCCGCCGCCACCGTCGCCCGCAAGGTAGCCGCCGTCAAGTCTTTCTTTGGCTTTATGGTCGCCGAGGGGATGATGAAGGATAACCCCACCGAGGGCGTGGCTTCCTCCAAAGTGGGCAAGTCGCTGCCCAAGCCTATTTCCATCGCCCAGGTGCACAAGCTCTTAGAACAGCCGACCAAGCAGGGCGGTTCCGAAGCCAAGCGGGATAGCGCCATGCTGGAACTGCTCTACGCCACCGGCATGAGGGTCAGCGAGCTGGTGTCCCTGAACCTGGCCGACCTGGACATGGAGGGTGGCTATGTACGCTGCTTCGGCAAGGGGCACAAAGAGAGGCTTATTCCCGTCCACGAACGGGCGGTGAAGGCGGTTAAGGAATACCTGAAAGAGGTGCGCCCGCGGCTGGCGCGGGGTGGGGACGACAAGGCGGTCTTCTTAAACCGCCGCGGGGAGAGGCTAACCCGGCAGGGGCTGTGGCAGATACTTAAAGGCTACGCCAAGTCAGCCGAGTTGGGCACGGAGATTACCCCCCATACACTGCGCCACAGCTTTGCCACCCATATGCTGGGGGGCGGCGCCGACCTGAGGTCGGTGCAGGAATTGTTGGGGCACGCCAACATCTCCACCACCCAGGTCTATACCCACCTCACCACCGAGCACGTCCGTCGCGCTTACCAGAAGTCTCACCCCAGAGCCAAATAGGAGTTTGATATGTCAGGCAAATCGAGAAGGCGGGGCCGGAAACTGTCCCGCAGCCAGAGGAGAAAAGCAGGCAGGGTTAGTGCCCCGGTAGTTGAATCAGCGGCGCCGACAGCACAGAAGCCTACGCCGGCGCCACGAGCGCCGACACCCGTTGCCGCTAAGGCACCGACCCCGAAGACGGCGGTAGTCGAGCCCCCCAGAATATCGGGCGAGTTGAAGCGCATCGGGGTGGTGGGGGGAATAATGGTGGTCCTGCTGGTGGCGGCCTATTTCGTTTTGCCTAGCATATTATAATGCCTAACGCTCCCATTGGGTGTTTATATGGACTTGGATTTTGAGGTCGCCAGGGCTGAGTTAATCGACAACCTCAGCACCGAGATTAAGGATAAGCGGGTACTGGCGGCCATGCGCTCCATACCCCGCGAGCATTTTGTGCCCCGTGAGAGCCGACGCCTGGCCTATCAGGATAGACCGCTGCCCATCGGCTACGACCAGACCATTTCCCAGCCCTTTATTATCGCCCTGATGACCGAGGCGCTGGAGCTCAAAGGGGGGGAGAAGGTGCTGGAGGTGGGCACCGGCAGCGGCTACCAGGCGGCTATCCTGAGCCGGTTGGCCCGACTGGTGGTTACCACCGAGCGGGTGCCGGCTTTAGCCGACCGGGCTGAAAAGCTGCTGGAGGAGATGGGCTGTGAAAATGTCGAGGTGCACCACGCGGAGAGTACGCTGGGCTGGCGGCGGAAGGCACCCTACGACGCCATAATGGTTACCGCCGCCGCCCCCCGGGTGCCGCCCGTGCTCCTGTCACAACTGGCTATCGGGGGGAGGATGGTGGTTCCCGTGGGCTCGCGTCATATTCAGGAGCTGTGTAAGGTCACCAAGACCGCTAAAAAAACGTCCATTCGCAACCTGGGCGGCTGCCGTTTCGTGGCTCTTATCGGACGGGGCGCCTGGGAGGAAGAGTAGCAAGGGGTTTTAAGATGGAAGTATTAGATGCCATTAATGCCCGAAGAAGTATCCGCCGGTTTAAGTCAACGCCGGTGGAAGACGAGAAGGTCGAAATGATACTGGAGGCCGCCCGACGGGCGCCTTCCTGGGCTAATAGCCAGTGCTGGCGGTTTATCGTGGTGCGGGACGCCGAGATGAGGAACCGCCTGGCCGACACCGCCTTCAGCGTGGGCGGGGGCCACCCCAATATGGCCACCGAGGCGATGCGGGTGGTGTCCGTAGCCATTGTCGCCTGCGCTGAATTAGGCAGGGCGGGGTTTAGCCATAAAGAGCCCCGGGAGCCGGTGACGGATAAGGGCGACTGGTTTATGTTCGATACCGCCCTGGCCATGCAGAATATGGTGCTGGCGGCCACGGCGTTTGGGCTGGGCACGGTCTATACCGGCGCCTTCGATTCGGTTGAGGCGGGGAAGGTGCTAGGGGTGCCCGAGGGTTACAAAGTCGTCTCGATGACACCGCTGGGCTACCCCGATGAGGACCCCAAGCCGAGACCGCGTAAAGAGCTTGACGAGATAGTTTTCCGCGAGAGGTTCGGCGCTAGATAGGCTTTATTTGGGGTAATGGTGCGAGAGCTTTTGATAATAGCTCTGCTGGCGGTGGCCGTGGCTATGCCCGGCTGCGCCAGCTATACAACCATACCGGTGGACTATTCAATGCCGGTGGCGTGGGAGGGGGATGTCTACGACGACATCGTGCCCACGCCCGGGGGTGCCGCCTACCGGGCTAACGTCCACCAGGTGGGGGAAGAGAACCCCTGGCCGCCGGTAGAGACCGTCATGGTTGAGCTTAACGGCGGCTGGCTCCGCTACCGCGACCACATCGAGACCGGCGCGGGTGAAACCAGAAACAATATCTTCACTATGGGTTTGGAGGGCGGATTCTGGGAAGGCAGGTTGAAACTATACGCTAGCGCTGTCCCCCCGGGCATAGAGCTTAGCCGGAGTATGGGTGGTGGCTTGCCGGGGACGCTGGCTACAGTGCTTGTTATCGAGATAGCGCCGGAGGTTGCCCCGGGGCAATATATACTTGAAATAGGGCTGGAGGTCGAGGGCTGGGATTACGGTATCGTTCGCCATCTCTGCGGGAACCGGGATTACGGCACCTTCCCCTGTATAATAGAGGTGGTGGAGTGATAAAATACGATGGTGGCTTGTCATCGTACCCTGTTTAATAGGCTGACATAGTTTAAGGAGGCTATCCGATGAGCGAACTGGGACTGGTGGCCCCTTTCTGGGTGATTGTACTTATATGGCTGACCAAGGTGGTGCTGCTTACCTTCGTTTCGGTGCTGCTGGCCTGGTTCGGGGTGCTGACGCTGGACGCGCTTACCCCTCATATCTCCCACCGTGAGCGTATCGGGGAGGAGCCGTTGGCGGTGGGTATTTTCGTCGCCGGCTTTTTTATCTTTATGGGGCTGGTTATCCACGGCGCTATCAGCGCCCTGACTGCGGTCACCGAACCCATAATCTGGTACATCTTTGATTTCAGGACCTGGGGGCTGCTGGCGATAAGCTTCCTGGTGAGTTTGCTGGTTGGGGTGGCCGTATTCTATATCGTTGACTGGCTGACGCCTAAGATACCGTTTTTGAGCATCAACCGCAGCCCGGTGGCGGCGGGGGTACATGTCTTTGGCTACCTCGTCTTTTTCGGGCTGGTACTGCACGCCGCCCTGACGGGACCGTTATGAAAAAAATTGGCATCATAATCATTTTGGCCTTCATTCTCCTGGCCGGGCTGGCCGGAGCCGGCTATGCCTGGGCATCTTCGTCGGAGGGTTTCTATGAGATTGAGGGTGAGCTCTTCGACGACTGGGCGATATGCCGTACGCGTTCTTTCGGCGAGGACGGTTTTTACCAGCTGACCACGTCCAATTTTCGCCCGGTTATCGCCTTCGAGAGCCTGGGGGAGAACGCTGACATTGCCTACAGCCTGGGGCATGAGATAGCCGCGGACTATCCCGATACCGTCCAGCGGGCGGAGGCAGTTTTCTACTTCGTGCGGGACAGGGTGAGGTACACCAGCGACATCGACCTGTTTGGCTATGACGAGTTCGCCCTGAATGCCGATGAGCTGGCAGGTATAATTGGGCATAGCGAGCTGGGCTATGGCGATTGCGAGGACAGCGCCGTGCTGCTGGCGGTGATGTGCCGGGGGGCGGGGCTGCGCTCGGCTATAGCCATCGGTGAAGGGCATACCGCCGCCCTAATCTACCTGCCCGGTTACGACAAGGCCACCGCCTTTTTCGAGCTTTCGGGGGAGGAGGGTTGGATATGGGCCGAGGCTACGAGCCGGAATAACCCGCTGGGCTGGGTGCCCAAGGAGTTCCTGGGCGTGAGCGTGGCTGCCTACGAGGTGACCGAGGAGACTTTAGCCCGCGCTCAGGATGCCCCGCAGCCGGAGGTTACCGTGGCGCAGACAAGCGTGAGGGGTGGGGGAGGCAGCAATTTTTCTATGGTTTTCCCCTTTTTGGGGGTGATTTTCTTTTTGTGGTTTTTTTCTGCTTTGTTCCGCAGGGGTAAGCGGGCTAAATAGATTTTGCCCCACCCCCTTGTCCCCCTACCAGAAATTCTAAGCACTAAATCCGAAACACTAAATTTAGGATTTAGATATTAGGATTTTAAAGGGGATTTCCCCTATATTACCCCAACATCCCACCTTGTTGTACAAAGGTTTTGTTTCCCCACCCAATACCCACCCTATAAGGGTGGTACCCCTTATAAGTCCCCCTGTAGGGTTTTACTTCCCCACCCCTCAGGTTTTTCGTCCCACACCAGCCCGCCCACAAAGGTCTTTCAAATGGGGCTCTGCCTCCTTTGGAACCCCCAAAATGTAACCAGCTAATGCTGCTTTTAAGTCCTTAACCTTCAGGGGGTTTTAAGGGGGACGGAGTCCCCCTTTACCTTAAAGGGTGGAGGGCGGGAATAGATAAAACTGGGGTGGGGAGAGAAGTATATAGAAGTTACACTTCTGTAGGGTGGGTATTGGGTGGGATACTAACACGTACGCTAATCAAGGTGGGGTGGATAACAAAAAATCACTTGCTCTATCAGGCGGCGGTGATTATAATAGGAGGGTTAGCTTAGAGAGTAGGTGACACTTCCATGCAGCAATACGGACTGGAGAATATCAGGAATGTGGTCTTGCTGTCTCACAGCGGCGCGGGCAAGACATCAGCCTCGGAGGCGATGCTCTTTAGAGCCGGAGCCATCAAGCGGCTGGGCAAGGTTGATGACGGCAGCACCACCTCGGACTACGACCCCGATGAGGTAAAGCGGCAGATAAGCATAAGCCTTTCCCTGCTTCCCTGCGAGTGGCAGGGGGCCAAGCTGAATATTATCGATACCCCCGGCTATTCCGACTTCGTCGGCGAGGTCAGGGCGGCGATGAGGGTGAGCGAGGGGGCGGTGATTATGGTCTGCGCAGCGTCGGGGGTGGAGGTGGGCACCGATCAGGTCTGGGGATACTGCGAGCAGGCGAGATTGCCGCGGCTGCTCTTTGTCAACAAGATGGATAGAGAGAACGCCGACTTTAACAAGACGGTGGGGCAGATACAGGAGCGCTTTGGCAATAAATGCCTGCCCTTGCAGCTGCCCATCGGCGCCCAGAATACCTTTGAGGGCGTGGTCAACTTGTTGGCCATGAAAGCCTACACCGGCAGCGATGCTAAAGAGGCTGATGTACCCGAGGCGCTCCAGTCCCAGGCCAATTCTTTCCGCGAGAAGCTGATTGAGGCGGCGGCTGAGGTCGATGACAAGCTCATCGAAAAATACCTGGAGGGGCAGGAGCTGAGCCATGAAGAAATCGGGGTGGGGCTGCGCCAGGCGATAGCGGCGGGCAAGATGGTGCCCATCCTCACCGGCTCGGCCTTAAAGAACATCGGCATCGGCATGCTCATGGATGCCATACACGCTTACCTGCCTTCGGCTAAAGAGGGCAAGGTGGTGACGTTAACCGATTCCAAGACGCAGACATCGGAGCCGAGCGCGGGTGACCCCTTAGCGGCTCTCGTCTTTAAGACCACTGCCGACCCTTACGTGGGCAAGCTGACCTATTTTCGCGTCTATAACGGGGCTATGAGCAGCAACTCACAGGTCTGGAACGCCAAACACAAGGGAGCCGAGCGTATCGGGCAGCTTTTTATGGTCCGGGGCAAGAACCAGGAGCCGGTGGCTCAGGTGGGGGCGGGGGACATCGGGGCGGTGGCCAAGCTGACCACGACCAATACCGGAGATACCCTGTGCACGCAGGCCAAGCCACTGAAGATTGCCCCTGTCGAGTTCCCTGAGCCGGTCTTCAGCCTGGCCGTCCACCCCAAGACCAAGGCCGATGTGGATAAGTTGGGGGCGGCACTGACCAGACTCACCGAGGAAGACCCCACCATCAAGGTGCACCGCGAGACGGGCACCAACGAGACGATTCTATCGGGGATGGGCGAATCGCAGCTAGAGGTCGCTGCTGATAGGATGCAGCGCAAGTTCGGGGTGGGGGTAAAACTTGAGGTGCCCAAGGTGCCCTATAAGGAGACGATTACGGCCGGGGCTAAGGCCGAGTATAAGCATAAGAAGCAGACGGGGGGGCACGGGCAGTACGGTCACGTCCTCCTCGAGCTGGAGCCTTTGCCCAGGGGTAGCGGGCACGAGTTCGCCGATAAGATTGTCGGCGGCGCCATACCCCGCAACTATATCCCCGCCGTGGAGAAGGGGGTCAATGAGGCTATCCAGGAGGGGGTGCTGGCGCGCTACCCGGTAATTGACATAAAGACAACGGTCTATGACGGCAGCTTCCACCCGGTGGACTCCTCGGAGATATGCTTTAAGATTGCCGGGGCGGGGGCGCTCAAGAAGGGCCTGGCCGAGGCACAGCCCATCCTGCTGGAGCCGATAATGAACATAGAAGTCACCATCCCCGAGGACTACACCGGTGATATTATCGGCGACCTGAACACCAAGCGGGCGCGGGTGCAGGGGATGAACCCGGGGGGCGGCTATAACGTCATCGAAGCCCAGGTGCCGCAGGCCGAGATTCTGCGCTACTCCATCGACCTGAAGTCAATCACCCAGGGGCGGGGCAGCTATAAAGCCAGCTTTAGCCACTACGAAGAGGTGCCCGCCCATGTCGCCGAGAAGATTATCGCCGCCAGGCAGGCGGAGAAGGGTTAACCCACAACTCTAGCTCTTCACTAGCTAACATAAGAGGGCCTTAGTTGTTGTCATGTCCCCATTAACTTCGGTTCCTCTAGCAACCGTTCGGCAGCTTGAGTCAATGACGGGTCCTGCGACAGCTCAATACATTTCCTAAGCTTGGCAAGGGCCTTGTAATATAGTCCTTCCCGATACCAAGCAATGCCCTCAGTGTAGTAAGCCAGAGCATAATTGGGGTCTAGCTCGATGGCCCTGTCGCAATCGCGAATGGCCCTGTCATATTCTCTTTTCTCAAGATAGGCAGCGCCACGACTGAGGTAGGCCTCAGCATAATTGGGGTCTAGCTCGATAGCCCTGGTCAAATCGGCGATGACCGCGTCATATTCCCCCTTCTTACCGTAGGCAAGGCCCCGGTGGTAGTAGGCCTCAGCGTAATTGGGGTCTAGCTCGATAGCCTTGATGTAATCGGCAATGGCCTGGTCGTATTCTCCTTTCTTAAGATAGGCATCACCTCGGTGCAAATACTCTTCCATTGAGTCACCTCGTCTTCTATTTTTAGCCTCCTAAATTTGCTATCCTTAATTTAGCCGGCCAACAGCTCTTTTAGCTTTTCAGTGAAGGCGGGTAAAGCCTTCTTCCAGTCGCCGACCAGCCCGAAACGCGCCTCACGGAAGATATTGGCTTCGGGGTCTTTGTTGATGGCGACTATGGTCTTGGAGCCGGAGCAGCCCGACATGTGCTGGCTGGAACCGGAAAGGGCGACGGCGATATAGAGCTCGGGGGCCACAATCTTACCGGTGAGCCCTATCTGCGCGCCCGCGGGCACCCATTCGTTGTCGCAGGGGGGGCGGGTGGCGCCGACGGCGCCTTTGAGCAGCTTGGCCAGTTCCTCTAACTGGGCGAAGCCCTCGGCGCTGCCGATGCCCCGGCCGCCGCAGATGACGACCTCGGCGTCTTCAAGCTTGATGCCTTCCACCTTTTCCGCCACCTTCTCCAGCATCTTGGCCCTTATCTTCGAAGGGTCGAGTCCGGCGTCGACTTTAACGATTTCACCCTTTCGTGCGGCGTCGGGCTCTAAGGGGGTCATCGCCTTGGCCCTGACGGTGGCTATCTGGGGGAAGGAATCGGTGACCAAGACGGCCTGGGCGTTGCCGCCGTAGACGGGCTTGGTCTGCAGTAATTTCTTCGACTGTGGGTCTATAGCCAGCTCAAGACAGCCCAGTTGAGCCGCCGTCTTGAGGCGGAAGGCGAGGGCCGGCGCCAGGTCGCGCCCGATGGAGGTCTGCCCCATCAATAGAATCTGGGGTGCCGCCTGCCCGATGACCTTTTCCATGACGGCCAGGTAGGCATCGGTCTGGTAGTCCTTGAGCTGGGGGTCGTCGACGACGTAGACCTTATCGGCGCCGTAGGCGATGGCTTCTTTAGCCAGCTCGGCTAAGCCACTGCCGACCAGCACCGCCGACAGCTCCTGGCCCAGGTCGTCAGCCAGCTTTCGGCCGCAGCCCAAAAGCTCGGTGGTGATTGCCGCCAGTTTGTTTTCCTTAGTTTCACAGAAAATGAGAACACCTTTATTTTCGGCCATGACTCTACTCCTATAATACCTTTACTTCTCTTAGTTTTGCCGCCAGGTTGGCGCCGGCTTCTTCGGGGCTTTCGCCCTCGACCATGTCGCACTTGCCTTCGCGGACGGGCTGGAACAGTTTCTGCAGCTTGGTACGCCTACCTTGAGCGCCTATCTGGGAGGCTTCGACGCCGATATCGGCCGGCTTCCAGACAACGGGTTCTATTTTCTTGGCGCCCATGATGCCCTTGATGGTGGGGTAGCGGGGCTCGCCGATCTCGTTGCTGACGGTGACCAGGCAGGGCAGGGGGACCTCGACGAGCTCGTAGCCTTCGTCGGTGACCCTTTCCAGCTTGGCCTTGCCGCCAGCGACCTCCACCTTCTTGACCAGGGTGACGCTGGGCAGCCCCAGGATTTCGGCAATTCCCGAGCCGACCTGCCCCGCGTTCCAGTCGGAAGCCTCGCGGCCGCAGAAGATAATGTCGTATTCGCCTATCTTCTTGATAGCCATGGCTAAAGCGTAGGCGGTTGACCAGCTGTCGCCGCCGTCGAAGGCTTCGTCCTCTAATAGAATCAGTTCGTCAGCCCCCATCGCCAGCGGTTTCTTGACGATGTCACGGAGCTGGTTGGTGCCCAGGCTAACGGCGGTGATCTTGCCGCCCTGGGCGTCCTTAATCTTGAGCGCCGCCTCGACGCCGTATTCGGCGTAGGGGTCGATTACGGGCGATACCCCCTGGGGGGGCACTACCTTGTTGCCAGCGGGGTCTATCTTGAAGCTGGCGGGGGGCGCTTCGGGGTCGATTACTTGCTTGATGCAGACAATCATATTCATAAAGCTCTGTTCCTCCTCTTGTCAAAAACTGGGAAATCCAACTAAATAATTTAGCATCGGGGCTGGAATTAGTCAAGGCGAGAGGGGCGTGTCGATGTCAATGACAACGCCCTCGCACTTAACGGGGACTTCGAGGACGTCTTCGGGGTTTTGCCTGATTATCTCCCGGCCGCCGATGTCGCCGCTCAGGTTGTGTAGCTGCGCCTGGTATTTCCGGTCGAAGATGAGGGGATGTCCCCTCTGCTTCTTATGGGTGGGGATGATAATGCCCTTTTTATTAGTGCCGAAGGCATCAATCAAGCGGTTGATGGTGGGGCTATCGACATAGGGCTGGTCGCCGAGAACGAGCATGACCGCCTGCGCCTGGCTATCAACGAACTTGAGCCCGGCGGCGATGGATGTGCCCATCCCCTTTCGGTAGAGCGGGTTTACCACCAATTTGACGGGACGGCCCGACAGTCTCTTGGTTATCTCTTCGGCCTTGTGTCCCAGCACCACGATGACCTCGATGACTTTTGAGCCGAGGAGGTTATCCAGGGTCTGTTCCAGGATGGTGTTTTCGCCCAGGGGCATCAGTTGCTTGAGCTTGCCCATGCGGCTGGACCTGCCCGCCGCCAGCAGTATTGCCGAGACCGGGCTGGTGGCCATTATCCCGCCACCTTCGCCCGGCTTAAGTTCAAGGATACCACCCGCTCGATGCCGCTTAAATCGGCTAAAACTTCTATAGCGCCGCCAGGGAAGAGGCTTGCTAACAGAGTACTTATGGTCTCGTACTGACCATAGCCTATCTCCAAGAGCATCGAGCCGCCGTCGGCGAGTTTATCCTTCGCTTGCCGACATAGCTTAGCTATCATTTCCGTTCCCCCAGCGCCGCCGTCTAAGGCAAGCAAAGGCTCGAAACCGGGGTTTAGCTCTGATTGCCGGACGTAGGGGAGGTTGGCCACGATAAGGTCAACCGGCTCTGGTAAAGGCTCGAGCATGTCGCCCGGTAATAAACTAACTCTATCGTCCACGCCGTGCTGCTGACAATTGATGCGGGCCACCTCAAGGGCTTTGGCGGACAGGTCGGTGGCGTAGATTCTGGCGTTTGGTATCTCAAGGGCTAGGGTTATAGCTATAGCACCGCAGCCCGTGCCGATATCGGCGATGGTATGCGGTTGACGTTCTTGTGCCAGCTTCAGCGCCGTCTCCACCAGTAGCTCGCTTTCGGGGCGGGGGATAAGGGTATGGGGGTTGACGTAGAAGTCGAGCCCGTAGAACTCGCGGTGGCCGATGATATAGGCGGCAGGCTCGCCGTTTAAGCGGCGCTCGACTAATGCTTGAAAGGCTCTTTCGTCTTCAGGGCTTAGTTCTTCTTCCAGGTCGAGATATAACTGCGTACGGTCTATATTCAATATGTGCCTGAGCAATAGTTCGGCTTCAAGTGAAGCGTCTTCGACGGCGTTTTGGGCTAAAGTGTCCCGACTGCGGCTGAGGGCTTCGGCGAGCTTCACGCCAGCTGCCTCTCCAGCCGTTTTGCCTGCTCGCTGGCGGCTAGGGCGTCGATAAGCTCGTCGAGCTCGCCGTCCATGATGCGGGGCAGGTTGCGCAGGTTTTTGCCCAGGCGGTGGTCGGAGATGCGGTCCTGGGGGAAGTTATAGGTCCTTATTTTCTCGGCGCGGTCGCCCGTGCCCACCTGGGAACGGCGCTGCTGGGTGATGGCGGCTTCCTGCTTGGTGCGCTCAATGTCCAGAAGTCGGGCGCGGAGCACGGACATCGCCTTGGTGCGGTTTCGGAGCTGAGAGCGTTCGTCCTGGCAGGTGCTGACCATGCCGGTGGGGAGGTGGGTGATGCGTACGGCGGTGGCTACCTTGTTTACGTTTTGCCCCCCGGCGCCGCGGCTGTGGTAGAAATCAATCTTGAGGTCGTCGGGGTTGATGTCTAACTCTACCTCGTCGGCCTGGGGGAGGACGGCTACCGTAGCCGTCGAGGTATGGAGCCGTCCCGAGGACTCGGTGACGGGCACGCGCTGTACGCGGTGGACGCCTCGCTCGTACTTGAGGCGGCTGAAGGCGCCTTTGCCCCTGACCTCGAAGATAATCTCCTTGAAGCCGCCGATGCCGCTCTCGTTGCTGTCAATGACATCTACATCCCAGCCCTTGGACTGGGCGTAGCGGGAGTACATGCGGAAGAGGTCGGCGGCGAACAGTCCGGCTTCATCGCCGCCAGCGCCGGCCCGTATCTCTATAATGATGTCGCGCTCGTCTCTGGCGTCCCTGGGCAAAAGGGCCAGCTTCAATTCTTGGAGCAGGCTTTCCTGCTGGGATTCGAGCTTGGCTATCTCCTGCTTGGCCAGGGCGGCCATCTCTTCATCGAGCTCGCCCTCGAGCATGGCTTTGGTTTCTTCCAGCTGCTTGGCCGTCGCCTTGTATTTTCGGTAGCTGGAGACTACATCCTCAATGCCCGCCCGCTCCTGAGCCAGCGTTTGCACCTTTTTCAGGTCGGTGGCGATTTCGGGCTTAGAAATCTGCTTTTCCAGCTCCTCATAGCGCTTTTCTATTTTGCCCAGTCTGTCCCACATGTTTAGACTCCGAGAAAATTATAGCACAGGGGTGGGAGGTGCTCAAACGGGGTGTGTTTCCGCTCCACTACCCCACCTTGGCGAACGTGCGTTTATTATCCCAACCCAGCCCGCCCTAATGAGTAAACTCCTTAACTTGAGGGTTACGGCCACCCCACCCTCTTGTTTAGCGTTAGTTTTTCTTCAGAGCGTATTGACAGGCAGTTGTCGTAATTGTATTATCTATCTCCCTAGTGACAACAGACTGGTCAGAAATATCTTACATAGAAAGGAGGCGAAAAATGGCAGAGGCGAAAAAGGGGATGTCCAAGACACAGAAGGTTCTCGGCTTTATTGGTATGGCTGCCTTCAGCGTCGGTCTTGTGCTGGCGATAATCTACGGAGTTATTTCCCGGGACAACGCTAACGTAATCCTGGCACTGGTCATTCTGGGCATCGTTGTTGGCTTCCTGAACATCACCAGAAGGGAGATGGCTCTCCTTCTCCTCACCGCTGTCGCCCTCATCGTGGTGGGTAAAGCCAGTTTTTCCCCGCTGAATGACCTGGTGGACGAGCTTGGCACCAGTCTTAACGGCATTGTGAGCTATTTGGCTGTCTTCATGGCCCCGGCTGCCGTCATCACCGCTGTCCGTGCCATCTGGGCCGTAGCCCGCCCCGGGGACTAGCGGCTAGAAAAAGTATGCCGTCATGTGTTGGGGGATTTTCTGTCCTACCTCCCCGCCTTGTTTAGCGAAGGTGTGATTTTCCCCCCCCGCCGCCCTTTTAAGGTAAAGGGGGGTAACGTCCCCCAGAAGGAATTCTAGAGGGAGAATCCCCTCTAAGGGTGGGTAGGGTGGGTCAGAAAGACGTACGCCCAATAAGGTGGGGTGGGGAGAGATTGCTTCGCTTCGCTCGCAATGACAGGGAGGTTTTTAAGGTGGGGGAAATAAAACCTTTGGGGAAAGGGGTAGGGGGAATAGAAATAGTGGCTCCCCCTAGTTGACTTATTCTGCAACTATAAGCTTGAAATCCAGTTTAGTCTATCAGAGTTGAAGCGATTTTGTAAGACATTTAATTTATCGCCAATCTAGTGAATCGCCAGCCTTAGCGAGGTTTATTCTTACACAATAAAAAGGGGCATTGGTAATGTAAGTTTATTATCATTGAAAAGACATGGGGATCACTGTTCCGTAGTATCACAAGCCGGGTTAAGTGACGAGACCATTCGGTAGTATTGCTAAACGTAGCGTCCGCAGCCGAAGCCTTCGCCCAGTTTGCACCATGAACAGCTGCCTGGCGTCTCGTCCATGAGCTGTGATTCGCATTTTCGGCAAAGATATTCTTCCCCAGGCTTCATGGGACCGTCGCAGGGAGGAATGGTCATAGGGCAAATCTGGACGCAGTTGCCACATTGCTTGCAGAAGTCGGGGCGGACGCCGAGGGCGTATTCCACGTGGCGGTCCTTGCCCCGTCCGACAAAGCCGATGGCCCGCGCCTGCCAGACTTCGGCACAAACTCGCACGCAGCGCCCGCATAAAACACAGTCGTCGTTACGGAATGGATAGCGGACCTCTGTGACCCCGCAGCGCAGGGCAATGTCCTGAATGGCGCGTGAGTTGGGAGCCTGCGCCACCAGTAGTTCGGCGAGGTTGCGGCGCAGTTTCCGAATCCTATCCGTATTGGTCCTTATTACCATGCCCTCCTCCACGTTCAGGGTGCAGGAGGTGGTAATCTCGGAACGGCCGTTAACCACGTGTTCGACAATACAGAGGCGGCAGGCGCCGATATCGGACAGATAGGGGACATGGCACAGATGAGGAATGCAGATGCCGTATTCAACCGCGGTATCGAGAACACTAGTCCCCTTGACAGCGTGAATGATAGCCCCGTCTATGCTAACATCGACATATTTTAGCATCGGGCAACCTCGCTTTCTTAAGTCACTCGAATGGCATCAAACTTGCATTCGCTGCGGCAGATGCCGCATCTCTGACAGAGCTGGTCATCAATAACATGCACCTGTTTTTTCTCACCGGTAATTGCCCCGTGCACGCACCCGCGTACACAGACACCACAGCCGGTGCATTTATCCGGGTCAATCGAGTAGGTAATCAGGGCTTTGCATACCCCGGCAGGGCATTTCTTTTCCTTGATATGCGCTTCGTATTCGGGGCGGAAATAGCGCAGGGTGGAGAGTACCGGATTGGGTGCGGTCTTACCCAGACCGCACAGGGCGGTCTGGGAAACCGTGTCGGCCAGCTCCTCTAGGAGGTCAAGCTGCTCCATTCTGCCGCGGCCTTCGGTTATATCGGTGATTATTTCGAGCATACGGTCAATGCCGAGCCGACAGGGCAGGCACTTGCCGCAAGACTCGTCTTGAAGGAATTCCAGAAAATACTTGGCCACGTCCACCATGCAGGTTTCCTCATCCATCACCACCATACCACCCGAGCCGACCATAGAGCCGGCTTCGGCGAGTTCGTCGAAGTCGACGGCCAGGTCGAACTTTTCCAGGGGAAGACAGCCGCCCGACGGCCCGCCGGTCTGTACCGCTTTTACCGGATTGCTGTTGGCCGCTCCGCCACCGATATCAAACACCACCTCACGGATTGGGGTGCCCATAGCCACTTCAACCAGGCCGGTATTCTTGATGCGGCCAGTTAGAGCCAGGATTTTGGTTCCCTTACTACCCTTCGTTCCCTTGGAAGCGAACCAAGATGAGCCATTCAAGATTATTGATGGTACGTTAGCCCAGGTTTCTACGTTATTGAGGGTGGTTGGCTTGTGGTAGAGGCCATCCACCACGGTGTGGACGTCTTTGGGGTGGGGTTCGCCGACTTTGCCTTCTATGGAGGCCATGAGGGCGGTTGATTCCCCGCAGACGAAGGCCCCTCCACCCCGGGCGATGTCCACTTCGAACGAGAAGGACGAGCCCAGAATGTTGTCGCCGAGCAGGCCGAGTTCGCAGGCTTGTTCGACCGCAATCCGGGAGTGCTTGACGGCTAGTGGGTATTCGTTGCGTACGTAGATGTACCCTTTATGGGCACCGACCGCCTGGGCGCCGATTATCATGCCCTCTAAAACCAGGTGTGGATTACCCTCAAGCACGCACCGGTCCATATAGGCCCCGGGGTCGCCCTCATCTGCATTGCAGATTACGTATTTTTCATCCCCAGGCGCCTCCTGACACTCGCCCCATTTACGCCCGGTGGGGAAGCCGCCACCGCCGCACCCCCGCAGCCCCGATGATTTAATCTCATTTATGATATCCGCCGGGGTCATGCCATTAAGCACTCTGGGAAGAGCCGAATAACCACCAGCCGAGATGTAATCCTCGATGGAACAGGGGTCAACCATGCGGTTCTGTGATAATATCCGTCGGTCTTGAGCCTTGTAAAAGGGAATCTCCGCTTCGGTGCGGAATCTTTCGCCCGATACCGGGTCTTCGTATAGCAGCCGTTCGATTACCTCCCCCTTTACTACGGTCTGGTAAACGATTTCGAAGGCGTCCTCCGGCGAGACGTGGCAATAAAATATGTTGCCTGGCTCAATGATAATGACCGGGCCCTGTTCGCAAAAGCCGTGGCAGCCGGTGACGCACAGGCGCACGCTATCATCCAGCCCCTGGCTAGATAATTCATTCCGGAACGAATCAATTACGGCTTGGGAATTAGATGTCCGACAGCCGGTTCCTCCGCAGACCATTATCGTAGTGGTAATACTTTGCCGCTGTTCCCGGAGCCGCTCACGCAGGTGTTCGAGTTCGCGGTAGCTATTAAGCCTGGGCATGGTGAGCATCCTCCGTTTTCTGGCGGCTGAGGGTTTCGATAAGTTTGCGGAGCTTAGCCGGCGTCATGTGTTTATGATAGGACCCGTTTTCGGCAACTATCGGCCCCAGGGCGCAGGCACCAAGGCAGTTGACGTGTTCGATAGAGAAAAGACCATCGGGGGTTACCTCGCCCGGTTTAATCCCGAGCTGGTCAATGGCATGGTCGAGGAGAAGATCGGAGCCCCGCACGTGGCAGGCGGTGCCGGTGCACATAGTCAGTACATGCTTGCCGGACGGGTTTAATCTAAAGGCCTTGTAAAAGGAAACCACCCGGTAGACTTCTATAAGCGGTACCCCCAGCTCTTGGGACACGGACTTTATAGCTTCTCTGGGAATGTAACCGAAATTTTCCTGGACGTCATGGAGCACCTCAATTAGCTGGTTTGGTTGACTGCGGCGCCCTTCCAGGATGGTGTCGAGGGCTTTAGGTTGCATGTTAACCTCCTTTGGCCGAGAGTCCACTTGATTATTCTTAAAATACTTGATAGTATGAATGATGTAAATACGGAATAAATGCACTAATACTGCCTACAAAAAATAGGTAGTCAGGGGAGGAACATAATGAGCGATGAGGAAATTTCTCCGTCCCCGACCGAAGGACCGCGGTTACCTTTTCCCTCTAAAGACCTGGCTCTTTTGTGGCGGATACCGTTTCCCGCTGAAATCGAGCCCGAAAAGGTCGAAGCCGCGCTGCGCGAGCGCATCAAAGAATTGAACTGCCTTTACGGGGTCTCGCAGTTGGCTGAGCGGCATCTGTATTCTCTTGACGATCTTCTGCAGGAACTGGTAAACTTTTTACCCTATTCCTGGCAGTACCCTGAGATTACCTGCGCCCGAATCCTATTCAAGGGGAAGACCTATACCAGCGATGGGTTCAAAGTGACTAATTGGCGGCAGTCGTCGCGGCTTTACATGTATCATGAGGCGGTGGGCGAGTGTGACATTTTCTATCTGGAAGAATGCCCGCCAGCTGATGAGGGACCTTTTCTAAAAGAGGAACGTGCTCTGCTTGATGCAGTTGCTGAGCAGATTGGTACCCTTGCCACCCGGATATCAGCTGATTTGGAATTACAGGAGACCAATCGACAATTGACCTTGGAGCGTCAGGCTCTTCAGGAGTCCAATACTGCCTTGCGGGTAGTCTTAGCCCGGATTGAGCAGGAGAAAGAGGAAGTCCAGCGGGATATTAAAACCAACGTCGAAAAAATCCTAATACCGATACTGGAGGCCCTGGCTCTGCAACTACCCCCGACCCAGCTCAATTATCTGGAGATGATCCGGTCTAACCTAGAGGAAATCACCTCACCGTTCATCAGCCACCTGTCAAGTTCATACCATTCTCTGACACCGACTGAGATCGCCATCTGTAACATGATCAGAAACGGGGCTAGGACTAAGGAGATAGCCCAGATGAGAGGAGTATCTGCAGCCACAATTAACCGCCACAGGGAACATATACGGCGAAAGCTCAATATTACCAACAGCGACACCAATCTGGCGACATACTTAGAATCGAGCATGTGGGAGGGTATATAAAAGCGGGGATTTCACATATCAACCCACCCTGCCCACCCAACAGAAGTCTTTTATAAGGGGGGCTTCTTACCCCACAAAAACTCCGTTTTTGCGGGGACCCCGAATTCGCCCCCTTAAAAACCCCCCAAAAGGAATTTGTAGAGGTCTAACCTATATGGGGTAGGGGTGGGGGTAACGTACCCCAGAAGGAACTCTAGAGGGGGAATCCCCTCTAAGGGTGGGCAGGGTGGGTCAGAAAGACGTACGCCCAATAAGGTGGGGTGGGGAGAGATTGCTTCGTTTCGCTCGCAATGACAGGAGGGTTTTTGGGGGTGGGAAATAAAAACTTTGGGGAAAAGGGGTAGTGGTAATAAAAATAACAAGCTCCCCGAGTAGGACTCGAACCTACAACCTAGCGGTTAACAGCCGCCCGCTCTACCATTGAGCTATCGGGGAACACAAAGCAGGCAAGCCTATTATTATTGCCTTTACCGATTACGGCGTCAAGGGGCGGTTAAGATAAAGGGTTTTTAAACAGCCGGGGTTTCGCCCGGGTGCAGCTTCTTCCACTTCTCCAGCAGTTGCTCTTTGCTTTCCTTGTGGTCGGGGTCGGGTATGCAGCAATCCACCGGGCAGACCTCGACGCAGCGTGAGGACTCGTGGGAGCCGACGCACTCGGTGCACTTATTGAAGTCGATTATGTAGATTTCGTCTCCTTCGCTGATAGCCTGGTTGGGACATTCCGGCTCACAGGCTCCGCAGCTAATGCACTCCTCGGTAATCTTTAATGCCATTTCTTAAACTATCCTCCTGGTCTTGATTGAGTTTTATTTTACCATTATTCCCCGTTCAATGCACCTTTGGCACCTCCTCAAATGAGCCTTTTTAGTCGGGCGGCCCTTCTTTCATCCAGATGCGATACATCTTTTCGCCGGATTCTTCGAAGCACTTGAAGCCCTTGGAGTCCACCTCTTCCACCTCGACCTCGCCCAGCTCGCGGCACTGCTCCAGCCAGTTCCGGAAGTGGGCGCCACCGCCGAAGTAGACCTTGCGCCACCTGTTGCCGTTGGCGTCCACCTTTTCCTTGACCAGCTCTTCCTGAGCCAGCCTTTGTTGCTCGTTCTCCGCCTCAGACATGCGCTCTACCTATAGACTAAGTCCAAAGCGGTGCTTACGTCAAGTTGTGGGCTTCTTTTCGTCCAGTACCTGCTTGAGGGACTGCCCGAAGGCGTTCATAATCTCGGAGTCATAGTTTTCAATCTCGCCTTGGTCGCATAAGCTAGCCAGTTCGGGGTCGAGGGGCAACTGTGCTAGCAGGGGAGCCTTGGATGCCCGCGCCATCTCCTGACCGCGGCTGGGGCCGAAGATTTCCATCTTTTTATCCATATCGGGTAGCTGCAGGTAGCTCATGTTCTCGACCACCCCCAGCACGGACTTGCCCATCTTTTGCGCCATGTTGACCGCCTTCCTGACGATCATAGCGGTGAGGTCCTGGGGAGTAAAGACGATGATGACCCCCGATATGGGGAAGGACTGCATCACGGTGAGGGGGGCGTCGGCGGTGCCGGGGGGTAAATCGATGAGCAGGTAGTCGAGTTTGCCCCAGAGGACGTCCTCCCAGAACTGCTTGATGGTGTTGCTGATCAGAGGTCCCCGCCAGATGACGGCGTCATCCTCTTGAGGCAGTAGCAGGTTGATGGACATCACCTCGATGCCCGAACGCGAGAGCACGGGCAGAATGCCAGTCTCGCTGCCGCTGGGGCGGCCGGCGATGCCGAACATCTTGGGGATGCTGGGGCCGGTGAGGTCGGCGTCCAGTATGCCCACCTCGTAGCCCTGGCGCTTGAGGGCGGTGGCGGCCAGGCTCGCTACCAGCGATTTGCCCACCCCGCCCTTGCCGCTCATCACGGCGATGATGTTGCCGATTTTATTAAGCTCGGCGGGCTTGGCCGCGCTAAACTCTATTTCCACCTTTTTTACTCCCTTGAGCTTGCCCACCACCTCCTTAGTCTTGGTGGTGAGCCATTCCCTTGTTTTGTCACTCAAGGCGGTGGCGGACAGCGTGATTTTGACTTCTTTGTCCGAGGTCGTAATCTGCTTCACCAGGTTGAGACCATTGAGGTCTCGCATAACGCCGGGAACCAGCACCTTTTCCAGGCTTTCTCTCACCTGCTTTTCAGTCGCCATAAAATCTCTCCTCTCTAGCTATTCTCTTTCGCCGAAGATGCGGGTGCCGATTCTGACCAGGTTGGCCCCTTCTTCCAGGGCTACTAGGTAGGAGTTGGTCATGCCCATGGATAGATATTTCATCTCGACATTTGGTATCTTAAGCGCCTTGATGCGCTCGAAAATCCTCCGGGTGGTGATAAAATAGGGGCGGGAGTCTTCGGGGTTGCCGAAGCGGGGGCCCATGGTCATCAGCCCCATTACCTTTATATTGGGTAGGGTCGAAATTGCCTTGACTAGCTCCTCGGCCTTTTCGGGCAGGACGCCCGCTTTCTGCGGCTCTTTGCCGCTGTTTATCTCGACCAGCACCGGCATCACTTTATTGATTTGAGCACAGCGCTTGTCAATTTCCTCAGCCAGGCCAACCGAGTCGACGGTCTCTATCATGTCAAAGAGCTTGACCGCTTTTTTGACCTTGTTCTTTTGCAAATGGCCGATGAAGTGCCACCTTGCCTTTTTGCCGACGGCGGGGTAGATGGCCTCGGCTTCCTGGACGTAGTTTTGCCCGATAACCTTGATGCCGGCTTCCACTGCCGCCAGCACCTCATCCGCCGTCCTCGTTTTGGCGGCGGCGACCAGTTCCACCCCCTCGGGCAGCTCTTTTAAAAGTTTCTGGCTGTTTTCCCTGATTCCCATGATAAAGAGGGCTAACTATCCCCTCGGTGCAGCTATGCGGGGACTGCCCAGACCATTATAGTATATTCCGAATAGATTTGCGAAGAGAATCGTTGGGCAAAGACCATGGGAGGTTTAGCTGGCGGCGCCTCTTCTCAGGGTGAGCGAGGCCAGTACCATCAAGCCGGCGGCATAGCCAGCCAGGACGCCGATTTCCTTGCCGATGTCGAGCAGGCTCTGTCCATCAAGCATCAAAGCCCGGATGCCGTCCACGCCGTAGGTCAGGGGCAGGAACTTGGCTATCCACTGCAGGTATTCCGGCATCTGGCTTACCGGCCAGAGCAGCCCGCAAAGAAATACCTGGGGCAAAATGATTAAGGGGATGAACTGCACCATCTGGAACTCGTTGCGGGCGAAGACGGAGATGAAAATCCCCAGGCAGACGGCCAGGATGCCGATAATAATCTGGAAGACAATAATCTGCCAGAGCGCGCCGGCGAAGCTGACGTCGAGCACGTATATTAGATAGAAGAAGAGGATCATGGTCTGGAGCACGGCGAAGAGCAGGAAACCGAGCAGGTAGCCGCCGACCACATCTCCCTTGGAGGCGGGCGAAGCCATCAGCCTTTCCAGCGTACCCTGGGAGCGTTCCCTCAGGAAGCTGATGCCGGTGAGTATGAAACCAAAGAAGAGTATCAGCACCGCCAGCACGGCGGGGGCGATATAGTCCAGCATCTGCTTTTCGGGGATGCTGACGCCGACGATGCTGGCGATGACCAGCGGGACGAGAATCAGCAGCACCATGGTGCGGCGGTCGCGCAAAAGCTGTAGTATCACCCTTCCGGCGATGGTAGATACCTGGTTAAACACTTTTCTCCTCGCGTTTTACAAAATACAGAAAGGCGTCTTCCAGGTTGGCCTCCTTTTTACCGGTGGCTTTCTTTAACTCGTTAGGCGTGCCCTGGGCGATAACCACGCCATCCCGCATCAGAGCCAGGCGGTCGCAGTGGTTGGCGTCGTCCATGGTGTGGCTGGAAACGATAAGGGTGGTGCCCTGTCGGGTCAACTCGGCGAAGTGCTCCCAGAAGGTGAACCTGAGCTCGGGGTCGAGACCGACGGTAGGCTCGTCGAGGAAGAGCAAAGGCGGGTTGTGAACGATGGCACAGGCCAGGCTGACCCGCTGTTTCATACCGCCGCTGAGCTTCATCACCGAGTCGTTGCGGCGCTCCCAGAGGTCGACTAGCTTTATAACCTCTTCGACGCGCTGGGCTCGCTGCTGCTTGTCTTTCATCTGGTAGACGCGGGCGAAGAAGTTGACGTTCTGGATAATTGACAGCTCGCTGTAAAGGGCGGGCAGCTGGGGCATGTAGCCGATGAGGGGGGCGGTTTGACGGGTGAGGTCTTCTCCCAGTATTCGTATGTTGCCCGATTTGGGCTTCAAGAGTCCGACCAGCATTCGAATGAGGGTGGTCTTGCCGGCGCCGTTGGGGCCGAGCAGGCCGAAGCTGATGCCGCGGGGGACCTCCAGCGTCAGCTCGTCGATGGCCTTGATATTTTTGTAATTGAAGGAGGCTTTGTCTACCTCAACCGCGGCGGTGGGCGTCTGCCTCTTTACCATGGTCGCCAACAAGGATATAATTATGTGCCAGATTAGTCAAGCAGGGTTGGGGTGCTTGAGGCAAAAAAGTGGCTGCCGAGCCAGGATTCGAACCTGGGCTAAGGGATCCAAAGTCCCCGGTGCTACCACTACACCACTCGGCATCCGAAATGGTGCCGAAGGTCGGGCTCGAACCGACACGGGGGTCGCCCCCCAACAGTTTTTGAGACTGTCGCGTCTGCCTATTCCGCCACTTCGGCCAGCGTCCTTAAGCGCTTCAGGTTGCCGTATTTTACTGCATAAAGGGGGGTGGCGCAAGCAGGATATGCCGGTAAACGAACGTTGGAGGAGGGGAAATAAGCGGAAGACGAGATTCGAACCTTGGGAGGGGTGGAGGGTAAAGGCGGTAAAGGTCGTAAATCTCGGAGGGGTGGAGTGGAGCGGAAGACGAGATTCGAACTCGCGACCCTCTCCTTGGCAAGGAGATGCTCTACCACTGAGCCACTTCCGCACGTCAATACTAGTGGTGCCGAGGCCCAGAATTGAACTGGGGACACGCGGATTTTCAGTCCGCTGCTCTACCGACTGAGCTACCTCGGCAGGGAAGTTATGGCAGTTATTTTAGCCATTGATAGTATGGGTGTCAAGGTGAGGTTGCTTAACACTGCTTAACATCTCCTATTGGCCTACGGATTGCTAGACCACTTGTCAAATTAGAAATAATATATTAATCTAGCATTACACGAAAACAGAACTGAGAAGGAGGTAACAAAAATGGCAGAGATTCCAAAGGATGTGAAGCGGCGGCTGTTCCAAAAAGGTGCTAAACAGCAGATATGGTTGATGGCGTCTTTCGTCTTTACTTGTTGGGCCTGCTTGATAGTGGGAATCGTGGGTGACGCCATGGATAAAACGCTTGGCTTGGAGACAACCACTTGGCTCATAATATCGATTGGATTCTTGCTAGCCGCTGTCTGGCATTGGTTCAAGGCATATCATGCAGCAAAGGAAGGGTAGACATTCCTGTAAGCAATTTCTCAAGCTTTTAGCCGTTGCAATGGACTAGGAAGAACACGAGCCTTAAATAGAGGGATTTAGCCTACTTAGTGCTGAGGTTATCTACAGGGCTGTAGCATTTGTATGCCTCTACCGCATCATAGAGGAAGTTGCTTAACAGTTCGTTCCTGCTGGGGTAATTTTCAGTCCGCTGCTCTACCGACTGAGCTACCTCGGCAGGGAAGATATTGTAGCCGTGAATAAGCTGGTTGTCAATTAAGCTCAACCAATATGGTATACTAGCTTGCTGTGCGGCGCAAGCTCTTCGGTCTTAACCCCAACGTCTTCTTCCTGGGCGTAGTCAGCCTGCTGACTGATATTTCCAGCGAGATGATTTTTACCCTTGTCCCCCTCTTTTTGTTCAATGTGCTGAGGGCGGGCACTCCCGTTATCGGCCTTATCGGCGGGCTGTCGGAGAGCGCCGACGCCGTCTTCAGGATTTTAAGCGGCTGGCTCAGCGATAGGGTGGGGAGGCGCAAACCTCTGGCGGTAGTGGGCTACAGTATTTCTACCCTGGCCAAGCCCTTTATGTATCTGGCATCAACCTGGGGTGGCGTGTTGGCAATCAGATTCGGCGACAGGTTGGGGAAGGGCATCCGCACCTCACCCCGAGATGCCCTGGTGGCGGACTCGGTCTCGGCCGAGGAACGGGGTAAGGGCTTTGGCTTGCACCGGGCGATGGATACCTTCGGCGCCGTCCTGGGGCTGGCCATAGCCGCTCTCATTATCTACCTGGCCCAGGGCGGAGGGCTTGAGCTTGACCTGAAGACCTACCAGTGGCTGGTGTTGGTGGGGGTGGTGCCGGCAGTGCTGGCGGTAGTCGTGCTGCTGCTTTTGGTGCGGGAGAGGAAGAAGGCGGCTTCGGCTGGCACCGGCTATCGGGTGGGCTTGAAAAAGGCGTGGGGTTTTGATACCCGCTTCAAGCTGTTTCTGGTGGTTATGGCGGTGTTTACCCTGGGTAACTCCAGCGATTTCTTCGTTATCTTAAGGGCGCAGAACTTGGGCTCATCGGTTATCTATGTGGTCTTGATGCTGGTGGTGTTTAATCTTAGCTACGCCGTTAGCGCTCTGCCGGCGGGGGTGCTATCGGACAGGTTGGGGAGGCGGCGGGTTATCATCCTGGGCTGGTTTATCTACGCGCTGGTCTATGTGGGGTTTGCCCTGGCCTCGGAGCTGTGGCAGGTCTGGCTGCTCTTTGCCGGCTACGGGCTCTACTATGGGGTGGTGGAGGGGGTGGCGCGAGCCTTTGTCGCCGACCTGGTCCCTGAGGAGAAGAGGGGCACCGCCTACGGGCTTTATCATGGGGTGGTGGGGGTGGCTCTTTTGCCCGCCAGCCTGATTGCCGGTTGGCTTTGGCAGGCGGTCAGTCCCGCTGCCCCTTTCTACCTCGGCGCCGGTCTCGCCTTTGTAGCTATGCTGGGGATTATGGCGCTGGTTAGGGAGTAAGGCTTTGAGGTATTGACAGAAGCACGAGCTGCTTGTAATGTTTATCTTGAGGGTAGCTTATGAAGAGGTCGGTTTTAAAGTGGGAGCTTATCGGCATCGGGGTTATCTTCATTGCGGGGGCGATGTTCCACTTCCTCTTCGAGTGGGCGGGCGGCTTGTCGCCCGTGGGCGTTATCGCCGCCGTCAATGAGAGCGTCTGGGAGCACTTTAAGATAGCCTTCTGGCCGGCCCTGTTTTATGCCATTATCGAGTATCCCTTCCTTAAGCGCTCGGCCCATAACTTCTTTATCGGCAAAGCCATCGGTATCTATATTATGCCCGCGGTTATCGCCGCCCTCTTTTACGCCTATACGGCTATCTTCGGCGAGGAGATTTTAGCCGTCGATATTTCGATATTCTTCGTCGCCGTGGCGCTGGGGCAACTGGCCAGCTATAAGATATTGACCCTGAAGCAGTGGCCGAGGTGGCTTGGTGGGGTGGGGATAATAATGGTCATCCTGCTGGCGGCGGCTTTCGGCGTCTTCACCTTCTATCCGCCCGAGCTTGGCATCTTCCGGGACGCGGTGAGTGGGGGGTATGGGATAATACATTAGGGGGCATTGACAAACTTATGCCAGGTGGCTAAAATTCAAGCCCCAACCGGTGACAACCTTTAATAATTATGCGGGGGGCTGATGGGGAAAAATGAGGGTACTGGGACCGTCGGAGACTGCGATGGTAGCTGGTGCCCTTTTTTATTTAGCCACAAAAAGGGGAGGTAAAGCCTATGAAAAGTCCGCAAAAGGTGCAGCGCATCACCATCGACGAGAGGTTAGCCGAAGACATTATCCGCATCCTGGTCGCTGACCTGAAGCCTGGTGAGGAGATGTTGGGGGACGATCCCAAGTGCTGGGAGGATGAGGTGGAGCGTCTGGTGGGCCCGGAAGACTGGGAGAAGATGGGCATACCGGAGGGAGCTGCCGGAGAGTGGTCCTGGGATAATCTGCACGAGGGGCAGGTTTGTTACGTGGGCGTGGAACTTCATCAAAAATCGATGAAGGGAGATGCAGACATGTTCACGGCAGCTAAAAAACAAAAGATAGGCTTCCTGGATATCGACGAACAAAGCAAAGAGCAAGTCAAGGAGAGATACCTGACGGCCCTGGAAGGGGGTGGCTGAAATGACTACAGCGGCCCAAGAGCCCGAAGAAATCAAACCCGATGATTTAGTCCTCCATTTTCTGAATGTAGGTTTCGGCGACAACATCGTGGTGGAGCTTCCCGCCGATGATAGTGGCCGGAGGCGTTACGGGCTCGTTGACTGTAAGGACAGTGTCAAGACGCTGGACTACCTGAGGAAACTGATGACTAACGCCGGTGTGGAGCCGTCGCGGCTTGCCTTCGTTTGCGCCACCCACCCCCACTCCGACCATATCAGCGGCATACCCGCTATTATCAAAAGTCAGTATTGTCCTGAAGAATTATGGGAGAGTGGCTTCCGCCATAAGTCGCAGACCTATATCCGCATCCTGGAGGGCGTTATCAATGAGAAAATCAGGATGGTGAGGGTTTCCTCGGGGATGGAGTGGTATTTCCCCCACGTGCTGATAACCGCTCTGTCACCTTCGGTTACGCTGCGGAACCGCTTCGCCACTTACGGCGTCGATATGAACAACGGCTCCGTCGTGCTCAGGATTGAGAATAATAAGGAAAACGTCATTATCAGGAAGTCCGAGGAGTACGAGGGTAATAAGAGCGAAGAAGCCGAGAGGAAAGCGGGGCGTTCCGTGGTCATCCTGGCCGGCGACGCCGAGTTCGACAGCTGGTCGCACGTTTGCCAGGAATTCCCCATGGTGGAAAGGACCAGTACCCACGATCCGCTGGTGAAGAAGATGGTCAACTATCTTTCCGCCGCCGTGGTCAAGGTGGCTCACCACGGCAGCATGCACAGCACGCCGCTGGATGTCTACGAGAAGATGGGCCCGAAGCTGGCCGTTATCTCGACGAAACAGAAAGCGAGCAGCAAGAAGCTGGAACATAGCTCTCTCGGCGAGATTAAGCGGGGGCTCTTTCCGCACCAATCGGCAGCCATAGCCCTGGAGGAGTGCGGCGCCGAGGTGCTGACCACCGACGGCAGCTACGAGGGGCAGCTCCGGGCCGACGGCACTACTAAGAAGAACCTCGACAATGCGCACGAGGGGACTATCGTGGTCGTCGTCCCACCGGGGGGCGTAATACGATATACGAAGAAGAACGACGAAGCCAAAGATATGGCTGACCCGCCGAGAGAGGTTTGAATGACGTAGAATTATTGCCTATAATCAACCGTCTGTTTTATTAAAAAAGAAGGGGGTTTTATCATGGATTATACTAGCTCGGAACTGGCCATTCTATCGGCGATGAACTGGCTGCACCTTTTAGCCACGGTGATGTGGATTGGGGGCGTATTTATCAACGTACTGGTTCTCTCACCCGCCGCCAAGGAGAGCCTGGAACCGCCGATGATGATGCGTCTTTGGGGTGGGGTAATGAAGAGGTTCCGCATGATGGTCTATGTCTGCATAGGCGTCTTCATCGGCACCGGCATCGTCATGATGTATATGAACAGCGCCTACGAAACCTTCGACTTCGGCGATACCTGGACGCTCTTCCTCGTGCTCAAGCATATCTTTGTCCTCATCCTGATTATCGTGGGCATCTATATGCTGCAGAGCGTCTTCCCCAAGCTGGCGAAGCTGGCGGCCAAGGGGCCTTCTCCCGAGCTGGCTAAGGCAGAGAAGCGACAGAGGGTAGTTGGGGCGATAAGCCTGATACTGTGCGTAATTATCCTGGCCTTTACGGCGGTAAACGGGGCTGTATCGGCACTGGTTTAGCTTTAAGATAACCTATTATCAGCAGGTAGCGTGACCAAGCTCCGGGCTGGGTGGTCTGGGGTGGGGTGGGGTACGCCTTAGTTACTTGTGAGCAACAATCCTGCTGAGCTAATCGGTCTAGGGCTCCCGAGGCCAGCGTTTGTCAGGCTCGACCCGAGGCCAAGGTTCGTCAGGCTCGATTTTCCCAGGGGCAGGAGCTTCCCGAAGTGGGGCCTCTTCAGGCTCAACTTCGGGTTTTTTAGGGGGTGCTCCTTTTTTGCCAGGTTTTTCTTCTGGTGGCATTGCTTTATTCCTCCGGTACAAAGAAACTATCAGAAGGAAGTGCCTTATTTACTTGCTCAAAACAGATTGCTTTGAGTTTCTTATTTGCAGCTTCGGACGGTTCTTTAATGGTAGTTTTAGTTTCAAGAAGTCTGAGAAATTGCTCGCGCATTTTCTCATCATATTTTCGGTGTTGTGATATTGAAATGACAAGCTTTTGAAGCTCACCATGTAGCACGCGCCACTTTGTCAACACTTCGTCATTTTGCTGTATCTTGTCGGAGAGTTTGACCAGTGGTTTGACGATGGCTAGGATGGCAGCCAGTGCCGCGAGAGTTTTCCACGCAATACCCCCGATGGTAGTTTCAAAAAACCATAAGCCTGCTATAGATGGTACAGAAAGAGCGATAACGAGTTCTATCCAAAAATTCCAGCGCTGAAGTTTGCTGAGCGTTTTCTCATAGTAGTACACGTTGAGCCTTGCTGTTCTGTATTCATCGTATAAATCCCATACCGGATGTCTAGGTTGAGCGCACATGTTATTCACCATTAGGTCTTACTACATTCTGCGTTTTTATTCTACACCTTAGCGTACGCTTGTCAATACATAAGGTACAATGTTT
>Ga0315545_1000557_pt1 | contig 39134 bp, 24 predicted proteins | sample SalMarSW160210MG_FD_203096 | JGI IMG/M metagenome (GOLD analysis project Ga0315545, IMG submission 203096) | Salt marsh sediment microbial communities from the Plum Island Ecosystem LTER, Massachusetts, United States - Salt Marsh Sediment SW1602-10 ...
CCTTGGGAATTCACACAAAAGAGCCGTTAGCCGATTTAATAAAAGAAAAGAACTTCTTTAAAGAAGTTCAAAATCTTTTTATCTATTATGCCAATTACCACAAAGACAAGGTTATTGTCAGAAGAGAGGATACTGGCGAACAGGTAAACAAAATAATTAACAAATATTCTGACTTTACGATTGTTTTTCCTAAAGGATTAACTCATTGTAAAATAATAGGATTAAAAAACGGCCAATCCGAGCCGTTGTTGCAAATAGTTTTACACTGGAAAAATATAGCTCAAGGAATTAAAACGCCTTGCTTGAATATTTTTGATTTGACCACTAACAATTAAGAGAGATTGGGAATAATTTCTCCAATTCATTTTTTGAGATTTGAGTGTTTCCAGTGATGTTTTTTATAACTTTCAATCCTCTCATTGAAGAGAGCTGCCTAATAATGTTTCTAATAGGCAGATTTTTTTTAGGTTGATTGTTTCCAAAATCCATTTTTATCTGTTCTTGTTCAGATGGCGGGAAAATCACATTAACATGGTTTTCCGCGATAAATTTCATACCCGAAGGGATAAAGCCCGCCTTTAATTTTGATTCTTTAACTGTGCCAGTTATTCTATTGACTACAATGGCCGGGCCAACATCAAAATCTTTCCTTTTTACATATTGCGGCTTGCCATTAATCACTGGGAAATCCAAACCCTGTTCCGTTATATTATGCGCCCATATTAAAGGGATGCCTTCTTTATGATTATCAGTGAGTAGGTTTTTATTCTCGTTCCAAACCAGCCGGCCTGTTCTTACTTGATAATTTAAATCATGTAGAGTCATTTTGTCTTTGAATATTCTCTGTAAATATTTAGCGCCTTCGCTGAATATTAAAACACCATTTTTCTTGAATAAATAGTTGCCTTTATTTTTTCCTTTCTTAAGAACAAGTAGCATTATTGACTGCAAGGCGCCGTGAAAGATTTTCGGATCTCTAAGAACGTGTAAATATTCAATGTTGGCGTTATGGATAATGTAATTTCTTAATTTGTAAAAATAGGCGCCATTATTCATGGATGGGGGAATAACATAGGCTAGATAACCGCCGTCTTTTAGCCAATTGAGTCCTTGATAGACAAACAAGCTAAAGATATTTGTCCGGCCATTCATTATACTACCAAATTTTCTTCTAATTTTTTCCGGCGCTTTAAATTCATAATAGGGCGGATTTCCAATAACAAAGTCATATTTATCATAATCTTCATTCAGAAGGGAATCTGTTTTATTGAGATTAGCTTCAGGAATTAGATTTTTGGAAATATTAACCAGATTTTTATCTATATCCCAGCCATACAATTCAGGATTGTTAAAGTATTTTTTGGCTGTAACTAAGAATTCGCCAGTGCCGCAAGCCGGATCCAAAATTTTGGGATTTTCCATTTTGGGTAATTTTTCAAGCAGCATTTCTCTAATGGACTTGGGCGTAAAATATTGTCCAAGAGATTTTCTGTAATTAATATCTGTTTGATTGATATAATTTGTGGTTGCGGCGGCAAATTCACTATTATTGTTTTTTATTTTGGCTTCTTTTGCTTTTTCATAGTTTCTAATTACGTTAATAACTTTTCCTTGAACAACTAATTCTTTGACGAAAATCGGCTTTATATTCGGATTGGCCGGCTGAAGCCGAAACCTGTTTTTCTCTTTATAGATTTTTTTCAAAGTAACTTCGTCATTATTTATTAAAGCGACAACCGTTTCTCCATTTTCTGCGTCTGGCTGTTTTCTGATAACTACAATATCTCTATCAAAAATTCCTTCACCGAGCATACTGTCGCCCTGAACGCGCAAGGCAAAATGTTCTCCTGTTTTAGATAATTGCGACTTCGGAACGCTAACTGTCTCTGGAAATTCAATCGCTTCAATCGGCGCGCCAGCCGCAATAGTCCCAAGCAGGGGAATTTCTATCAAACCAGATTTTTTATTGCTATGATTTAACTGAATTGACCTTGGTTGATTTTCTACTTTTCTAAGCTCACCCTTGATTCTTAGATTCTCTATATGTTTATGGATAGTCGCTAAAGAGGAAAGGCGAAAGTGCCTTTTTATTTCTTCAATAGTCGGCGCATAATCATTGTCTTTAATGAATTTCTTAATATAATCCAGTATTTGTTTTTGTCTTTTAGTTAACATAATATTTTATCCACATTTACATATTTGATTTAATTTACCCTTATGTTAGAATTATACCATAGCGAAAGAAAAGCGAAAATGCTGTCAATGTGGATAACTTAAGAAACTTAGATTATTAAAAGAGATTTAATCGGGAATCATAATTAATATTTATTAACTTTAAATTTTATGTTGTTTTCTCAAAGAATGGGATTAAAACCTATTAAAAACATTATACAAATCGATTCGATGGATAACGATTTAAAGGTTGGCTTATGGAATGCTGCCCAGCTATTTTATTGGGATACGGTTAGTACAAATTGGCTTTCTGGTAGTGTACATAATGATGATCTTAATATTTTGCTCCTCTTAAAAAGACTTTGGCTCGGTTTTTTTAAGGAACCCTTAGATACCCTCGATGGCCGTTTTTCTGATACTTATTCAAAAATTAGAGATCGTTTTTTTAACAAATACGAATGGTACGAAGTCTATGATTTTATAGAATTTATTTCACAGAATTATCCGAATGAAAAAACTAATGAGTCGTTTAGGGCGAGATGTAATTCTGTTTTAGAAAAAGAATTATCAGGTTATCGTTTTGTTGATGGGGGCTTAACAAAAATTTCTTCCGAAGAGGAGATATCTGAAATAGAGGAGGCTTTGAATATCCCAGATGAGTTTAAAGGAGTAAGGATGCACTTAAAGACAGCACTCATCAAATTATCTGATAGAAAGTCTCCTGATTATAGGAATTCAATTAAAGAATCAATCAGTGCTATAGAGGCTTTAGCAAAGATTATTTCGGGTCAACCGAAGGCCGGGCTAAGGGATGCTTTGGAAAAAATAGAAAAAGAAGTAAAATTACACCCAGCCCTAAAGGATTCTTTTATTAAATTGTATGGGTATACAAGTGACTCAGACGGCATACGGCACGCGTTACTCGGTGAGTCGAATCTCGATTTTGAAGATGCGAAATTTATGCTAGTTTCTTCTTCGGCTTTTGTGAACTACCTTATAACTAAGTCAAGAAGGAAATAGATTTATATTTCTTAAGTTTATAAAGGTCAGAAATATTAAACCTAAGGATTAATGAATTAATATTAGACTGAATTACATATCCAAAAGTCTTTAAAGGGATTAGAAAATGAACCAATTAGATTTATTAAATCAACAGGCTCAAGAAGTTAGTAGTTTTTTGAATTCGCTTAGCAGAGAAAAAATTGATGAAATTAACGCAAAAATTAAACATGATAACGATAAGGTTTATAGAGAATTCAAGGAAAATTTAATTAAGGGAAGATGTTTTCTTTGTCAAAGACTACTTAGTGATTTCATGATTAAAGAGCCTTGCATACATTGGTTATTGCGTCCTGCTGGCTTTGATAAAAAGCATACGAGGCTTGTTTTTCGTAAATTTAATTATCTGCGAATACAATCTTACGTTCGGTGGATTGCGAATACAGAAATACCAGCCGGTAATATAAATGACCTTGAAGAAGAAAAAAATCCAGATAAGATTTTTGAGTATACTGTCCGATATAAAAATTTAGAATGGTCATTCTCCTGCGGTAAAGGAGATATGGAGGGTCATCGTTTTGCGTTCAATAAAGAAGCAAGAAAACCTCATTATCATTTTCAGATGAGGATTGATGGAAGGCCTTTTATTAATTATAGAGATTTACACATTCCGTTTACTCAAGAAGACTTATGGCATTTACCTATTATTCTAGGTATGGTTGAAGGAGCTGAATTTGCTAACTATCACGGCACAGGAATGCAAGACATTATGTCTAAGGTTGATCCCGAGAATCTTTTAGCTGCAATGAAGAATACCGACGATCAAAAAAATGGAGTTTACAATCTACAAACTCTTATAGAAGCAGAACCCGGCAAAAAGTTATCTGGAACAGAGCTTGCCGAAATATTGAAAAAACACAAAGAAACAGGAATTCCTATAGCAAGATTAATTAGGAGTATAAAAAATGTAGGTCGAGCAACGACATATATCACTCCGGGTCCGCGAGTTCCAGATCAGGCAGGACGTAAATCAGGCAAAAAGAAGCGTTGATTTCATCAATCGGGATCAGCTATGAACAGATAATAGGTATTCCACTTGACTACATTTTACAGGGCGGTATAATCGAGTTAAATCAAGTCGAAAAGCACTTCACAATCAAACCACATTCTCAATTTGTGAGAGTGCGCGGAAGAAAAAGCAATCATTTGTGTAGTTTGTAGCGGATTATGTGTTGCGGTTTTAAGAGACGATGGATGACCGGGCCGAAATCGCCCAAACCGCATAACCATGCTGATGTAGCGGAATTCACGTAGGGGATTTTCTATGCGAAACACCTCCTTTCTAGATATTTTTGAATATCTGGGGTGTCGATTAGAGTTGAGAATTGAGAATTCTATTTTCAACTCCAGGGTGTTGGCCGAACAGCCCTAAATATCGGCTTTTGGGACAACTACACAAGATTTGACAAATTTATCAAAATTTTAATTTTGTGATTAAATTCGTCATCCGCCTCTGGCGGAGCAATTATTGGTTCAGAAAATACTTGCTTTGACAAGTATTTTTTGTTAAAATCACCATCAAGCGGTAGGGGCGGGTAGTTCAGTGGTTAGAACGCTTCTCTGATAAAGAAGAGGTCGGAGGTTCGATTCCTCCTCCGCCCACTTTTCTTAAAATTCGTCTTCCGGGAGACGAATTTTTTGATTTCTGACTTATCCACAGGTCAGTAATGGGTTTTTTGTGTTAAGATTTAATAGAGTGTCAGAGAGATTCTGTTATCAATAAGGTTAAAAATAATTTAGAGAAAGGGGGTGAAAAAAATGGTAGTCCAAACCTGGACTGAGGTAATTACATCTTCTCTGCAAACCCTTTGGGCTGGCTTTATCGGGTTTTTGCCAAGACTTTTAGGAGCGGTTATTATCTTTCTGATTGGCTGGTTAATCGCTGTTGTCCTAGCTAAATTAGCTGATCAAATTATCCGCGTCCTCAGAATCGACCAGATTTTAGAGAAAATGGGGTTTAAGAGAAGTTTGGAAAAAGCTAATTTGAAGTTAAATTCAGGCAAGTTTATCGGTGAATTAGTTAAGTGGTTTTTTATCATCGTCTTCTTAATGGCCGCTACGGACATTCTCGAATTGTTCCAAGTAACCGAGTTTTTGAGAAGAATTCTTCTTTATATCCCTCATCTGATTGTGGCCGTCCTTATTCTTTTAGCGGCTGTCCTTATCGCCAACCTTTTACAGAAACTGGTTAAGGCAAGCGTTGAAGCGGCGGGCTTAAGAGGAGCCAATTTCTTAAGTGCGGTGACTAAATGGGCTATATTAGTCTTTGCTGTCTTGGCTGCTTTGCTCCAACTGGGTATCGTCCCGGCTTTAATCCAAACGATTTTCACTGGCTTTGTTGCTGCCTTGGCAATTGCCGCTGGCTTGGCTTTCGGCTTGGGAGGCAAAGATTTGGCTGCTCAAGTTCTCGGCCGGATGAAAAAGGATGTTTTGGAATAAGGAGATTGTTAAAGAATGTTGACTAAAAAGCCTTGACAGGGCTAAATGGTTAATATACTCTAAAGAAAGAAACATGAATCAATTAAAAAGACCAATTACTATAGGAAGCGGTGGATAACTGTTTAGGATTGTTTCGTTTCTTAATTACGAGAAGACCGCTTTCTGTAGCGGTCTTTTTAATTGCTCTTTGACAATTGAATTAAGAAGCAGGTAAAAATATACAGCAGAAAAAAATGCGGTTTCTGTCATCGGGCCAGCTTTTGTTCGGGGAAAGTTAAATTGTCTTTGGTGATTCCTTAGCAAAAGATTGGTCTGGTGGTCGTAAGGGCTTATGGTGGATGCCTTGACATAAAGAGCCGATGAAGGACGTGGTGTGACTGCGATAAGCCTCGGGGAGGTGTCTAACAACCTTTGATCCGGGGATATCCGAATGGGGAAACCTGATTTTGCGATGAGCAAAATCGTCCCGCAGTATTGCGGGAAGGGAACCCGGGGAAGTGAAACATCTCAGTACCCGGAGGAAAAGAGAACAAGGTCGCTTTAAGCGATATATTCCCTAAGTAGCGGCGAGCGAAAAGGGAGGAGTCTAAACTCATTCTTGTTTTACTTTTGTTAAGCAGGAATGGGGGTTGGAAGGTGATAACATTCCGGAGCATCCTGCGGTCGCTCCGCCAGCCGGCGGAAGGCGATTGCTGGATACTTCGGAGGGAGTCTATCAAGATAGAGGTTGGTTAATCGAAGCTTGCTGGGAAGCGGAACCAAAGAGGGTAATAGTCCCGTAGACGAAAACCCCTTTATGCTCCTAGTTATTATTCTTAAGTACCTTGGGACCAGACTGTCCCACGGGAAGCTGGCAGTCCTATTCTGCCAAGACTAAATACTCTTTGTGTTCGATAGTGAACTAGTACCGTGAGGGAAAGGTGAAAAGTAGCCCGGTGAGGGCGGTGAAATAGAACCTGAAACCATAGGCCTACAAAGACTCGGAGTCCCGCAGTAATGCGGGATGACGGGGTGCTTTTTGCAGAACGAGCCAACGAGTGTATCTAGATGGCTTGTCTAAGTCCGAGCAGGACGGAGACATAGTGAAAGCGAGGGTTAAAAGCCCGCCTGTCCGCCTTTGGCGGACTGTCATTTGGATACGACCCGAAACCAAAGCGAGCTAACCATGGCCAGGATGAACCCGGTTTAATCGCCGGGGGAGGTCCGCACCCACTAGCCGTGCAACACTAGGGGATGAGCTGTGGTTAGAAGTGAAAAGCTAATCGAGCTTGGTAATAGCTGGTTCTTCCCGAAATAGCTTTAGGGCTAGCCTTATGCGTTTCCTGACCGAGGTAGAGCACTGAATGGATGTAGATGGATTTTTCCTACTGCATCCAATCAAACTCCGAATTCGGTCAGATTAAAGCATAGGAGTCAGACTGTGGGGGCTAAGCTCCATAGTCAAGAGGAAAACAGTCCAGACTGTCGTCTAAGGTCCCTAAATCAAGCTCAGTGGGAAAGGAAGTAAGATTTCTCTAACAGCTAGGAGGTTGGCTTAGAAGCAGCCATCCTTTAAAGAGTGCGTAACAGCTCACTAGTCTAGAGATTTTGCGCCGAAAATTCAACGGGGCTAAGCTTGATACCGAAGACACAGCCCTGCACCTTTCTTTTGATTATATCTATTTTCTAAGGTAAATTTGGTTGAGCGTTATAAAGATCAATATAGGATATAGTTAGAAGAAAGGTGCAGGGGGTAGGGAAGCGTTCTTTGGACAGCGAAGTTCAAGCGCGAGCTTGGGTGGAGTCCAGAGAAGTGAGAATGTTGGCATGAGTAACCGCAAATCCGGTGAGATACCGGATCGCCGAAAGCCCAAGGTTTCCTTGGCAATGGATATCAGCCAAGGGTTAGGCGGGCCTAAGTTAGCGACCTGTTTTTAAGCAGGCGTCTAGCGATGGACAGACGGTTAATATTCCGTCCCCCGAGCACTTTTTCGATGGAAGGACGGAGTTTAGTAGCTTGAGCGGCTTATTGGATTGCCGTTTTCAACTTAAGGATGTCTGTTTGGCAAATCCGGCAGATAAATCCAAGGGTTGAGAAAAGATTTTTCTTCGGAAGAATCGATTCAAGTGAGCAAGCTTCCAAGAAAAGTTCCTAGAGTTAAAAGTGTTCGGTCCGTACCGCAAACCGACACAGGTGGGCAGGGCGAGTAGCCCAAGGCGAACGGGTGATTCCTCGTGAAGGAACTCGGCAAAACAGCGGGTGTAACTTCGGAATATGCCCTGCCGTCTTTATGACGGCCGCAGCAAAAGATTCCTGGCGACTGTTTATCAAAAACACAACTCCCTGCTAACTCGCAAGAGGATGTATAGGGGGTGACGCCTGACCAATGCTAGAAGGTTAACGGCTGAGGTGGTTGTCTTTTAGATGACTGCTGAAGCCCGAAGCCCTAGTCAATGTCGGTGGTAACTATAACTATCCTAAGGTGAATTTTGTTGCCTTAGTAAAATCCGACTATATGCTGGAACCCATTTGTTTTAAGACAGATGGTAATCAGCAGGGAAGTCCTCGCCGGTTGGCGAGTGACCCCTCAGAGGCCATACGTCGGACCCCGCAGTAATTGCGGGGAAGATATGGTCCGAGCTCTATAGCGATATAGAGAGGTCTTGAATGAATCAAGATGATAACATATTGAGCGAAATTCCTTGACTGGTAAATTCAGTCCCGCACGAATGGCGTCACGACTGGGAAACTGTCTCCACGAGGAGCCCGGTGAAAATGCAGTGGGGGTGAAGATGCCCCCTACCTGCGGCAAGACGGAAAGACCCCGGAAGCTTTACTATAGGTTCTCATTGGGGTGTTGTTTTGGATGCGTAGCATAGCGGGGAGGCTTTGAAGCTTGACTTTCGGGTTGAGTGGAGCCGACAATGAAATACCCGTCTTTCAAAACGATATCTCTAACTTGTTTTAGACGAAGACAGTGAGTGCTGGGTAGTTTTAGTGGGGCGCTAGCCTCCCAAAAGGTAACGGAGGCGTTTATAAGGTCGGCTAGGTCCGGATGGAAATCGGGCTGGTCGTGCAAAGGCATAAGCCGGCTTTACTGCAAGGCCGATAGGCCACGCAGTTGCGAAAGCAGAACTTAGTGAACCGACCGTGGGTTGTAGAACCGCGGAAGATCATCAGACAAAAGCTACTCCGGGGATAACAGGTTAATAGGTCCCGAGCGTCCACAGCGACGGGCCTGTTTGACACCTCGATGTCGGCTCATCTTATCCTGGGGGTGAAGAAGCTCCCAAGGGTTGGGCTGTTCGCCCATTAAAAAGGTACGCGAGCTGGGTAAGTGAAAATGAGCCCAGATAAAACTGGCTAATAACGGTGAAGTCCATATAGATCTATGGTACAATAGATATATGGGTAATACCGTGGGAAGACAAAATTATATCTCTAGAACATAGTTAGCAGCAAACCGAAAAGGATTATTTGGAAAGATAAAAAAAGAAATATCAATTGTATTTCTTGGTACTTTCATACCTTGACACTTAAAGAATTGGGAAATTTGCATTTGCTATTCTATAGCGCAGGTAAGAAAACTTTACCTAAGAATCTCTATAGTTTATTGACACCGCTTTCCTTAGCGGTTTGGACTATGGATGATGGCGATAATGATGGAAGTTCTGTAAGATACAATATTCAATCTTTTACTCGCAAAGAGCAGGAAATATTAATGGATTTATTGAGAGAAAAATATGGGTTACGGTCGAATCTGAATAAAGACAGAGATAATTATCGATTGAGAGTGTTTAAAGCAAGTAAGGCAAAGTTAATTAAGCTAATTAGCCCCTTTATAGTCTCTTCTATGAGATATAAAATTTTGTCCCCGTAACGACTTATCCCGCAGTAGCGCGGGGTAGGCGATAGGCGCTCAATAATTGAGATTTAAACTATCGCAATACGCCAGTCCAGTTCTTTGTAAAAGAGCTGGAAAGTTATAGTCTGTACTATTAGTAATAATAGAATTATATGTCAGACCGGCGTAAGCCAGGTTGGTCCCTATCTGCCGCAGGCGTTGATACTTGAGGGAAGTCTTCCATTGTACGAGAGGATCCGGAAGAACGAACCTCTGGTCTGCCAGTTGTCCCGCCCGGGGCAGCGCTGGGTAGCTAAGTTCGGAAGGGATAAGCGCTGAAAGCATCTAAGCGCGAAGCCCCTCCCAAGATAAGGTATCATAGATTCGTGGGAGATGACCACGTTGATAGGCTCTAGGTCTAAGCGCAGTAATGTGTTCAGCCGAGGAGTACTAATCAGTCATTTAACCACCAGGCCAATCTTTTGAGTGGGTCTGTTCTAGAAAATCTAGAAGTCCTCAAAGATTGATTTGGTAACGGAGACCGCATTTTTTTCTGCTGAATATTAGTTTATCTTGAAGGTCTTTTTGGACATAGGTATGGGGACTATACTGGTGTTGTCCCACCTGTTCCCATTCCGAACACAGCAGTGAAATACACCGAGGCCGATGATAGTGGTTCTGCCGCGAAAGTAGGTAGTCCCCATATTTGTGTCCAAAATAAGTTGGTTTTACTCTGCCCCCCAAGCTTCGTTCTAAGGCGGGGTTTACTATAATTAATAAAAGCCCTATAATAAGCAGTGAGGGAGAGATGCAAAAATAAGATTTTTGCATCTCGGCCGAACAATTATTACAAGCTCCGCTTATAATAAGCAGTAAGGAAGGTCGCCTTAGGCGACCGACCGAATAATAGATTATAGGGTTTTTATGTCTAGACGGACGAACAAACGATTAATTATCGCTTTAATCTTTTTTTCTGTTTTAGCTGGCACGGGCTTTTTAATTTATTATTCAAGCCAGCCAGCTCCTTCTTGTTTCGATAATATTCAGAATCAAGGAGAAGAGGATATTGATTGCGGCGGTCCCTGCCCGCCTTGCGAATTGGTTTATATAAAAGATATAGACGTTTTATGGACCAAGGCGATAGCCAGTCAAGATAATTTTTATGACTTAGCCGCTCAAATCAAAAACCCCAATCCTAATTATGGTAGCGGCCAGACGCCCTATCAATTTGAGCTTTACGATTCGCAAGATAACCTGATTAGCCAATTAACCGGCTCTACTTTTATCTTACCTAACCAGACTAAATATCTTCTGCAGACCAAGGCAAAGAGTAGTCAGCCGGTTAAACAAGTTAAACTTTCTTTTGGTCAAATTGACTGGCAAAAAAAGGAAGATTATCAGCCGCCTCAATTGTTTATTCAACAAAAAGAATATCGTCTTTTGCCAAGTCAAGAATTGGGTTTTAGTCAAGTGAGAGGTATTTTAATCAACAAGACCAGCTTTGATTTTGATAAAATAGATATTGATGTCTTGCTTTTTGATGCCGACCATCAATTATTAGCCACAAATCAAACCGAAGTTAGGTCTTTAACAGCTGGTCAGGAGCGCGATTTTGTGGTCACTTGGTTTAGAGAAATAACCGGTCAGGTCAATTTCGTTGAAGTAGAAGCGGAGACTAATATTTTTGACCCGAGTAATTATCTGCCACCGGGAAAAGAAGAGCTGGAAGAATTTCAGCAGTATTAACCACAAATGTCATTCTGAATGAGTTTGACTCAGACGGCTGAAGAATCCCGAGAGATATTCACGAGAGATTCTTCGTCCCGTTTGGAATGACAGGAGAGTCCGTGTATAATCACCTTAGAAAACTGGACTGGTTTTTAATTATCGTTGTCCTGCTCCTAGTTGGGGTAGGGCTTTTGACTATTTATGGCATCGGTTCTCCCGAATCGGTAACTTTTTTTAAGAAACAACTTTGCTTTCTTGGTTTAGCTTTTTTCTTGATGCTCGCCTTAAGCTTCTTTGATTATCGGGTTTTTAAAAACTATTCTTCTGTTCTAATTGTCCTTTATTTAATCTCTTTGGCCTCTTTATTCTTTGTTTTGTTCTCTCAGGAGATTAGAGGAGCCAGCAGTTGGTTTCGTTTAGGGTCAATAAGATTTGAACCAATTGAGTTTATCAAAATAGTTATTATTCTTCTTTTAGCTAAATACTTTTCCTTGCGTCATATTGAGATGTACCGCATTCGCCATCTGATTATTTCAGGGATGTATATTGGTTTGCCTATTGCGGCGATTGTCTTCCAGCCGGATTTTGGCTCAATTTTAGTCCTTTTTAGTATTTGGCTGGGCGTTGTCATTATGGCCGGCATCAAGCTGCGCCACCTCTTAATTCTCTTTTTAGTTATCGTTCTTCTTTTTGTCACCGCTTGGTTCTGTATTTTAAAAGATTATCAGAAAGAGAGGATTCTTACTTTTGTAAATCCTCAAGAAGACCCTTTTGGTCGGGGATACCATATTAGTCAGTCATTGATTGCCATTGGTTCAGGCGGTCTTTTTGGTCAGAAATCAGGGATTGGCTCCCAGGCTGGTCTTAAATTTTTACCCGAACAACACACCGACTTCATTTTCGCCACCTTGGCTGAACAAAGGGGGTTAGCTGGTATTTTTATTCTGCTAAGCTTATTCGCTCTTTTATTCTGGCAGATTATTAAAATCGCTTTGGCCTCGCCGAATAACTTTGCCCGACTTTTTGCCCTCGGTTTAGCCATCATGATTTTTGCTCAATTGGTTATTAATGTAGGCATGAATATGGCTCTTTTGCCGATTACCGGTTTGACCTTGCCTTTAATCAGTTATGGTGGCAGTAGTTTGGTCAGTATATTTCTAGGCCTGGGTATTTTACAGAGCATTAAGGCAAGAAGTTAAGAGTCAAAAAGGGTTGCCCTTTCGGATACGCTATTTGCGAAGCAAAGGACGTGTCCGAAAAGGCAACCCTTTGGTTTGGCCTTAAAAATCCGAGCCCATTAGCTCGGATTTTTTTGACGAAATCTTTTTAAAATAAATCTATTTTCCTCTTAGCTTGCTTGGCTTTACTTAGTTCTAATCGTCTCAAAAAGACCTCTATCTGGTCTAAACGATAAATGCGGTAATTATTTACCGGATGACGATACGGTTTTAAAATTCCTCTCCTATCCCAGTTTCTCAGGGTTAGGGGAGTCACATGGAGTAATTTAGCCGCTTTTTTGATAGTAATATATTGCATGGTTTTTAGATGAAATTATTAAGGTTTATTAATCATTCTTAATCTTTACTATAATTTTAACTTTTCCTCTTGTTTCCAGTCAAGGGAGTAATTGTGGATAGTGAACAGAGCCATCAGTTAAGTTAAAAATCTAATTTTATTAGAGATTATACCGAAACCAAGGACGTCCCTTTTTATTACAAAACCAAGGACGTCCCTTTTTATTATAAGGGTTGCCCTCTAAATTCCATGACCTTCCGCCAAAGGCGGAAGGTCATGGTTGAGAGGACGACCCTTTAGGAAGAAATGACTTTTTAGGATGCAGTAAAAAGAAACGTCTCGATAGAGAATAAACCCCAAAGGCCTATTTGTTAGTTAACTCTTATTAAATCTTTGCTGGAAATAGATAATTATCTTTTAATCAAATAAACAAAATTTTTCTCTTTTTTGTTTTCATTATCTTAAAATTTGTTTTTCCAAGATTTTAATCAATTTTTCTCTCAAGATTGATAATTGTGGATAACTTAGAAGTCGGAAATTTAAATTTTTATTCGAAAATCAATCCCATTTTGTTTAATCGTCGCTTTTTGGCTTATTTAAGCCAAAAAACAGCCGGCTAAAAAATTAGAAAATTGTTAAAATTTTGTATCGGATAGTATCGGATAGTCCCTTGACAGTGATTTTAGTAAAATATTATAATAGAGATACAATTCGATAAATAGGTTTCTGCAGAAAACCATAGAATTCTTTCCAAGAATTTGTTTTTGGTTTTCTGCTTTTTTGTTTATATATCTATCAAACTATTATGTGTTGCTATAGTATCTCTCAATGTATTTTACAAGACTTAGCTTGGATTTTGGCTTTTTTATTGCCCATTATTCCTAGCTTTTTGATTTTAGTTGTTTGGCGAAAAAGATATCTAAAAAATAATGGCTCGAAATAAGGAAAAAATTAGCCGCTATAAATACATTTCTCTTCAAGAGGCCTCCAAACTCTGCTCTTATTCGCAGGACTATTTAAGTTTAAGGGCTCGTCAAGGAAAATTAAAGGCGATTAAAAAAGGCCGCAATTGGACTACTACTCGTCAATGGCTCAATCAATATGTCAGTTCAGCCCAACGGACACATCAATATATTTCTCTTCAGACAGCGGCTAAAGTTTGTCCTTATTCACCAGAATATTTAGCCTTACGGGCCCGTCAGGGAAAAATAAAAGCAGTTAAATTAAGAGATAAATGGGTAACTACCCCAAAATGGTTAAATGATTATCTCCGGCAAATTAAGATTAAAGGAAAAAGAGAAAAAGGAATCCCCCAGGGGGAAATAAAAGAAATCATTAAAAAACCATTCTGGCCTGACTTTGTTAGAAATCTTCCTGGTAAAATTAATCAAACCAGTTTAAGGAAAATTGTCAGCCAATTCCTTGATAAAGGATTGGTTTTTATTAATGCTTTTGGAAATGGGGCCAAGGCAATTCTTTTTTGGGCGCCGTGTTGTTTGAAGAAAATTATTCAACATCCTAAATTCACTCCCAGCCTCATCCTTGTTTTATTATCTTTTTTACTACTCAATTCAATTTTCCTAGTTAGTTCACCAGTTCGCCAGGGGGTTTTTGAAACAGGTCAGCAACTTGGGGAAATTAAATCCTTTTTCCAAGAATCATTTAATCAAACTTCGGCTAATCTTTTAGAGAAATTATCTCAATTCAATCAAAAAATAATCCAGGCGCCTCGAACAATCAAATCCAAACTTGGCCAGGCCTATATTAAATTGGCCGAGTTTCTCGTCCCCGGATATTCTTTGGAACGAATGTCTGGTCAAGAACCTGATTTAATCGGTCAGAGGAGGAAGGTTACTCAAGTAATCGAGATGACAGAACCGCTTATCCAAAAAATAGCCAAACAAGTCCAGCAAGCTATCCCGGAAATCGTCACCAAAGAAATCACCCAAATCAAAGAAACAGTCAAAGAAACCGCAAAAGTGACTGAAATCACCCGGCTGACCGAGACCATCCAGTCAGCCGACTTAGCTCTTCTCAACCAAGAGATGGAGGCCCTTGACCAAAGAATCACCACCTTAGGCAGCCAAATCAGCAGTAAGATAGATTATACCGTCCCCAGTTACGCCCCGACCTATGTTCCCTCAACCGGTCTCCAGGTCAGCGGCCACGCCCTCCTCTCCACCTTAAATGTTAGTGGTTCAGCCGCGGTTGGCGGTTCTTTAGCCGTCCAGGACAATGTTAGCTTCGGCAACTCCAGAGATACCAACACCCTCTTTGATGTTTATTCGACGGCGACGTTTCATGAAGCGGTTGATTTCAACAAAGGTATTAGCTCTGATTCAGGCTTGACCATCGCCGGTGATGGCAGTATTAACGGCGGTCTGACTGTCGGCGGCGATGTTAACATCTCTTCTTCAGCCGCCAGTTACAAAATCCAGGGTTCTGACATTACTTCCGGCTCGGTGACCATCATTATTGCCGCTTCCGACTCAACTAATAAGAACAGAGCCAACTATGTCTGTGACGGGACTTCTGACGAAGTTGAGATTCAGCAGGCTATTGATAGCTTAACCAACGGGGGAACAATTAGATTATTAGAAGGGACATTTACTTTTTCTGATTCAGCCGGAATAGTCTTTGACGAAGATAATGACAACATCTGGATTGAAGGGAGTGGCCAAGAAATAACTACTCTGACCGGAGCTGACGATAGTTATACCAGCTATTTTGGATTCAATGTAGCTACCAGCACCACCCTTTCTAATGTCCAGCTTAGCAATTTTACCATTGACGGAACTAACCAAAGTAACACTCCTACTCTAGGCTGGAATGCTCTAATAGAGGATTTTAGCGCCGGTAACTTAGAATATATAACCATTGATAATTTAAGAATTAAAGCAAATGGCGTCAGGAATTCTCCAATTTCTTTTTACAATGACTCCGGCCTTAACCAATATATTAGAATTTCCAACTTATATGTTTCTTCTACCGGTTATGCTCAATATGGAATTCATGTAAGAAAGCCAACTAAACATCTGTGGATTGAGAATAACTACGTGGAATTAAATAGTAGCCATGTTGGATACGATACATATAATTCAATTGCCGTTTATGGCGGAACGGAATATTTTTATGTAAATAATAATACTGTTGAGCATACCGGGGATGGGCATGCCACAATCGCTGTTTCGCCGGCTTCTTACGGAGAAATTATTGGCAATATCGTTGAGGCAGTAAGTAATGATGAAGGTGGAATTGAAGTTGAGCAGAGAGAAGGTCACGGTGGAGCAACTACTACTCCAAGCCATGTTATTGTTTCTAATAATATTGTCCGTGATGGGTATTGGGGAATTTATACTCGTTTTGGTAGCGTCGGAACCGTAGCCCCCTACGAAGTGATTATTGCCAATAACATTATCTCCAACTGTGTGGTTGGAATTAATATTATAAAGGGAACCGATATCACGGTTTACGGAAATACATACAAAGACAATACAACTAATTTCAGCAAAGGCGCTTCAGCCACCGTTAAGGCCCTTAGAGCTGAAACAGGAGTCTATTCTGCCGAAAACGTCGGCATCGGGACGACTACTCCTTACAGCCGTCTATCAGTTTGGGGCGACGGAACCAACCCAATTTTTGAGGCAGTAGATAACGCTTCTTCAACAATGTTTACAATATTGAACAACGGCAACGTCGGCATCGGGACAATGAGTCCGGAAGCTACATTGAACCTTAGCCAGGACAGCGCTATTCCTGAACTAAGGTTGACCCGAACCGGCTCTTTTGCCACCGACGATTCTGTTGGCGACCTTGTCTGGGCCTACGGCAATGACAGCCTGGCCAGCATCAAAACGCTCCGTGATTCCGACGATGACGCCGGCTCTTTAGTCTTCAGCACCCAAGAAACGGGCCAGGGCGTTACTGAAAAAATGAGAATAACCTCTGATGGCGATGTCGGTATCGGTTATTCTATCCCGATGGCTAATCTCCATGTTTCGGAAGACACAGATACAGCCAGGATTATTATAGAAAGAAGGCAGATTGTTGCCGATGAACACGTTGACGGCGCTCTCACCTTTAAGGGCTTTGATACGGAAAGCCATGCCGAGGCCTTTTCCGAAATTCAAGGGATTAACATCGACGATACTTCCGGTTCGGAAAAAGGAGCTTTGACTTTCAGAACTAACAATGCCGGAGTAATGTACGAAAGAATAAGAATAGATAACGATGGCTATGTCGGCATCGGCACCAGTTCGCCGGATGTCCTCTTGCACTTAGAATCCACTTCAGCCAATGGTCAGCTGGATGTTGGTTATGACTGGGATTCTTATGCTAATTTCAAAGTGGACACCAATGGCGACCTGACTATAGATTTAAATACAACTAATGCGACGACTACCTTTCAAGACAATGTTCAGATAGTCGGCAATCTGGATGGCGCTTCACCCTTGAATATTGTTACCGATACTCAAATTCATGGCAGCGCCACCACCACCGGCTCCTATTACATTGGTCAAGACCTGACTGTGTTGAGCGGCAACGTCGGCATTGGGACGACGGAGCCGGGAGCGAAGTTGGAAGTAAAGAGTACTGCGGGAAGTGCAGCCGAGGGTCAAGAAGTGTTGAGGTTAAATGGTGCTGTCGCTTGGGTAACGCCAGGTTCAGGTCCTAAACTATCATTTTATACTTATTCAACGGGACAGGAAATGGCGTCAATTCAAGGGTATACGTTTGGTGATAGTGAAACGGGGCTTGGTTTTGCAACGAAGCTTGGTACTCCCACTACGAAAATGGTTATAACAGCGAGCGGCAACGTCGGCATTGGGACGACGGAGCCGGGAGCGAAGTTGGCTATAAAGGGTGGCATAAATGACCAAACGTTATTTAAATTTTTGCGACCTGTAGATAACGACAATTATCCTGTGAATATGTTCTTTGGAGTAGATGGAACTTATCATAAAGCAGGAATCGGTTTTGTAAGAAATGCTGGTGTTACTAATGGAATTGGCAGATTAGACTTTTTAGTTGACAGTAATGATGATGCGGCTGATGTATCATGTTTAGATACCAAAATGTCGATTACAAGCACTGGCAACGTCGGCATCGGGACGACAAGCCCTTACACCGCCTTAGATGTGCAAACTGATGTAGCCAACTATGCAGCATCAATATCTAATTTAAACTCAGCGGCTGGCAATGGACTCAGGGTTGGGTCTAGGGATAGCGGTAATAACGATGTGACGATTTTTGAATTATTTAAGGGTAATGATATCAATGATTTTATTAGTAGTGTGTTCATTGTAAAAACAGACGGCGACGTCGGCATCGGAACGACGGACCCAGAAACACCTTTACATCTTCATTTTACTGATAGTAGTGAAATTTCTGCATCAAGTATTAACGATAATAGTGCTAGAGGGTTTCGTATTACAAATGCTGCAACAACTAATAGTCACGGCTCGGTTTTGTTTTTTGAATCTGATTCAGGTACGGGTAAATCTGCTATAGCCCATCAGCAGAATGTAGCAGATGATGATAGTAGTATTATGACATTCTATACACAAAGTGCAGGGACTTTAGCAGAAGCAATGCGTATCGATTCAGACGGCAACGTCGGCATCGGGACGGCGGCGCCAAATAGTTTATTACATGCTAAAGGTGGTGATTTAAGATTATCAAACAATAAAAGAATTTATTTTGATGATACTAATAATTATAATTATTTATATTTTAATTCAGGATTTTTAACTTTGGGTTATACAGTAGATGCCTTTAAATTTGATATGAATGCTTCATCAGTTAAGACTATTGAAATGATTTATAGTTCAGATTTTAATATTCAGGGATACACCAATAAAGATATTTTAATTACAACGCAAGGGACAGGAGATGTGTTAATTTCAAACGGCAACGTCGGCATCGGAACAACGACGCCATTTGCCGCTTTATCGGTTCATAGCAAGTCAGCCGATACCAGACCTCTATTCGCGGTTGCTTCCACTACCCCAAACGGAGTCACGGCGACAACAACGGCATTTATTATTACTGCAGACGGCAACGTCGGCATTGGGACGACGGCACCAACTGAAAAATTAGATGTAGCAGGTAAAATAGCCATTAACGGTACAGCTCAAATTTATTTCCCAGACCAAACAGATTTTTTGGGCACAATGTATATTGGTAATAGTGGTGGCGGAGCCAGTCTTTCTCATACAACTGGGGGACAAGGTCAATACAATATTTCTATTGGCGAGGATACTGGTGATTCAATTACTGAAGGACATAATAATACATTTATCGGAATGGAAGCTGGAAGATTAAATACTACAGGATGGGGGAATGTATTTATAGGAAAGGAAGCTGGTGAAAATAATTCTTCGGCAGCTTATAATATAGCAATAGGATATCGAGCTGGGCAGTCATTAACTACTAGAAGTTATAATACTTTTATTGGTTTTCAGGCTGGGAAAAATAGTGTTACAACAGATGACAGTATATTTATAGGGAATGATGCAGGATACAATAATATAACTGGTGATAAAAACATTTATATAGGAACAGAGGCAGGTTATAATACTACAGGAGATACTAACATCTTTTTAGGGAATCAAGCCGGATACAATGAAACTGGAAGTGACAAATTATATATTGCCAATTCAAAGGATACTTCTTTGATATATGGAGATTTTTCTACTGGTAATATAAGCATTGGCGGAACAGCCGCTACTTCTTCAAATAGATTCTTAGTCACAGGCACCGGCAATATCGGCATCGGCACGACGGGGCCAAATTATAAGTTAGAGGTATATGGTACGGCATCAACTACAAAATTACGATTACCGCAAGTTAGTGAAGAATCTACCCCTACCTTATCTTTTGGAGACGGAGATACGGGATTTTATGAGAGTGCGGATGACCAATTAAGAATTTCTATTGGTGGTGATAATAAGTGGGCTATATATGCTAATTGGATTGCAGGACAAGGAGGTGGGGGAGCTGGTCTACAAGGTGCAGGAGCTTCAGCCACGGCTCCTACTGTTATTCCTCATACCAGCTATGCTACAACAGGTCTTGGTTCAGCTGGAGCAAATATCCTATCTCTAATTGCAGGCGGGACAAATGGTCTCAATGTCATAAGCAGCGGCAACGTCGGCATCGGGACGACGAGTCCGATGGCTAATTTAAATGTTAAGAATACATCAGCCGTCTATTCTTCTGTTGTTAGCCAGACGGCCCTTCTTATACATGGAAATGTTGATGCCGCTACACTAGGCTCGGGCCCGGCCATTAGATTTGCTGGAACAAATGTCGGCGGTTGGGACCTTGCGGCGATAAGAGCTCATTTTGGTAGCGCCGCATCAGGTTATGGAGGATTAGCCTTCTACACTGGCTACAACACCATAACGAATAAGATGGTAATAGAAGGAAACGGCAACGTCGGCATTGGGACGACGAGTCCGCAGGCGAAGTTAGACGTTTATGGAGACCCACTAGGTGGCGGACCAGATTTTTCAGTATACGATGGGCTTTATAGATATAATATTGGATATGACGCGAGGAATCTTGCTGGACCATATGATAATTATTTCAGCATTTATAAAATTTCTTCAATTACTCATTATAATTCTGCGGGCAGTGCTGGCAGCCAATACTTTGATTCCAACGGGGTAACCAAAATGGTAATTATAGGAAACACAGGCAACGTCGGCATAGGGACAACGAGTCCAGATTACACGTTGCAGGTTAATGGTGATATTGTTTCTGATGCGGATGACACCGATGATTTGGGTAAGGATGGTCTAAGGTGGTCCAATATCTGGGTCCATACTGAACATGTCGGCGACATTGAGTTTGCCAATCAATTCAGGATGACCGAAGCGACCAGTTCAAGGGCCGCCCTTTTGACCGCGTCCTCTGACGAGGGCGCGGAATCTCAAGGGCAGTCCTTGAACTACTACGACGCTCTCTCCATCAACAACGCCTCCAGCACTCCTTTACTCTATTTGGTTGAAAACGGAAATATCGGCATTGCCACCTCTTCGCCCACCAACATCCTGACTATTGGTCAGGGCCAAGGCAATGCCATCGCTGATGGCTGGGATGTCTATTCTTCGCGGGAGTATAAGACAGACATTATCTACTTAGAGGAACAAGATTATGATGAGATTTTGGAACAAATAGAAGGTATGGACTTGGCCAGATATAAATGGAAGAAGGATGTGGAAGAAGAGAATTCAAGGGCTGTCCTTTCGGACACGCCCTCGCAGAGCGAGGGACGTGATCCTCAATGGCAGTCCTTGAATCCTAATCTGGGGGTGATTGTGGAGGATGAAGGAACGCCCCAAGAAGTTCTGAGCAAAGATGGCAAATCAATTAGTTTGTATGATTACACTACTTTTGCTTTGGCCGGGGTGAAGGCCCTGAATGAAGGGCTAAAAGTGTTAAATGAGTTTTTGACTGTTAAGCAGGACGAGAACGGTAATCTGGTTGAAATTGACCCATTGGAAGGATTGAGAGTTAGGTTAGCCGAACTTGGTCTATTTGTAGACGAAGACGGAGTTTTAATAGTCGAGAAAATTAAAGCCAAAGCGGTGGAAACTGAAACCTTAGAGGTCAAGGCCGAGGAAGTTGGCAAAACCGGCATTACTTTGTATGACCGGGGTACCGGCCAGCCCTATTGTTTCTATATTGAAAACGGAGTTTCTATGACTGTAGCCGGCCAGTGCGCGGTGGCAGTTACTCCGGTCTCGAATCCAATCGATTCGTCGCCGACAGAAGAAAATTCCGAAGAACCGACTGTTGAAATAGATTTGACTGACTCAATTGCCGAAGAAATTGTTGCTCAAACAGATAATCCGGCAGATTCGACAGAGTCCAATTTGGAAACGAGCGCCACCGAACCAGTTCCAGAATCGGAACCAGGACCGGAACCGACTTCAGAGACAACTTTAGAAGCAGAACAAACGGAAACAACTGCGGCTGCAGCGGAGCCAACTGAAGAAGCAAGCGACTAAACTATGTCTGCTCAATAAACAGTCGGTATAGTTAGTTATTGGGTAGTCGGCGGGGCCGGGATGTCGTTTAGATAATTGATTTTTTTTATGGAAATTTTGGGTGTTAGAATAGACAAGTTAACTATGGAGCAAGCCCTCCAAAAAGTAGAAGGTTTTTTGACTGACGGACAACAGCACTATATTGTCACCCCTAATCCGGAATTTTTGGTTTTAGCCCGAAAAGACAGGAGATTCCGGCGGATTTTAAATCAGGCCGATTTGGCCGTGCCTGACGGCGTTGGTTTGGTTTTTGCTTCTTGGTTTTTGGGGCAACCGTTGAAAAGACGAGTCGCCGGGACGGATTTAATGGAGAAAATTTGCCAAAGGGCTGCCTTACGAGGATGGTCTGTCTTTTTATTAGGCGACCGAGAAGATGGTTTGGTTGAGAAAACAACCGGCCAATTAAGAAAGAAATATCCGGGTTTAAAAATTGACGGGTGTAGTTTTGAAAGAGGTGCTTTTAACTATAGGAACTTAGAGGGGCTTTCCCAAAGGGTCGCCTTTTCGGATACGTCTTCGCTTGGCGAGGGCGTAGTCCGAAAGGGCAACCCTTTTATTGCCGAAGGACGCCCTGTTGATATACTTTTTATTGCTTCGGGGGCGCCTAAGCAGGAAAGATGGATTGCTCAGAATTTAGCCAAACTGCCTTCGGTCAAATTGGCCATGGGAGTGGGCGGCGCCTTTAATTTTATTTCCGGTCGGGTCAGACGGGCCCCTCGGTTTTTACGGGCAATTGGTTTAGAGTGGCTTTGGCGATTGGCTGGCCAACCTTGGCGAATCGGGCGAATCTTTAGGGCGGTGGTTGTTTTTCCCTGGTTGGTGGTTAGGTCGAGGTTTTGAAGGGTCTTTCAAGGGGCAACCCTTTTATGTCCTGCTGACGCTTATGAATCTATCAAAAATTAAAAAAGCATATTTTATCGGCATTAAAGGAGTCGGAATGACTGCTTTAGCTCAAGTATTGCAAGGCAAGGGGATAGAGGTTTTGGGCTCTGACACTCAAGAGAAATTTTTTACTGACGAGGTTTTGCAAAAATTAGGCATTAAAGTAATTGAAGGTTTTGATAAAGAGAATATCCCGGCCGAGGCCGATTTAATTATTGCTTCGGCTGCTTATTTGGGTCAGGAGATAAGTAATCCGGAGGTGGCTGAAATAGAAAAGCAAGACCGGTCTATTTTCACCTATGCCCAGGTTTTGGGCCAGCTTTTCAAAGAGAAAAAAGGCATAGCCGTGGCCGGCACCCACGGCAAAAGCACTATCACCGCTATGCTCGGTTTAATTTTGGAAGAAGCCGACTTTGACCCAACGGTTATTGTCGGCAGCCGGGTTATCCAATGGCAGAGCAACGCCCGGGTTGGCCAGTCCGAATATTTAGTGGCCGAAGCCGACGAATATCGTAATAATTTTCTGTATTATTCACCCCAGATTTTAGTTTTGAGCAGTTTAGAATATGACCATCCCGATTTTTTTAAAGATTTTCGGGAATATCAGGAAACTTTCAGGCAATTGGTTCAGAGGATTCCCTCAACTGGTTTTATTGTTGCTAACGGTTTAGACAATCAAGTTAAAAAAGTAGTCAGAAGAGCTAAATGTCGGGTAATTGAATATGGTCTGCTTATTGAAAAAATCAAATTAAAAATTCCGGGTCAGCATAATCTTTTGAATGCGGCCGCCGCCGCGGAAACGGCTTTAAAATTGGGAATTGATAAGGAAATAATTAAAAAAGCGTTGGCCAATTTCCAAGGAATTAGCCGGCGTTTTGAGATTAAAGGTCAGTGGCGGGGAGTTTTATTAATTGATGATTATGCTCATCATCCGACTGAAATTAAGGCAACTCTGGCCGCGGCTAAAGATTTTTATCCGGGGAAAAAAATTTGGGCTGTTTTTCAACCCCACACCTTTAGTCGGACTAAAGCCCTTTTAGGTGATTTTGCGGCTGCCTTTGACCAAGCCGACCGGGTGATTGTTTTGGATATTTATGGTTCGGCCCGGGAGAAGGCCGGACAGGTTAAAACACAGGATTTAGTTGAGAGGATAAAAAACACGGGGCGTTCCTCCCGGGGCGTTCCTTTTTATGACACCCTTTTTCAAAAGGGTGTCATAAAAAGGAACGCCCCGCTGACGCCTAAGGAACGCCCCGCTGACAAAGTCAAATATATTCCAACTGTTGAAGAGGCGGCCGATTATTTGAAGGGGAATGTTCAAGCCGGCCAGATTATTTTAACCATGGGAGCGGGCGATGTTTGGCAGGTTCTGGAAAAAATTAGTCAATTATCTAACTAAGTCGTTGAGGTCATTGAGCCACCGAGGTCCAATCTGTCAAGTCGGACCTCACTTATCCACAGCTTTTGTTTTTAATTCTAATCGGGCCGTGCTACAATATAAGTAGGTTATTATTAAAAGGTCGAGGACAGCTTTAATTTATTGATTGAATTAAAGTTTAAACAGGTGAAAAGTATGCTTTGGATATATATTATTATCGGCATCGTAGTAGTAATTGGTCTGGTCTATTGGTTTAAGTCAGGAAAGAAAGGTGATGGAGGGTCAGAAATGCCGACGCCTCCTCAAACTCCTCCAGAGACGCCTTCTTCGACTGGTCCGACCGAAACCCCGGAAAGCCCTTCTTCAGAAGAGGAGAGGCCAATGTAGTTAATTCGGTTTACTGTTCTAATTGTCCTACTGAGATGCAAAGTCGGAATTAAAAATTTATTCTAGGCAGGCGAAAGTCTGACGAGTTTTATTTAAGCTGGCCAGACTTTTTGTATTTTAATTTTAACTGTGTTAAAATGGTTGTTAATTGTTATTTGTTTATTCCCTGAGCGAAGCGAGCCGAGCGAGCGAAGTCGAAGGGACTCGGCCTTCGATGCGTCGCCTTTGGCGACTTACTCAGGCAGTAAAATAAAAATGAGAAGAATTTTAACTCACCCTTTAATCGTTTCTTTATTTGTCATTGTTGGCCTTATTTTTCTAAACAACCAGGGCTGGTTAAAAATTCCTCAAGATGTTTTTTTTGGTTTGACTGCTTCAGTTCAAAAAATTAGTTATCAGTTTTCTTCAAAGGTTAATCAGATGGCTGGCTCGCTTGCCTTAATCAGCCGACTTAACCAAGAGAAGATTAGATTAGAAGAAGAGAATGAAGACTTGTTGAGTCAATTAGTCCAATTGAAAGAGGCGACTCGGGAAAATGAATTTCTCCGTCAGCAGTTAGCCATATCTTCTCCGGAATCGCCAGAATTGATTTTAGCCAGCGTCGTCGGCCATAGTTCGTCTCTTCTTGAAAAAACTCTTTTAATAAATCAAGGTAGCCAAGACGGAGTTAAAGAGGGAGCAGCCGTAATTACGGCCGGTAATTTTCTGGTCGGTCGGGTAATTGGCGTAGCCGATTCTTCGGCCAAGATTCAGTTAATTCTTGACCCCAATAGCCGAGTTAACGCTCTTATTCAAGAATCAGGAGTAACCGGTTTAATCAAAAGTAATCAGGGTCTTAATTTAACAGTTGATTTTATTCCTCAAGGGGAGAATGTTGAAGAGGGCCAAACAATAGTTACTTCGGGCTTGGCCGGTCTTTTTCCAGCCGGTTTACTCATTGGTCGAATTAGCCAAATTATTTCGATTGATGTAGAGATTTTCCAAGAGACCAGAGTCAAACCGGCCGTTGATTTCGTTAGCTTAAATAAAGTTTTTGTGATTAAGAATCAATGAAAACTTTTCTTGTCATTTTGGGTCTATTGTTGGCGGTTATTTTGCAAACAACCCTGCTTCCTTTTTTGGCCTTGAGAGGAATTATTCCTGATTTAGTTTTAGTTTTAATTTTACTGCTGGTCATTTTTAGAGATTTTAGAAAAGTTTGGTGGTTAGTAATTTTAGCCGGTCTTTTTTTAGATTTGTTTTCCGGCCTGCCTTTCGGTCTGATTAGTTTGAGCTTGCTGATGACCACTTATTTTATTAATTGGTTTAATCGAAGTATTTTTTCTGAAACCAAATTCTGGATTATTCTTTTTTTAATTGGTTTAGCCAGTTTGTTTTACGAGTTGGCTTTATTTGGTTTAACTAAACTATTTATTTCAGTTAATTTGAGTCAGCAAGAAATTTATTCGTCTCTTTTCTCTTTGAATTATTTAGCCGATTTGTTTCTCTTCGCTTTTTATAATATGGCTCTCTTAGCTTTTTTGTATGGAATTAAAAAAATATTTTATCAAAAACAAGGTTCGTGAAAGCATTGAAGCCGAGGAAATTTTTTTAGATGCCGAGGCCATTCATTCTTTAGAGGATAAAGGCAAACTGGAACAGCCGATTAAACATCGCAATTTTTTTCTTTTTTATGCTTTGATTATTGCTTGCTTGTCAATTTTGTTTCTGCGGGCCGGCCATTTGGAGATAGTCAAAGGAGAGTATTATTATAATTTAGCTCAAGGGAATCGTTTGAGAGTTTACTCTTTACCCGCCCCCCGGGGGATTATTTATGACCATTTGGGTCAGCCGCTGGTCTACAATATTCCCAGTTTTGATTTAACAGTTAATTTGAATGATTTTTTGGCTAATCCTCAGTCCATTCAAGAGGAGATTTTAGAAGAAATAGCTGGTTTGATTAACCAAGAAGACAGGCCGGCTGGGCAAGTTAAGAGAGAAATGGAGGAAAAAATAGCTCAGGCAACCGGCCAAGTCAGTCAGCTGGTAGTGGCTAAGAATATTGACCGGTCGATGGCTTTGGTTTTGGAAAGCTTGGTTAAAGATTGGCCCGGTTGGCGGTTGGAGAAGAATCCACAACGGCAATATATTGAAGCTTCTTATTTCGCTCATCTTTTAGGCTATACCGGCCAGCTTAGCCCGGATGATTTGGAAGAACACCCGGATTATTCGCGCAATGAACAAATTGGCAAAACTGGTTTGGAATTAAGTTATGAATCTGTTCTGCGGGGTCAGCCCGGCCAAGAACAAGTAGAGGTAGATTCTTCAGGTAAAAGCCAGAATTTGCTAGCCGCTAAGTCAGCTCAGCCCGGCCAGGGTTTAGTTCTTTTTATTGACCAGGAATTACAGGAAAAACTTTATCAGACGCTTGAAAAAACACTCAAGCGATTAGGTATTTCAAGAAAAGCGGCTGCTTTGGCCATTGACCCGCGCAATGGCGGTGTTTTAGCTTTGGTCAGCTTGCCTAGTTTTGATAATAATCTTTTTGCTCAAGGCATCAGCCCGGAGGATTTGGCCGCTTTGAAGAATGACCCGGCTAATCCTTTCTTGAATCGGGTTCTGGCCGGCCAGTATCCTTCCGGTTCAACAATTAAACCGTTAATCGCCGCGGCCGCTCTGGAAGAAGAAATTATCAGTCCTACTCGACAAATTGATTGCCGAGGCGGCTTGAGTGTACCTAATCAATATAATCCTCAGATAATTTATTATTATCCCGATTGGAAAACTCATGGATTGACTGATATGATTAAGGCCATCGCCCAGTCCTGTAACGTCTATTTCTATACCATTGGCGGCGGCTATGGCCGAATAGAAGGTTTGGGCGTTGACCGAATTAAAGAATATTTGCAATATTTTGGTTTGGGTCAGGCCAGCCAAATAGATTTATTTGGTGAAAAAAAAGGTTTAGTTCCTGACCCGGCTTGGAAAAAAGAGAAAAAGCCGGATGAGGAATGGTATCTTGGTGATACTTACCATCTGGCTATTGGCCAGGGTGATATTTTAGTCACGCCTCTTCAGATGACCGTGGCTTTGGCCAGTATCGCCAACGGCGGTATTCTCTATCAGCCCCAAATAGTTGATAAAATTGTTGACTTAGGGGGAGAAATAGTCGAAGACATGCCAACTGAAATTATCCGTCAGGAATTTATTCAGGAAGAAAATATTAAGATAGTCCGGCAGGGGATGCGTCAAGCGGTTCTATCCGGCTCGGCCCGCTCTTTAGCTGATTTATCGGTTGAGGTGGCTGGCAAAACGGGGACAGCTCAATTTGGTTCAAGCGGACAAGCCCACGCCTGGTTTATTGGTTATGCTCCCTATGAAGAACCGGAAATTATCCTGACTGTATTAATTGAAGGAGGTGGCGAAGGATCGCAGGTAGCTTTACCAGTTGCCAAAGAAGTATTAGAATGGTATTTTAATCAGTAAAAAGGTGTAGTTTTGAGGGACGCCTCCTGAGGGACGTCCTCGAAGGGTATAAAGGGTTGCCCTTTTGGATCGTGCCTTCGCCAAAGGGTGTACCTCTCGATTACGTCCTTTGCTTCGCAAGGGCGTGGAGTCTCGAAGCACGCCCTTCTTGTGTCCAAAAAGGCGACCCTTTAAAGCTTATAACGATTTATGAAATATATTTCAAGCGAGGGACTCAAAAAATTAAAAAAAGAATTAGAGGAAAGAAGAACGATTAAACGGCAGGAGATTGCTCAACACTTGGAAGAGGCAAAGGCCTTGGGTGATTTAGCTGAAAATACCGAGTATGCGGCCGCTAAGGAAGCCCAGGCTTTTAATGAAGGGAGGATTTTGGAATTGGAAAGAATCATTAAGGAAACTTCTTTAGTCAGGCCGGGCAGAAAAAGACAACAGCAAGTCGAAATAGGCTCAGTCATTGAAGTGGAATTAGTTGACCGAACTAATTCACCTAAATTTAAAGATTTATTTAAGAAAAGGCCTCCAGCCAAGCGGCAAGTCTTTACCATCGTCGGTTCTCAAGAAGCTGACCCGAGCCAGGGGAAGATTTCCAACGAATCGCCTTTGGGCCAGGCCTTTTTTGGTCATCGAGTTGATGATATAATTGAAGTAGAGACGCCGAAGAAAAAAGTTAACTATAAGATAGTTAAGATAAAATAAATCAATAAAGTGAGGCAAAGTCAATCAATTAAACAAGCCAGATTGAAGAAATTAGAGGCCTTTCGTCAGAAAGGAATTAATCCTTATCCGGCTAAAGTTGAACGGACTAATACTTGCCAGGAGGCGATTGATAAGTTCGAACAGCTGACCGCCGAAAAAAAGAAGGCTATTTTGGTTGGCCGTCTGCGGACGATTCGGGAACACGGCGGTTCTGCCTTTGCTCATCTGGAAGATGGTTCGGCTAAATTCCAGATTTACTTAAAGAAAGATGAGTTAGGCGAAGAAAAGTATAAATTTTTCTTGGCTAATTTTGATGTCGGTGATTTTATCCAGGCCAAAGGAAAACTTTTTTTAACTAAGAAAGGCGAAAAAACTTTATTAGTCAAAGATTACCGTATTTTATCCAAAAGTTTGGCCGCCTTGCCGGAAAAGTGGCACGGTCTCAAAGACGTCGAAGAAAGATTCCGCAAGAGATATCTGGACTTGTTAATGAACAAACAAGTCAAGGAAAAATTTTTAAAACGCAGTCAGATTATCAAAGCCCTCCGGGAATTTTTAGAAAAGAGGGGATTCGTTGAAGTAGAGACGCCGATTTTGCAATTAATTCCCGGCGGCGCTTTAGCCCGGTCTTTCCAAACTCATCATAATGCTTTGGACATAGATTTGTATTTACGCATTGCTCCCGAACTTTATTTAAAAAGATGTTTAATCGGCGGCTTGGAAAAAATTTATGAAATTGGCCGCTGTTTTCGTAATGAAGGGCTTGATGCTCATCATAATCCTGATTTTACCGAGTTGGAATTCTATTGGGCTTATGCTGATTACGAAGATTTAATGAAGATGACCGAAGAGATGTTTAATTATCTGTTGGCCGGTCGTCAACAGGTAGTTTATCAAGGTAAGAAAATCAATTTTAAGCGACCTTGGAAACGAATAGAATTTTTAAAATTAGGCCGGGACGATGAAGAGGTTAAAGAGGCGATAAAGAAAATAATTGAACCGACTTTTATTACTCATCACCCAGTAGGAATTTCGCCGTTGGCTAAACAATTAGATAAGGAATCGGACAAAGCAGCTCGCTTTCAGTTAGTGGTTGGCGGCCTGGAATTAGTTAATGCCTTTTCTGAATTAAGCGACCCGATAGAACAGGATAAACGTTTTAAAGAACAGGAGAAGATGCGTCAAAAAGGAGACGAGGAAGCCCAACCCTATGATAAAGATTTTATTGAGGCCTTGGAATACGGTATGCCGCCGGCGGCCGGTTTTGGTCTGGGCCTAGACCGTTTAGTCGCCCTGCTGACCGATTCACACAGCTTAAGAGAAGTTATTTTATTCCCTCTGATGAGACCTAAATAAAGGGTGTAGTTCCCGGGACGTCCCTTTTGACTAATAAGGGTTGCCATTGAGGATCACGCCCTTTGTGAAGCAAAGGACGTGTCCGAAAGGGCGACCCTTTAGGGCGTAGTCAAAAGAGACGCCCCGGAAGGGGGTTTTGAGGGACGCCCTCGGAGAGACACCATCGGAGAGAAAAGCTGAGGAATTTTGCTCCTAAGTTTATCTCCTAAATCTCTCCCGAAAAATGCTGGAGATTTTTAGCCATCGCCGCAGTCAAAAAGGGTTTACTTTGATAGAATTATTAGTCGTTATCGCTATTATCGGTTTATTGGCGACGATTGTTTTGGTTAGCGTTAATAAAGCCAGGGAAAAAGCCCGAGATTCTAGAAGGAAATCAGATATTAGGCAAATGATGTTAGCTTTGGAGATGTATTATAGTGACAAAGGCAAATACCCGGCTTCCGGAGGAGCTGGTTCGCCTAGCAGTGGTTGGAGTAATAGTTCGGACGGCAGCTGGGACACTTTACAGAGTAAATTAGACGGCTATATTAATCTTCCTGGGGACCCTAAGAATGAGACCGGTGGCTGGCCTAGAAGTGGAAAATATAATTATTGTTTCTATTCTCTTAATTACGGATGCCGACAGCAATGGTATATGCTGGTTTATAAATTAGAAAACCCAGATATCGCCAGTCCGGGGGTGACTACTTGCAATGGTACTAATTTTAATTATGGCGGGACAATTACCATAGGAGTTTCTGGAATTCAATGAGATAATATGAATAAACAAGAGGCCTTACAATTAGTTCGCCAGCACGTCAAAAACGAAAACAGCATCAAACATATGCTGGCTACCGAGGCGATTATGCGGGCCTTGGCCCGGCGCTTTAGCGAAGACGAAGAAATTTGGGGGTTAGCCGGTTTGGTCCATGATATTGATATGGAGATGGTCAATTATCGCGACCATCCGGAAAAACATGGTAAAGTCGGAGGGGCTATTTTGGAAAAAGCTGGCTTTGATTCGGCGATTATTGAAGCAGTTAAGGCTCATAATCCAGCCACTGGTAAAGTCAGAGAAACCAGATTGGAAAAAGCGATTTATTGCGTTGACCCTTTGACTGGTTTAATTGTTGCTTCCACTTTGGTTTTGCCGAGTAAAAAATTAGCTGATTTGAAGATTGAGTCGGTTTTAAAAAGATTTAAAGAGAGACATTTTGCCCAAGGAGCGAACCGGGAGAAAATTGCCGCTTGCTCGGAAATTGATTTAAGTTTAGAAGAGTTTGTTAAGGTTGGTTTAGAGACAATGCAGGGAATTAGTGATGATTTAGGTTTATGACCTCTCGGGGCGTCCCTTTTTTATACGCCCTTTTCGAAAAGGGTGTATAAAAAAGGGACGCCCCGAGAGGGCGCTCCGAGAGGGACGCCCCGAGGAAGGAGAAAAATATGCTGGATATAAAATTTATCAGGGAAAATCCGGATAAAGTTAAGGATGTTTGCACAAAAAGACAGGTTGATTGTCAGATTGACCGACTTTTGGATTTGGATAAAAAAAGACGATATTTATTACAACAGGCAGAGGGCCTCAAAGCAGAGCAGAATAGAATTAGTGAGCGAAAAGAAAGAGGGGCCGAAGGAATTGAAAGAGCCAAAAAGATAAAGGGGGAGATAAAATCAATAGAACCGAAACTAAAAGAAGCAGAAGAAAGTTTGAATAAGCTGATTGTTAAAATGCCTAATCTGATTGCCGATGACGTTCCCACGGGCAAGGACGAGTCGGATAATAAAGTTTTGAGGAAATTTAAGGAGCCGACTAAGTTTGATTTTAAGCCCAAAGACCATATGGAATTAGGAACGATGCATAATTTAATTGATACCGAAAAGTCGGCAAAAATTTCCGGGGCCAGATTCAATTATTTGTTCAATGAGGCTGTTTTGATGCAATTTGCCATTATCCAATTTGTTTTTGAAACTTTAACCGATAAAGAAATCATAAGGAAATTAGCTAAAAAAGTTAGTAGTCCTTTTGACAAACCGTTCATTCCGGTTATCCCGCCGGTCATAGCCAGGGCGGAAGTGATGAAAAAAATGGACAGATTTGACCCCATTGAAGACAAATATTACTTGGAGCAAGACGATTCTCTATTGATTGGCAGCGCTGAACATACTCTCGGCCCTTTACATATAGATGAGATTATTAAAGAAGAAGATTTGCCAATCAGGTACATTGGCTATTCCACCGCCTTAAGAAGAGAGGCCGGAACTTACGGCCAGGACACAGCCGGAATTTTAAGAAGACATCAGTTTGACAAAGCGGAGATGGAAACTTTTATTCAACCCGAATATGGTTTGATTGAACAAGAATTGATTGTGGCTGTTCAGGAATATTTGGTTCAGCAGTTAGAGATACCTTATCAGGTGATTATTCTCTGCAGCGGAGATATGGGTGGTCCCGATTATCGACAAATTGATATTGAATGTTGGATGCCCGGTCAGAATAAATATCGGGAGACCCATACTTCCGATTATATGACCGATTATCAGGCCAGGCGATTAAACACCCGAGTGAGAAGAAAAGATGGCCGGCTTGAATTCGTTTATATGAACGACGCCACGGCTATGGCCATCGGCCGAATACTCATTGCCATTATTGAAAATTATCAGCAGAAGGACGGTCGCATTGAAGTGCCCAAGGTTTTGAGGAAGTACATGGGTGGCCTGAAGAAAATTGGATAGTGTTTTTTGTTTTTGTTCCCGGGTGTTCCCAAGGCGTCCCTTTTTTATACACCCTCAAAGGGTCGCCCTTTCGGACACGTCCTTTGCTTCGCAAAAGGCGTGATCCTCAATGGCAACCCTTGTGTATAAAAAAGGGACGCCTTGGAACGCCCCGTAGAATAAATTAAATGAGGAAAAGTCAATATTCTTCAAGGAAAAGAACTCCCAAAAAATCACCCCTGAAAAGAATAATTTTTACAGGGTTATTTTTTTGTTTATTAGCTGGTTCGGCTTATTCTTTAATCTTTTGGCCCGGCTTATGGACAAGTAAGATTGAAGTTAATTCTTCGACTCCGCCTATCAAGGGCGACCTCCGCTCGGGAATTATAGAAATTGTCCAGAGAGATTTGGGAGAAAAGTTGTGGCAATTTATTCCCCAAAAAAGTATTGTTTTGATACCGCTAAACAAAATTAAAGAAGATATTTTGGATAAATTTCCTCAAATTAGAATAGCCAAGATTAGCCGAAAAATGCCTCAGCTGACGGCTCTTAAATCATTGACTCAAACAGCCAGGGCTGGCTTAGAAATACTTGTTGAAGAAAGAAAGAAGATTGGTATTTGGTGTCAGGTTGAAGAAACAGTTATTGATGAACAACCGGCCGAAGAAGCCGAGGAGAAAAAAATGCCTAGCCAAACTGAAATTAAAAAATGTTTTTATCTGGATGAAGAGGGGATTATTTTCAAAGAGTCGCCTTTAATCAGCGGTAGTTTGATTTTAAATATTTATAGTTCTGAAAATGAAGGGGCTAAACTGCGACAGCAAGTTCTTTCTCCGGAGACAGTTAATTTTATTTTAACCCTCAAAGAAGAATTGCCTAAAATAAAAACAACGGCCGGATTATCCTGGCAGCTGAGTAATTTTAGAGTCGTTTCTTTAGAAGATTTAAGAGTGAATATGTCAACCGGCTGGCAGATTTATTTTAACCCGGCCTATTCAGTAGAATCACAACTAAAGGCCTTGGAAATGGTTTTGGAAAAACAGATTGGAGGAACAGCCTCTTTGGAATATATTGACTTACGTATAGAGAATAGGGTATATTATCGGTAAATTGTTTGGCTATTTAACATTAAGTTTTAGGGCAATAGAAGAAAGGGGGAATATATGGGAATGTTTGATACGACGGCAGGAGAGGTTTCGATTAAACGATTAAAAGAGGCTCGGCAAGAAATCGATTTCTTGCAGGATTTGTTAAATAAGACAAAGGAGGCGATGACACGGCATATCAAAGAAAACAATAGACAGAGTTTTCCCCAAGCCTTTCCTATTGAGTGGTGCTCGCAGATTATGAAAAAATCGCTGAATATATTTAACGAGGTTGCCAGATGCAACGGAGCTACCCTTGTACATAGTAAAAAATAGGAGAGTATTTTTTTGTTGAGTTATTTTTTAAGCCGCTTTAAACAATAAAAGCGGCTTTTTTTTCAGATGCGTTTCTTAAAAGTTCTTAAAAGGACGTCTCTTCTTAGGGACGTCCTTTAGGTTTGAGGTCCGGCCTGCGAGCACGGATCTCTTAAGGGATTTGGTAGATAAAAATGGAATAGCCGATGACTTCAACCGGCTCGTATTGGTTCAGCCAATTATAGTAGCCGGTTTTTTCATTGAAGCCGGGGGCCGGCCAGCCGCGGCCGCCTTGTAAAAGAGTGGCCGAAACAGCTAACCAGCTATTGGGCGGCAACTCGGCCGGGTCGCGCTCGCCCCACCAGTCGACAAATTTTTCTCCCAGATAATATTCGGCTAACCCTCCGCCAAAATAATTAAGATAGATTTTGTTTATATTATTTTCTTCAACGAATTGGGTTAGTCGTTTCAAATCCTGTCCCCAGTCCAGATTAGAATCAGTCACATATTTGTAGCCGTTTTCTGCCCCGCCAACTAACTGGCTGAAATAAGCTAAAAAGTGAGGATAGATGGCGATAGTTCCCCAGATATACCAAAAGAGCAGGATGGCCACGACTAAATACTTGAAGTAGGTTTTCAAACATATAAGAAAAGCCGTTTTGAGAGTATGACAGAAGCCTTGGGTAGTTAGTTTAAATTTTTCTAAAACAGGCCAGAAAGAAACAGTCAGCCAGCGATTAATTTGGCCGCTGACCAGAATGTAAAGAAAGGGGAAAGTGGGCAGAATATGACGGACGCCAATATTAAGATTGCTTTTAATACTGGAAGCCCAATAGAGAACCAGGAAGAAAAGAAAAGCAAATTCAATTAAATGATTTTTTAGCCAGTTGAGAGCTTGACCGACTATTTTTTTCCAGGAAGTAATTAAGGGCGTACTTTCCGACCACGCCTTTGCTCCGCAAGGGCGTGGAATCGGAAGGCACGCCCTTAAAATCTGCCAGGCAGCCAAGAATAGAGTGATTAAGATTAAAATGAGGAAGGTCAGAGGAATTTTAATCAGGAAAACGACGGGGAAATAATTATGCCAGCCCAGATTAGAAACCTCACCTAAAAAGTAAGTCGTATTGCCGCCCAGAGCCCGGCGCATAACCATTAAGAAGCCCGAGAAGAACTGTCCGTAAGGACGAAGCAATGGTTTGTCGGCCATCCAGATAACCGGCTCGGAAGCCAGCCGAACAGGGAAGTCGCGGAAATGAAATTGGGTGTCGGCCAGCTGTCTTTCGACCGGATAGTTCCAGACATGGAATTGATAAATTGGCCAGATTAAGGCCAGGCCAATCAGACCGATTAGCAGAAGACCGAACAGGGATTTGAGGAAGGGTTGTTTTTTTAAAATAGCCCAGACAATAACCAAGAAAATAAAATAGGGTATCAGTAAAACTAAAGAAAATTTGGTTAATAAAGCTAAGCCGAAAACTAAACCAGCCCAGACCAAATTTCTTTTGTTCGGTTTTTGAAGCCATTTGATTAAATAGTAGGTGGCGATGAAGAAAGCGGTGGCTGCCCCGACGTCGGTGGTCACATAACGGCTGTGGGCTAAAAAAGTAGGCGAGAATGAGTAAAAGACAAGAGCTAAAAGAGCGGCTTTGTGGCCGTAAATTTCTTTGGCCCATTTGAAAATATAAAAGCCGAGCAGAAGCATAATTAGAAGCATTGGCAAGCGGGCCCAGAAAATAATTTGGTCAGCGTCATTGCCGCTCTGATAGAGAAACTGTTTGCCGAAAGTCCATTGGTCGTTGATACCTTCCTGCCAACTTTCAGCTTGAGACGGGAAATTAATCGGTTGGGCGGTTAATTTTGAGCCGAGCCAGATAGATAAACCGGCCAAGTCCTTAAGCAAAGGCGGATGCTCCGGATTAAGACGCATATCCTTTTGGCTGATGTAAGAATAACCGGCCGGGATATGAGCTTGTTCGTCCATAGTCGCTGAATCGTCGCGCAAGCTGAAGAAAGCCAGAGCAAACATCAAAATCAACAGACCGACGGCCAGGCAATTAGTGATTTTATTATTGAGTTTATCCAGAATTGAATTCATCTTTTTCTTGATTTTACCATAGAATGAAAGGTATAATCAACATAGCTCCCGGGGTGTTCCTTTTTTATACACCCCTAAAGGGTCGCTCTCTCAACCACGACCTTCCGCCAAAGGCGGAAGATCGTGGAATTTCGAGGGCAACCCTTATGTATAAAAAGGAACGCCCCGGGAAGAATAATGAAAAGAATAATTATTTTATTAAGTTTAATTTTTATCGGATTATTTTTTTTAGCAGGGCCAACCTTGGCTAGCTCGGCTTATTTACCTAAGGCCGATTTAATCAGGGGAACCGGTCCGGAAGTTTATGTCTTGGAAAACGGCACCCGACGCTGGATTCCGGACCCGGAAACCTTTGAATACTTCCGCTACAAATGGGCTAACGTCAAAACTATTTCCGATGCTTTTTTGAGCTCTTATCCCCAAGGCGATAATCTGGATAGATATGATGACTACCCGGAAGGAACTCTGTTAAAGGGAACCGGTCCGGAAGTTTATCTGATTGAAGCAGGTCAGCGACGTTGGTTTCCTAACCCCCGAATTTTCGAAGGGAATAATTTTGGTTGGAGATATATTTACCAGATTGACGATGACAAGCTGAATAAAATCAAGCAAGGCGACAATGTTACTTTGTCAGAGACCAATCAATATCCGGAGACAATTATTCTTCAAGGACCAGCCGAAGGAGAGATTTTGGAAACAGCCGAAGTTACTTTTAAGTATTCCGGAACCAATCCCTTAGGCGAAACAGCTGATTTGTCTTTTGAAACCTATTTAGTTGGCGATGATACCGATTGGCGTCGTCAATATGGCGACACTAAAACTTATAACCTATCCGAAGAGAATGGGATTTATACCTTCTATGTCCGGGCTAAAAACGAACAGGGTTATTATGACCCGACCCCGGCTAAACGGAGTTTTCGGATAGGCGTTTCCTCTTACTATCAAAAAGTAGAGATTAGTCGGGTAGAGCCGGACGAGATAAATTTTAAAAACGATTATCTGGTTCTCAGGAATAATGAGGACCAATTAATTGACATCACCGGCTGGACTATTAGAACTAAAAGAGAGACAGCAACTATTCCTCAGGCAGTTGAAAAATTGCGTCACCCTCTTTTGGATAATTATGATTCCGATATCAAGCTGGCTTATCGAAATGAAGTTATTATTTCAACTGGCTTGAGTCCTCAAGGAGTAAATTTTCGGACTAATAAATGTACTGGTTATTTAGACCAGTTATCTCAGTTCCACCCCTCCTTAGATGAGGATTGTCCTCGCTTAGAAGAATCAACTTACAGCAGTTTTAAAAAATCTTGCCGTGATTTTATCAAAGGACTAAGCAGATGCGAGATACCTGATTATTCTGATAATTTAGCGGTAAGTTCAGATAGTCAGTGTACCAGTTTCTTAAGTGAAAAATTTAATTATAAACAATGTTATTTAAACCATTATCAAGAAGTGGATTTTTTTGAAGACGAGTGGCGGGTTTTTCTCAATAAGTCAGTCGATATTTTGGATAACGACGGCGATACAATTGTTTTAAGAGATAAAAACGGCTTGGTCGTTGACGAGTATGAGTATTGATTGTAGATAACTTCTTTGATACAATTAAAAAGATAATAAAATAAAAGAAGATCCTATTTCTCAGACAAGTTTAACGACTCCTTAATTTATTTTTTTGGGAAATAGGTTATAAAAATATGTTTAAGGAAAAATTTGAACCAGCTCCAACAACGGAAGAAATAGAACCGAAGCCAACTGAAATTGATGAATTTGAAAAAAAGCCAGGATTAGTAGAAGTGCCTAAGCCGGAAGAAGAAAGGGACGTGGTTAGAGAAGAACTAAAAGAAATACCTTCGGAAGAAAGAGAGAAAATCGGCTTTGGCCTAAATAATATGGGTTTCTTTGTTGATGAAAGAAAGAATAGTTTTTTCGCTAAAGTTTTCGAAGGGGCGGCTAAAGGTTTTGATAAAAAGAGTACGATGGGACGATGGCTGGAATCATTCAGCGAGGATTATCAAGAAAGTGCTCAAAAAACCAGAAAGAAAATGGAGCAGATAGAAAAAGGGAAAAAACGTCGGTTTGGCAATATTACTTCTTTAGCTGGCAATGTTTTAAGATATGGCCGAGTAGCCACTGATATTGTCGGCTATACCATGGGTTCTCCTTTTAGATATGTAATGATGGCCGGCATGTTTTTCTCACGGGGAGCGGAAGCGGCTAAGGAAGCTCGGCTTAAAAACGAGGAGGTCATTGAAAAGACCAGGGTTCATTATATTGACCAGGCCGCTGAGGAAGCCTGGAAGATTTATGAACAGGCCCAGGTCGAAGCAACTGAAGCCGGCCAAAAGGAAGTTTCCCAAAAGGATTTAGAAAAGGCTTACCAGCAGAATATACCGGAAGACCTTTTGAAACGAATTGAGAAAAAGGCCGAGCCAGGCATGGCCACTGGTCTTCTCCAGAAAACTATTAAATGGGATGTGGAAAAATCAATTTATAGTATCCAGGGCAAGATTGAAAAAATTGAAAAAGATAAAAAATTATCAGCTAAAGAGAAGAAATTACAGAAAGAAAAAATAATTAATAAATATTCAAAACATCTCAATGATCTTGATGCCATAGTTAGTCAATATGGCACGGTTGACGCTTTAGCTATGGGGGCTAGGTATGCCAAGGCAGCGGCTAAAGGAGTAGTCGGGGCAATGATGGTTGAAACAGCTGGTTTGCTTGTTCGTAAAGTTTTAGAGAATTTGCCTAATATAGTCTCAACGGCCGGAGCCGCTGAAACGGCAGAAAGAACTTACCAATCTCCGTTCAAAGTTCCTGATGAAATTGCTGCTGAATTGGAGAAAGGAGAGATAGAAGTACCAGCCGCCAAGCCGCCAACCGCAGCAGAATTATATCCTGATGAGGGTGCTGAGGAAAAGCTATATCCTGATAAAGGCATTGGGGCGCCAAAAGAAGCGCCGATTACCAAGCCAGAGGAAGCTTACC
>Ga0315545_1000558_pt1 | contig 39105 bp, 34 predicted proteins | sample SalMarSW160210MG_FD_203096 | JGI IMG/M metagenome (GOLD analysis project Ga0315545, IMG submission 203096) | Salt marsh sediment microbial communities from the Plum Island Ecosystem LTER, Massachusetts, United States - Salt Marsh Sediment SW1602-10 ...
TGAAGGATCTTCAGGATCAAATTGTCCTTGCTCAGGGCGATTTGAAAACAGCAGAGGATACTTATACCGGGACTTTGAAGCTTCATGATGCAAATTACGTCTCCGATTTGGAATTGGAAAGAGACAGGCTCAACGTGGTAAATCGTCAGTTCAGGTCACAGAGTTCTGAAGTGGATCTGGATTTATTTATACGCTATGATTTCCCAAAAAATGCTGAGCAATTCCTCAGTAACTACATTGAAGCCGGGCGTAGTTTACTGCGAACGTATGCGCAGTGCCGTTCGAGAGAGGCACAAGCCAAGGTCAGGTTAAGTACTGCCGAACAAAGGTTACAAGAGCAGATGGAAAGGGTCAAAGAATTAGAGCAGCAGATAGATTATTGTACTATTAGAGCAAAAGCCCCCGGACTGGTAGTCTATGGTACCGGCGGTGAAGATGACATGTTTAGGGCGATGCGAGGCAGAGGATCGAGTAGTGGAATCATTGCCGAAGGTGAAACAGTCTCTGAGGGTCAGGTGCTTGTATCAATGCCGGATACGGCGTCGATGGTTGCCGAAATAAGTGTTCACGAAACCGAGGTTGATAAGGTTCGTCCCGGTCAGTTCGCAATTATAGTTATGGACGCTTTTCCAGATAAACAATTGAGGGGTAAAGTGCTTGAAGTAGCACCGCTGCCTGATCAGCAGCGAGGCTGGATGAATCCAGATCTGAAGGTTTACAAAACATTAGTTAATATAGATGGCACCCATGATTTTCTCAGAAGTCGAATGTCGTGTAAAGTGGAAATTCTCGTAGAGCAGTTAAGTGATGTTATCACCGTACCTATTACAGCGGTAGCAAATCGCGGCGGCAGAAAAGTATGTTATGTTGTGACTCCTCAGGGAACTGAAGAAGAACGTGTAGTACAAGCCGGTGTATTTAACGATTCTTCTGTGCAAATACTTGAAGGTTTGGAAGTTGGCGAGAATGTATTGCTTAATCCTCCGCTTCTGACTGAATCTTCTGCGGAGGCATTCCAACAAACGCTACCGGAGTTGATGTCCGAACAGGATAAGGTTGATGGTATGGATATGGGGGCGGGCAGTCAGGATGTAAGGGGAGCCGGACGATCACGGGAAGGCAGGCAAGGCGGAGGCATGCCCGCTATGACTGAAGAACAAATGAGACAGTTCAAAGAAAAGTTTGGAAGTCAGGGAGAAGGAGGTATGCCTGCTTTGACTGAAGAACAAATGAAACAGTTGAAGGAAAAATTTGGAAACCAGGGAGAAGGAGGTATGCCCCAATTTACTGAAGAACAAATGAAACAGTTCAGGGAAAAGTTTGGAAATAGGCAAGAAGGAGGAAGTATGCCGGGCATGACCGAGGAACAGAGAAAGCAATTGAGGGAGAAGTTTGGATCTGGAGGATCTGGAGGAGGTGGACGAGGGACGAGAAGGCAGAACCGTACTGAACAGCCACCGGTTAAGGAAGAAGAAACAAGTACCGAAAATTAAAGGAAATACAACGAGTCGGTCATGCAACAGTTAAGAGAAGCTATTGAGTTTGACAGCGACACACCAATATTGGTGATGGAGAAACTGTGTAAGAATTATCAACTTGGCTCTGTGGAATTGCGAGTCTTGAGGGAAATTGATCTGACCATAACAAGCGGTGAATATGTAGCAATCATGGGGCCAAGTGGTTCAGGCAAATCTACTTTACTAAACATGATCGGCTGTCTTGATCGTCCAACAAGTGGTGATTATCTGCTTGGCGGACAGAGCGTTTCTGAACTTGATGATGACCAGTTGTCTATGATACGCGGCATGCGTATTGGTTTTATATTTCAGTCATTTAACCTGATTAATCAGCTCAATGTAATAGAGAATATAGAAGTGCCGATGTATTACCAGGGCTTCACCGAACAGGAAAGCGCCGAACGAGCACTGGAATTAGCGGAAATTGTAGGCCTTGGTAACCGAGTTGACCATAAACCTTCGGAACTAAGTGGCGGACAGCAGCAGCGAGTGGCAATTGCCAGATCGCTGGCAAATGATCCACTTATTATTTTAGCCGACGAACCAACGGGGAATCTTGATTCTTCGAGCGGCTCCGAAATCCTTGAAATTCTTGCCCGTTTGCATGAGCAGGGTAAAACCCTGATAGCCGTTACCCACGATGAGAGTATCGCCGAAGGTGCGGGAAGGATTATACGCCTTTTCGATGGTCAAATAAGTAAACAGGAATATAATAAGCGATAAACACGGTATGTTTTTATTTCGTCTCAAACGCATAATGAAACTGGGGACAAAGAGCCTTTGGATGCATCGGCTGCGTTCAACTCTGACTGCATTAGGTATTATCTTCGGCGTCTCCTCGGTTATCGCAATGTTAGCCATAGGTGAAGGGGCCAGTCAGGATGCACAGGAAAAGATTGCCCAGCTTGGCAGCCAGAATATTATTATAAAAACTGTAAAGCCTCCTGAGGATCAGACGGCGGTCGGACAACAGCAGACTTTGACGGAATATGGTTTGACCTATGATGATGCAGACCGTTTCCGCAATGCCATACCGGATGTCCAGGTTATAGTGCCGAATCGCCGTATTTCCCAGCAGGCACAATATCGCAATCGCAGGGCATCCATAGAAGTAGTTGGAACTGTCCCGTGGTATCCCGAGATATCAACGCTTCAGGTAAAATTTGGACGATTTCTCTGTGGTACCGATACACGCTATAAGAAAGGCGTTTGTGTTGTTGATGATAAAATAGTCAATGAATTGTTTGGCTTTGACGATCCGTTGGGACAGAGTGTTAAAATAGGGAGTGATTACTATCGTGTAGTGGGCGTTGCTAATGAAAAAACCAGTACCAGGACCGAAAAAAATACTGAGAATAAGGACCCGACAGGAGCAAAAAAATCCGGTGCAAATTTGGGCGGCATCTATATTCCTCTTACTACCGTTAAGAATCGTTTCGGTGAGATGTCATTGCAGATGAGCTCCGGCTCAGGACGAACTTTGGAAAAAGTCGAGCTTCAGGAAATTATTGTCAAAGTCGGCCATATAGACCAGGTGCTTAATACACGCCAAAGTGTAGAGACTCTGATGAAACGATATCACAAGAAAAATGACTATGAAATAGTCGTTCCCTTGGAGTTGATGAGACAGGCGAAGGATTTCCAACGCATTTTTACTATCGTTCTCGGATCGATAGCTGCCATTTCTCTGATAGTCGGTGGTATTGGAATTATGAATATTATGCTGGCTACCGTAAGTGAGCGAACACGGGAAATAGGCATACGGCGTGCGCTCGGAGCCAAGAAGAGAGATATCATTTTCCAGTTTCTCTCAGAGACCTTGATTTTAACGTTATTCGGTGGGATCCTTGGGATTATGCTGGGTTCTCTGATACCATATTTAGTCACTCGATTTGGGGATATGCGCACGGTTATAACAAGCGGTTCATTAATACTGGCTTTTGGAATTAGTGCCGCTGTTGGAATAATCTTTGGACTTTATCCTGCTTATCGTGCCGCTAATATGGACCCGATAGAATCCTTGCGGCATGAATAAATTCATGTTTGTCGGGTCTCTTTGGTATCGGAGGAGATCTTTTTTTTCTCGTTATTGGATATTGCACTTCCCAAAGCGAACGCAACCCAGATGCCGCTGGCAATGGCAATTAAGGCCCCGATTATCACGATGACGAATATAAATAGTGCCATTATTATTCTCCTACGCTCCGATTTTTTGCGGATCCGATCCAATGTCCTATTATATATGCTACAAGTGCCGCTCCCAGAGCGACTATAATTACAGGTATATCGAATAAATCGGGGAAAATAAATTCGAACGTTACGGACGTGACAGTGCCTATACCCATTGATAAGATTCCGGCAAGTGGACGCGGCCGTTTCACCCATAAACCTATTATCAAAGCGGGAAGTATCGCAGGCGCCCAGATGGCATAGCATATAAGAAGTCCGCCGATGATACTGGGGACTGCTAATGCACCGGCGGCAGCAATTATTGCAATTATGATTGTGGCGGCCCGACCTGTGTTCAGAGCGGCGCCGTTCGATAACTTTGAAAAGGGTTTGACAATATCCTGAGTAAAAGCCACAGCACCGGCATTGAGAAGTGAATCAAGACTGGACATTATAACTGAGACAAGCACCACCAATAATAATGCGTATCCGGTTGCGGGCATGATTGATTTCACCAGGTTTAGTAAAACAAGGTCTTCAGCCGTATCCATTGGAATGATACTTCGGGCGGTTATTCCGAGCGAAACCATGACCATAAACCAAATCGCACTGAATATGCCTGCCAGTATGAAACCATTACGTGAGATTTTTGTTGTTTTTGAGGCTAAGGCCCTGTTTGCATAGGGTGGTATAAGTGTTTCTCCCAGCAGAAAAGCTGCCAATAAACCTACAATCTCGATAATCGGGGTCGAATCAAGGCCGTCAGTGGTTGCTTCCAGTGTCTGAGCGGTAAAAGTGAGCGGTTCACCGTTAAGATGGAACACAAATGCCAGTAATAACGTAACAGGCAGTAAAGAGGCGAATGCTGTGAACTGAAAGGCATCCGTTATCACACTCGCCCTCAATCCTCCGAATGTTGTGTATAAAGCCGTTATACCGACAACGATAGCAACAGAAGACCAGCCCGGCAATTTAAAGACATCGCTTAAAACAACTCCGGCGGCACTTGCCATTACCGTGGAAAAACCTGCACATAAGCCAACGGAAATAATACCGGCAACAACCTGGCATTTTCGGTCGTATTTTTGACCTATGGCATCACCCAGCGTGTGACAGTTTTTCAGGCCTCTGAGTCGTGGTGCGATAAACAAACCCACAAGTATATTCTGGAGCGAATACGCAAGACCTATACCGAGAAAAAGAAATCCGCTCTTAAAGCCCCGCCCTACGAATCCAATTGAATATCCCGGTCCGATATAAGTCGCGGCAAGGCTTCCAAAAACCAGGGCCAGGGGAAGAGCCCGTTTTGCCAACGAGAACTCTTCGAACTCGCGAGCGGCCCGTGCACGTACTGCAACGAAAGTAAGCAATACTACGTAGGCTACAACAACAGCCACAGGCAAGACCATACTCACAGTTTATGATCCTCTTAGATGTTTTATAAACTCAGTGTTTCAACCGGCTAAGATAGACTTATCTTTTTATTTTTTTTCGATAAAGAATAAAATTTCATAGTTCTCGAGCTATATTTGCAACGACCAAAAGACTATTCCCTGTGTTTGAGATCATCATGTCCGGCCTGGAACATTTCTTCTTCCAGTTCATTGATGGTAGTGTTCAATTCGGATTCCGTACGAATCCATCCGAATCGTGCATCAATGAGAAAGGTACGGTACCATTGAATCAAATTCTTCGAAAAGTCCTCGTCTTTACAGTAAATACCGAACGATATTTCTCCTGCATGTGATCCTGCTTTTCCTGGTATTTGTGGAAATGCAAGAAGTACGGAACTTCTGGTTAATAGAAACTCGATATCAGAAACCTGGCTGTTGTAGATTCTAAGTCTTCCTGATTCTATTGCCTCGGGATACTTGCGAAAGAGGTGACGTGCGGCGTTGGAGAAGCCGGGCACGCTCAGATTCAGTGCACGGTGCACCCTTACATCCTGATAATCCTCAATAATTTCATATAAAGTACTGAGGTAATCGTCCACAGGCTGCCTTTCCCCTTCAAATAACATGCACGTCCACAATTCTCCGTGGCCGGTCTCATCAAGCTGTTCCTGAAGCATTGTTTTCGCAAAGCTATAGGTTTCTCTTCGACTGGCTAATACTTTCAGCCGTCGTTCGGTCAGCATTTTTGCCCATGTCGGCATTTGTGTCGGCAGGGAGTCGGGAGGACAAACACCGAGTCGTGTTAAAAGTCTGAGGAATTGCTTATCGGCCGAACCATAGAACCTTCTGCCGACAACACTGCCTACATTGCCGTTACATTCCATTCCATATTGTTTGTGATAACCGAAAGACAGTAGATGAACATCATAGCCTTTTGCGTCGAGCATTTTTTTGAGCTCACCGATTAAATATACAGCTTGCTTCTCCGGAGCCCTGTCTATGGAAAGATGTACATTTGGACAAAGCAGGATCGGCCGTCTGCCTATGAGTTCGGAGAGAGCCGCAAATTCTTCTGCGGCTTCTTCGAGCTCCTGTTTGCTGTCGTAAATTTCGATACAGACGAATACAACCAGCACATTTTTATAGACTAATTTCGGTTGCTGTTGCGAGATTGTCGCCGGGTCAATCCTTGAGGACCGTTCCTTATCTTCAAAGTAACAGGTTGAACATTGGTGACAGTCTAAAATCATATCTGCTTCTCGGTCTTTTCCGTTTTAGTCGTGGACTTTGTGCCCCGGTTGTTTCGCTTTTGTAAAGTGAAACGGCCGGAGTGTTTACGCTGTGATGACGCCCTCGCTTTTTTTGAGCGGGATACGATATTGGCATCAACCCGCGACATGAAAAGGCCGACATCCGCGGTCACGGCTTTATCGGCAAAGCCGACGCCGTTGAGAACCCGGACAATTTCGGTAGCATCCCAAAACTGACCGGAAGAAGAGATTAACTTTCCTTCCTCGCGTGTGAGTGATTTCAGAAACGAAGGAATACAGCCATCACGCAAGGCCCCGGCGTAATCAACCAGTAATTCCTGAATTTCTCGGTTTGTGTCAGACATTTTTTATTGTTCCTTTAGAATATGCAGAATTATTCTGCTTGATAGGACTCTTGCATCAACTTCTTTAACTTCAATATGGCTCGAAACTTCAACATTTTAACTGCTCCGACCGTTGTCTTAAGTTCATTGGCGACTGTCCTGTTTGACATTCCTTCCATCCAGAGCTCTATGGCTCTTTGCTCCCGTGACTTAAGTTTTCTGAGCGCCTTATGAAGTGTCAGTTTCAACTCTGACTGAGACATTATTTCAATAATACCTAATTCGGGGGCGACAAGGTTCGTCAGGTTATTTTGTGATAAATTTAAGTGTCTGTTAATCCTTCTATATACTTGCCTCAGTCGCCTTCTCATGTAATACATATATACGGTTTTCAGCAGTTCCCTCTCACTTATAACATTACTGAGGTGTTCGGGATTTTCCCATATATCGGCGTAAACATCTTCCAGAATATCCTCGCATTCCGTCTCATTTCCCAGGTATCGATATAAATACCTGATAAATCTCTCAAATGTAGCTCTGACAAAGGGGTCCATTGCCCTGCGACGTTGTTCGATGTCACAGGAGGTAAGTCCTTTCAAAGCATTTTGCAGCCGTCTGTCCATTCCGAGTCTCTAAAATCCCTGAATCATTGTGCTGCCTCTTAAAAGCGAAGCTTTCGCCATACATAAAAGGCACAAATTCGATTATTGGTAACAAAAATTCTATATAAAAAACGTCATATAATCAAGAAATAATATGTATTCTTTGCCTGCTTAAACCGACAAATACAACCGGCACACGGTTTATTTGTGTTTTTGCTAAGGACAGGCCTCCACCGGCTCAATATGGCATTCAAGCCAGTGGGAGCTCATCAGGGTAAAATCGGTAAAGTCAACTCTACAATCACCGTTGATGTCTCCGGTTGCATTGGATATACATTCCGCTGCCTCGGATTCACCGAGTGAAATGGCGTATATTTCTGAATTGCCGTTTCGGTAATCCTGCCAAACGACGATATTTCCGCTTACGGCCGGATTGATCTGGTCATGGCGATTATAGGTTATTTGAAATTCGAGACCGGTAATAAGATTATAACCATATATGTCCCAGTTGTCGTTACGATTGTCCTGCCATACAACTATGCCGCCGTCTATATCGGGGCTGATCGCAGATGATTCGTTGACAGCAACGGCAAATTCTTCGGGATTGTTTGGTTCGGAAATATCAGAGGCGTAAATGTCCCAGTCGCCATAGTAATTGTCCTGCCAGACAACAATATTACCCGATATAGCCGGGTTCTGCTGATCGTTGTCCAGCAGTGAGACGGGAAATTCCACAGGTTTGTTTCTTTGCCATATATCGGCGGCGTAAATGTCCCAATCTCCGAAATAACTATCCTGCCATACGACGGTATTTCTGTAAAGGTGAGGATTTTGTTGGTCAACTTCCAAGCCGGCGATAAGAAATTCCATTGGATTTTCCGGATTAGTAATATCTGCTCCATAAATGTTCAGGTTTCCGGAAAAATCTTCTTCCCATACGACAATATTGCCGTGAATTGCCGGATTTTGTTCGTTATTATCGGCGATGTCGGAGACAACAAATATATTAGGCTCGCTTTGACCGTTGATCCTGGCCATACGAATATCCCAGTCTGCTACATCCTGCCATGAAACGTAATCCTGCCAGACAATGGTGTTCTCGAAGACGGCCGGATTCATCTGGTTGTTTTCACCGCCGAGAATGTGGATAAGCGGGTCGGACGGATTATTTATATCTGCGACGTAGATATCATAGTCCCCGTATTCGGATACGAACTGTTGCCAGACGACTATATTGCCGTAAATATCGGGGACCTCCTGTTCATCGGTTGTCGATAGGATGGGAAAGGGCTGATAATTATTGCCGGCTTGAATAAAACCCGGCGCCAGCAGTATCAGAAATATAAGTATAGACCTGGAGAATTTCATTGTAGTATTTTCCAAATGATGGTCGGATATGCTGGGTGAACCTGTTTAAGCCCTGAAGTAATGGCCTATACCGGTACTTCCCGCCAGTAAACATAAAGTCGCTAACAGTACTGTTTCCTTTGTTCTTGTTGATTTTTCCTGGTTTATTATTTTGCTTTGAACAGGATTCTGATTTGCACCGGCCTCTTTGATTTCAATTCCTTTGATTTCAATTCCTTCAGGTTCAACTCCTTCAGGTTCAATTTCTTCGGTTCCAACTCCTTCGGTTTCAACTTCTTCAGGTTCGGATTCTTCTTCGGAGGTTTTAATTTTTTCCAGAAGTCCGAGCAATACCGCGGCGGCGTCTGCATTTTCCAAATCACGACCGGCGTTAATCAATGGGGTCACAGCCCGATCGAGTTGACCAATACCAAGTAATTGGTATCCCAGTAGAAGCTGCAAATCTGCATCAAAGTTGAAAATTTCAACTTTCTCGGCCAGGTCGTCAAGTTGGCCAAGGAGAATTTCTTCGTTAGGATATAATCCACGAGGATAAAAGATACCTTCCTTTTCCGGATTGATCTTCGTCAAAGCAGTCCGAAGGGCTTCGGCAGCCTTCGAATATTGCTCTGCTGCCAGCAGGGCCTGACAATATGCAAATGGAAGTACCATGTCGTCTGGTGCAAATTCCATCGCCGTTGCGAATTTATCAATGGCAATATCGTAGTTACTTGCCTCAAAAGCTTCAACAGCTTCCTCAAAGTAGCTGTCGGCCAGAGTTGCCTGGGCTGGCTCTTCTGCCGGTTGCTGTGCTAAATTTTCATAATAGCCTGCATCTGCCATCTGGCTTTGTTGGTACAACCGGCCGTCTTCGTCATAGTAGTAATTATATGTGTAATAGTTATATGTATCACCTTGAACCTCGCGAGCGATCGGATAATAACCATACCAGTAATAGGGGTGGCATCCGTACCAGTAATAGCGGGTATATCGGTAGTATTCAGGCCAGAAGCCCCCAAGACTGACAAATACGTATTTTCGATGATAGTACGGATATACATATCTGAACGCCAGGTGAAGACCACGGTTATAGCATACTATAAAACGATATCTCGGCCAGATTGTTTGATGGCGAATCCGGTTGTAGTAGTCAACATATGTATGTTGATATCTATTATAGTCATAATTATGGTCATATCCGCGGTAAGTCCTGTCACGATATATCAGGCGAGATGGTCTTGTAGTTTCGAAGTGGTGGGTTCGATGGCCGGTTGCTCGGTTACCGGTTTTTGCTATTGTGTTATCGATAATGGTTGTATTTCCTCCCGGATGGACTTTTCTGACAGCTCTGCCGCTATTGTTTATGTTAATCGTATCGGAGCCGGCTCTCGGCTTTCTATCCCGGATGCCTCTGTCTGTAATTGAATCGGATGTTCTATTGTTGTTTATTGTATCCTGGATGCGTGAACCCCTTTGGTTCTCAGAATTATCGGTTGATTGTTTTCTTGTCCTGGGTGTCCTGTTTTCACGTGTGCCGATTGGATTATATATACCTCGGCTTTTACTTGAATTGATACGGCTATTTAGGCTTGCAGCCGACTGATTTGCTGCATTTGGAGGAGGCGTCCTTTCTGGACCAATAACACTACCAATACGCGAATCTGCCCGGTCTATTGAGCTTACACGATTTTTTGAGCTAACAGCCGGCTGCTTAGCCGCATTTGAAGGAGGCGTTCTTGTCGGACTTCTTACACTGTCAGTGATTGATTTATTACGGTTGGTTGAGCTTGTAGTCGATAATTTGCTTGTTCTGGATGCCGAGGTTGATTGCTGACCTATCACGTTGCCGATTCCCAGGCTTTTGCTTGAACTTATCCGATTATTTGAACTTGCAGCCGGCTGCGTTGCCACTGTTGGGGGAGGAGTCCTTTTTGAACCGAATATGCTACCAATGCGCGTACTTATCCGGTTTGTCGAGCTTTTTGTTGGTTGACTGTTAATGGTTGAAGTAGATTGTGGCTGTGTGCCGATCGGATTGCCGAAGCGCGTGCTTGTGCTTGAGCTAATACGATTGTTTGAGCTTGCAGCCGGCCGCTGAGTTACACTCGAAGAGCGAGTAATTGCCCGATTTGTTGAGTTCGATGATTGTTGTATGCCGCTACTTTGATTAGTTTTTCTGTTAGTGTTTGTACTAACTGAGCTTGGTTTACGAGTATTCGAACTCGTGGCAGTTTTTGAAGAATTTGTATTGCTTGATGTAATTGTCCTTGAACTTCTGCCGGACGTAGTCCTGCTGGATTGAGGAGCGGCGGGTGTTCTGTTGGAATTGTTATTGTTTGTAGAACCCGAACTTCTTTGTCTGGCTTGAGTCTGACTCGATCGTGAGCTCGAAGGAGAGCTACTGCGGCTTCTGCTGGCGCTTGATTGTTGAGGTGCTTTTGGAGCCGGGGCCGGCTTTGATGCCTGCTGGGTTCTTGGAGCAGGAGCTGGTTTTGACGCCTGTTGTTTTGCCTGGGTAGATTCACCTGATTTTCTGCTTTTTGCGGCTTTTTGTGCAAAGACAGGCTCGGCAAAAAGGATTGAGGCTGAGACCAGCACGATAAAAGCCAACGTCAGTTTTTGCTGGTGTTTTGGCCTGAACATGATATAGCTCCTTTCTATCTAATTTCTTAAAAAGGTCTTGCTCTAACCTTAAAAGGCACCTGTTTTAGCATGGGTAACAGGAATTATTATTGAAAAATGCCTTTTCTTTAAACTCTGCTAAAAATCCCGTTTCCGTGAAAAAATGCAATTTGAGGCTTTGTAAACGGATAATATTAATGTTTGCAGACTGTTACAGGCGGCCTTGCTTATTTTCTTTCAATCTCCTATAATTTGTTCCTTGATAAAGTTTTAATGTAAAGGATATCTATGGACGCGACTATTGCAGAGCAAATTCAGTTACTCAAACGCGGTACGGTGGAAGTTTTTACCGAAGCCGAATTAGCTGAAAAACTCGCCGAATCTGCCAAATCGAACAAAAAATTGCGAATCAAGCTTGGTCTTGATCCGACCTCACCCAATATTCATCTGGGCCATACCGTTGTACTGCGGAAGATGCGTCAGTTCCAGGACCTTGGCCATAAGGCAGTCCTGATAATAGGCGATTATACGGCCCGGATTGGCGATCCTACCGGTCAGAATGCCACAAGACCTATTCTTTCCAGCGAACAGATAGAGCAGAACGCTAAAACTTATTTCGAGCAGGCCGGTAAAATCCTCGATACTTCCGAAGATAAGCTCGAAGTCAGGTATAACGGCCAGTGGCTGGAAAAACTCACCTTGATGGAGCTGATTCAAATAGCTGCCAAAAAAACGGTCGCACAGATGCTCCAGCGGGATACCTTTAAAAAACGCCTGCAGGCCGAGGTGGATGTTTATACGCATGAATTCCTTTACCCCCTGATGCAGGGTTATGATTCTGTAATGATAGAGAGCGACGTCGAATTAGGCGGAACCGACCAGACTTTTAACAACCTTGTCGGTCGCGATATCCAGAAGGCATACGGGCAAAAACCGCAGATTGTCATCACGATGCCCATACTCGTCGGACTGGACGGCAGGGAAAAAATGAGCAAATCCAAGGACAATTACATCGGCGTCACGGATGAGCCTAACGATATGTTCGGCAAGGTAATGAGCATTTCCGACGAAATGATGGAGAACTACTTTACTCTTTTAACCGACCTGCCGACCGAAAAAATTGCCGAGCTTGTCAACCCGGGAAAAACTCATCCGAAGGAGGCGAAAGTCCTTTTGGGTAAAACCATTGTCACCCAGTTCTATGACGAAACTGCTGCCGATGCCGCCGCCGCCGAATTCGACAAGATTTTCGCTCAAAAGCAACTACCCGACGATATGCCGGAGTTTGAGTTGCCGCCGAAACAGATTACCGTAAAGCAACTTTTACTTACCTGCAAACTCGTAGAGACCGGCGGCGAAGCCAAACGCCTGTGTGCTCAGGGCGGCGTTTCCATCGACGGCAATAAAATCTCCGACCCCAATGCCCAAATCACTCCTGCCGGCGGGATGACTATACAGGTAGGCAAGCGAAAATTTGCCAGAATAAAATTGCATACAAAAAGTTTTCTATCCAAAGATTCTCAACTGTAATATGTTAATAATCGTTCATAGTATTATTCTGCCGTAATCTCAACAACGGCGACTGTATAGGGCTCCAGTTTTATTGTCAAATCCCGCGCGTATGGCATTGTATCCTCCGCCGGTTGTATTCTATTCGGATTCTCTAAAGAACAAGCGTCGTTAAGTGCGGCACTTACAGTATAAACCTTCACATGAGCGTTTTCAGGTACAATGGATCCCTGCAGCCGAGTGAGTAACGTATTCTGCTTGTTTTCGTAATTAACAGCCTTGATAACAATACGTTTACGGTCCGCACTGCCTGTCGCAATCGCATCGACCGTACCGGGCTTCCAATCCTCCGGTTTCATAGTTGAGATTTCGTCGAAGAAGTCTTTACGGTTTCTGATATCCCTAAACGTACCAGTAGTTGAAGCAAAATGTTTTTGGGCATAATGTTCACGAAACAGTTTCTCGACAACATAGCCCGAACCCGGAAACCAGGAGACATGATCATGGTAAATAAACGCCGTCCACGTTGGATCGTCGCTCGTATTTCTCATGAGTAAGGCCGGACAGCTCATTTCCAGTACCGGGCTCAGCTTTTCATAGATAATCAGACTACCAGCCGCATGCAGTCCGGCCCGCCAGTCATAGCTTCGGGAGAGATTCCATTCGAGAACGGCAATTTTAATGTCCGGATGTTCCGAGACGCGAACGTAATCCCGCAGCTTCACGAGGTAATCCTGTATTCGCCGGATCCCCGTTTGAAAGTTTTCAGGCTCATATTCGTAATTGTGACATCCAAGGATATCGAAGTTCTCTCCGGCAAGATCAATGACCTTCTTGCTCCAGATCATATCGTTCGACCGTTTTTGGCCGCAGGCTACAATCCTGGCATCGGGAGCGATTTTTCGCAGCCGGCTTCCATACACATTGACAATTTCGGCATATTGGTCAGGCGTCAGGCCGTGATTCATTGGTTCGTTGTCGATTTGGAAATACGGAATTTCATACGGTTCGGAATGCCCGTTGGCCGCACGCATTTTTCCCCATTCGGTTGTCGGCGGGTCAATCAGATAATGAACCCAATCCATTGCGTACTGAACCATTTCCGCATCGGTACTCGTTGCAGCCAGGACGACCATAGGTTCTGCATCCAGTTGCCGGCAGAGTTCCATAAACTCCTCTGTGCCGAAACCATAGTAGTCTGAGTACCCGCCCCATATGGTATTGGGATGATACCTGCGTGCAACATGCGGACCGATCCCGTCTCTCCATTTATAGATGGAGGCAAACGATCCACCGGGCCAGCGGATAAAGGGCGGCTGTAAGTCACGCAGGGCCTCAACGAGATCGGGACGCAGCATGCTGTTCTTTCGAATGTCAGCCCGCATTAGGGATATAAAATCTAACAACACTACGCCTTGGCCGGTTGCCACGACTTCAACAGAAGCCTGTTTGTCTGTTTTAGTGCCGGAAAAGGAATAACGGACTTCCTGAAATGCAGAACCGGATGTCTTAAGCGGCACTTCCGCGATTAGGGTACCGTTGGAATCCTTGACCCGAAAGGTTACATGTACCGTTCCTTGCTCGGGTTTGATCCATAGGGACCCACTGTAATCGTACCCGTCCTGAATATAAATACGACCCTGTCGAATACCGGCTGTGCCGTTATTGACATTGAGTTGAATACTCTTCTGGCCGTATACGAACATCACATTTACAGTCCTGACACTGCCTTTGTCTGCAAACAATTCCCAGTAGGTCTTAAAATCATCGGCTTCAAAACCCCGGCCCCGAATCTGCTCGGCAAACAGACCATCGACGACCGAATGGTTGATATGCTCGAGGAAATGTCCGTAAATGTCCTCATCGATGTTTCCCATAATCCGGTCGGTATCGACCAAAAGAACGGCTATACCAGAGTTCCCCGTAGTTGCACCAGAAGCTTTTTCAGAACTAAAAGTCAAACATGGGTAAGTAATAACTAATAAAAGAATAAGGGACATAAATTTGAGTACACCTTTGTGCAATTTCATATTAATCCATCTCTGAAATAACATCGTTTCATTCCTTTCACTTTTAAATTAATTTGTTCGGGATTTCCCATTTACTCATTACAGGGATTCTCCTGCACGTTTGAAGTCTCACAATATCCAAATCTTATTGAGATTACAACAATTTCCTGGCCACTCTATCATCAGGTTCCACCGCCATGGGTTTCGTGTTGTGAGTGTTTCTGATGGCTTAAACTTTTAATAATCAGTCGGCGATTTTGAAGTCGGTCAAACCGGATTATCCGGGAATCCAGATTTTTTTGGCGTGGATAATCTCTACAGATGGCCTGAGCATTAACGGCGTGGCGGATTTGGTGTAAAATATAAGCCCTTTATAGCTGGTCAGGTAGTGATATTTCGTAGATAGGAACTTACTCTCAGAGCAGACAACCAGGGGCCTGTCCGATTTTTCGAGTATCGTCGTAAAATCCGTCGATTCCACATTAACAATCGCACCTGATGCTTTTATTGCATTTGCAATTGCCGCCGCTGCCGCAGCCGCTCCACCTGCCGCACCGTTAGTCATAATCGGACTCCTTAACTATATTAATGTTCCTTGATTATATACGCTTTTGTAACAATCTTTAATCAAAAAAAACCGTGCAATCTTTGCGTTTCCTGTATAGAATATCGTTATGGAACTGCCAAAATTACAGAAACCTCAAAAATATGTCGGCCTGTATATATTCGACTTCGGCGACCACGTCGGTGTGGGTTTTACCGCCCAGGAAGTAGCCGAGCTTCTGGAAAGCGAACGATACGGGGACGGCAAAGTCTATAAAATTCACAGGGCCTATCCCGACGGCAGGCTGGAGCTAAAAGGTGTCACCGCGGGAACGTTCCAGCTTGAAGCCGGGATGTTCTTTTATTCGAGCGGGCAGGAAGCCGCCCGGCGAGATTTCAAAGAGCTTGTCAACTTGGCTGTTCAGACCACTCCGCCGAGCCGCGCTAAAGTTCACTTAGCCAAATACAGTGACGAGAAATTCGCCGTGGCTCTTATCTATCCCGCCGAGTACGATGACGAATTCGGCTCGTGGCTTTTGGACGGCCGATACAAAACCAGCGGCCCTGCAGAAGGCGGAATCGAGGCGGTACAGAGATATTACGACCGGCAGCCGGAGATTATAGACAGGCATCAATTATTTGGGGCCTCCGAAACAATTAGCAGGACCGGCGAAGAATTATTAACTTCGCTCAGGTTGGCTGTACAAAGATAATATGGTTGATGGTTCATAGTTTATTGTTAGTAGCTGGTTATTTATGAACTGCAATCTGCGAATAAAATAAATGTCTGCTCGAATTAAAATTAATTCGTTTTTCGGTTTGCTTGTCGCCGGGTTACTCTCGGTCTTCGGCGGAAGACGTGTAAAAGTCACGACCGAGGATTTGAAAAAGGCGGAGTTCAAAACCGGCACGCAGCGACTTGGAATACGATTCAGCGAAAAAATTCGCGATGTCTTTCGTTTTCGATGGCTCAAAAAAAGGAAAATTGAAAACTGAAGATTCAATTGAGATTGCTTTATCTATAAGTCTTGTTTTTTGCATATTTCTCTTATTTTTTTCCGTCGTTATTGAAATGTTATGACAGAGCATAATACATATCCTGTCCCTGGAGAATCTCCAGTACTTAGCCAGACCGGATTGAAGATTCTCCAGAGCAGATACCTTATCAAAGACGAGCACGGCAAGTGTATCGAGATGCCCGCCCAGCTTTTCAGCAGGGTAGCCTCGCTGATAGCACAGGCCGAAGTAAGGTACGGGGCCGGCGGCGGCGAAATCAGGCAATGGCACCGGAAATATTACGACCTTATGGCCTCGCTTAGGTTCCTGCCGAACTCTCCCGCCCTTATGAACGCACAGCGACGCGGCACGCTCAGCGCCTGTTTCGTACTACCGGTCGAGGACAGTATCGAAGGGATATTCGAGGCGATTAAGCAGACCGCCCTGATTCAGCAGGCCGGAGGCGGTACGGGCTTTTCCTTCGATAAATTGAGGCCGACCGGCGACCGTGTCGCATCCAGCGGCGGGACAACGTCCGGGCCGATTAGCTTCTGGCGGATTTTCTCCGAGACGACCAACGCAATTCAGCAGGGGGCCTTTCGCCGCGGTGCAAATATGGGAATGATGAGCCTCGATCATCCCGACATCCTCAAATTCCTGCAGGCCAAGAAGAACCTGAAAGCATTCACCAACTTCAATATCTCCGTGAAAGTCACCGATAGCTGGATGAAAAAGGTGCTCGATTCCGCGAAGGATTTGCATATAGTAAAAAATCCCCGAACGCAGGAAAGATATTTGCTCCCGCGGAATCTTGATATCGAAAGTTATTCGATAGATGATTTGCATAAATATTTTCCCAGGCAGGAATCGCAGTCGCAGCGATCAGTTAAATATTACACCGTCGGCGATATATGGAAACTGATTGTCAAATCCGCCCGCAAGACCGGAGAGCCGGGCGTAGTTTTCATCGACCGGATTAATCGTGACAATCCCACGCCCGGCCTCGGTGAAATCGAAGCGACTAATCCCTGCGGCGAGCAGCCGTTGCTGCCGTACGAAGCCTGCACGTTAGGCAGTATCAATCTGACCAAATTCGTGAATGTCACTAAGTCCGGAGTGGATATGAATTGGCCCGCTCTGGCTGAGACCGTGAAATTAGCTGTTCGTTTTCTGGATAATATCATAGATGCCTGTGATTATCCCGTCAGGGACACCGTCCAGTTGGCCCAGGCGAATCGCAAAATCGGCTTGGGCGTAATGGGCTTTGCCGATTGTTTGTTCATGCTGGAGATACCGTACGATTCGCAGCAGGGCGTTGATTTCGGTTCCAGGGTAATGAGTTTTATCAATGAAAACGCTCGCAAAGCCAGCAGCGAACTGGCCGATTTGCGTGGCCCGTTCCCAAACTGGAACAATAGTATCTGGCGAACCGACCTGAAACAAAAGGTTCGTAACGCTTCGATTACGTGTGTCGCTCCTACCGGTACTATAAGTATCATTGCTGATTGTTCTGCTGGTATTGAGCCGTTATATTCGCTTGTTTTTTTCCGCCGCATTTTAGATGGTTCAAAAGTATTGCAGGTCAATCCCATTTTCAAAAGAATCGCAGAAAGCCACGGTTTTTACGACGAAAAACTTGAAAAGGAAATCATCAAGACCGGCAGTATTCAAAGTATTGCCAAAGTTCCAGCCGGGATTCGCCAGGTTTTCAAATGCGCCTACGATATCAGCCCCGAATGGCATATCCGTATGCAGGCGGCCTTCCAGCAGCATTGTGACGCCGCGGTCAGTAAGACGATAAACCTCAGTGAAAAAGCGACCGTTGCGACCGTTGATAAGGCCTATAAGTTGGCCTACGAGCTTGGCTGCAAAGGCGTTACGATTTATCGCCGCGGCAGCAGGGCAGATGAACCGATGAGCCTTGATTAAACAGGCCGGCGAACTTGTCCTGAGCTTGTCGAAGGATTGGCTTTGCTTTTCTTGACTGCAAGCCCACAATATCCTTCTTATTTACTTGTCATAAAAGAGCTTACGCCATATTTGGATAGCCGATGGTGGGGATCCTACTATTGTTCAATGCCCTTGTTGTAATGAAGAATATTATCATACAGATAAGAATGTGTGTTTAAATTGTGGTGTTGAGGGTCCTTTTATTTGTAAATTGTGTGATAACGAGGTGCCGATGTCTGAACTTCTATTATATGGTGAAGAAGGCGTTTGTAGCTGGTGTTCTCAAGTTAGAATGAAAGACGATTAAATTTGATTATTGATACTTATTTTTCTTGAGTAAAAAGGTATATTGACTAATTTTTTACATTTCTTGATTTAAGTTAGCGGAACAGAATGGGATGGTTACATTCAAATATAGATTATTTTAGGACAACAGATCATGAATAAAGTTGGAAAAACCATTGTGCAAACCTTCGGAGCATTTTTGGTAGTGACTTTTGCCTTTGCTTTCGTAAGATTTCTAGCCGAAATCCAGAATAATAAAGAAACTGAGCAAGTTTATGAGCAGGCCTTGTGTGAGCTTGGACGTGATGCGGTTCGCAGTGGCAAAGTCAAACCTCAATATAGCTCGGAGTACAACGGGTACACAGTGGAGCAAATCAACCATTTATTTGGCAAACCTTTTCTAGCTGAATCATTTCGGGATCCACCGATAGAATACTATTTAGCATATAAAACCTCTGAGAAGATGAGTGCTTTCTACTTCAATAAAGAAGGAGTGTGTTTAGTTACTATCTCTTATGATATGGATGATGCACCGGCATTATTCCGGGAATATATGAAAGCGAAGCGATGATGGAAAAATTAGGGGTAGCCGACTGTCCTTATCACGTGCATCTGTTCATTTTATACAAAATCATCCCTGGCGAAGCTCTCTCCCGAATCTGCTAAAGCACCAAAATTTAATTCTTCTTTTTTAATTAGACGTGTCCGGAAGTTAAAAAAATATGCCTGATTCCGTAAGTTCTCGCAACTTGAAGGTTCTTTGGATATAGGATGAAATGAAAAGAAGTGTTATTTTTTATGTGGTTTTTGTTTATATGTTACAATAATCGAGGAAGCGATTAATATTATCAGGACCGCCGAGACGCTGACAATCAGGCATGTTGATATAGAAGCATCCGAGGAGTCAAGTCCTCTTGTTGCGGAGCCCCATCTTTCTCGCGGCGTCATTGCCAGAATCTCGGAGATTGTTGATAAACATGTTACGAAAAGATTTGCAATACTCATACTCAAGATGTCCTCATAATGTCCCTGTTAGTTAAATAAAATCTTGTATGCAGGTACAACTTCCAGGAATTGCTACTTGTGCATAATTAAAATATACATTTTAAAAATGTGAAAAGCAAAATCACTTAGGGCTGAGTATCTTGATGTTGGTTTTTATTGGTCGAGGTGAAAAGAGTTAGTAATCTTTATATTTTTGCATCCAATCCGGCCAGTCGGAAGAGGTGGCTCCGCCGGCCGGCGTCCAAGAAGGAAAGTTGGAAAGGTGATTTTTGTGGCACAATGGGCAAAGTTAACCGGTGTTTTTGCCGATAAAATTAAGACTAAATGAAAATGTTTGCCCGAAAACGAACATCAACCCGACTGAGGGCATATAAAGTAAGGTATTATCAGGCTTAAGAAACAATCAATGCATTCTGCATATGTTTGACATGGTTGAGTTAAGTGTGATAAAATGGATATGGATAATTAAAGATTGATGTTCGTGAATATTGTTCTTTAAGATGTCGATAGCATTGTGAGATTTACGAATCATTCTTAAAAATTTTTTCGGGAAGAAAAATGTTTGAACGTTTTACAGACAGAGCACGAAAAGTAATGGCGCTGGCCAATCAGGAGGCCCAGCGATTTAATCATGAATATATCGGGACCGAACACATCCTGCTCGGGCTGGTCAAGGAAGGCAGCGGCGTGGGAGCTACGGTCCTGAAGAACCTCGATGTCGATATCAAGAAGCTTCGGCTGGAGATTGAGAAGCACGTCAAAAGCGGGCCCGATATGGTGACGATGGGCAAGCTTCCTCAGACGCCGCGAGCCAAGAAGGTTATCGAGTATGCGATAGAAGAAGCACGGTCGCTGAACCATAATTACGTGGGGACCGAGCATATCCTGCTGGGTATCCTTCGAGAGAGCGAAGGGATTGCGGCCCAGGTTCTTTTAGATATCGGTCTGAAGCTCGAGGAGGTGCGGCAGGAAGTGCTGAATCTTCTCGGCGCCGGTGTGGACGACGGGCCTGCAGCGCTTGGAATGAAAATGAGCCCGACTATGGGGCGTAAGGCCAAGAGTAAAACACCCGCGCTGGACAGCTTCGGCAGAGACCTGACACAACTGGCCGAGGACGGCGAGCTGGACCCGGTAATCGGCAGAAAAAATGAAATCGAACGATTGGTGCAGATACTGTGCAGACGCACGAAAAATAATCCGGTCCTGTTGGGCGAGGCCGGAGTCGGCAAGACGGCTATTGTCGAGGGCCTGAGCCAGCAGATAATAAACAAGCAGGTGCCCGAGATACTCAAAGGCAAACGGATTGTTGTACTTGATCTGGCGATGATGGTGGCCGGGACAAAATATCGAGGACAATTCGAGGAACGTATCAAGGCGGTTATCAACGAGGTAAGAAGGGCCAAGAATGTGGTCCTGTTCATCGACGAGCTTCATACACTTGTCGGAGCCGGCGGCGCCGAAGGCGCTATCGATGCATCGAATGTGCTAAAGCCCGCCTTAGCCAGGGGAGAGGTCCAGTGTATCGGTGCGACTACGCTGGATGAGTACAGGAAACATGTCGAGAAAGACGGCGCCCTTGAAAGACGTTTCCAGACGATAATTGTCGAGCCGCCTTCCAAGGACGAAACTCTGGATATACTCAGGGGACTTCAGGACCGCTATGAGGCGCACCACAGGGTCCGGTTTACCGATGAGGCCCTTTTCCAGGCGGTGGAGCTTTCAACCAGGTATATTACCGGCAGGTGCCTGCCGGATAAGGCGATAGATGTCGTCGATGAGTCGGGCGCAAGAGTCAGATTGAAAAATATGACACCGCCGCCGGACTTGACCGAAATTGAGGAAAACATCGAAAGGCTGCAACGAGAAAAAGATGAGGCGGTAAGAGGCGCCGATTATGAACGTGCGGCGTCGTTGAGAGACGAGGCTCAGAAGCTTATGGACGAAAAAACGAAGCTCCATAAAGATTGGTACGAGGAGCATAAAGAGGCGACCGGTGTAGTAGATAATGAAATTATCGCGGAAGTTGTCAGTAATATGACCGGTGTCCCCCTGACGCGACTTGAGAAAAAGGAAACCCAGAGACTTCTCGAACTCGAAACCGAGCTGCACAAAACGGTTGTTTCACAGCATGATGCGATCACCGCCGTAGCCAAGGCCGTAAGGCGAAGCAGGAGCGGTATGAAGGACCCGAATCGTCCGATGGGCTGCTTTATATTCCTCGGGCCCAGCGGCGTCGGAAAAACGCTGCTCGCTCAGGCTCTGGCGGAGTTTATGTTCAGCGACAGGAATTCTCTTATCCGCCTGGACATGAGCGAATTCATGGAAAAGCACAACGTCAGTCGTCTGGTCGGCGCGCCTCCGGGGTATGTGGGCTATGAAGAAGGAGGGCAGTTGACCGAAAGAATCAGACGGCGGCCGTATTCGGTGTTGCTCCTGGATGAAATCGAAAAGGCGCATCCGGATGTTTACAATATGCTGTTGCAGATTATGGATGAGGGTCGGCTGACGGACAGTTTCGGTCGGGGTATTGATTTTAAGAATGTTATCATGATTATGACCAGTAACATCGGTGCCGAATTGATCAAGAACAACAGCGGCTTTGGTTTCGGTAAGAAAACTCCCGAAGCTGATTATGAGAAGATGAAAGATGTCCTCCAAAAAGAGGTGGAACATCACTTCAGGCCGGAGTTCTTGAACCGCGTAGATGACACAATTGTCTTTAAGGCGTTAACAAGGGAAGATTTGGTGACTATTGTCGAGTACGAACTCAAAAAGGTATTCAAACGGCTGACCGAGCATGGTTTTAAGCTGGAACTTTCCGAGCAGGCCAAGGAATTTCTCATAGATAAAGGTTACAATCCCGAATTCGGCGCCAGACCCCTGCGTAGAGCCATAGAGCATTATATTGAAGATCCGCTTTCGGAAGCCGTATTGGCAGGCAACTTCCGCGGCAAAAACCTGATAAAGATTGATGTCCAGGACGAAGAGCACCTGAAGCTCGAAGGTTTACAGGTAAAAGAACCCAAGGAAAGCGAGCCTGCCGCTACAAAATCGAAGTAGCTGTAATTATCACGGCTTCATCCGACAAACAGTATTAGTTTTTTCCTGGTTATTCCTTTGCTCCGTGCTCGCGCAAGAGTTTGGCGATTTCCTTCTTGGCTGCCTTGACTTGGTCGGTCAAGGGCGTCTCCCTGGGCTGACCGAACAGGTCCTTGTCGCTCAAGTTTTCGGCAATCGACAAAGGGGTGTGTCCCCAAGAATCCTTTGCGTTGACGTCCGCGCCCCGCGTGATGAGCAGTTGCGTCATGGCCACGTTGCCCTTCTTGGCGAGAAGGTGCAAAGGCGTGGTGCGATCTCTTGTCCTGATATTGGGATTGGCGCCTTCGTCGAGAAGCAATTCTGTCAAATCCGCATTGTCACATACGTAATGCAGCAGCGACGTGCCGGAGCTGTCCTTCGTGTCCGGATCAGCGCCGTTATCCAGCAGGAGTTTGAGAATAGCGATCAGGTTAAACAGATCCGATGTATCAGATCCATGGTATCCGCTCCAGAAGGCCTGCAGAGCGGGAGGGTCGCCCTCGCCCCAGGCTTTGGAGTTGACATCGGCGTCTTTGCGGATCAGCAGTTCCACCAGGTCCTTCTGCTGGTACATGCAAGCAATAAGTAGAAGAATGTCACGGTTAGAGAGGTCCGCGCCTTTGTCGATTAGTAGGCGGACCACCTCCTTGTGTTCGCGCCACGCCGCCAACTCTGAAGGCATCCCCCCATTTTCCGATGTCTGCGCATTGATGTCGGCACCGTGACCGAGAAGCAGTAGCACCAGGTCTTTGTGGCCGTAGTACGCGGCTTTATGCAAAGGCATCATGCCACCCCAATAGCCGCCAGCCTGACTCTTGGCGTTTACATCGGCTCCGTGGGCAAGCAGTAGTCGGGCCGTATCGATCTCGCCTTCGGATGCCGCAAAATGCAGGGGCCTGTTTCCGCTTGTGTCCTTGGCCTCGATTTCCGCGCCCTTTCCGATGAGCAACTCCGCCACGTCCGCCGAACCTGCGGAGGCCGCCAAGTGCAGGGGGGTCGCCTCCCAAAAGATGGCGGGCTTTGCGTTGACCTGGGCGCCTTTGCTGAGAAGAAATTTGGCGACCTCCTTCTGATCGCCAACGGCTGCGCCATGCAATGGGGTTGCCGCGTATGCATCCCGCGGGTTGACACCGACCCCATTCTCGACGAAGCCCTTGACTTGCGCGAGATCTCCCAGGTAAGCGGCAAGCTGGATCGAGGTGTCGGCCCCTTTTGAAAGGAGCAAGGTAACGATGTCTCTGTGATTCCACATCGCGGCCATGAGTACAGGGGTTTCACCGTGAGCAGCTTTGGCGTTGACATCAGCGCCCTCGGCGATCAGGCGTTCGGCGGTCTCGTTGTCGCCGGCTTGGGCGGCATAGTGCAGCGGTGTTTGCCCCTCGGAATCGGCGCTGTTGACGTCGGCCCCACCGTTGATAAGCGACTCGACGATGTCCCAAGTCCTATTCCTTGCCGCTAAGTCAAGAGCCGTCGCGCCCTCTGCATTCTTTGCCTCGATGTCGGCGCCGCCGTTGATAAGTAACTCAACGATGTCCGAGCGCCCATACCTTGCCGCTAGGTTAAGCGCCGTCGCGCTCCGTGCATTCTTTGCCTCGATGTCAGCACTTTTGGCCAGTAGGAGCTCAACTGCCTTGTCTTGGGCGTTTTCGACGGCGACATGGAGAGGACTGCGACCATTCTTATCCGCCGCATCGATTTCAGCACCGTGCGCCAAGAGGATATCGACCGCCTCGGCGCGCTGTTGGGTATAGGTAGCGGGTCTTCTCGTCGTGCAGGCGAGGTGAAGCGGTGTTTCGCCTTGCTCGTTCCGGGCGTTGACGTCTGCCCCTTTGGCCAACAGGAATTCGAACAAGCGTCTGTTAACTTCCTGACGACCAAGTGCAGCATGCAGGGGCGTGTTGCCCAGGCTATCTGTGGCTTTGACGCTCGCTCCTTTGGCGAGGAACCACGCGCAAATGTCCCGCGAACCCCACCTTGAGGCCCGATGTAGAGGAGTCTGGCCCGTTGCGTCTGTGGCCTTCACATTCGCACCTTTCTCCAGGAGCAGTCGGACCACGTCTATCCACCCATCGCCGGCCGCCTCGTGCAAAGGCGTAGAACCATCCTTGTCTTTCCAATTGAGATCGGCGCCTTGGGCGATAAGCAATCTGACCTGTTCAATATCCCCCTTCTTAACAGCCTCAAAAAATGATTTGTTCTTTTTGGCCTGTTGAACGCGCTCTATCATATTCTTTGTTGTAGAGGCTGCCATACCATCCGGAAACTCATTGATAAGTTCCTGGAATGTTGTTAACGCGGTATCAAACTGCCTTGTTTCGAAATATATTTGTCCAATCCAGTATTTTGCGTTCTGGGCAATTGCACTTTTCGGTGCCGGTTCAATAACCTGCTCAAATTCAGTAATTGCCGCGTTATAATCGGCAAGTTTATACAGCTCATTCGCTTTTTCATAATGTTGTTCGGCATCTGAATTTATTCCTGATTTGGTTTCTGCAAAAGAAGAAATGCATAGCCCGGAAACCATCATAAAAACACAGAATGTCATTGATAAGATTATTCTTTTACTAATCATTTTTTTGTTTCCTTTTATTTTGAGTTGTTAATCGATTGTGCCATATCCATTAATTGTGATATTTCTGTCTTGCCGATTAATACATAGGAAAGAGCATCATCTCTCCAGGCAAGAATTGTCCCCCCGACTTGCCCTTTATTTTGATATACGGCGTATTCTCTGAAATCCTTTGGTTCAAGCCCTCGTTTTCCATCCAGGGGTTGCTCAAACAACGATACTGAATCGATGCCATTAGAATATAACAGTTGCAGGGCATCACGTCCCTCGATCTTTCGGATCTGGTCCAGCCTATAACAGGGCTGCAACCACGATGGCAAGACCAGATCGAAATCAGCGGTTTGATGCGCCTCAGAGAGTGTCAGTATATGGCCGTTGGAAATTGCCGGAGATTCAGGCAAACTGATTTGGTGTTGAGATGATGGTCCCCTGACGATTATGCCGGGACGCATATATTCCGGCCGTTCGTCAAAAATTTCGTAATACATGATTTCATGTTGGCTCACTCGCATTTGTAGCGGTTGTGGTGTAGCAGGAGCCAGTGAAGCCTTCTGGGCCACAATATCCTGATGTTCTCTTAAATAGAAGTTGATAGTGGCTGTCTCATCAACGGGCGTGGGAGCAATAGTGATATCACGCCGGGCAAATTCCAGCTTATCTTTCAGGTCAGCGACTTTATTGGATAGAACGAAGCAGGCCGCCAGGGAAGAAATGATAAGCAATGTTATAGCCAGGCATGCGGTTTTACTACCCAAGATAGTCTGCCATATATTAGGTGCATATAGAGCTGATTTTTCGTTTTGTGTTGTTTTATATGCTGACAGGGCAACATTTAACATTTTCCTGTTTTTCTCCGAACTAACGGTAGCTTTGGATTCTTTGAATAAATTGTTTATTTCTTCCGGAGGTCTCATTTTTTCACCTCACTTTTTAATAATGCTCTCAATTTCCCTATACCATATCGGTATCTGCTTTTTACCGTATTTAATGAGACATTCAGCGATTTCGCTATCGCTCGAAATCTCATTTCTCCCTGAGTATGCAATACAATAATTTCTCGTTGTTCTGCCGGCAGTTTCGTTAATGCCAAAGTTAATGTTTTTAACTGTTCATTCAAAATTATACCTTCACTCGGATCGCACAGATTCGATTCAATCCCGTCGGCTTTTTCTAAACCGGAGAATTGACGACGTTTCGAACGAATGTGGTATCGTACGCGATTGGCAACACATGTTGCTAAGTATCCTTTCAATGTTCCTGTTAGGGAGAAACCGTCTAAATGCTCTGCAAAATAAACAAACGTATCCTGCACGGAATCTTCGGCAATGTTCACATCATTCGAAAGAGCAATAGCTGAAACTAACAGACTGTCTCTGTACTTTTCATAAATTCGACAAAAAGCTTCGCTGTCTCCCTGCCGAGCTCTTAAAACCAGATACCTGTCGATTATTGGGCCCAAAATCTTACTCCACTACAAACGTTTGTCATTAATATAGCACCGACAATAGCCATTTGGGTCTAAAGAAATTTTCTTTTTGTCTTATTTTTTTACATAAAACTTAAAAGGAGTTTTGGATGAAATAAGTATAGGAAAACTGATTCAAACACAACTTGTCAAGTTAGCTTTGGCCTTAATCACCACAAAATAAGAAGTATGGCGAGATTACTGCGATAAAGACACAGTAGTTGTCTCCGTAAATCGGAATTTGATTTGTGAAATTCGGTGCCGCCGTCTACGGTTTTATTTTTACGACGCCGTTTTGAACGAGCAGTTTGTCTGCTGCAAATAATCTGATAGCCTCCGGATATGCAATACATTCCTGCTCGAAAACTCTTGCAGCGAGAGTATCGGGATTATCCGTCTCCCTGACCGGGCAGGTTCGCTGAACAATAATCGGCCCATTATCGTATTCGTTGGTACAGAAATGAACTGTGCAACCGCTGACTTTACATCCTGCATTTAGAACGGCTTGGTGGACGTGATGTCCCCACATTCCTTTTCCACCGAAGCTCGGCAGTAAAGCCGGATGTATATTCATCACGTGGTTTTCATATTGTTTAGGTATTTTCCACAGGCAGAGCCAACCTCCCTGTATAACCAGGTCAACATCGGCGGCCACAAGTTCTTTTACAAGTTGTTTGCTGAATTTATCGATATCGGAAAAGTCTTTCGTGCGGATTATTTTGACGTCAAGCCCGGCGTTTTTAGCTTTCTCGACGCCGGCCACGGTCGAACGAGAGCTTATTACAACCGTTACTTTTGCGTTTAGTCGACCGTCTTCGATATATTCGAGGATATTCGTTAAGGTTGTACCGCCGCCGCTTATCAATACGCCAAGTTTTATGGTCTTTTCATTTTGATCGGCGGATTGCTGCCGGCTTTCGATATCGTGTTCGAGATCGAGAGCTTGGTTTACGAGTCGGTCGGCCTCTTTGTTTTTCTCCCTGGTAATATGTCGGACGTTCCAGCTCTTAAAGTGTCCGAGCAACTCGATGGCCTGTTGGTAAAGAGGTCTGATTTGTTCGCTTTTTACCTTGTATTGGCCGTTGATTTGTCTGACGAGCAGCTCGCTGTCGCTGAAAACCGTTAACTGTTCGGCCCCGGTTTGTTTTATCGCTTCGAGGGCTTTTGTCAGGGCGGTATATTCAGCTACGTTGTTTGTAGTTCTGCCTAAAAAAAAGGCTTTTGCTTCAATTTTTTTGCCGGCCTGGGTTTTAGCGACAAAGCCTGCGGCGGCCGGGCCGGGATTGCCTCTGCTGCCTCCATCTGTGTGAACGATTATTTTCTCAGGCAATTGTAATACTCCCTATGGTGTATCTTAAAAATGATTCGGATACGTATCTGATGCAGGGGGAAATTTGTGGTTTTGATTTCTAAACTTCCTGCTCATCACTAACAACAAGTATCCGCGTGCAGTTTGGGCATCGTATAATATCGTCTTTGGTCATGAGCATATTGACCGATTCCGCCGGGACACCCATAAAACATCCGCCACAACTATAGGCCCCCTTATTTCCTTCCTGCTGATCGACTCCTACAACGGCCTGACCGTCGTATGTCTCGGCTACACGATTAAATATCTCCAATTTTTTGGTCGGTATTGACTTTGCAACCTGGTCCCATTCCTTCTGGATTTCGTTTATTTGTATCTGGTATTTACCTGCTAATACTTCACTTTCTTTTCGGGTCTGCTCGAGAGTTTGTTTTTGCTCGTCTATCTGTTTTTGAATTTCCTGGCATTCTGATTCGTCCGACTCGATATCTTTTAGCAGTTCAAGGGTCTGAGTTTCGACCTTGGAATTATCGGCTTTCATTGTATTGAGATGTGTAAGCAGGGCGGCGTATTCCTTATTTGTTTTTGCGCTGTTGAGGGATGCTCTTAACTTGGTTATTGTCTCATCGTTGCTTTTAAGTTCTAATTCCAGCCGGTCGCACTGGACCTTGCTTAATTGTACTTCTTCTTTTTTTGCTTCGAGGGCGTTTTGAAGGCTTCTGATCAGATTTTCCTGAATTATTACATTCCTTCTACACCTTGTAAGTTTTGCCTTTTCGACTCGGAGACGATTTTCGATGCTTTGAAGTTTCATCAACCCATTTAGTACAGGTCCCATTTATGCTCCTTTACGCCAGGTAAAAAACTTCTAAACCTTGTATTATCCATTGTTATATTATAATCTGCAATAAAAAATTTATCTTTTTTATTTTCAACGAGTCGATTGTATAATCGCGTTATTATGCAGGAATTGTTAAAAGAACTCATTCAGGCCGAATCGACCGAAGCAAAGGGCGAATTAGCGGCGGCAAAGGTACTCTCGGCGGAATTTAACCGCTGTGGAATAAACTCCGAGATAGATACATGGAATAATAACAGGGCGAATATCATCGCGCATGTTAAATCCGGCGGGAATAAGCCGGCATTGCTGTTCGCCTGCCATCTTGATGTAGTCGGTCCCGGCGAAGCTAACTGGACACATCCGCCGTTTACCGCAGTCGAGAGTGATGGTAAAATCTACGGCAGAGGCTCTACGGATATGAAAGGCGGAACTGCCGCTGTCGTTACCGCTATCGGCAATATTATCGGTTCAGGCAGACGGTTGCAGGGCGATATCGTTTTTACGGCCGTAGCAGGTGAAGAAGTCGATAGCTGCGGTGCCGAGAGATTCATCGCCGCCCGGAAAGAACTTCCGGATTTCTCTGGGGTAATTATTCCGGAACCGACGGATTTTTCAGTTGTGACCGCTCACCGCGGGATGTTGTGGCTTGAAATTTCAACCAAAGGAAAATCCGCTCACGGCTCGGCACCTCAGCTGGGTATAAACGCAATTACTTCGATGCGGCATTTCCTGAATGAGCTGGATAATTACGATATTGCCGTAAAACACCATGAGCTTTTAGGCCGGTGCTCTATGAGTGTTAATACGATTTCCGGGGGTAAAACACTGAACGTTGTCCCGGATAAATGCAGTATCGGGATAGATATCAGGACTATTCCCGGTCAGAGCCATCAGGATATTATCGCCGATCTGGAAAAAATTTTTGCCAAACTCAAATCCGAAAATCCGAAATTCGAAGCGTCTCTCTCCGTGATTCGGCAGGTTCAGTCATTAGAGACAGATAATGGTTGCGACTTTGTCAGGGATTTTTGCTCTTGCCTGGGTATTAACGAAACCACGGCGGTCGGCTTTACTACGGATGGGCCGTGTTTTACATCATTAGAAGCGCCTGTGATTATTTTCGGTCCCGGCAAGCCTGGGCTTTGTCATAAGCCAGATGAGTATATTGAAATTGCAGATGTCGAAAAAGCCGTAGAGTATTATGAAAATTTGATAATCAGTTTTTTAGAGTGATTAAATTTTCATTTTGTATCGATAATAAAATTACCGAAAAGTTTCTTAAATTTTTTTGTTGACAAAAAAACTCTCGAAATGTATTATCAAGTTTCTGTTTGTGAGATAGGAACTAATAATGTCTGAAATTAGGGAAAACAAGCATAAGCAATTGACGAGCCACAAGGTGGCCATGGTGCTTTTGCGCACATGCCTTCCGGCCGGAATAACCAGGATGTATGCTCCTGGTATTTTCGTATACCGGCCAAAGGAAGCTGCTCCCTAATAAGGACTTAAGAAAATATTTCATTGATAAAAAAGCCTTTCAGGGAGTAGAAAACCTGAAAGGCTTTTTTTGTTTGGGTATTACCAGCAAAGCAGGTTGCTTTGCGAGGACACTGAAGGTATGTGGTATTATGAAAGTCAGAGAAATGGATATCGAATTATATAGACAGTACTCCAATACACTTGGAGTAAGGCGTGAGCCCGAATGGCAGTATGACGAGACAAAATCATGCGGCGTCAATTATAACAGTCTGTGGCAGGCCCGGATTTACGACAGACGTCACCGTGGGTTCAGGGATTACAACAAGGAAGCGGAAGAAATTATAGCCCTTCTTGGTTTAGATACCGACGGCACAGTGCTCGATATGGGTTGTGGAACAGGAGCTTTTGCGATCCACGCCGCCGGGTATTTCAGGAAGATTTACGCGGTCGATATATCGAATGCAATGTTAAAATGTGCCCGAAGGAAAGCCAGAAAAGAAAAACTTTCCAATATTGAATTCCGTCAGGGCGGTTTCCTGAGCTATGTTCATGATGCCGAACCTTTGGACGCAATTGTTTCGATTGCTGCGTTACATCATCTGCCCGATTTCTGGAAGATAATAGCCCTTAAGAGACTTGCCCGTATGGTTAAAACAGGCGGAAAATTATATATAAATGATGTCGTTTTTTCATTTGAGCCGGACCGTTATAAATATTCTATTAAGGCTTTTATACAGATGATGGTTGATCGTACCGGTCCGGAATTTAAATGGGAGCTTGAAACGCATTTTCGTCAGGAGTACAGCACTTTCGGCTGGGTCATGGAAGGACTGCTCGAAAAGGCGGGCTTTGTAATAGAGAAGGCTGAATACAGGGAAGGATTTTTTGCGACTTATTTATGTCAAAGGAAAACAGAATAATCATGCAGCGTTTACTTGATAAAAGAGAATATAAAGGGGCGGCTTTGATACTGATATCGACGGTGTTCTTTTGCCTGATGTCGTCTCTGGTCAGGTATGCCTCCGATATCGACCCGTACACGATGACATTGTTTCGTTTCGTCGTCGGACTTGGTATATTGGGCACAGCGGCACTTTTCGGGAAAATCAGATTGAAGTTCGTCAGCGGCACACTGTTGTTTCTGCGCGGGCTGTTCGGCGGCGCAGCTATCCTGATCTGTTTCTTCTCGATAACAAAACTCGGCGTCGGTAAGGGGACGGTTCTCATATATGCGTTTCCGATATTCGGCAGCATTTTTGGTTCGATATTTTTGAAGGAAAAGATAGGCCTGGCCCGGTTAGTCGCGATTTTATCGGCCTTTTGCGGTATATATCTTCTGGCCGCCGACAACGGCAATGGTTCATCCTCGATCGGTATTTTAGGCAAATACGAGCTTCTGGCAATTTTCGGTGCAATGCTCGGAGGTTTGGCCCTTGTATTGGTTAAAAAGCTGCATGATACTGACTCTTCGTATGCTATATACTTTGCACAATGTATCATCGGTCTGTGGATTGTAATCATGCCGGCCAATACCGCATCCTGTTCGTTGGGATTTTACCAGGTCCTTTTGTTATTGGCGATTGGCGTAACCGCTACAGCGGGACAACTGCTCTCAACCGAGGCATATCGCTATGTTGAGGTTCCAACGGGTTCTCTTTTGGGAATGCTTGTGCCGGTGTTAAACTGTATAGTCGGGATTACAGTTTTTGGAGAATCTTTCTCGATTTATTCGATAGTCGGCTCGGCAATGGTAATTGGTTCGTGTGTAACAGTACTACTGAAGTATAACGGGAATCGGGCAAAATGTGCGAGTATGGTAAAGTAACAATCAGGGAATTTAAGAGCGGCGATTTGGCCGAAGTCAGAGACTTGGTTTGTGAAACGATAGATGTTTGTTATTCCAATGTTTATTGTGCCGAAGCGGTGAAGTTCTTCAAAGACTGGCACCATAACGAAAAGATTCTACAGAACGCCGGAGATGGATTCACAATCGTTTTAGAACAAAACGGCCGGATTGTCGGAACCGGCACCATAGTTACTGACGAGATAATGAGAGTTTTCGTAAATCCTTCATCACAGAAATATGGATTCGGAAAACTTATAATGCAGAAACTCGAAGAAAAAGCTCTCTCGGCAGGCAAAAATATCGTCAAACTGGATGCGTCACTGCCTTCGAAGAAGTTTTATGATTTATTGGGATATGCCACGTTGAAACATACTTTTTTGGAAGTCGAAAATAACAAGAGACTTGATTACTATAAAATGCAAAAAACATTAACGAAAAAAACACGGGGATTTAATCTGAAAGGAGAGTAGTAAATATGGCTGTGAAAGTGACGGTAGTAGGTGTTGGTCTGGTTGGCGAAATGATCGTGAGCTGTCTGAAAGAGCGGAAGTTTCCTTGTGAATGGCCGCCACGGGTAGTGGCTACCCACGAGAGGCCCAAGACTCTGGCTGGAGAAAAAATGCTTGTGCAGGAAACAAACGCCGATGCTTTTGATGGTACGGACCTGGTTCTTTTCGCAGGTAAAGAGGGCGCCAGGGGTGCGAGTGTTACCTGGCGCCAGACGGCTGAGAAGGCTGGTGCAATCTGCATTGACAATGGACGTGACTTTCGTCTTGCCCCGGATGTTCCGCTTGTCGTCCCGGAGGTTAATGCAGATGCTATTACTAATGACACTCGTTTTATCGCCAGCCCGAACTGTTCGACAATCCAACTGGTTGTCGCCCTGGCACCGCTGCATCGTGTCGCACGCATTAGACGGATAATTGCCGCAACATATCAGTCAACCAGCGGCTGGGGCCTAAAGGGGCCGGAGGAACTTAGAACACAAACGCCAGCAGCGCTAAAATCTTTGGATAATATTCCGTTCGACCCAATGGTATTTGCCAGGCCGATTGCCTTCAACTGCATTCCGCATATCGAGCCTTTCCTCGATGCCGATTACACGCGGGAAGAGTTGAAGCTTGTATCCGAGACGCGTAAAATTCTTGGCGATTCGTCCATCCGTATCTCAGCGACGGCGGTGCGTGTACCGGTCTTTGTTGGTCACGGTGAGGCTATCTGGATTGAGACTGAGAAAAAGTTGTCTCCTGACGATGCCCGCGAATTGCTGCGCAGCGCTGATGGTATTGTGCTTATGGATGATTTGGTGGGTAAGAACCAGCGAGGCGATGAAAATGAGCGAAGCTATCCTACGCCACTCGACGTTCTTAAATATCGTGATGAAGTTCTCGTCGGCCGGGTACGTGAGGACTCCAGCAGTGAAGGCGGCCTGACCTTGTGGTGTGTCTCGGATAACCTCCGCAAAGGTGCGGCGTTGAATGTTGTGCAGATTGCCGAGGAATTGATAAGGCGCAGGTTGTTGAAAGCATAACTTAGCATAAGACTACCTTCATAAAAAAAGTTTAATTGTTAAGCACAACCTTAAATAATAGGAGTGACCATGAATGAATTTAAATCAATCATCCAGGAGTTATTAAATCTGATTAAAGAATGGGAACCAAAGCTATCTGCTCTTCCCGATGATGTTATTACTGAACGGCGAAACAGTCAAAATCGCACCATCAAGCAAATTGTCGGGCACATGGTGGATTCGGCATCTAATAACACGCATCGCATAATACACCTGCAGTATCAGCAGAGCCCTTTGATTTTTCCGGATTATGCAAACCTTGGGAATAATGACAGGTGGATTGCCATTCAGAACTATCAGGATGAAGAGTGGAACAACCTGGTTCAATTATGGAAATATAGCAATATCCACGTTACTCATGTGATTCGAAATATAAATATTGAAAAATTGGACAATGTTTGGATATCCGCTTTGAACGATAAAATATCACTCAAGGCCATGGTCGTTGATTTCCCGCGGCATTTCAAGCTGCATTGTGGTGAAATAAATGATTTAATAAACAAACAGTAAATACGCTCAACGCAATTCCTGGCCAATCTTACTGTTTCAGAGGATTATATGAACTTTACAATAGAAAAAATGAAAGATAAAGATTGGCCCCAGGTAGCTGATATCTATCGGGAAGGTATTGCCACCGGTGACGCGACATTTGAGACGGACGTTCCAGAATGGGAAAAATGGGATAAAGGCCATTTAAGCGGATGCAGACTTGTTGCCCGGACCGGAAACCAGGTTATAGGATGGGCGGCTTTGAGTCCTGTTTCCGGCAGATGTATTTATTCCGGTGTGGCTGAGGTTAGCCTGTATATTAAATCATCGGCAAGAGGAAAAGGCGCAGGCAAAGCTTTACTTAAAGCGGTTATAGAAGAATCTGAACGTATCGGTATCTGGACCTTGCAGAGCGGCACTTTTCCTGAGAATAATGTGAGTATCAATCTCCAGAAGGCATGCGGTTTTCGTGAAGTAGGTACACGTGAAAAAATCGGCTGTATGTACGGCAGGTGGCGAGACGTTGTTCTCATGGAGCGAAGAAGCAGGATTGTTGGAATATAACAGCAAAGGACAGGTTTAACAATGATTATAAGAGATGCAAAAAAAACTGACGAAGGTGTTTTAGCGGCTCTTATTCGTGATTCGTTTTACGATGTAGCTGAAAAGTTCTCTCTTACGGCCGAAAGCTGCCCCAAATTTCCGGCGTTCAATGCAAAAGAACGAGTCGCGAGCGATTTTGAAAAAGGCCTTAAGTTTTACATCCTGGAAGAAAACGGCCGGGCCTGCGGCTGTGTGGCCCTTGAGAAGGCCGGTCCGGATTTATGCTATCTCGGAAGACTCGCAGTTCTGCCCGAACACAGAAACAAAGGCTTCGGTCAGGCTTTAGTAAACCATTTATTCGAGCAGGCAGGAAGGATTGGTATCCGGCGGGTGGAGATAGGGATAATCTCTAAACACAGAAAGCTGAAGAATTGGTACAGGAAATTCGGCTTTGCCCAGAAAGGCACGAGGAAATTCGACCATTTACCGTTCACTGTCGCATTTATGTACAGAGAATTAAATAAAGAGCAGGAATGATGAAAAACCTATATGCAAAAAGAATGAGTACGATTCCGAAGTCTTTCATTCGAGAGATTTTGGAAGTGACCGAGAATCCCGAAGTAATCTCGTTTGCGGGAGGATTGCCGAATCCGCGATTTTTCCCCGTCGAGGAGATTGCCGTGGCCTCATCGGACGTGCTGGCCGGAGCCGACATTTCAGCTCTGCAGTACAGCACAACCGAAGGCTATCAGCCTTTGCGGGAGTATATCGCACAAAGATATCGGGATAAGAAGAAACTGGATATTTCCGCCGATGAGATTTTAATCACGAATGGGTCACAGCAGGGATTGGACCTGATAGGTAAGGTTTTCATCGGAAAGGATGACAGGGTTGTAATTGAAAAGCCCGCGTATCTTGGCGCGATCCAGGCATTTGCGGTTTACGAGCCGTTGTTTTGTCCGGTGCCTCTTTTGGAAGATGGAATAGATATTGACCAATTGAAGAATGTGCTTGGTGAGCATCGTATCAAGCTGTTCCATACAGTTATCAACTTCCAGAATCCATCCGGTATAAGCTACTCGCAGTATAAACGGCAGGAATTGGCTAAAGTGTTTGAGTTGCACGATGCGATTGTAGTCGAGGATGATCCATACGGAGAGCTGCGTTTTGCAGGAATAGCGCCGCAGTCTATGTGGAGTTTACTTGGTGGCAGGGTGGTGCTGTTGGGCTCGTTCTCGAAGACGATTGCTCCGGGGCTGCGGCTCGGCTGGATATGCGCCGGGCGTGAAATCATGGACAAGCTCGTGGTGGCCAAACAGGCCAGTGACCTGCATTCGAATTCTCTGTGTCAGAGGATTGTGTATCAGTACCTGATGAGTAATAATGTGGACAGACATATCGAGACGATAATAACAGCTTACAAAAAACAGAGGGATGTAATGGTAGCCGCTATCGAAGAAGACTTTCCGGCGGAAGTCCGTTTCACCAGGCCCGAAGGTGGGATGTTCCTCTGGGTGACTTTGCCGGAGCGGTTATCTGCTTTGGAGCTGTTCGAGCATGCTGTCAAAGAAAAGGTGGCCTTCGTTCCGGGGACACCGTTTTTTGTGGATGGCGACGGCAGGAACAATATGAGGTTGAATTTCTCGAATTCGGACCAAGACAGAATCTGGGAAGGAATACGGCGTCTTGGACGAATCATGAAGAATCTTATGGCCGACGGATAAAATAGTTTATGACTTTCTAAGGTTGTGCTGGAAGTCAGGGGAAAACATGGAAATGGATGGCGGCCTTGCGACTGTATCTGCGAGGTTCGCCCTTGAGGTGATGGAAACTGCATTCAAAGAAAGGCAGGTATAAATATGATTGATGCGAATTTTATTAAAAAGACGGCAGTCGAGTTTGGCGCCGATTTGTGCGGCATTGCACCGGTAGAGCGTTTTCGTGAAGCACCGAAAGGTTTCAGGCCGAAGGATATCTACGTGGATACGAAATCCGTAGCTGTTATTGCAAAGAGATTCCCCGAAGGTGCGTTCCAGTCGGGCAGTCCGATTCCATATACAGTGACAAATAATATTATACTCAACGATGTCGTCCGAGTTACCTGTAATATCAGCAATCGACTTGAGCGTGATGGTGACGTAATCGCGGTTCCGGTACCCGGCGATCCTTACGAATACTGGGACGAAGAAAAGCGAGAAGGCAGGGGAATCCTTTCGCTGCGCCATGCCGGTTACATGGCCGGATTGGGAGTTCTTGGCAGGAACACGCTGCTGACAAATTCAACTTTCGGCAATCGAATAGTATTGGGTGCAATTTTGCTGAATATAACAGTAGAGCCGGACGATTTGGCGGGCTATGATTTCTGTCCGACCGATTGTCAAATTTGTATTGAGAACTGTCCGGCGGGAGCTCTCGACGTTGGAACTGTAAATCAAAAACTCTGCAGGGCTGTTTCGCAGGGATGCACAAAAAAAGGCGACTATTTATATCTGTGCAATAACTGTCGTAAACTCTGCCCGAACGGCAGGGGATTCGAGAACGGAAACTAATGGAGATGAATATGAAAAAACACATCTTTTATATCGTTGATGTATTCGCCGAGGAGAAATATGCAGGCAATCAGCTTGCGGTTGTCCGCGATGCAGCGGCTCTGTCGGATGAGCAAATGCAGCAGATCACCCAAGAGATGCACTATTCGGAGACAACGTTTATTCTGGGTGAAGTGCCGCGAGATGGCGGCTATGATGTTCGGATATTAACACCGGCAGCGGAGGTGCCTTTTGCCGGGCATCCGACCCTGGGAACCGCATACATCATACAAAATGAAATTATTAAAGAACCGGTTAACGAGGTAGTTTTGAATTTGAAAGTGGGCCGGATTCCTGTCACTTTCAAAAAAACCGGCGAAGGAGAAAATATTCTCTGGATGAAACAGATAGAGCCTGTCTTTGGCGAGGTTTTTGACGCGGATGATATTGCGCAGGTTTTGACAGTTGAAAAAGGCGACATTGACGAAAGATTTCCAATCCAGGACGTCTCTACAGGTGTGCCTTTCATAATAGTGCCGCTTAAAACTTTGGATGCCGTAAAACGGACTAAAGTAAATAAGGATGAATACTTTAAGTTCGTTGAAAACAAAAATGCTAAAGTAATCCTTATATTCTGCCCGCAGACGTATCATAAGCAGAATGACCTGAATGTACGTGTTTTTTGCGATTACGTTGGAATACCGGAGGACCCCGCTACAGGAAGCGGAAACGGTTGTTTGGCCGGATACCTGGTTAAGAACAGGTTCTTTGGGACAAGTGCGATTGATGTGCGTGTCGAACAGGGCTATGAGATAGGCAGGCCGTCGTTGCTATACTTAAAGGCACAGGGTGAAAATGGAAAGATAGATGTGTCTGTCGGTGGAAAAGTCATTATGGTTGCCAAAGGACGATTATATTGATATTATGATAACAGCGGGACCGGATTAAGTTTTAACGGGGCTTATTCGAATGAAAGTATGCAGCCTGTTTTCATTTACATTTTTTTTGTTATCCTGTTTCATGCTGGCGGGCTGTGCTTCGGTTCAAAAACATTATGTGCCTTCATCGGACGGCGTTGTTATAAGCTGCGACGTTCAGGGTAAAGGCAAGCCGACCCTCGTGTTTGTTCATGGCTGGTGCTGTGATAAAAGATACTGGAGTTATCAGGTGCCTTATTTCGCAGGCCGGCATAAAGTCGTTGCCATCGACCTTGCAGGACACGGGGCCTCCGGCCTGGGTCGAAGAAGATGGTCTATGAAGGCTTTCGGCGCCGATGTAGCGGCGGTCATCGAAATGCTCAAGCTTAATCAGGTCATTCTCATAGGTCATTCGATGGGCGGCAATGTGATCATAGAAGCTGCGCGCCTGGTACCCGACCGCGTTATCGGTTTGGTCGGTGTCGATACTTTTCATAATTTCGAGACCGAATATCCGCGGGATCAAATCGAGGAATTTGTTGACGGTTTTATGGAGAATTTTAAGGAAAATACGGACCAGTTCGTTCGGGATATGTTCCCACCCGGTTCGGATCCCAACATAGTTGAAAGAGTTGCGGAGGATATGTCTTCGGCTCCTCCGTGGGTTGGAATCGGTTCATTGCAGGAATATTTTTTCTACGATGTAAAAGAGGCACTGAAAGATATTCGGGTGCCGATATTCTGTATAAACACGGACCTGATTCCGACCAATGTTGAAGCCGGCAGGCGTCACGCCGTATCTTTCGATGTGAAACTTATGCCGGGATTAAGTCATTTTATGATGATTGAGGACCCTGAAACATTTAACAAACTTCTGGATGAAACAATTAGTGAAATAAACCTTGGAAGACAATACTCCGGGGATGTTA
>Ga0315545_1000559_pt1 | contig 39101 bp, 34 predicted proteins | sample SalMarSW160210MG_FD_203096 | JGI IMG/M metagenome (GOLD analysis project Ga0315545, IMG submission 203096) | Salt marsh sediment microbial communities from the Plum Island Ecosystem LTER, Massachusetts, United States - Salt Marsh Sediment SW1602-10 ...
GGAGCCCGCGACCGAGATGTCCAGGGTCTCGGCCTTGGTGTCGGTGAGGGTGAAGGTGGCACTGCCGCTATCCCCCACGATGAAGGTGTAGGTCGCGGTGTCGACCGTGGGGCCGCCGTCGGTGAAAGAACCAAAGCCGGTCTCCAGCGCCCAGGCGATGGCATCCTGCGTGCCGTCGGTGTCAAGCGTTACCGTGCCCGTATGGTCCGTGATGAGGTTGTCATGCGCGTCCTGCGCGCTGACACAGACGTTCTCGGCCTCACCCGCAACGGCCGCGTTGTCGTGCGTGATCGAAAAGTGATCCAGCACCCCGAAAGAGACGACGAGGTCTCCCTCGGTGTCGTCGTCGGACTTGCCGGAGCCCGCGACCGAGATGTCCAGGGTCTCGGCCTTGGTGTCGGTGATGGTGAAGCTCGCGGTGCCGTTATCCGAGTCGAAGGTATAGGTCGCCGTGTCCACGCCCGGGCCGCCGTCAACAAACTCACCATTGCCCGTCACCTTGGCCCAGCTGATATCGCCCGTCCCGTCCGTATCCAAATTGATCGTTCCCGCGTAGGATGTCTTGGTGTTGCCGTAGGCGTCCTTGGCCGTTACGCTCAGTCCTTCCGGGGCACCGGCTGTGGCGCTGCCGCTATGGGTAATGACAAAGTGATCCAGCGTCAAGAGGACCGCCCGCGTCCCATCGGAATCCAGGGCCGTCTCCGGCAAGGCAGGCGCGTTCGTCAACACAACGCCGTCCTCCGGAAAGGCCGCGTCCAGCGTGTGACCGTCGGTCACGCCCGACGTCGCCAGGTCCACCGTCACGAAGAGGTACTGGATACCGCTGGCCGGCAGGGCGATGTTGAGCCCTGAAAAAGTCTTTGTCCCCGAAGAAAAGACCCCACTGCCCACCTGCTGGTCTGTTCCCGGAGAATAACCGCCGGAGCTGTCCGAATCATAATAGAGCTTCACGGCCGCTATCTCGGCGTCCGTGGCCGTGCCGGTGTTGGTGACGGTGACGCTCGTGATCGTGTCTGCGGTCGTGGTGTTGTTCGAGATGAGGACGTTCTGGATAAGGATATCGCTCTGCCCCGAGGTGACGGCCGCGGTCGTGACCGCATTGGCCTGGCCGCTCGCCGAGCCCACGAGCACGAACTTGACCGCGTCGGCGCAGACGTCATCATCGGCATCGTTCGTCAGCTCGACATATCCCGACGTGCCGGCGGCGAAACTATACGTTCCGATACTCACGAATTGCTCGCCCCCCGTCTCCTGGTTCTCATCGGTTGTCGTGCTGCCGCCGTTGTAGTAAACCGTGTAGGGCGCGTCCGTCGCCAACTGGGTCATGCCCGTGCGCCAAAAGACGGAGACCTCATAATTACCGGCGATGGAGATATCGGGCGTCCAGCGCGCCCACTGCCCTCCCGTGCCCGGTTGCGGATTGACATTGCGCTCCCACCCGGAGGCGTCCCCGCCATACTCGACCCCGCCGGTGCGATGGCTCCAATCCGCCCCGTAGGTCTCGAATTTAGGCGGCGTGGGGTTCGTATCCACGTTATCGATGATAATGGAATCGGAGGTGAACGTCAGCGACCCTTCGGTGTCGTCATCGGTCTGGCCGTCACCGCTGACCTCGATGTCGACGGTATCGGCCGCGTCATCCCTGATGCTGAGCGTCACCACGCCACTATCGACGCCCGTGTAGATGTAGGAGGCGGTGTCGCTGCCTGCGCCCCCGTCCATAAAGGTGCCGTCGCCGATAGACCGGATCCATGTGATCTCACCGATCTCGCCCGTCGTGCTCGTCGTGATCGTACCCGTATAGCCGGTCAGCGTATTCTCATACCCGTCTTTGGCCGTTACCGTGACCGGTTCATAGGAGTCCACGATCCCCTGGCCGTCATGGCCGACAACAAAATGATCGAGGGAGCCCGCCCCCACCACGAGGTCGCCTTCGGAGTCGTCATCGGTCTTACCCGACCCCTGGACCGAGATGTTGATGGTCTCGGCTATCGTATCCGCGACGCTCAGGGTCGCGGCCCCGCTGTCTCCCGACGCGTAGGTGTAGACCGCCGTGTCGACCGCGGCCCCGCCGTCGGTAAAGGCGCCGGCCCCGGAAGAGAGCGCCCACGTGATGGCATCCGCCGTGCCGTCGGTGTCCACCGTGATGGTGCCGGTGTAGTTGGTCTTCAGGTTGTCATAGAGGTCGTAGGCCGTGATGCCGACATTGTCCGGTACGCCGGCCGCCGCACTTGCGTCATGCGCGATGACAAAATAGTCAAGGGCGCCGGGCCCGACGACGAGGTTGCCCTCCGTGTTGTCGTCGGTCTTGCCGTCGCCGGTCACGATGATATTAAGAGTCTCCACCTTGGTATCCGCTACCGCAAGCGTCACGAGACCGCTGTCCCCGGGCGCGTAGGTGTAGACCGCGGTGTCGACCGAGGCCCCGCCGTCGGTAAAGGCGCCGGCCCCGGAAGAGAGCGCCCAGGCGATGGCGGTAGTGGTACCGTTGGTGTCGAGAGTGATGGTGCCGGTGTAGTTGGTCTTCAGGTTGTCATAGAGGTCGTAGGCCGTGATGCCGACGTTGTCGGCGACACCGGCCGCCGCGGCCCCGTCATGCGCGATGACAAAATAGTCCAGGCTGCCGGCGCTCACCACGAGGTCCCCCTCCGTGTCGTCGTCGGTCTCACCGTCGCCTGAAACGGTGATATCCAGGGATTCGGCCTTCGTGTCCGCCACGGTAAGCGTCACGACGCCGCTGTCTCCCGAAGCGTAGGTGTAGTCCGCCGTGTCGACCGAGGCCCCGCCGTCGGTAAAGGCGCCGGCCCCGGAAGAAAGGGCCCACGTGATGGCATCCGCCGTGCCGTCGGTGTCCACCGTGATGGTGCCGGTGTAGTTGGTCTTCAGGTTGTCATAGAGGTCGTAGGCCGTGATGCCGACATTGTCCGGTACGCCGGCCGCCGCGGCCCCGTCATGGGCGATCTTGAAGCTGCCGATCGCGCCCGGGCCGATGGCCAGTGACCCCTGCGTATCGTCATCCGTGCGGCCGCTGCCCGAAACGCTGATGTTGATCGTCTCGACCTTGGTGTCCGTAACCGCCAGGACGCAGACGCCGTAATCTTGGGTCACATACGTGTACTGCGCCGTGTCCGAGCCCGAACCGCCGTCCACAAAACCGCCGTTGCCGGTCTCCCGGGTCCAACCGATGGCCGTGGCCGTGCCGTCGGTGTCGACCGTGATGGTGCCGGCGTAACCGGTGACCGTCCCTGCGTTGGCGTCCTTGGCGGTGATCGTCACCGCCTCCCCGACACCCGCATCGCCGGTGCCGGCGTGCACCAACGCGAAGTGGTGCAGTCCCGCCGCGTTGATGGTGAGGTTGCCTTCCGTGTCGTCGTCGGTCTTGGACCCGGCGGCGACGGAGATGTTGATCGTCTCCTCGACCGTATCCGTCACGGTCAGGGTGACGACGCCGTCATCCGACGCATTAAAATAGTAGGTCGCCGTGTCCGCAGTCGGGCCGCCGTCGGTGAGCGTGCCGGCGCCCGAAGACAGCGCCCACGTGATGGCGTTCTCGGTGCCGTTCGTATCGATCGTGACCAGGCCCACATAATCAAGGAGGGTGTCGTTATTGGCGTTTTGGGCCGTGATCGTCACGGTCTCGGGTGTCCCGGCTATCGCATCGCCATCATGGCCGATCACGAAGTGGTCGATGCCGGAGGAGACGATGGACAAAAGTCCGTGGGTGTTATCGTCCGTCTTGCCACCGCCGGAGGCCGAGATGTCCAGATCCTCGGCCGTATCGTCGGTTAGCCCGAGCGTCACGACACCGCTATCGTCGGTGTCAAAGGTGTAGTCCGCGGTGTCATCCGAGGCCCCGCCGTCGGTAAAGGCGCCGGCCCCGGAAGAAAGCGCCCAGGCGATGTCGCCGGACCCGTCCGTGTCCACGGTGATGGTGGCGGTGGTGTCGGTCTTCGTATTGCCGTTCACGTCTTTAACGGTGACTGTGACGGCCTCTTCCACGTCCGTGACGCCTGTGCCGTCGTGGCCGACCACGAAATGATCAAGAACGCCGGGGATGACGACGAGATCGCCCTCCGTGTTGTCGTCCGTCTCACCGCCGCCCGCCACCGAGATATTGATGGTCTCGGTCTTGGTGTCATTCAAGGTAAAGGTGACCGTGCCGCTATCTCCGGGGTCAAAAGTGTAGACCGCCGTATCGACGGAGGGCCCGCCGTCGGTAAAGGCGCCGGCCCCGGAAGAGAGTTGCCACGCGACCGCGCTGACCGTGCCGTTGGTATCGAGGGTCACGGTCCCCGCATAGTTCGTCTTCGTATTATTGTAGGTGTCCTTGACCGTAAGCCCCACGCTCTCCGGGGTGCCGGCCTGTGCCTGGCCGTCATGGCTGAGGACGAAGTGGTCGAGGCTCGTGGGCCCGATGACCAGGCTCCCCTGCGTGCCGTCGTCCTGTTTGCCGCCGCCGGTGGCCGAGATGTCCAGGGTCTCGACCGCGGTGTCCGTCAAGGTAAAGCTTGCCTGGCCGTTATCACCCGTGTCAAAGGTGTAGGTCGCCGTGTCGCTTCCTGAGCCGCCGTCGAGGAAATCACCGGCACCTGACAGTTTCGCCCAGGCGATCGTCGTGACGGTCCCGTCCGTGTCGAGCGTGATCGTGCCGGTGTAACCGGATAAGGTGTTTTCGTGCTCGTCCTTGACGACGACCGCCACCGTCTCGGCCGCGCCCGCCTCGCCCGCGCCGTCGTGCGAGAGGACAAAATGATCCAGGACGTTCGCAGAGACGACGAGGTCGCCCTCCGTGTTATCGTCGGTCTTGCCCCCGCCGGCCACGCCGATATTGATCGTCTCGGCTAAAAGATCGGTGATGGTGAACGTCGCGGCCCCGGCATCCGACGAATGAAAGGTATAGGCGGCCGTGTCAGCCCCGGCGCCGCCGTCGGTCAGGACGCCTGACCCCGAAGATAGGGCCCAGGCGATATCACCCGTCCCGTCCGTATCCAGGGTGACCGTCCCCGTATACGCGGTGAGGGTATTGCCCTTGTCATCCTTGACCGTGACGCTCACCGCTTCCGGGTCTCCAGCGACGGCCGCGTTATCGTGGTCCAGGACAAAATGATCGAGCGCGAGGCTGATCGTCCGGGTCCCCGAAGAGTTGGTCGCGGTATCCGCTACCGAGAACCCGGCCTGAAACGCGATGCCGTCCACAGGGATCTGGGCATCCAGCGTATGGCCGTCGGTGACGGTATCGCTCAGATCATAGACGACGTAGAGCTCTTCGGACCCGCTGGCCGACAGGGCGACGGACAGTCCCGAAAAAATCTTGGAGCCCGACGTGAACGTTCCGCTGCTCACGAGTTGGTCCACCCCGCTCGTGTAATCGTTGGAGTTGTTGCTGTCGTAATACAGTTTGACCGAAGAGATCTCCGCGTCCGTGGCGGTGCCCGCGTTCTCGACCGTGACGGACGTCAGTGTCCGCGCCTCGGTCATCTCGTTCGTTAAGGTCACGTCCAAAATCAACACGTCCTGGGCGCCGGCGCCGACCGGATCGGTCGCCACCGCGTTGGCGGTGACGGTCACGGGGTCGAAGATGAACCAGGCGTTCGTATCGATGAGTTGCACCGCGAGATCGGAGAGCTGTCCGCCGTAAAAACGCGTGCACGTCACCTCGTCCTGGTCCGTGATCTGCGCATACCACCGGGGCCGCGGGAACAACGTCCCGGTCCCGTAGCAATTGTTCGAGACATCGGCCCAGGTGTTGGCTATGGTGACGCTCTGGCCGAAGGACGCAACGTACGTCGTGTCGGCCTTGTTGGCCGTCGTTCCGTTATCCCGCTGGACGGCCACATCCGAAGGAAACTGAATGGCCCACCAGCGGATGCCTGAGGTGTAGGAATTTTGCTGCCGGATGAATCCGATGGTCGAGCCGTCGACGAGGCGCGTGCACACCGCCGTCTGAGACAGGCCGTTCGACGAATGGCGGTATGTCGCATAGAGCCACGTTCGGGTCGGGTCGACCGACGGAGAGATGCCGGTGGTCACCTGCGTGGTCCCGATACTGGCCTGATAATCGCCCGTCTGGACGACGACCCCGGACTGAGAATGCCATTGGACGACCTCATAACGGACCTCGCAGGTGTACGTGCCTGAGGCGTTACGTGTCGCCTGGATGGCGTTGTCGGCGGTGAAGTGGACGGTGGCAAACCCCTTATAGCAATCCCCTGTCCCGCCGTTTCCGCCGATGCGTGAATTCGCGGTGACGAACGAGCGCGTCTGGTCGATGGAGGAGCCCAGCGTCTTGGGTTGCGTCGTGCTTGTGGTGCCTATAGTGAGGGAACCTCTTTCGATAACTTCGAACTCTTCCTGCAGCGCCTCCACGACAAAGTAGGCGATCTGGCAATCATCCGTCGTCCCATAGCGCTGAAAGGTTATCTGATTGGTGGCCGAGAGGTAACCGGTGGCCTGGTGGTTTGCCGACGCGGAGGCGCCCGAATCGCCCGTCGACCACATGATGAGGAAGGCACGGCTCAGGTCGTTGACGGCGGTGATGGGAGCGGTCGCAGACGCATTGCCGCTCGTTATGGTCGCGGTCCCCTGCTGGACCTTGAGGCCCGCCTGCGCAGGCACGGCTGAAAATATTAAAGAAACAGAAAGGGCCAGACAAAAAACAGCAATGCGGCCGCCGGACGAGGGACTTCCCATTATCCGCTTTCCGTCATCGAAATTGTACCGGGAATGAAGAGACTGATTTGACTTTTCCATACCATATATATAATATGCAACGGCCATGCCATCATTCCTTGAATATTTGAAAAAATTCAAACTGCTTGAAGCCTATTGAAGCCATATGGTTTTACGTCTGTTAAAATAGTTCTTTTTCTTGGTACGACGTTGAAATTGAAAAATCAATAAAAAAATGCGTAATCGGCGCCGCGGTGCGGCGAGATTTACGCAATTCAGGAAACCGTTTCTAACCTGTTCGGGAAGCTGTCACGAAGGATTGTGGAAGTCGGAAGGATCGATGCCGAGGGACTTGAACTTCTTCTGGAGGTTGCGGCGGTCCAGGCCGATCTCGCGGGCCACGTGACTGACGTTGCCCTGGTGCCTCTTGAGCGCTTCGGTGAGGAAGCGTTTCTCAAAACTCTCTATGGCGAACTGGCGTGCGTTATGGAAGTCGTTGGTGCGCGTCGCCGCGTCCCGGCGGTCAACGCAAGACAGAGAACAGATATTCTCCGGCAGGTCCCCGGCCGCGATCCTCTCCCCTTTTTCCATGACGACGGCGCGATGGACCAGGTTCTCAAGCTCGCGGACGTTGCCGGGCCAGTCGTATCCAAAAAGGACCTTCAACGCTTCCTCATCCATCCCGCCGAGATCCTTGTTTTCCAGCCGGTTGTACTTGCGGATAAAGAAATCCACGAGCAGGGGGATGTCTTCCTTGCGTTCGCGCAGGGGCGGGATGAGGATGGGCACGACGTTCAGGCGATAATAGAGGTCTTCCCGGAAGCGCCCCGCCGGGATGGCCGCCTCCAGGTCTTCGTTGGTCGCGGCGATCAGGCGCACGTCGACGCGCCGGGAAACGGCCTCACCCACCCGCTTGACCTGACCGTCCTGAAGGACACGCAGGAGCTTGGCCTGCATCTCGGGGGCAACGTGGCCGACCTCATCAAGAAAGATCGTCCCCCCTTCGGCGACCTCAAAGAGCCCCTTCTTGTCGGCCGTGGCGCCCGTGAACGCGCCCTTGACGTGACCGAAGAGCTCGCTCTCCAGGAGCGTCTCCGAGAGGGTCGCGCAATCGACGGGGATGAAGGGCTTTTCACGGCGGCCGCTCAGGTTGTGCAGGGCGCGGGCGATCAACTCTTTGCCCGTGCCCGTCTCGCCGCGCACCAGGATCGTGCTGCGTGTGTCCGCGACCTTGCGGACCACCTCAAAGACCTTATGCATCGAGGCGTTCTTCGAGACGATGTCCTCAAAGGTATAGCTCTTCTCAAGCTCCTTATGGAGCGCCAGGTTCTCGTCCTGGAGCCTCTTCTTCTCCAGGGCCTTATCGACAAGATGCAGGATATCATCCACCTCGAAGGGCTTGCGGATGTAATCATAGGCCCCCAGCTTCATCGCCTGGACCGCGCTCTCGGTCGTGCCGTACGCCGTCATGATGGCGACGACGACGTGCGGCGCGCGCTTCTTGATCTCCTCCAGCAAGGCCATGCCGCCTTTCTTGGGCATGCGCATGTCGACCAGGGCGAGGTCCGGCGGCGTCTCAGACAGCATCTCCAGGGCACACCTGCTGTCTTCGGCCGCACAGACGCTGTAGCCGCTGTCGGACAAGAGCTTCATGAGGTACTCCCTCATCCCCACTTCGTCGTCCACCACCAGGATCCGCTCGTGCGCCATGATCGTGCGTCCTTTATGACGACCTGCCCCTTATGATGACAACCTGCGCCCCGTGAAATCGTTCAAGAATCCGCCGGCAAGGAGACGCTCACCGACGTGCCTTCCCCCTCGCGGCTCGCGACGTCGATCGTGCCGCCGTGCTCTTTAATGATACCATAACTCACGGAAAGGCCAAGCCCGGATCCCTCACCCGGCTCCTTTGTCGAAAAGAAAGGATCGAAGATCTTATCGAGATCCTGCGCCGGGATCCCCCTGCCCGTGTCTTGGAAAAGGACCCGGACAAACCGGCGGCCTCCCTGCTGTGTCGTGCCCGTCTTGATCCTCAGCCGGCCGGCAGCATCGATGCTCTGCTCGGCATTCAGGATGATGTTGATGAAGACCTGTTCAAGTTGGATCGCGTCCGCCTGAATGGCGGGCAGGTCCGCCGCGTGCTCCTGGACGACCTCGATCGCCTTTTTCTCCAGCCGGCTTCGGGTGAAGGCGAGGGCCCGCTCGATCGCCGGGGGAACGTCCGTGGGCCTGAGTTGAAACTCCCGCCTGCGGCCGAACTCCAGCAGGCTGTTGACGACATGCGTGCAGCGCTTGGTGTATTCTTCTATGGCGGTCAAGAGGCGGGACATCTCCTGGGGATCCGCAACGGTCCCCTTCTCCCGCAGCTCCTTGAGCAAGATCTGGGTGTTGCCCAGGATGATCCCCAGGGGGTTGTTGATCTCGTGGGCGATCCCGCCCGACAAGACCCCCAGGGAAGCGAGCTTCTCGGTCTTGAGAAGCTGCTTCTGTTTTTCTTCCAGCTCGCGCGTCACCTGGGCGATGCGTTCCCGCAGGCGCTCATTGAACCCTTCGATGGCCCCCTGGTACCGGCCCAGGTCCTCGGCCATCTTATTGAAAGACAGGCACAGCTGTCCCATCTCATCGTCGGAGGCCGCGCATTGTGACGGCGCGAAATCTCCCTTACCGATGCGCCCGGTCAACTCCATCAGTTCCCGGACGGGCTTAAAGACGCGGCGCTTAAAGAACAACCCTATCAGAAGACAAAAGACGGCCGTGATCCCCACCCCCAGGCCCAGAATCGTGTGGCCGCGCTCGGCCGCCAGGCGCGCCACGCGCCCCGTCGACAAGACGATACCCACGGCACCGCCGACATGCTCCCTTCCTGCCGCGTCCCGCAAGAGCAAGGGGCTCGTGACCTCTATCTGGCGGCCGCCGGCCTTTGTCGCCACGACGAGCCTGTGCTCGCGCAGGACCCGGGCCGCCGACGGATCCTCGGCGTCCGTCAAAAAATCGGGCCGTCCTCCCGACACGCCGGAGAAGAGGACGTTGAGCCGGCGCACGAAGATACGGATATCCTCGATCTCCTCGTCGGCGAGGATGTTGTCTACCAGCCTTTTGACATAATCGAAGTTGCGCCGGACCTGGAAGAGGGCCGCGGCCAGGGGCACGGAAAGACTCTCGGCGAGCTCCTCGGACTTCTTTCTAAAAAAGGCGGTCTTGTTGCTGCGCAGCGCTGAAACGCGCTGCCCCTGCACAGAGGGAAAAAGGACCCTGACGTGGACGACCCCGCGCAAGACGGCCCCGGTGAGGTCCTGAGGATCCGAAAGGGGCATGAAGTGCGATATCTCTTCGCGGCCGCGCACGGACCTAAGGAGAGCCTTAGGGAGACGCTCGACGACCACCTCGGCGAGGATCGGCCGGAAGGCCTCTCCAATGCCCTGCCAACTTTCACCGCCGGAACTCGAGGCCAGGATCAGGCCGTCGGGAGTGATCACCTGGATCTCTTCCACGGCCTCCTCGGCCTGGGCCAGTTCCCGGACGGCGCCCTCCAGCTGCGCGTAGGCGGCCAGGTTGTCCGAGACGATCTTGTCCAGATTCGCGCCCAGGATCAGGGAAAACAGACGCGCCTTGTCGTGGATCCTCTTCTCCAGCTCCCGGCGCTGCCAGGTCCCCAGCACGAAAAATCCGGCGGCCAGGATAACGCTGATGACGACCATCCGTGCCACCAGGACCACGACCAGGCTATGACGCCAAGAGCCAAGCTTCACTTATCCCCCTTTGCTGCAAGATAATCCTCCAGCGTCCGCGCGGTGAAACAGGCGGTGGACGAGGGTCCGAAGATATGGCCGTCCTCCAAAAACGCCAGGCCGGGACAGACGTGGCACAGCGCAAAGCGCGAACACGTCGCGCACGCCCCGAAATCTCCGCGATCGGCCAAGCGCAGCTTCTTTAAAAGCGGCGCGTCGCGCCAAACATCAACAAGCTCCTGATGGAAGATGTTGCCGACCGCGACCGGAAGCTGGATACACGGCAGGATATCCCCGTGCGCGGTGATCGCCCCCATGGCCCGGCCCGCCTCACACAAAAAGCGCTCCTGGCTCTTCTCGGGGGAAGGGGCCTGATCAAAATAATCCTCATAGACACGCCGGGCTTGAGACGCCTCCAACCGGTGCACGAGAACATCCCGCGACCCGTCGTCGCGGGGCGAGACGATCGGGTCTATGAGACAAGGCACCTTCCATCGCTCCGCCAGCCGCATGATCTGGCGATATTCCCCAAAATTTTCTTTCAGGACCGTGCTCTGGATGTGCACCGGCAACCCGGCTTCTCTAAGGCGCTGCACCGTCCGGCAGGTGGCCTCAAACGACCCCGGCACCCCCGTGATGCGCTCGTGCACGGCGGCCGTGACACCATAGAGGCTGACGCCGATCTCCTGAAGTGAAATACTCTTCAGACAAGCGATGTGCTCCTCCTCGACGAGCGTCCCATTCGTCACGATCCTGATGGCAAAACCGGCCTCGCGCACGATCCGCAGGACCGCAACGATATCGGGGCGAACGAAGACCTCCCCGCCCGTCAGGGTCACGAAGAGCGTCCCGGCACGCCGCAGGCGCTCGGCGATCCCTGCGATCTCCTCGAGCGACGGCTCCGCGCCGTCCTTGACATTGTAGCAGTGGCAACACGCCAGATTGCAGCGCCGCGTCAACTCCCAGGTCATGTCAAAAGGAAGACACAGCGCCTTGATATCCTGCTCGACGTTCGTCCAGATATCCGCCATCAGTCCTTTTGGGGCGCATCCTGCCCGATCCGCTCGACGATGCGCTCTCTTTCAAGGGACGCGAAAAAGTCGACGACATCGGCGCGGGCCTCATCCGCATCCACCTCATACGCTTGCTGCAGGAAGACCACGCAATCGTCCACGCGACGCGGCCGGGCGAGAAACCCCCAAAGCGCCCCTCCGCTGCCGTGAAGGATATGCACGCGCCGCGTGGCGGCCGTCACGACGACGATCTTATCGTTGACATGCTGCCAGGCACAGTCGGGGCGCCTGCGCACCACGCTATCAGTGTCTGCCATGTGATATCTCCCCGGCAACATATAGGGTACCCGACGGATTGACGACCCGCACCGGAACCCGGCGCGCACAATCCAATAAGAGCTCGAGCATCGCCTGTCCCGTCTCCCTGGACCTCAGAAAAAAGAAGACATGCCGCAGGAGCGCGGCCACCGCCTCCTCCAGGGCAAGGGGTGAGCCCGCGGACCCTGTCGTGACACACGCCTCCAACGGCACGGCGTCCCGGTGCCGGTCCAGGAGAAATATCTTTTCCAGCGGCGCGCTGTGTGCGACAACCGGCCCCTCCCGGGCACCGGAAAAGGGCGTTGCCGAAACACGGTAGCCGGACGCCTCGCGCCGGACCGCGATCAGCTCGTCCCCGAGGACGTCGAACGCCTCACCGGCGCGCCGGACAAGGGTCGTCTTGCCGCTCGACGACGTCCCCGCAAAGACAAAACCGCGGCCCCGGAACGCCAGGCCCGCGGCGTGGATGAGAAAGCCCTTTTGCTCGAACAACAGGACCGAGTAAAGGACCCTCAAAAACTGGTCCACGACCCCCCGCAGGGACGCGCACCGGACATCGACCCGATGCTGTCGCCTGGCATAACGCCCCTGGAAACTCTCCGAAGAAAACGAATAGCCCTCGGGGTCGCCGTCAACGACAACCGGCCGCTGCCTGCGTCTAAACCGCGCAAAGGTCACGCTCACGCTCACGGCATCCGCCGGAAGATCGTTTGCTTGAAAAGACGCGTAACGGACCGCCTCATCCTCCCAGGCGCTCGGCGCCGGGGCAAAGAGACGCACGGAGATGCCGCCGATAGTAAGCGCCCGCGACTCTGACGGACGTCTCTTCATAACAAACGTATATTATCACGAATCGCATCTCTCTTCAAAGGCCTTCGCATAGATTCCCCGGATCCCCGCGGCGGCGATGCGTGCGCACCGGAGAAAAAGAGACACACACCCGCGCCCCGTCCCCGGACGGGGCCGGAACAAGGCATACCACAGAAAAAGGAAACGGCGTGCGGCCCCGTGGATCGAGAAAAAACAAAGTCCCTCTCCGAAGATCTCCCGGCGCCGGTCATGCTCCAGGGCCGTCAACGACCGGCGCTCCCAGAGGTTCAGGGGCTGCCGGCCCAGGACCTCGAGGACGCGCAACGGGACGCGCGCCAGGCGATGCGCCTTCAGATAGGACAAAAGGAAAAAAACGGGTTTGGAAAAGTTACGCCGCAGCGAGGCCTCAAGAAAGACGTCCCAGTCAAAGGCACCCGCCTCCCCGGGTCCCTCAACGAGAAACGCGGCATCCATGAACCAGGAAAGACGACTGTAGGAGTGTTCCTGGGCGTGCAGGGCGCAGGCGATCAGCTCGTGAACGCGATCGAGACACCGCGCAAATCTTGCCCCCCTCTGCCAGGCCACGCTCGTTGCCCAGACCCGCTCATCGCGCAAAGAAAGACCCATCTCGGGATCGGGAGTCTGCACGAAACCCGCGCCGTCGAGGTGGACGTCCACGTACACGGGGCCGTCCTCAAAAAACAAGGGACGCGCCGGATGAGGCCGCATCCCCATGCCGTCAAGCAGGGCGCGCACGCGCACAAGGTCATCGCGACGGAATACCGTGTCGATATCCGTTGCTGGACGCATCCCCATCTCCGGATAGACATCGTGGATCAGGCGTGCGCCGCGCAGGATGAGGACGGACACGCGATCCTCTTCGCAGGCCTCGACGATCTTTTGGGTCACTCGTGCCAGGACCATATTGCGACCGGTCACGGCGGCGTATTCCGCCTCGAGGGCCTCCCACGCGGCGGGATCAAGCCCCGACGGCCGTCCGCTCTCTTTGAGGGCGAAAAAGAGAATGCCGGCAACCCCTTCACGAAAAAGCCCTTCCCATAAGACGGGGTCCTGAAAGGACGCCGCCGCGGCATCCTCCAGGGCCGCATCGCGCGCCGCGACCGCGCGCAAGACATCAAGGGGCCTGCGTATCCCCGCGTTCTTGTCCGCCGCCATACCGACACACCTTCTCCCCGGCCGCCTTGAACGCACGCGCGCGACGATAGAGGATGACACCCAAAGAAAACCACATCCTGAAACAAGATCCGCCGCGCCCCAAGGCCATGCGTGAGGGCAAAAATAAAAAGGGGCGCGCCTGCGCTACGGCAACCACGCGCCCCAGACAACGCCCAAAAGGCATCAGCTCATCACGCCGGCCGATGGCGTCGCCCGCCGTGAGCAAACCCTCGGAACGTATCTCTACCACGCGATGACAGACCAATCGCTCACCGGCCATGCCGACGACCACGTCCCCCTGGCGGATATCCTGTCCCTCTGCGGCAATGACCACCACGCCATCCCCTTCCCTGAAAAAAGGATGCATGGACCCGCCGCGCAGCGTGAGCGACAAGGAGCCGCTCCGGGCCAGATGCTGCCTCAGGACCTCCCACCGGACGTCTTCGAGGACATAGCTCGCTGAGTTTGAAAAAGAAGGTCCCGGCGCCTGGCATAACGGCCCGGGCATCCTATGAGGCGTCGTCCGCTTCAGGGACGGGTGCCGCCGGTACCCCTTCTTGCAGAACCTGCAGGGCGGCTTCCAGACGGGCGATGCGTTCTTCCAAAGCGGCATCTTTCGCTTCCATCGCTTCCTGTAATCTTTTGACCTTGAGCGACACGTAAGAGTCGATGTCCATGGGCTGATACACGCCCCCCTGCTTCACGATGGGCCGGTCCTCTTCCACGTCGAAGTTGAGGCCATCCACGGTCCTGGTGACGCGCCGGGTCTGGTAATCTTCAAGGTCCTCCTCTTTCCGGACGGGCTCCTCCTGTGCCCTCAGCGCGGCCGAAGACGACAAAAGAAAAAGGAAGGAGAGGGCCGGGATGCTCACGACGCCGCACAGACGCTTCATGCCGCCCTCCCCTTCCGGTTGACTTCAGATGCGGGAGATAAAGACCAGGACACCGACGATCAGGACGACGATCCCCATCGCCCGATAGTTGTTATCCGAGAGGTTCATCCAAGGGTGGGCCTTGATCTTTGCCAGGGGGGTCAAAAAGAGGTAGACGGCCTTGGCGATCCCGCCCAGCCCCAGCAGGACGATCAGCCACGCGACGGCGCTCGCCGAGGCAGAAAAGAGAAGAAAGATGCCGAAGAAGAGCGGTATCAGACCCAGGAGACGCGGCTCCTTGACCGAGAGCATCTTGTGCGACACCTTCAGCACCTTTTTAGGAGACAAGATCAGCATGATCCCCTCGACGATAAAGAGAAGACTCACCAGAAGTAGAAAGAAACTCCCCATACCCCCTCCTTTTTGTTCACCACCCGAGGTCGGACGTGACCGCCTCGCCCCCCACCTGAGACAAAAGTGCTGTGAGACAAAAGTGCTGTGAGCCTTTTGTCTCACGCACCTTCCCGGCGGCCGCGCTAACGCCCTAACGCTTGTAGGTCCCTGTCACCGTGGCCTTGCCCAACACGTGCGTCTGCATCGCCGCCACGACCCGCTCCTTGCGCACCCGGCCGCCCAGCGGCAAGGGCGCGTCGAGCGCATATAAGGTAAAAATATAGCGGTGGGGCTTTCCCGGAGGCGGACACGGCCCGCCGTACCCGAACCGCTGAAAATCATTGACTCCCTGGCGGCTGCCGTCGTCAAGGACCTCGGCGGCGGGGACACCCTGATCCAGATCCCGGACCGCGGCCGGGATATTGTAAAGGACCCAGTGCACCCACGTGCCGGTCGGCGCATCAGGATCATCGCAGATCAACACAAAGTCCTGCGTCTGCGGCGGCACGTTCCTCCACTCCAGGCGCGGGGAGACGTTCTCCCCCATGCACGTGAACCTGTCGGGGACGGGCTCCCCCTCGACGATGTCGCGGCTGGACAGCTCAAGGGCGCAGGCGTTGCCGGCGATCAGACAGAAAAATATCAGACCGTTGAAAAAAATCCCCGGACGTGTCATGGCTGTATTCTACCACAATTTTTTATCGGGAAAGACATTTTGTATCCCTATTTATTCCACATCCTCTGCCTGTACTCGGTTACCATCCGGTGCGTGTTGAATATCCCGGCCTGGGTGAGGCAATCGACCATCATGTCCATCCAGACTTCGCCATACCCCGCCTCCGCCCTCTTACCCTTGTAGTACAACGACATGACCTCCTCAAGGGCGGTGTAGAGCGCCCCGGCGTCCTCTTCAAGGCGCAGGTCCATCTGGTCCGTAAAGCTCTTGCCGTCATCCTGGTAGCCGAAGAACCGGCCCACGCCCTTGTCCATCGCCTCGATGACCCAGCCGTCGCGCGTGCTCAGCTGCACGACGCCGTTGGCCAGGGCCTTCATGCCGCTCGTGCCCGAGGCCTCATAGGGCGGCAGGGGATTATTGAGCCAGACATCCACGCACGCCACGAGGACCCGCGCGATAGACGTCTCGTAGTTCTCGAGCATGATGATCTTAAGGTTACCCTGCGTGTCCTCGGCCCTATCGATCGTGTTCATGATCTCATTAATATAGGTAAAGGCCAGGTTGTCGTTCGGATGGGCCTTGCCGGCGTAAAGGACCTGCAGGGGGCCGATGCGCCGGGTCAGCTCTTTGAGCCGCTCCAGGTCGTGGAAGAGCAGGCTCGGCCGCTTGTACGCGGCGATGCGCCGCGCCCAGGCGATCGTCAATACGTCCTCGCGTAGCCGCCAATTTTTTAACAGCTCCGCCAGGCGCAATTTGTTCTCTTGGTGGGCCTGCCAGAGTCCGGCGCGAAAATCCCGGTCCCCCTTGAGCTCTGCGACACGGCCGAGCGAAGTGGGGTCCTGGCGCACATCACCCAGGGTCGCGCCAACGCGTTCCAGGGCCCGGAGGACCGGCCCCGAGACCCAGGTCGGAAAATGGATACCGTTGGTCACCGTCTGGATGTGGTCCGCGTAAGAAGGAAACTGCAGGCGCATGACCTCGCCGTGCTTGCGCGAGACGGCGTTGATGGCGCGCGACGCGTTCATCGCAAGAAGCGTCAGGTTGAGCGTCTGGCCCTTGTCTCCTTCGGCACCGTACCGGCGGGCGATCGCCGCGTCTTGCGGGGTGAGCATCTTGTCGACCTCGGCGAAGGCGAACCGGTCGTGGCCCGCCGGGACCGGCGTGTGGCACGTGTAGACGAACTGCCGGCGCAGCGCCTCCTCATCTTGCGCGCCGGCCTGCCGGACCTTGGCGACAAACGCGAAGGCGGCGTGCCCTTCGTTCAAATGATACAGGCCGACGCGATACCCCAGGACCTCCAGGGCCTTCATGCCGCCCATGCCCAACAGGACGCGCTGGATCAGCTTGCCCTGGACGCCGTCGCTGCGATAGAGGCGATCGGTATAGGCGCGCGCCGCCGCATCGTTCTCTTCGATGTTCGAATCAAGCAGGACCAGCGGCACGGCATAATCTCTCTTGGCGCTGTACACGTAGTACTTCCACAGGCGCAAGGTCACGGGGCCGTCCTTGAGGGCGACCGTCACCTTCTCCTCCAACGGCACGAGACCCGGGAAGGTCCACGGGTCCCAGCGCATCTCATCCGGGAGCTGGCCGTACTTGAACCAGAACCGCTGGCGGAAGTACCCCTTGTTCCACAGGACGCCGACGGCGACAAAGGGCAGGTGCATGTCGGCCGCCGTCTTCACGGTGTCGCCGGCCAGGACCCCAAGGCCGCCGCTGTAGATGGGCAGATCCAGGAGTTGGTGATCGGTGCTCTTGAGCGAAAAGAGGTAATCGCGGACGCGGTCGTTGGAGATGATCTCGTTCTCAGAGATCAGGTTATCCGAGGAGACGGGGCGGGCGCTCTGAAAGACGTTATAGCTGTTCGTCGCCAGGCCATACTCCATGGAAAAGTAGGCAACGGGCCCGTTTGCCGCGGATTGCAGGGCCTTCTCGCCCTCCAGGATCCCGGCCGCCGGAAAACCAAAGTAGAGATCGTCGTGCACGTCCGCGGCGTAACGCTCGGCGTGCTGAGCGATGCGGACATATTCACACAGGGGGCCGGGACAGGGGCTCACGGACCGCTCCTTTCCACGACCCGGATGTTCTCCAGCCGGCCGGCCGCATCACACTCGAGATACACCTTCGGCCCCTCAAAGAAGGCGACGGGATGACGATAAAGAAGCACGTGCCCCCTCTCCAGGACGGGCCTGCCGTAGCGCCTGACGATCTCGGCGCGGGTCGTGCCCGGGACGAGCGCCCCCTTCTCGATATCGCGCAGGAGTCCGGTGAACGATACGCCCTGCGCCCTGACCATACCCTGCAGCGTATCCTGCTCCTTACCCAACTCCATCAGGGTGCGCAGCGGCTGACTGCAGCCGGCGGGAAAAACCAGCAACGCAAGTAAAAAGGTCATGCCTGCGAAGACGCGCATGGTCACCTTCGGGTGAGGCCGGACCGCTTGTGCTTCAGGGCCGCGTGGACAAAATCCCTGAAGAGCGGATGGGCCTTGTCGGGTTTTGACTTGAACTCGGGGTGGAATTGAACCGCCACGAACCACGGATGGTCTTTGAGCTCGACGATCTCGACGAGCTGGCCGTTCGGGGAGACCCCGGTGATCGCCAGCCCCTTACGTTCCATGGTCTTGCGGTATTTCATATTGAACTCGTAGCGGTGGCGGTGGCGCTCGGAAATGAGCCGACGGCGGTAGGCCGACCGGGCGTGGCTGCGGCCTGCCAGGCGACAGGGCCAGGCGCCCAACCGCATCGATGCGCCCTTAACCAAGACCCGCTTTTGTTCCTCCAGAAGGCTGATCACCGGATGCGGGGTGCGGCCGTTGAACTCGGTCGAGTTGGCGCCCTTCAGGCCGCAGGCATTGCGGGCAAGCTCGATCACGGCGGTCTGCATCCCCAGGCAGATACCGAAGTAAGGCACCTTCTTGGTGCGGGCGTAGCGGATCGCTTCGATCTTGCCCTCGATGCCGCGGTAGCCGAAGCCGCCCGGCACGAGGATAGCGTCGATGGCGGCAAAGAGACGCGGAGCGCTCCGTGCGTTCACCTCTTCGGAGTCCACACGGACGATCTCGATGCGCACCCTGTTGGCGATCCCGCCGTGGACCAGGGCCTCGTAGATGGACCTGTAGGCATCCTGGAGCGTGATGTACTTGCCGACGACCGCGATCCGGCAGGTGCCGTCCGGATCCTTCAAGACCTCCACGACGTTCCTCTTCCACGATCCAAGGACGCTCTTGCGGGAGTCGAGCTGCAGAAAATTCAATATCAGGTCGTCCAGCGCGTCCTTCTTGAAGGTCAGGGGCACCTCGTAGATATGCTTGACGTCCAGGGCCTCCACGACCGCGTCCTCGAAGACGTTGCAAAAGAGGGCGATCTTCTGCTTGACGTGATGCTCGATGGGCTTCTCCGAACGGCACAGGAGGATCTCCGGCTGGATACCGATCTCCCGCAGCTTGCCCACGCTGTGCTGTGTCGGCTTGGTCTTGATCTCCTGCGCGGAACGGATATAGGGCACCAGCGTCAGATGGATGTTGAGGGCGTTCTTGGGCCCCATCTCCTGCTTGAGCTGGCGGATCGCCTCGAGAAACGGCAGGCTCTCGATGTCGCCGACCGTGCCGCCGATCTCGACGATCACGATGTCCGGCCTTGCGTTACGGCCGACCCTGCGGATCCCCTGCTTGATCGCATCCGTGATGTGGGGGACGACCTGGACGGTCTCACCGAGGTAATCGCCCCGGCGCTCCTTGTCGATCACCGAAAAGTAGATCTTGCCGGTCGTGATGTTGTTGTCCCGGGTGAGCGTGGCGTGGGTGAAGCGTTCGTAGTGACCCAGGTCCAGGTCGGTCTCCGCCCCGTCGTCCGTCACGTACACCTCGCCGTGCTGGAAGGGGTTCATCGTCCCCGGGTCCACGTTGATATACGGGTCGCACTTGATGAGGGCGACCTTGAACCCCCGCGCCTCGAGGATCTTGCCTATCGACGCGCAGGCGATCCCCTTGCCGAGGCTCGAGACGACCCCTCCCGTCACGAAGATGTACTTGCTCATGATGCCCCTTGGTGCGTCGACGCCCGGTCCCTAAAAAGACACGGGTACCGCGATGTCTTCGCGATACCCGGCCTGATCCCGACAAAGGCTTCCATGAAATACGCTGTTACCGACGTCATCATGCTATCACGTTCGGTCTGCTCCGTCAATAGCCGGGGCCTCTTCTAAAAGACCTCGGTCATCCCGTCCGTCGCTGCCACGACGTCCGAACCCGTCTCCCACGCCAGCCGCCGCGCGCACTCATGCGGCCTGGCCTTGACCATCGTCATCCCGAAATGCGTGAGGATGGTCTTTTTTGGCTTGAGGGCCTCGATCAGCTTCTTGGCATCGGGCAGGCTCAGGTGCTGGATGCCGGGCCTAGGCTCGGCAAAGACCACGTTGATCAGGACCACGTCCGACCCGAAATAGGAAGCGAGATCCTCAAAGTACTCGGTGTCCGAGACGAGGGAGACGTCGGTGCCGTTCAGGTCGAAGCGCAGGCCGTACGTCTGGCCCGGATGGCGCAGCCGCGGCGTGGTCCGGAACGAGAACGACCCGACCTCATACGAGGCGCTGTCTCTCAAGATCTCGATCTTGCCCACATAATCACGCGTGTGCCTCAGGATGACGGGATCATCGTTGAGCGCATCCTCGGGCAAAAAGACGATGCCGCGCTTCTTGAAGCCCCCCTCGGTCATGGCCTCGATCATCACGTTGATGTCGTTCGTGTGATCCAGGTGCCGGTGTGTCAGGATGATGGCGTTGAGACGGGTCGGGTCCAGCCGCGGCCGCGACGCGGCGCAGCGCACGAGGCTGCCCGGTCCCGGGTCGATGAGGATATTCTCCTCCCCCGCGCGGATCCACAGCCCGCCCGACGCGCGCAGCTGCCGGATCATCACGAACCGGGCACCCGCCGTCCCCAGGAACTTTATCCAGTATTTGTTGTCAGTCTTGCGTACCATAATATTAAATTAGTGTCGTTTCTACATAACTATAATAAAGACAAAATGTTATGAATAAATTAATATCTTCTCTACCTTTAGATTTAAGCCGGACTTAAATTGGCTCAATAATTTATATATATCTCTTTACCTATCAAAAGGTTAGGCAGAAACGACACTATTTTTTGAAACGACACCAATTTTTTTCAGGTACTCTTCGTCCGTCAGGACCTCGATGCCGTGCTGCTTGAGCAGCGCGGCGGTCACCCCGTCGCCGTCCCGCAGGCGACGGGTGAAGGAGCCGTCGTAGATCCGGCCGCAACCGCACGACGGGCTGCGCGCCTTCATGATGGCGCGCCGGATGCCGTGTCTCTGGGCCAGGCGCAGCGTCGCGGCCGCGCCCCGCAAAAAGACGTCGGTGACATCCCCGCCGGTGCGCGACACGACGCGCGCCTCACCGCAGAGGACGTCCTTGCCCTCGCCGCCGCGGATCTCCGAGGGCTCATGCGGGACCTTGAAGCCGCCCAGCTCTTCGGGACAAAACAAGCACGCCTTCTTCTGCCGGACCAAAAGGGCCAACCCCTCGCGCCGCTTGTGGCTGCCGTCATAGACACAGCACACGCCGGCGAGGCACGCGCTCACCATCATTTTTTCTTCAGCCATAGCCGGCACAACTCCTGCGTGATCTTCTCGCGCGCCACGATATCAAGAGAGGTCTCCTCCAGGGCCTCCCGGGCCCGGACGCCCCGGACCTTCCCCTGGGGGCGCGCTTTAAAAAAATCCGAAACCGGCGCCACGGCCGCGCCGGACTCCTTTACGACGGACGCCAGCCCCTTGTCATCGGTCACCACCACGCAATTCTTGGGCTGGCGGGCCTCACGGACCAGCCGCCGGATCACGTCGTCCGCCGATTCACCGATGCTGAAAAGGACGTCAAACGGCCAGGGCGCACGCACCGCAGGGCCGACGCGCGCCGAACCGTCAAAGACGACCGTCACCCTATTGCGCGCGGAGCCGTGCGGCCGCCGACCCTCCAGATACGCGCAGAGGCGCTGCCGGCTCTCGGCGAGGTGTGCCGCGTCAAACGCCGGCAGGCGCCGGATGGCGTTATACCCGTCGACGATATAGTGTACCGACATAGCTGACGCCCCCGAACAACCCCAGAAGGAACATGAACCCGAATGTCAAAAGAGAAATGGCAAAGGCCGGCTCCGCGCCCATCCCGACCTTCGTGAAGACGAAGACCGTCGCCGCATCACGCAACCCCAGGCCGCCGATGGAAAAAGGCAGGGAACTGAAGGCCGTCACCATCGGCACGAACATCAGGGCATGAAGGACCGCGACCCGCTCCCCCAGCGCCGCGGCCGTCAATAAGAACATAAAGGCGAGCCCCACGTGGATGCCGATCGAGAGCGACCAGCCGGTCACCAACGCCCCTTTCTTGTCCCGGTATTCCCGCGTCACGACGTGCACCCGCCTGAGGTACTCCCGCAGCCGCGCGAACGGCAACCAGCCGAAACAAAACCTGAAGACCCGCCGTGAAAACATGACCCCCGACGCGAAGACGACGAAGGCCAGCAGCGCGGCGGCGGCGACGAGGATGCTGGGGTCCTGAAAGCGCCTGAAGCCGAACAAAAGCGAAAAGATAAGGACGGTGAACAACCCGAAAAATCCAAGCATCCGGTCCATGACGACCGTGCCGAGGATCGTGCTCGACTCCTCACCCGTAGAACCTGCGATATCGAGCGTCCGCACCGCGTCCCCGCCGATCGTGCTGGGCAAGACGAGGTTGAAGAAGAGGCCCGAGAGGTACGCGCACAAGAGCCGCAGCGTCCCCACCCGCAGGCCGCGGGCGCGCACGAGACACTGCCAACGCAACAAGACGAGGACGTTCAGGAAGACGAAGAGCGCGAAGGCAGCGGCGAGTCGTCCCTTGTGCGCCGTGCGCACGACATCCCGCAGCATCGGGACATCCGTCCCCGAAAACAAAAAAATCAGCAACACGACGGTGATGCCGATGCGCAGGAGGACGAATGGGAGCTTCTTCACGGCGCCTGACTTTCCAAGAATTTCCCCGCCGCGTGGGCGGCGATCGCCCCTTCGGCGCAGGCGATCACGATCTGATAAAAAGGCCGGCGCCGGCAATCGCCGCACGCAAAGACGCCGCGCCGGGACGTCGCCATCGTCTCATCCGTACGGATGGAGCCGTCCTCTTCTCTTGCCACGACCCCCTCCAAAAAATGCGTGTCCGGCACGGACCCCACGAAGACAAAAACGCCGTCACAGGGCAACGTCTCTTCCTTGCCCGTGCGCACGTTCTTAACGTTAAGGGCGTGGACGCGACCCTCTCCCTCGACCGCCACCGGGACGGCCTCAAGGCAGAGCGCTATCTTCTCCTCGGCCCGCACGCGCTCGTCTAAAACGGCCACGGCCCGAAAGGCGTCCCGGCGATGGACGAGCGTCACCTTGGCCGCAAAGCGCGCCAGGAACAATGCCTCCTCGAGGGCGGAGTTGCCGCCGCCGACGACGACCACGTCTTTGTCGCGATACAGCGGCCCGTCGCATGTCGCGCAGTAGGAGACACCCTTGCCGGTCAGCTCCCGTTCACCGGGGATATCCAGGCGTTTGGGCAGGGCTCCGGTCGCGACGATGACCGAGCGGCTCTCCTGCGGGGCGCCCTTGCCGTCGACCTCCGAGGAGAGCTCGACGCGAAATCCCGTCTTCGCCTGCGCGATCTTCCCGGCGCGCGTCATCTCTGTGAGCGTGACATCGGGCAGGGCCGTCACCTGCCCCTTGAGCTCCTGGGCCCACGCGAAAGACTTCATGTCGGGGATACCGGGAAAATTTTCGATGAGCTCGGTCAAGAGCACCTGGCCGCCGGCCGCGGCCTTGTCCACGACGAGCGTCTTGAGCCGTGCGCGCCCGGCATAGAGCGCCGCCGTCATCCCCGCCGGCCCCGCCCCGATGATCACAACGTCATAGACCATAGTCTCGCTTGCCTCGTATGCAAGATGTGCTTAGCGGTCGGTACGACCATTCCCCCCGAGGCGTCTGGGGTCGTTCGCAGACCCCCGTAGCGGCAGGGGCGGGACCCCGGCTCTTGCGGGGCCGGGGGGAACCACGGGAGGGTTCCCAAATGGGGGCGCGGGGGGCAAGAATGACCCCAGGCGCCGAGAGAAAGAGTGGTCGTGCCGGCCGCCAACTCTACTTGCCCTTCATGCAGGCGGGCTTGTCGCCGCAACGCAGGTGATACCGGATACACTCGCAGCAGATCCCCTTGCGGTCGCAGGGTTCATACGTGCAGGGGCACTCGCTTTTATTGCGCTTTTTGTTGGGACACTCCATAGCCGCCCCTCCTCAGATAGGCCTTGAGCTTCCTCTTGAGCCGGAACCTCTCGAAGACGTTGGCGTAATCCAGGATCAGCCGGCCGCGCAGGTGGTCGATCTCGTGCTGCAGGGCCCGCGCCAACAGGTCACTGGCCGAGATGCTGACCTTTTCGAAAAACTCGTTGAAGCCCTTGACGGTGATCTTCCTGGCGCGCTTCACCCTGACATAGACCCCGGGCAGGCTCAGGCACCCCTCTTCCATCACCGCGGAGCCCGTCCTGCTGACGATGCGGGGATTCAACAGGACCAGGAGGCCCTGGCCGATATCCACGATCACGAGTTGCCGGTCGATGCCGACCTGTGGCGCGGCCAGGCCGATCCCGCCGCCGCAGCGCATGATCCCGGCCATCTCCTGGAAGAGCTCCCGGTCCGCGTCACGGGCGCCCTCGAGGGGCCGGGCCCGGCGCCGCAAGGACGGATCGCCGTAATATCTAATCTTTAATTTTGTTGGCGCTGGTGACATGGACGCTACGGACCTTTAAGGCCCTGGCCTCTTTTTCGTCACAGGACGTGTAGGCCAGGATGATGATCTCGTCTCCCTTGTAGCCCGCGCGCGCCGCCGGGCCGTTCAGGCAGATCTCCCCCGAGCCCGCGGCCGCCGAGATGGCATACGTCTCCAGGCGCGTGCCGTTGTTCAGGTTCAGGACCTCAACCTTCTCGCCGGGCAGGATATCCGCGGCCTTAAGAAGATCGGCATCGACAGCGATGCTGCCTTCATAATACAACTGGGCCTCGGTCACCCGCGCCCGGTGGATCTTGGACTTCAACATGATTCTCTGCATAACCGACCTCGCTATCGCACGACGTGAAACGTCTGTCTGGCGATCATCAGTTCTTCGTTGGTGGGAACGACCAGCACCTTGACCTTTTTAGGAAGATAATCAAAAAGCCCCTTGAGGATCTTCTGGCGCACATCCGCTTCGTTCTCACCGATGCCCGCCGTGAAGACGATGGCGTGGGCCCCGCCCAGGGCCGCCATGTAGCTACCGATGTACTTGCGGATACGGTAGGCAAAAATCTCAATGGCCAGCCGCGCCCGGCGGTTCCCCTTGCGGGCCGCACTCTTGATCTCGCGTATATCGTTGCTGACACCCGAGATGCCTTTGAGACCGCTGCAATAGTTCAGGACGCGGTCCAGCTCCGCCAGGCCCGCCCTCTCTTTACCGGCGAGATAGATCACCGACGCGGGATCGATGTCGCCGCAGCGCGTGCCCATCACCAGGCCCTCTAAGGGTGTAAAGCCCATGCTCGTGTCCACGGACTTACCGTGTTTGATCGCCGTGATGCTGCAGCCGTTGCCCAGGTGACAGGTGATCAGCTTCAGGCGGCTCAAGGGGCGCTTCAGAAGGCGCGCGGCCTCATGGGCCACGTACTGGTGGCTCGTGCCATGAAAACCGAACCGGCGCAGGTTATAGCGCTTAAAATATTCATAGGGCAGGCCATAGAGATAGGCGTACTCCGGCAAGGTCTGATGGAAGGCCGTGTCGAAGACCGCGACCTGCGGGATATCCGACAGGAGCTCCTGACACGCCTCGATCCCCGCCAGGTTCGCGGGATTATGCAACGGTGCTAAGTCCACGCACTCACGGATCTTGGCCATCACCGTCGGCGTCAGGCGCGTCGGCTTTTTAAAGGCGACGCCGCCGTGGACCACGCGGTGCCCGACGGCAAAGATGTCCTTCAGGCTCTTCAGCTTCGCCTGCCTGGCCGCCACGATGTTGTCCAAAAGAACACGTATGCCCTCGCGATGGTCTTTGACCGGCGAATCGGGGTGGCCGATCTTCTCGATGAGCCCCTTCAGGCGCAAGACATAATGGACACCGTTCCTCTTGCCGCTCTCCTGAACGTCAAAAAGACGGTACTTGATCGAGGAGCTCCCCGAATTGATGACGAGAATCTTGTAGTGCCTCATATGTTCTGACCTGAGGTGTCCTGGTGGGCCCGGATGGCGGTGACGGCCGCGCAGTCAACGACGTCTTCCCAGCCGCACCCGCGCGACAAATCGCTGCAGGGCTTGACGAGACCCAGCAGGAGCGGTCCCAGGGCCCGGCCGCCGGTCAGGCGCTCGACGAGTTTATAAGAGATGTTGCCGGCCTCTAAATTCGGGAAGACGAGGATATTGGCATTGCCCTGGATGGGGCTGTCCGGAAACTTGAATTTCGCGACCTCGGGGACGATCGCCGCGTCCACCTGCAGCTCGCCGTCCACCACCAGGTCCGGCGCCAGCTCCTTGAGCATGGCCGTGGCCTCGCGGATGCGCTCGACGAACCGCCCCGACGCCGAGCCCTTCGTCGAGTAGCTGAGCATCGCCACGCGCGGGGTAAGATCCAGGACCTTACGGCCCAGCTCGGCCGAGGAGACGGCGATCTGCGCCAGTTGGCGCGTCGTCGGATCGGGGATGATGCCGCAGTCGGCGAAGATAAAGACCCCGTCCTCGCCGTACCGGCAGTTGGGGATCGTCATGATAAAACAGCTCGCGATCGTCGCGATGCGCCGGTCCACGCCCAGGCAGTAGAGCGCGGCCTTGGCCACGTCCGGCGTCGTCGTGGCGGCACCCGCCACGAAGCCGTCCGCGCTTCCTGCGCGCACCATCATCGCCCCGTAAAAAACGGGATGACACACCGTCTGGTGGGCCTCGTCCCGCGAGATCCCTTTGTGCCGCCGCAGCTGATAATAGGTCTCGGTGTACTCCTCGACCTTCTCTGTGTCGAGCCGGTCTTTTTCCAAAAGGACAGGCTCGGCGATCTTTTCCTTTTCCATGAACTCCGCGGCCTTGCGGACCCGGGGGTCGTGCCCCTCGGGCAGGACGATCTTCATCGACTGCTCTTTAGCCTTCTTGCGGATATGGGTGATGGCGTCCATGGTCTTCAAGCCAGGTGCTCCTCGATCTTGCGCCTGAGTTCCTCCTTGCCGACGGCGCCGATGATCTGCTCGACGACCTGACCGCCCTTGAAGATCATCAGCGTCGGGATAGACATGACGCCGTAGGAGGTCGCGACCCTCTGGCCGTCATCCACGTTGACCTTGGCGACCTTCATCCGGCCCTGGTACTCCTCGGCCAGTTCCTCGACGATCGGCTCCACGCGTCGGCAGGGACCGCACCACTCCGCCCAGAAATCGACGAGGCACGTCGCACCGGACTCCAAAACCTCTTTTTTGAAATTCTCGTCTGTCAGATGCAGCGCTCCCATACGACCTCCTAATCCTAACTTGTGTGAGAAATGGATGTTACAGTAATCGGCGAGGGGACCCCCAACGGAAATCCTACCAGCGAAAAGCCGTATCATTATAACAAAAAGGTGGAAAAAGAAAAAGGAAAAAAGCGGGTTGATGAAACGCCCTTTCCTTAAGGCGCCCTCCCCCGCAAAGAGGCAAAAAACAAGGGGGCGTCCTGTAAGGATGCCCCCTCAACCCCCTATCCGATCGCCAGCGAACCCCTCTCCCCCGTCCGGATGCGGATGCACTCACCTAGATCCAGCACGAAGATCTTGCCGTCCCCGATGTGGCTTGTCTTAGCCCCCTCGATGATGGCCTTGATGGTGGGCTCGACAAAGTCCTCGTTGACGCCGATCTCCAGCCGGATCTTCTTCAAAAGATTCACCTCCGTGATCACCCCGCGGTATGTCTCCGAAAACCCCTTCTGCTGACCGCACCCCAGGGCATTGGTCACGGTCATCTTGTGGACATCGGCATCATACAGGGCCTTCTTGACGTCCGGCAGCTTGTGCGGCTGGATCATCGCGATAATAAGTTTCATGGATCGTCCCCTCCCTTAAGAATTCCGGCTATTGCGTCGTGAAGATCTGGAACCCGGCGTAGGACTCCATGCCGTGCTCGCCGATGTCCAAACCCTTGAGTTCTTCGTCACGCGACACCCTCAGGCCGATCGTCGCGTCGATCAGTTTGAAGAGGGCGCCCATCGTAACGAGAATAAACGCCACGACGCTCGCCACCCCCAGGAGCTGGATACCCAGTTGCGTCCACCCGCCTGCGTAAAAGAGCCCGTCATGCGCCAGGCCCAGGGCCTTCTGGCCGAACAGGCCGATGGACAAGGTACCCCACACGCCGTTGAGGCCGTGGACAGGGACCGCTCCGACGGGATCGTCGATCCTCATCTTATCAAGACAGACGACGCCCAAGACGACCAGGACGCCACCGATGCCGCCGATCACGATCGCGGCCCACGGCTCGACAAAGGCGCACGGCGCGGTGATGGCCACGAGGCCCGCCAGGGCGCCGTTCATCGCCATGGAGAGGTCCGGCTTGCCGAACATCTTCCAGACCGCGAACATCGCCGTGATGCCGCCCATGGCCGCCGCGAGGTTCGTGTTGATGGCCACGCGCGCGATAAGGTCGCCGTTGCCGACGCTCAAGGTCGAACCCGGATTGAACCCGAACCAGCCAAACCAAAGGATAAACACCCCCAGCGAGGCCAACGGGATCGAATGGCCGGCGAGCACATTGGGCGAGCCATCTGTGTTGTACTTGCCGGTACGGGGTTTCAGGATCATCGTCCCGATCAGGGCCGCAAAGCCGCCGACGGAATGCACGACCGTCGAACCCGCGAAGTCCGCGAAGCCCCTGGCGGCGAGCCAGCCGCCGCCCCAGATCCAGTGGCCGACCAATGGATAGATGAGGGCCGAGATCAAAAACGAATAGATGAGGTAGGCGGGAAACTTCATCCGCTCGGCCATGCCGCCCGCGACGATCGTCGCCGCCGCGCCGCAGAAGGCCGCCTGAAAGAGCCAGAAGGCGTACAGCGGCACCCCCGCCCCGCTTGCGGCGCCCATCAGGAACCAGCCCTTCAGGCCCATGAAACCGTTTCCGGCCCCGAACATGATGGCGTAACCGAAGAGGAAAAAAGCCAGCGACGCCATGCAGAAGTCCAGAAAGTTCTTCGTCAGGATGTTGCACACGTTTTTGGCGCGGATAAAACCGGCCTCGACCATGCCGAACCCCGCCTGCATGAAAAAGACAAGGAACGCGGCCACCAATACCCACAAGGTATCCAGACCAACCGCCGACGCCGCGGCCGCTTCGGGCGCTGCCCAGGCCACCGGGGCCGCCATGCCCCAACAGACCAGGATGACACCGATCTTTTTCAACCACCTTCTCACGCCGCCCTCCTTACATTAAACACGCCGCTTTCAAAAAACAAAAAACGCCCAGAAGAAGACCAACCCCCTTGGTCTCACCGGACGTCTCTATCCGTATATCGCCGTCGAATCAGGCAACAAAAAAGGCGTTCTCCTCGAACGCCTCATCGCCTTCTGACACCCTCATGGTGTCAAAAGTACTTTAACACATCGTGGTCCGATTGTCAACCCCCTTTCCGCACCTCTCTTTTCGCACCTCTCTTTCTGCACCGTGACGCACCGCGGCCAGTTGCGCCGGACGCAGGGACCCTGAGTCTATATGTTTCGTCTGTATCTCGCGGGGGCCATCGTTTAGCGCAGCTGGTCTTTCAGGCGGGCGATCTCGAGGTCGAGGGCGGCCTGGCGGACCTCGATCTCCTTGAGGCGGCGGCCGTACTCCCTGGCCGTGTCTTCGTCGCGATAGGTGCGCTGGTCGGCAAGCGCGCGGGCCTTGGCGTAGCTCTCCAGACTCAACGCCTCTTTCTCTTTTTCCAGCTCCTGGATCCGGGTGCCGACGTTCACGTTGTGGGCCTTGCGCCGGCGCTCCTCTTCGCGTCGTCTCTTGTGCTCTTCCCGGACGCGCTGGCGGGCGTGCTGGTCCGGATGAGACTCCTTTTTCTCCGGGCCGACGGTCTTAAGGATATCCGACATCTGGTCGCGCTTCTCAAGATAATAATCAAAATTTCCGAAGAACTTGCGCACGCGGCCGTCCTTCACCTCATAGACGACGTTGGCCATGCTGCGAACAAAGTGGATGTCGTGGCTGATGAAGACACAGGTCCCCTCGTAACGGGAGAGCGCCATGATCAGCGCATCGACCGCGTCCACGTCCAAGTGGGTCGTCGGCTCATCCAGGAGCAGGAAGTTCGGCGGCTGGATCAGGAACTTGGCCAGGTTCAACCGGCTCTTCTCCCCGCCCGACAGGACGGCGACCTTCTTTTCCACGTCGTCGCCCTGAAAGAGGAACGCCCCCAGAATCGTGCGGATATCTTCCTGCGCCCTCATGCCGGGCGCGGCGCTATAGGCCTCCTGCAGGACCGTGTTCTCGGGGCTCAACGTATCCAGGCGCGTCTGCGAGAAGTAACCGATGGCGACGTTGTGGCCCACGTCACGCGTGCCGCCGTCAAAGGGCAGGACGCCGGCCAGGATCTTCAGGAGCGTGGACTTGCCGGCGCCGTTGACCCCGGCGAGGACAGCCCGTTCACCGCGCTCGATCGTGAAGTCCAGGTCCCGGTAGACCGACTTCTCCCCGTAGGTCTTGCTTATCTTTTCAAGGCTGATGACGCGCTCACCGCTCCTCGGCGTCCGGGGAAAGGAGAAATGCCGGATACTCTCCCGCGGGTCCGGCAGCAGGACGATCTCTTCCATGCGCTCGATCGTCCTGCGCTTGTTGCGGACCGCCGCCGCCTTGTTGGGCTGGGCGTGGAAGCGCGAGATAAACCCTTCCAACTGCTTGCGTTTTTTGGACTGGACCTCGAACTTCTTATCCAGGTGCCGCCGGCGCTCCTCGCGAAGGCGCTCGTAATCTTCATAGCTGCCGCGCACCTTGGCCATCCGGCCGTGCTCGAGGATCAACGAATAATTCGTCACCTCCGTCAGATAGACCTTGTCGTGCGAGATCATGATGAAGGTGCCCCTGTACCCCTTGAGGAAATCCTTGAGCCACAGTGCGGCATTGAGGTCCAGGTAGTTCGTCGGCTCATCCAGCAGAAGCAGGTCATACGGCAGGAGCAGAAGCTTGGCAAGCAAGACGCGCATCTGCCAGCCGCCCGAGAGCTCCGCCACCGGCCGCTCGAAGTCAGCCTCCTCAAACCCGAGCCCCATCAAGATCTTTTCGGCCTTGTGTTCCAACTTGAAAAAGTCGAAGACCTCGAGCTCATGAAGGATGTCGCCGTAGCGCGGCTCATCCGCCCTGTGGGCCAACTCCAGCTCACGCTTCTCCTTGCGCAGAGAACGGATCCGGTCATCCCCCTCCAACAACTCGCTGATGACGGTCCTCTCCGAGACAAAGCGCGACTCCTGCGGCAGATACCCCACGGCGATGCCCTTTTGCATCTGTATCGAGCCCGAAGAGGGTTCTGCCTCGCCGAGCAAGAGACAAAAGAACGTGCTCTTGCCGGAACCGTTGGGGCCGATCAGGCCGATCTTCTCTCCGGGTCCGATGAAGAGCGAGACGTCCTCAAAGAGGGTCTTGGCGCCGAAGTCCTTGGAGAGGTTGCTGATGGTGATCATTTATAGGCCGAGAGCGCCTTGATGCGCTTGAGCATGTTCGGGTGCGTGCTCAACAACTCCATCATCTTGTCGGAAAAGCTCAAGTCGAGCGTCCGCGAGCGCAGGACGTGCAGCTCGCCGGGGTCGATCGTGCCGCTGCGGTCGAGGTCCAGCTGGCTTAACTCCCGGATCTCTCTGTGGGCACGAGAGGGGTCGTTGATGAAGAAGGCCTTGAGGCCTTCGGTGTCCCGCACGACCTGCCGGTTCGTCCGGGCCGATCCATAGACGAGCTTGTACAAGGCGGAGGCCAAGGTCGACGGGGGATTGCCGAGCGCGACGGACCCCCTGTCGGCAAAGTACTCGCGGATGCGCGAGGCGTACAGGACGAGCAGGTTCGTGATGAAGTAAAAGAGGAACGCCGCCAGGCCGATCAGCGCCGCCTGGCCGCCGCCGCGGCGGCGTCCGCCGCCGAAGAAGAGGAAGTGCCAGGCAAGCCGGTACAGGATCAGGGGGATGACGGACAAGAGCGTGATCGAAAGGACGTCGCGATTCCTCAGGTGGCTGATCTCATGGCCCAGGACCGCCCGCAGCTCCTGCTCGTCCAGAAGATCCATGATCCCCTGCGTCACGCACACGCGACCGTCCGACCAGCCGCGGCCGAAGGCAAAGGCGTTGGGCAGGGGCATGGGCGCCACCGCGACCCGCGGCTTGGGCATCCCCGCCTTGCGGGCCAATTCCGCCACCATGCGGTGCAGCTCAGGCGCCTGGCTCTCGGAGACATAGCGCACGCGCATGGACCACTCGATGAGCTTGGGCCCGACCGCGTACTGGATCGCCATCAGGGCAAGCGACAGGACAAGGTAAAAATAAAAGTTCCCGATCCCCATGGCGACGCCGACCACGGTCATCACCATGTAGATGATGCCGAACAGCACCGCCACCAACAAGAACATCCTTACGTGTAAGCTCAACATGTTTCCTCCCGCGCAAAGGGACTATTGCGGCCACCTTGATCTCGCCTTGATGACCAAACGGATCGTCAGGGTGTCATTATACCACCCTCGCGGCTATTGACAACCCGTCGGTGGAGGTTTATGATAGCGGCGGTATGGCACAGGCTCTCATCCGCGTCCTCAGGGCGCCGTCACGTCTCCTGCGTCGCCTCTACGACTGGACCCTCCACTGGGCCAAGACGCCCCGGGCCCTCCTAGCCCTCTTTGGCATCGCCTTCATGGAGAGCTCGTTTTTTCCTATCCCGCCGGACATCCTCCTGATCCCGATGGTGATCGCCAAGCCGCGCAAATGGCTCCCCTACGCCGGCCTGTGCACGCTGGGCTCGCTCCTGGGCGCCCTCTTAGGATACGCCATCGGCTGGGGCCTCTACGAAACGCTCGGACACTGGATCGTGGCGACCTACCACCTGGAAGACGCGATGGTGCTGGTCGGCCGGAAATACCAGGAGAACGCGTTTTTGGCCATCTTCACCGCCGCGTTCACGCCCATCCCCTACAAGGTCTTCACCATTTCGGCGGGGCTCTTTCGCATCGACATCGTGACGCTGCTCCTCGCCTCGCTCGCCGGCCGCTTCGGCCGGTTCTTCCTCGTCGCGGCGAGCCTCCGGCTCTTCGGCCGCCGCATCGCGGCCACGATCGAAAGGTACTTCGATGTCTTCTCGCTCGTCTTCGCGGCGCTCCTCATCGGCGGCTTCATCCTCGTCAAATACGTCCTTTGATCGGGATAGGGGAGGACAGGTTCGTCCTGCCCTTCCCCTCCCACACCACCGGACATGCGGGTCCGCATCCGGCGGTTCGAAAAGCGGCATTATCTCATCGCCAAGCGGGGAACTCCCAGCCGGGCAAAATACGCGTTCGGCAAGGCAATGTTAAGGACTGAGGTTCCGGATGTCCTCCACCAGCATCGGGGGCAGGCCGCTACCGAGGCCGCGGCGTTCCTGCTCACTCCCGCCGCGCGCAATTCCCGGAATATCGTCGTACCCCTTTTCCACTGTTTCAGACGTACCATCCTCAGCCGGTGGCCTATCCATTCATCCAGTCCAGCGAAGATACCCGGCGTCTCCGCCAGCCGAAAATATTCCTTCCAGCCGGTCAGATATTCCTTCAGTTCTTTCGCTATTCGTTCCAGACTTCGGCCGCCGGTGCGCGACGTTATCCGCCGCACACGTTCCTTCATTGCTTTTAGGGCTTTGGCTCCTACGCGGTGTTTAACCGTCTTTCCTCTGGCTACCCAGAATCCGTAGCCAAGATATTGACTGTTCCACACCCGCGAGATGCGGCTCTTGGACTCGTTGACATTCAAGCGTAGTCTCGCGTATAGGCGTTTTAGCGTTGCCATCACGTCTTGTGCCGCGCGCTGTGACCGGACATACACATTCCCGTCGTCCGCATAACGCACAAAGGCGTGTCCGCGTTTCTCCAGCTCTTTGTCCACTTCGTCCAAAAGCACGTTCGCCAGTAACGGCGAGAGCGGCCCGCCCTGCGGCGTGCCTTCCCGCCGTTCCATCACCACCCCCTGCGCCATCACTCCGGCTTCGAGGTAGCGACGGATAAGCCCAAGCATTCGCTTGTCCTTTATTCTCCCGGCCAGTCTACTCATCAGGATGTCGTGATTGACTCGGTCGAAGAATCTCTCCAAGTCCACGTCCACGACCCATCGCCGGCCTTCCTGGATGTAGCGTTGTGCCGCGCGCACCGCTTGATGCGCGCTGCGTCCGGGCCGGAACCCGTAGCTGTGCTCGGAGAACGTCGGGTCAAACTTCGGTTGAAGCACATTCAGAATCATTTGTTGAATCATCCGGTCTATCACCGTAGGGATTCCCAACTGTCTAACCCCTCCGTTAGGCTTCGGAATATCAACCCGCTTTACCGTTTGGGGCTGGTACATTCCGGCCAACAGCTCTTCCCGGATACGTGCCCAATTTCCCCCTATGTATCGCGGTAATTCTTCCACGCTCATCCCGTCAATGCCTGAGCTCCCCTTATTACGCCTCACACGCTTCATTGCCGCCTGCATGTTCCCTTCTTCGACCACCTGTTCCATCAGGTGGTCGTCGCTTGAGCGCTCGTTTCCATGCGCCGCCGTTGACGCTTCGACGCTCCGTCGGTCCTTCGGGGCTTCACCCCTATACTCCAGCGGGAGCTCCGGTTGCCCGGTCTTCTGCCGCATGGCGTCTCTGAGACTCATGTTCGTTTCGCTCTCTTTCCGTTCGGCCCTTCCCCTCAACCTTGACGGGTACTATGGCCTCTGCTGACTCCTCGCTCCCGGACTTTCCCGGTGCCCCTTTCAGGGCTGAGGCGAGGCCTCCCCAGGTAAGAATCTAAACCTTCCGTCCACAACCGCCGAATCTACGCCGCCAACCCTTGGTCGCAGGGGCTTTGCGGTCAACTGCCCGCTCGCCCCAATTGGCGCCGCCTCCTATTCGGTTCCTGTGCGTCGGCTCGGACTTTCGCTCCCCGCTTCTTTCAGCGCCAACCTCGCGGTTTATCACCTTGCGGTTCACTTGAGGTTCCTACGACCTGTCCCCTCAGAGGACTTTCACCTTCAGGCTTAGTCTCATGCTGGGCACACAATGAAACGGGCCCGGCCGTTGTGCCGACCGGGCCCATCCTCTCCGTTTTCTAAAAGATTATGCGCTCGCCTTGCGGACGTTGGTCGCCTGCTCGCCCTTGGGGCCTTTTTCGACTTCGAACTCGACCTCCTGCCCTTCCTCGAGGGTCTTGTAGCCTTCCTGCGTGATCGCGCTGTAGTGCACGAAGACATCCGTTCCGGCATCCGTGGTGATGAACCCAAACCCCTTTTGGTTATTGAACCATTTCACCTTGCCCCTTGCCACTGCCTTGCCTCCTTCCTTCGCCAGGCCACAAAAAAACCGCACCCCCCGGATATTTCGGGACTGCGGTTCACTTCTTGTGGCGGCACGCGTGACACATATGTTAGTTTCAATTTAATCAAAAAAGTCGCCGCTGTCAATCAAAATTTATGCTGACCTTGCCTCAGGGCGCGCGTTGCGCCTGCGCGCGAAAAGGTCGCACTGTCTGTGTTCTGGTCCCTAGAGAAGGCGCCCCTTCTCTCATGCCACTGCCCTGCCTCCCGTGAGACGACGGGCGCGCCACGGGAACGCCGACGCAATGACGCCCTTGGACAGCATCGCTCCCTTGGGCGCGGGCTATGCCTCCGGGGCCTCCGTCTGGCTGTTCTCGTCGACGAACTTCTTGATCTCTTCGAAGTTTTCGATGATGAGACGCGCCTTGCTCAGGCCGAAGGAAAACGGATACCGGTCGTCCTCATTGCGCTTGAGGATCAGAACGGGCTTACCCTTGAATTCTCCTCTCTCGATCACAACAACCTCCTTCTTGGTGGTTAAAAACGCTGCTGCCGCTCCTAAATATTAGAGGATACGGACCGCCTTGCCAAGTCTTTTTTAAGGGTACCGGCGGGTGCCCGCGGTCTTGTCTGTCTGTGCCTCGGCCGGCCCCAAGACCTCCATGATCAGGGATCCGGACAGGTCCACGATCCCGGAGAGCGCCGCGGCGTACGCCTCGCGGATCCGATCGAGATCCCGACCCTTCTCTTCATCGAGGTATCGGATGGTATCCCGCTCCAACTGTTCCAGGGGCTCGGCCGCGTGCGCCTCGATGACCGCCAGCGCCTCCTTATCGAAATCGAAGGGCAGGCCGTCCACCGGCGTCAGGGCCTCCCCGGCCGGCGTCGGGATAATGCCGCGCTCCTTGAGCGCGGCCACCAACGCCCGCTGGCGCCGGGCACAGGCGCGCATCATCTCCTGTGCCGCCTCGGCGATCGCCTCACGCTGGGTGAGGGTCAGGGGGATACCCTTGATCTCCTCGATCTTCTCGATGAGCGGCGGCTTCTTGCCGGCAACCTCTTCCCGTGCCGCCCCAACCTGCAGGAAACACGCCATCACGACAAGGAACGAAAAGAGGCCTCGGACCATCCTGACACCGCTCCGCTTTCCCGATCGCCTTGGAAACAGTTTCCCGAATGGCTTGGAAACTGTTTCCCGAATGAGCAAAATGAAAACTGATCGGCCTCACAGGGCCGGCCGCCTGGCCTGGAACCACCTTCCAGCTACTTATTTTTAAAGGGATCATTGAACGGGAAACGGTATGTCGCCCGGGGGACCCTCATGACATCCCCTTGACCTTCAGCGCATCGCCCAGCTCCTTGAAGGCCCGGCGCCACTCCGGGAGCTGTTGGCCGTCGACCGCCGTCATCCGGTCCGTCAACTCCCGGTGACGGCAGCAAAGACCGAAGTAGATGTTCTGTGCCTTCCAAAGATCGAGAGACAGCTTCAGGTCGTCGGCCACGCGCAGGAAACCCAGGAGCTTCCGGATAAGCTGGATGCTCTGCGGGGCGGCGGCCACCTGTTCCATCATGGCGTCCACCCGGCGGCTGACCCGCAGGTTCAAGGCGGCCACATCAAGCTGGGCGCCGCAGCGCCGGGCCTCCTGCGCCAGGTCCCGGAAACGCTCGAGGCTCGCGTCCGGCTCTTCCAGATAACGCAACAGGTCCGTGTTAAGGACAAAACTCACGACCGTCTTGAAATAATCGGGCAGCGGCTGATTGATGTTCTCCATGATCTGTAGGAGCGAGGAGTGGTGCTCGTAGATCCGACGGAACGCCGATTCGATCTCGCCGTGCGTGCCGGCGAAGATCTGATCGATGATGCGGCGCTGCTCGTCCTTGAAGAGATGCCACAGGGAAAAGCTATGGCTGGTGAAGCTGTGGTCGATGAGCCGGATCACCTCGGAGGTCTCGCCGCGCAGGAAGGTCTCCTTCAGGCTTTGCTGCATCTTATGGAAGTCCTCATCGCTCTTGAAGCTGCGCGCCCCGCCCACCACGTTGTGGTCCCCCATGTGCACCACCGCAAAAGAGATCTCGTCTTCCTCCAGCGTCAGGAGCGAGCGCAGGTGCACGCACCCGGAGACGACCTTCTGCCGGCCCAGCTCCGAGCGCTCGTAGGCCAGCTGCTCGGCCTGGTACACGTAGATCTGGGTCTTGGGAGCGTACTCCGTAAAGATCGAAGAGACCGCGTAGTGGACGCCGACGCGCAGGAGGTCCAGGACCGCCGGCTGGACAAAACGCCGCCAGACCTCTGCGCCGTTGCCGTAGGGCCTGATGTTGCTCGCGGCACGTTCCAGGATAGCGGTATACGCCTCCTCCAGCGCCACGCCGCTGGCCTGCCTGGCGAGCTGGATGGCGCGCGCCGCGTACTGCATGATCTGAATCGTCTCTATCCCCGAGATGTCGTCGAAGAACCAGCCGCAGCTCGTGAACATCAGCATGGCGTGGCGCTCCATCTCAAGGAGCGTCATCACCTTGCCCTGCTCCTGAGGCGAGAGCTCTTTGGCGGCCTGCTCCCCGAGAAAACGCGCCACGTTCTCCGGGGAACGGTCGGCGACGACGCCGACATAGGCGTCCCGGGCGGCCCAGGGATCACGCAAGAGCCCCTTGGCGTGCTCTTCAAAGATCTGGCTCAGATTATCGCGCAGCCAATCCATGGCCCCGCGCAAGGGCGCGCGCCAATCCTGGTTCCAACCCGGATGCCTGCCCGAATTGCAGCCGCAACCCGCCCGCCAGCGCTCCACGCCGTGAAAACAACTCCACGAGGAGTCCTCGACGATCTGGACCTCGTGGCTCGGCGGATAAAGCTCCAGGAACCGGCCGTAGTTGAGGAGTTCGACCGTCTCATCCTGTTCCAGGCGGTACAGGCAATACGCCAAGGCCATGTCGCCGAAGCGATGGTGGTGGCCGAACGTCTCACCGTCCGTCGCGATGTGGACGATCTGCGGCGTGCCGTCGTCCGGCCCGAAGAGCGACAGGAGCTTCTTGGCAAAGACCTCGCCGTCGTTCAGGAGACCCGCAAAGGCGACCTGCTGCGACGTCGGGCCGTCATAGAAAAAGAGGGTGATCTCCTTACCCGACGGCAGGCGACACAGATAAGGCTTCTTCGGGTCGATCTTGGCCCCTGAGACGTCCTGCCACTTTTTGTCGCCGGTCTTACGCACCTTCGCGGCCTGACCCGGCGCGAGGATCGTAAAGGCGATGCCCGACTCGGCGAGCAACTCCAGGGTTTCGACGTCCACCGCGGTCTCGGCCAACCACATCCCCTCCGGCTCACGGCCGAACCGGCGGCGGAAGTCCTCGATGCCCCAATGGACCTGCGTGCGTTTGTCGCGGGAGTTTGCCAGCGGCATGATGATGTGGTTGTAGACCTGCGCCAAGGCGTTGCCGTGGCCGGCAAAGCGCTCGCGGCTCTTTGTGTCGACCTCAAGGATCGTCCGATACGCCGAGGGGTGACGACGCTCCATCCACGACAACAGCGTCGGACCGAAGTTAAAACTGATGCGCTCGTAATTATTGACGATATCGATGATCCGGCGCTCGTTATCGAGGATGCGCGACGCGGCGTTGGGCTCGTAACACTCCGCCGTGACGAGTTCGTTCCAGTCGTGATACGGATAGGCGGTGTCCTGGCGCTCGACCTCTTCCAGCCACGGGTTCTCCCGTGGCGGCTGATAAAAATGCGCGTGGATGCAGACGAATCGGGTCATGCAGTGCTCTCCTATATGTCCTCGACACCCGAGTTTTGCCGTGGCCGCTTCTGCGGCCCCGTGAGACAAAAGTGCTCTGAGCCCTTTTGTCTCACTCACCGTCTCGAGCGGCTTGCGCTAAAAAAAATGATACATCGTCAGAGAACCGGACAAGATCAACGCTTGA
>Ga0315545_1000560_pt1 | contig 39061 bp, 38 predicted proteins | sample SalMarSW160210MG_FD_203096 | JGI IMG/M metagenome (GOLD analysis project Ga0315545, IMG submission 203096) | Salt marsh sediment microbial communities from the Plum Island Ecosystem LTER, Massachusetts, United States - Salt Marsh Sediment SW1602-10 ...
ATTTATTCCTTAGCGAATCAAGGTTCTGCCGAGCGTTAGCGAGGCAGGTTCTTAATTCAAGAATATATAATTTATTCCTTAGCGAATCAAGGTTCTGCCGAGCGTTAGCGAGGCAGGTTCTTATTTTAGAATAATGCTGTTTTCAAAAATTTTAAGAGAAATTAAGTGAACAAAACAAAAAAAACAGTCCGAGAACTATTCTCGGACTGTTTTTGTTTACTTTAATTCTACCTTTCCGCCGGCTGCCTCAAACTTCTTTTTGATTTCTTCGGCTTCTTCTTTCTTTGAATTTTCTTTAATCATCTGAGGCCCTGTTGCTACGGCGTCAACCAAGTCTTTGGCTTCTTTCAAACCTTTTCCTATTAAATCTCTAACTACCTTAATTACTTCAATCTTTTTATCCCCTACTTCCTTTAATTCAATACTGAAAACGCTTTTTTCTTCTTCCCCGGCGGTAGCTCCAGCGGAGGCGGGAGCAGAAACAACCGGAGCTGCTGCTGAAACTCCAAATTTCTTTTCCAAAACTTTCACTAATTCAGATAAATCCAAAACAGACATTTTTTCTATTTCTTCAACGAGGGCTTTAAATTTCTTTGGCATTTTTACCCCGTTATCTGCTTCAGCAGATTTTTCGGGGTCAATTTTTTCCTCTTCTTTTTCTTCCTTTTTTTCTTCCTTTTTTGACTCTTCTTTTTTTTCTTCAACCATATTTGTTTAGGTTACTTAATTTATTTTTTAATTGCGCTTAACGCACAAATCAGACCTTTAATGTTTCCTTGAAGAACATTCACAAAGTTTGACACTGGAGCTGATATGCTTCCAATAATCCTTGCTAAAAGTTCTTCTCTGGAAGGTAACTTTGCTAAAGTAATAATTTCTTCGGCTTCTCTAAATTCATTTTCAAAAAGACCTCCTAAAATTTTTAAATTTTTATTTCCTAATCCAAATTTATAGGCAATTTTAGCCGCTGTAATCTTGTCTTTAAAACCAAAAATTAAGCCAATTTGGCCTTCTAATTTTTTGATATTAAAATCAAACTTCTTTTCTTTAAAAACCCTATCTAATAAAGTTTTCTTGGCAACAGTTAATAAGCAATCAACTGCTTTTAATCTTTCTCTCAAATCAAAAAGTTGTTTGGCTTTTACACCCTCAACCGCAACAAAAACCATTGCTTCTTGCTCAGCAATTTTTTCTTTTAAATCTTCTATAATTTTTTGTTTCTGTTCTTTACTTAAAGCCATAATTAATAGAAATTACGGGTATTTTACAAAGCCATAAAAAATCTGCGGACTATCCACAGATAACAAAACTAACTTTTGCTTTATCCTCGGCAGGACTTATTTACCCCGTTAAACAATTTCATCTTCGATGAAATTGCTGCGAAGCGGCGTTTAACAGGGCGAGCCTGCTGTCTGTGGAAAATTCTTTATTAATTCACTTTTGTTTCTAAAATTTTTACCCTTTTCTCTAAAACTTCAAAATCTTCTAAATTAACTTTCCTTCTTAAAGAAGTTTTAATGATTTCTATGTCATTTTTAAATTCAAGAATATATGATTATACATTAGCGAATCAAGGTTCTGCCGAGCGAAGCGAGGCAGGTTCTTATAATCTCAATATCAACAAGCAAATCAAATTTACTATCAAAATCCTCTTTTACGACATCTATATGTCTTTTTACTTCTTTAGTATGCTCTTTTAAAATTTCCTTAATTTCTTCTACCATATTATTAATGGTATTCCTCTTAAAAAAAATGTCAACCCCGTAGAAGAAATTTGACAAGGTTTTCTAAAGAAAACCTAACTCCGTAGGCAGTCAAATTTTCTCTACGGGGTCAATACCTATTCCTCAATACAAAGGAGTTTTTGATGGGTGTCGCAATACTTCCCTTGATACATAGTGAAAGCATTAATAGCTGCTTCTCCCCCTGTTAATCCGCTAGATAGTCCTCCTAAAGCAACCGCATCTGTATGCTTTCCCCCGGGCGTATAACAAGTAGAAACTGGATAGTCTGGTTGCACAAATTTATCTCCCTGAGTCCAATTCTGACAGGTAGCAGTAAAACTATATTTTTCAGCAAGATCCCCAGAAACATTAGCAATTAAGATGCAATTTTGTTTACTTTTCTCATCAACTTTCCCAAGCCAGATATTTTTCAAATTTTCTAAAAACTCCTTTCCCAATTTCTCTTCATTAATTATTAAAGCGTCTGAAAGTCTATCTAAAAACTCATCAAAGTTCTTCCCCAAAAGCCGATGACAGGTGGCTTTTCTCTCGATTAAAGTAGCTGCCGGCTCGGCTTCAATAAAAATGCCCTTTGTTCCTCTTGGAGTTTTTTCCATTCTTCTGACAGCTAATTCTTCCTCTTTATCTCCTCCAAGAAAGGCCTGCCAGGTTCCCTCAAAGCCTTGTTGTTCGGCTTGTTCCTGACATATTCTATCAGCCCCTTCAAGTCCTTCTAAATTTCCAGTATATCTATTTTCGGTAATAAAAACTCTTCTTAAATCTGGTAAATCACCGGGAAGATAAGGCCATCCATTTTGGATAGATACGCTATCGCAACTGGCAAGTTCCGGGTAAACAATTGCGAATGGTCTATCTGAATAATCTATTCTATTGCCTTTTTGCCAGGGGTATTCAAAGACGGCAACCCAATAATCATCTCCATATTCCTGACCAGGATAAATCTTCCAACCATATTCCCCTAATTCGGCATAAACATTTTTAGCAATCCATTTTGGCTCTTCTCCTTTAAACAAAACAATACCAACTTTTTTTATACCTTTTGCCTTCCAGGTAATCTTATAGCTCTGTCCGATTCCCCATTCTTCACCTCCATCAGGTGTTTCAATTTTGATACTTTTTGTAAGGTTGGAAAAAAACAGAAAAAATATAAATCCAAAAACTATTAAACCAGCTATTATCAAAACATAAATTAAACTTTTTTCAAATGCAAATTTTTTTAATAATGACATGTTCATTAATTTAGATATTAGATTCAACTGGAGGGCAGGGGGGATTAATTTGCGTTCTTAAACCTTCTTTAATTTCTTCTCTCTCCCCGGGACCGTATCTCTCTGAAGGGGTTGGAAAAACCCCTAAGTAAAGATTTTTAGAACTTTGTTCACAATTCTCTATCCAGCATTTATATTGTTCTTCTTCTAAAAGCTGTTCTCTTCCCTCTGTTTGCCCAATATAAATTATATCATACTCTTCATTTTTTTTACACAAAACTAAATAGAGAGCAAATTTTTCTATAAATTCATTTTTCTTTAATAACCAGGGCCCATTAAAATAATATCCATCAACATTGATAAATTGAGGCGGAGGAGGAAAGTTAACGGCAAGAGAGGGAGGAAATTCTCCCGGAGCCGGCGAAGGTCGTAAGATTTCTCCTCTTCGAAGAAAATAACTGACTGAAAAGAAGACCAGAGCAATTATTAGAACGGTCAAAAAACTATAGAGAGAATTTAATAAAATTCTACTACCTTTCTCTTTTCTCGCTTCATCGTCCTTTGCCGTTAACAACATAATCCCCCCACGTATAAATATAATAAAAACAATAAAGAGAATAAAAGTAAAAACTAATATGGGAAGATTTGTTAAAAAATCAAAATTATTCATTAATCTGTCGAACAACGAACAGCGAACAATAATATTGACATAAAAATTTCATTGTTCACTGTTCTTTGTTCATTGTTTCAATTATTGCCTGGCCAAACTCCTTAGCCGCATTGGGTCCATTGGCGGTAACTATTTTTCCGTCAGTAACCACTGAATCTGATTGGAAAATTGCTCCCGAGTTCTCTAAGATTTTAATTCCGGATTTATCCATAGCAGAATTCCAGACCGTTGCTTTTTTCCCTTCTAAAACTCCAGCTTTTGCCAAAATAATCGGAGAAATGCAAATTGAAGCCAGAACTTTATTTTGAGAAACTGTTTCTTTAATTATCCTATATGATTTTTCATTATCAAGATTTTTAAGACATCCTGAACCACCAATAAAAACTACTGCATCAAAATCAACTGGATTTAAATTCTCAAGTAAAAGATTAACTTCAACATCTCCTCCATTGGCACCGATAGCAGTTCCTGGCTTAGTACTAACAGTGGTTACCTTGGCTCCCGCTCCCTCTAAAATCCCTTTTGGAATAAAATACTCTTCATCACGAAAATCTCGAAAGGCAATAATTATTGATATTTTTTTATCTCCTAAAATTTCTGGCATAGTATTTTTTTCGAAAGAGGAAACTCTCTCCCCCTCTTTTATTAAACTTTGATAAACTAAAACTCCACTTATAATTATTATAGCAGTCATTACAATTAGAAACAAAATCTTTTTCATTTTAGATACTTTGCCTTAGCGATATTGTGTTTTTTTAGGGTTTCACTGAAAATCGTTTTCCCTTCGGGAGTAGATAAATAATAAAGATATTGACTATCTTTGGGATAAATTGCCACCAAAATACTTTCCAAACCAGGATTACAAATAGGCCCCAAGGGCAGCCCTCGGTTTAAATAAGTATTATAGGGCGAGAGAATCCTCGTATCATCAAAAGAATAGCGCCATTTATTAATTCCCAAAATATAAGCTATTGTAGCGCAAGATTCCAAGGGCTTTCCTATTTTTAATCTTTTCCAGAAAATACCTGAGACAATTTTTTTATCTTCAAAAGTTCTAACCTCTTTTTCAATCAAGGAAGCCATTATTACTATCTCAAAGATTGATTTTCCCTGGGAAGCGATTTCTTCTCTTAATTCTGAAGTTAGTTTCTTTTCAAAATTAGCAAGCATCTTCTCAATAATTTCTTCAATTCCATCTTCAGGAGAGACCTCATAAGTATCAGGAAAAAGATAACCTTCTAGGCTTACATTCTTGGGTTTATCCTTTAAAAAATCGTATTCCTTACTAAAATCTTCCGGTTGAGGAAGGTCGCTTACCTGGGAATAATCAATTAAAGGAAAACCAACCAGTTCAAAAAGTTCTTCTGCCTGAAACATTCCTTTATTTTCAAAATACCAGCCAATATCTCTTAAATTCCAGCCCTCAATTATAGTGATTTCCTTTTTAATAACCTCACCGGAAACAAATTTATTTACAATTTCGGGAATATTCATTGCTCTTGAAAGTGAATATTCTCCAGCTTTAAGGTTCCCTCCTATGTCTTTGGCTAAAACATAAAATCTGAAAAGCGAACTCCATCTAATTAAACCTTGCTCTTTCAAATGGGCGGAAATTTCTTTTGCTCCCTGGCCTTTTTTAACTAAAAAAGTTATTTCTTGAGTAGAGCCGGCTTCCTTTGGTAAACAAATTCCTGCCCAAACAAAAATACAACCGAATAAAACAATCATTATAATTAAAATATACTTTCTCATTTTTCTTTTTCAATTAAGGGAACAAAAGCAAAACCGGGATATTCAATTTCTTCAAATTCGCTTTTAGATTTTTTTTCTAAAACCCAAATCGAAGATTTAATAGGAGCGACTATCTTACCATTGATTTTTATTTGTTCTTTCCAGGATTGAGGAATTTTTTCTGCCGAGGCAGAAGCCAGGATTCTATTAAAAGGAGCTTCTTTTTTATAACCCTTAGAACCATCCCCACAAATAAATTCCACGAGCCCTTTTTCTATAAAATTATATTTTGCTACATTTTGCTCACCAAATTTTTTTAATTCCGGAATGAGCTCTATGGAGATAATTTTTCCAGAGGCTCGCTCGCCTTTAGGCGAGTGGGATTCCAACCCTCCCTCCACCCTCCTGCCTTCGGCAGGCACCTCGGACGTGGTGGGCGGGTTGTAGTCTGTCCCCACTATCTGAGCTAAAAGAGCCGTTGTCCATCCAGAACCAGAACCAATATCTAAAATCTTTTCTCCGGGTTCTGGCTGTAATTGTTCAATCATAAAAGCAACCACTAAGGGTTGGGAAATTGTCTGGCCATGGCCAATAGATAAAGCTTCGTTTAAATCCGCTAAATTTTTAATATCTTCTGGTAAAAAATCAATCCTTTTTATTTCTTGAAAAGCTTTAATTATTCTCGGCGTCTTTAGCCAGCCATCTTTAATCAAAGAATCAATCAAATTCATATATTCGGGTGTTCAAGGTCGGGTGTTGAACATCTTAAACATTTCTTATAGAGTCAATTTAACAATTTACTATATAATTACGGCGCTCGGTCGAAAAATGAAAATTTATTTTCATTTTTCTCCCTCACTTGTAATTATTGAAGGATGTTTTAATTTAAATTTTATTCTCTGGGCAAAATTCAAGCGGTTGAAAAATAAAATCCCGTCCAAATGGTCAATTTCGTGCTGAAAAACTCGAGCCAAAAGCCCTTTAGCTTTTAATTTAATCTTTTTAGCGTTTATATCTACGCCTTCAACTTCTATTTCTTTGGCTCTTTTTATTTTTAGAAAAATATTAGGGAAACTCAAACATCCCTCTTCACCTATTTCCGTCTCCTGACTCTTTTTTAAAATTTTGGGATTAACCAAACTTAAAATGCGCCGATTCTCCAAATTAAGCACCGTAATCACTCTTTTTGATATCCCGACCTGAGGAGCAGCCAACCCAATTCCCTGCTCTTTTTCCATTGTCTGAGCCATATCAACAATAAGTTCTCTGAGTTTTTTATCAACTTTTTTTACCCCGTTAAATTGCTTCGCACCGCCTTCGGCGGATTTAACGGGGTGAACTTCTTTACACTTTTTCCTCAAAACCGGCTCATTAAATTTTTTAATTTCCAAAATCGCCATAATTATGTAGACAGTCTGTTATTTTTATTTTATCTTATTTGAACCAAAATTAAAAGAAAAGATGCGCGCCGATAGGCGCACATCCAATTTTGCGGGAGCGGTAGGAATCGAACCTACAGTATTCTTCTTTTGGAGAGAAGTGGTTTCCCAGTTAACCGACGCTCCCCGAGAACCGTTCTCGGGATATTACTTCTTCGTCTCTTTGTGCACCGTATGCTTCCTGCACCATTTGCAGAATTTTTTCAAATCAATACACGGACTTGACAAATTATAACTAAATATATTATAATATATTTAGACAACTTTGTCTAATAGAACATTCAAAAAGGAGGTGAAAAGTGTTGTCGATTCCGTATGCGGTGTATCTGTTCGTGATTGCTACGGTGTTAGCTTTCCTTGATTTCCAAGTTGAGGGAAAGTACGGATGGGCAGCCAAGCTTCCTTGTTGGCGCCCTAAAAATCCGAATTCCCTTATACCTAGAATCTATTCGTGGTTCATGGAAGGAAGACCTCTCACCGGCTATCACATTGCCTTCTTCGGTGTGGTGTTTGTTTTTCTCCATCACCCATTCTTTGGAGGGATTTCGTGGAGTCTATCCTTGGAGCTGGAGACTATTTCGATGTTTTCTCTGGTGATGCTTTTCGAGGATTTTCTCTGGTTTGTCTGGAATCCATTCTATGGTTTAAAAAGGTTCAACCCTCAAGCCATAGAGTGGCATAAGAAATGGATCGGACCCGTGCCTACGGGATATCCAATTCTCGCAACAGCATCTTTCATCTTCGTGCTCATGGCTACACGGTTCGAAGGAGGCAACATCCTAAAAGATTGGGGGATAACCTTTGGAGTCTTTATGGGGTTAACTCTCATCAGTTGTCTCATCTCACTACGGGTGAGACGGAGCCAAGCGTAAGCTCGGCTCTTTTTCTTTCCATGATTATCACTTCTTCGTCTCCTTATGTAAGGTATGTCGTCTGCACCACTTGCAGAATTTTTTCAATTCTAACTTCTCCTCAGCCATTTTTTTTGATTTTTGAGTAAAATAATTTATTCTCTTACACTCCTGACATTGAAGTTTTATAAATGGTTTCTTTTTTGCCATGATTTTGAGCCCACGCGCAGATTTGCACTGCGGACCTCGTCTTTACCGAAGACGTGCTCTTCTAACTGAGCTACATGGGCGAATTTAATTGGGTGCGGTCGGAGTCGAACCGACGGGGCTCAAAAGAACAGCGGTTTTACAGACCGATCCCACCCCCTATGGGACTACGCACCCTAATTATTTGTTTATTCTATCACAAAAATCGTTATTTTTCAATAATTGTAAGTGAGGGAAAAGAAGAAAAATTCATTCTTCTTTTTTAACCGAACGCCGCAATTATATAGTATAATTACTCTATAATTTTTTTGTGTTTTTTCCGCCATTCTTCAATTTTTTTATGATTGCCAGATAATAAAATTTTTGGAACCTTCCAATTCAGACCCTTTTTTGAAAAAAATAGCTCTGGCCTGGTATATTGTGGATATTCAATAAATCCCCTGCCCCCGCGGCCGGGTTTTGTTGGAATTCTTTCTTTGAGCAATTGTTCTTTTCCAATAACTCCGGGAATTAAACGAGCCACTGTCTCCATAACAATCATTGCTGGTAGCTCGCCACCCATTAAAACGTAATCGCCAATGGAAATTACATCATCGGCAATATATTTAGCTACTCTTTCGTCAACTCCTTCGTAGCGACCGCAAATCATAATTAAATGGTTTAATCTGGAAAACTGGTAAGCCATTTTCTGATTAAATTTTTTACCGCGGGGAGAAAAAAGAATTACTTTTGATTTTTGGCCCCCCGCCAATTCTCTCTTTGCTCGGATGCTGCGAGGCAAGCTTTTTTCCCTTAAATCAGAAACCGCCTTGAATATTGGCTCTACTTTCATAATCATTCCAAGCCCCCCACCAAAAGGCCGGTCATCAATAGTTTTGTGTTTATCAGAAGTCCAATCTCTTAAATTGTGAATTTTAATTTTTATCAATTTTTTCTTTAAAGCACGGGCGATTAAACTCTCTGATAAGTAAGAATTAAAAATCTCAGGAAAAATTGTAATGATACCAAACTTAATCATAAAACTTGAAACTTGAAACAAATGAAAACAGTGCCACTTATCATAATAGCACTGTTTTCTGTTGATGTAAACGCAAAACACGCTTAAATCTTCAAATCTTCTAAGGTTTCTTCAGTTGAAGCCTTTTTCTCTTGAGCAGGCGCTCTACCGCCTTCCGGCTCTTCAATCTTCAAGTTCACTCTGGCGTGGTTTTTAAGGCCAACAATTCGAACTAAAGACCTAATAGCTCTGGCAGTAGCACCGCCTCGACCAACAATCTGTCCCATATCTTCTGAATTCACTTTCAAAGAAAGTAAAACTCCCATTTCGTCAACTCTTCTTTCAATTTTGACATCTTCTGGATTGTCAACCAAGGCCTTAACAACATATTCAAGAAATTCCTTATCACTAGTTTCTTTTGCCATAGTTGTAATTCGGTATAATTAACATTAATCCGACCTTTGACCTACCTCTCCATCAACAATTCGGAGAATTCGGCTTATACTATTGTTATAATCTTTTGGAATAAATTGTCAAGCTTTTTCTAAAAAAAGAGGCCAGCGAGAACTCTTGCCTGCTGGCCTATTGGAACAGGTAGTGCTTATTCTTAGAGCATAATCCACCACCCCTCCTTAGTGAAATGAAGAACTCCCTCTCCCTTTAGAAACCGCCAGAGAAACAGCTCATACTTCATCGGATCCTTCCACTTTTTCCGGAAGAAACGCCAGCGGAAATGGTGGAAAAACGAGTGTGAATAAGGATTGTATTTCGTTTTTTTCATCATACTCCTCCTTTTTCAAACAAAATGTATCTTTCCTGTTAACGTTTTTATTATAGCAAATTATTTAATCTTTGTCAAGACCAATTGGGGCTTTCTGTTCTTCTTTTTTGGGTCCTTCGATTTTTGATTTTTCCTTTTCCTCTTTAGGTTTTTCTTCGGGTTTTTGTTCTGCGGGTTCTGCTTCAGGTTTCTGTTTCTGCTTGGTTTCTTCTTTTGGCACCTCAGCTGGTTTCTCTTCGGTCTTTTTCTTTGTTTTTTCCTCTGTGGGCTTTCCCCCCTCTGACGTGGCAGCAGGCGGGACGGTGGGCGGTTTTTCTTTCTTGCCCGTCGTAGCCCCCTTCGCCGAAGTAGCTTCGGCTACGGAGGCCGAGTCAGCGGAAGCGGGTTTTTCTTTTTTCTTCTTATGTAGGGAAATCTTCTTCCCCTTTAAAATCCCCTCTTTTATTAATAAATTGTAAACCGTGTCTGAGGATTTGGCTCCTACTGATAACCAATATTTGATTCTTTCTTTTTTCAAAACTTTTTCCTTAGTTAAAGGATTCCAAAATCCAACCTCTTCCACAAAACGACCGCCTCTTGGAGGTTTTTTCTTATCTGTAACTACAATTTTGAATAAAGGTTGATTTTTTTTACCTATTCGAAAAAAACGAATTCTTAACATATATTTTATTAAACTGTTAAAGCGAGCACAGCATCGTAGGCTTTACCAGCCCTTTGCTTTTAAACCCTCCTTAGCTGCTTTTTCCTCGGCTTCTTGCTTAGAGAATCCTTCACCCTTTGCTACTAAGCCTTCGCCGAGAAAAACACCCACAATAAAGTGTTTAGCATGGTCTGGCCCCCATTCTTTTAAAATATTATAAGTAGGAGTTACCCCTACTTTTTCCTGAGCTTCTTCCTGAAAATGCGATTTAGCATCTCTAAAAAGGCCAGCTTTAATAATATGGGGCAATTCTTTGAGTAAGTGCTTCTCAATAAAATCTTTACAAGAATTTATCCCCTGGTCAAGATATAAGCTTCCAATAAAGGCCTCAAAGGCATCAGCTAAAATGTATTGCCGGGCCTTGCCTATTTCCTTTAATTCTCCCTGAGAAAGCAAAAGAAAATCATTAAAACCTAAGTCTTTAGCAGTCCTTGCCAATATTTTAGAATTTACTAATGCTGCCCGCCAACTGGTCAATATACCTTCTTGCTCCTTGGGATAATTTAAAAACAAATATTTTGTAACTATATGTTCTAATACCGCATCTCCTAAAAATTCTAATCTTTCATTATTAGAAAGCTCAAAATCAGGATTTTCATTTAAAAAAGACCGATGAACAAAGGCCCGAGTAAGTAAATCTTTGTTTTTGAATTTTAAATTTAGTTTTTTTTCAAGTTTTGAAAAATCTTTCATTAATTTATTCATTAAGTTCTTTGTAGACTGTTCCCAGGACACCGTTAATGAATTTTCCAGAACTCTCGCCTCCAAAAGTTTTAGCCAACTCAATTGCTTCATTCATAGCTACTTTTGGAGGAACTTCTTTTTTATCTGTATATAAAAGTTCGTATAACCCAATTCTTAAAACATTTCTATCAACAATGGTTATTTGCTCAATTGGCCATTCCGGCGCTGCTTTTTCAATAACTTTATCAATATCAGAGAGCTTGGAAACAATGCCGTTAATTAACTGCCAAATAAAAGTTTCATCCTTAAGGCCCGGACCGAATTCTTTAATATTTTTTTCAACAATCCCTTCTAATCTTTTTGGGTTTTTCCCGGAAAAGTCCCACTGGTATAAGCTTTGGAGGACTATTGACCGTGATAGATGACGACTAGCCATACAACTTATTTTAACATTTAAGCATTTAAGCATCTAAACATTTTGAATTTAATTCTGTTTAAATGTTAATATATTTAAATGTTTATATGGTTTTATTTTCGAGACATCCCTTCCATTGTTAAAGATTTGTCCTTTGCCTCTTCCTTACTCTTGGCTGCTATTTCTTTTTCTTTTTGTTTTCTGTCTTTTTTAGTTAATTTTTTCAAAACATCAATTACTTCTTCTTTTTTATAATATCCACAGTTCCAGCAAACAGTATGGGAGCGAACTTTTTTACCGCACTTTGGGCAAATACCTAAAACAGGCTGCTTTAAATAAATATGCATCCTTCTATTATCTCTTCTTGATTTAGTTTTTCTTTGTTTAGGTACTGCCATCTAACTAAAAATTATTACATTATTATAATACTACATCATTATTTAAAAATCAACACCCGACGTTTCCCTTAGCGCCTCTGGCACCAATTCCTCAACATCGGGTGTTGAGGATATTGATGTTTGACTAAACAAAATGAAAAAAGTAAAATGATGTAATCACTATGAAGTTTACTCATCTCCATGTTCACAGTCATTATAGTTTGCTTGACGGTCTGCCAAAGATTGATGAACTTTTAGATTATACCAAAGAATTAGGAATGGATTCCGTGGCTTTAACTGACCACGGAGTTTTATATGGAGCGGTAGAGTTCTATCAAAAAGCCAGGAAAAAGGGAATTAAACCGATAATAGGAGTAGAAGCTTATGTTTCTTTTGAGAAAATGAACCAAAAAAGACCAAACATAGATAATAAAAGATATCATTTAATTCTGCTGGTAAAAAACGAAGAGGGATATAAAAATTTAGTCAAGCTTGTAACCAAAGCCCACTTAGAAGGTTTTTATTATAAGCCGAGAATAGATGAAGAACTTTTAGCAAAGCATTCTAAGGGTTTAATTGCTTTAACCGCTTGTTTAGCGGGAAAAATTCCTCGTTTAATTTTGTCAAAAAAAATTGAAGAAGCTGAAAAATTAGCTCTAAAATATCAAGAAATTTTCGGCAGAGATAACTTTTATTTAGAACTCCAACATCACCCCAATATACCAGAACAAAAAACTGTAAATAGAGAACTAATTAATATTTCCAAAAAATACGGCATTCCTTTAGTAGCGACTAATGACGTTCATTATCTAAAAAAAGAAGATAAGGAAGCCCAGGATATTCTCATGCTAATTAATACCGGGGCTAATCTTAACGATCCCGAACGGCTTACCCTGAAAGCAGATGATTTTTCAATGAAAAATCAAAAAGAAATGGAAGAAACCTTTAAAAATATACCCGAGGCAATTGAAAATAGCCAAAAAATTGTAAATGCCTGTAATTTTCAATTTGAATTGGGGAAAACCAGGCTGCCTTATTTTGAAGTGCCTAATGGAAAAACTCCGGACCAATATTTAGAAAAACTTTGCTCTCAAGGATTAAAAAAGCGTTACGGCTCCAATCTCAGTAAAGAAATCATAGATAGATTTAATTATGAACTTTCAGTTATTAAACAAACCGGCCTTGCTTCTTATTTTTTAATAGTTCAAGATTTTGTCAATTGGGCTAAAGAAAACAGAATTATCGTCGGACCAGGCCGGGGGAGTGTCGGGGGGTCTCTGGTGGCTTATTTACTGAATATTACCAATATTGATCCCCTGAAGCATAATCTTTTATTTGAACGTTTTTTAAATCTAGGAAGGACGGACAGCCTTCCTGATATTGATCTTGATTTTACCGACCGAAGAAGAGATGAGGTCGTAAATTATATCGCCCAAAAATATGGACGGGATAAAGTTGCTCAAATTATTACTTTTGGAACAATGGCGGCACGGGCAGCAATTAGAGATGTAGGCCGGGCTTTAAATTATACTTATAGCTACTGCGATAAACTTGCCAAAATGATTCCCCTTGGATTCAATTTAGATAAAACCTTGAAAAACATTGAAGAGTTTAGGAATATTTACCAAACCGATGAACAGGCAAAAAAATTGATTGACTTAGCAAAAAAACTGGAGGGAGTAGCCCGCCACGCCTCAACTCATGCCTGCGGTCTAGTAATATCTGGACAACCCCTTTTAAATTTAATCCCCTTACAATATCCTACCCAAAATGATGAAAATATTATTACTCAATATGAGATGCACTCAATTGAAAACCTGGGACTTTTGAAAATAGACCTTCTGGGATTAAAAAATCTAACTGTTATTGAAGATACTTTATCTAGAATTTATGTTCTTAGAAACAAACTTAAGGTGGATATTGAAAATATCCCCTTTGATGATAAGAGGGTTTATAAGCTCTTACAAAAGGGCAATACTATAGGTATCTTCCAACTGGAATCATCGGGTTTACAAAGATATCTAAAGCAACTGAAACCAACTAAATTTGAAGACATCGTGGCTATGGTTGCTCTTTACAGGCCAGGCCCAATCCAGTTCATTCCAGATTACATTGCCCGAAAAGATAAAAGAAAAAAAATAGAATATTTACATCCAAAATTAAAACCAATATTAGAAAAAACTCAAGGAATTTGTATTTTTCAGGAACAGTTGATGCAGATTGCTCAGCAATTAGCCGGTTTTACCCTCTTAGAAGCAGATGTTTTAAGAAAGGCAGTCGGGAAAAAGATAAAAAGTTTGCTGAACAGCCAAGAAGAGAAATTCATCCAAGGGATGATAAAAAACGGAATTCAAAAAGAGATTGCTCAGAAAATCTGGCAGTGGGTTTTACCTTTTGCCCATTATGGGTTCAACAAAGCCCACAGTACGGCCTATGCTACCATTGCTTATCAAACTGCCTATTTAAAAGCTCATTATCCAGTAGAATTTATGGCTTCCCTTCTAACTTCAGAAAAAGCAGATGTTGAAAGAATTGCGGTTTTAATTGAAGAATCTAAAAAAATGGGGATTGAAGTTCTTGCTCCAAACATCAACGAGAGTTTAAAAAACTTCACTGTTGTTCCTTCTCCGGGAATTTTCCCTCTAAAAACCGGAAAGGATAAGATAAGATTTGGGTTTTTAGCCATAAAAAATGTCGGTCGAAATATAATTGACGTTATTGTTGAGGAAAGAAAAAACAATGGTTCCTTTAAAAATATTGGAGATTTTCTTCAGAGGATTAACTCAAAAAACCTAAACAAAAAATCTTTGGAAAGTTTAATTAAAGCTGGGGCCTTTGATAGCTTGGCAGAAAGAAATCAACTTTTAGACAATTTAGAAAGGTCGCTTGAATGGGCCCGAGAAACTCAAAAAACAAAAATGAATGGACAAAAGGGACTTTTTGATGATAATCTAAAATTTAGTAAGAACGAAATCTCTCTCCTCCCTAGTTCGGCGGCAACAAATTTTGAAAAGCTAAATTGGGAAAAAGAACTTTTAGGCCTCTATGTAACTTCTCACCCCTTAGAAGATTTTAGAAAAATTCTTGAGAAAAAAACTTTCTCTCTGGCAAAAATCAGCGACGTTTTAGTAAATAAAAGAATCAGAGTTGGCGGAATTATTTCTGGAATTAAAAAAATTATTACCAGAACTGGAAAACCAATGCTTTTCTTAAAATTAGAAGACCTAACCGATAAAACCGAAGTTGTTGTCTTTCCTGGAATAATTGAAAAAAATCCTACGGTTTTCCAAGAAAATAAAATTGTTCTTATTTCAGGAAGAGTTGACAACCGAGACAATGTTCCCAAAATAATAGCCGAACAAGTTGAAGAAGTAATAAATACATGAAAACAAAAATTGATACTATTCGCCATTCCTTAGCTCACATAATGGCTTTGGCTGTCCAAGAATTATTTCCCGGGAGCAAATTTGGTATTGGACCGGCTATTGAGTCGGGCTTTTATTACGACTTTGGCCTAAAAAGCAGCTTAGCTCCTTCGGATCTGCCGCGAATTGAAAAAAAGATGAAAGAACTAATTAAAAAAAATTTGAAATTTAAGAAAAAAATAGTTTCCAAAGCAGAAGCCAAAAAAATATTCAAAGACCAATCTTATAAATTAGAACTAATAAACGAGCTCTACGAGGCCCGTCCTCGTAGTAAAGTTTCTGTATATCAATGTGGTCATTTTATTGACCTTTGCAAGGGACCCCATATTAGGTCAACCAAAGAAATACCAATCAATGCTTTTAAATTAACAAAAATTGCGGGTGCTTATTGGAAAGGAGATGAAAAAAATAAAATGCTCACCAGGATTTACGGCATAGCTTTTGAAAATAAAAAAGAGCTTGATAAATATTTAAAGCTTCAAGAAGAAGCGGAAAAAAGAGACCATCGGGTTTTGGGACATAAATTAGAGCTTTTTATGTGGGATCAAGAAATCGGAGCCGGACTTCCTCTTTGGCTTCCCAAGGGGGCTGTTCTCCGCCATATTATTGAAGATTATTTATACGAAGAATTAATCTCCAATGGCTATCAGTGGGTGGTAACTCCCCACATTGCTAATTTAAATCTTTGGAAAACTTCAGGCCATTGGAATTTTTATCGGGAAAATATGTATTCCCCCATCAAAATTGATGAAGAAGAGTATATGCTCAAGCCGATGAACTGCCCTTTCCATGTTAAGATTTACAACTCCAAAATCAGAAGCTACCGGGATTTACCCCTCCGCTACGCTGAATTAGGAACTGTTTACCGTTATGAAAAGTCCGGGGTTTTGCACGGCTTAACTCGGGTTCGAGGCTTTACCCAAGATGACGCTCATATTATCTGCACCCCTGAACAATTAAGCGATGAGTTGGCTGGAAATTTAAAACACGGTTTAGAAATTCTAAAAACTTTCGGCTTTAAAGAATTTGATATCTATCTTTCCACCCGGCCAGAAAAATACGCTGGGACCATTAAGAGCTGGGACAAAGCAACCAAAACCCTGAAATTTGTCTTGAACAAACTAAAATTAAAATACAAGACTGATGAGGGTGGCGGAGTATTTTACGGTCCGAAAATTGATATTAAAATCAAAGACTCTTTAGGCCGTGAATGGCAGTGCACCACAATTCAGTTTGACTTTAATCTGCCAGAGAAGTTTAAAATGGCTTATGTGGACGCAAAAGGAAAAAAACGCGAGCCATATATGATTCATCGGGCCTTACTCGGTTCTATGGAAAGATTTATTGGTGTTTTATTAGAGCATTATGCTGGTGCCCTGCCTTTGTGGCTGGCTCCGGTTCAGGTCTGGATTATTCCGCTCGGCTCCCGCCACGAAAAATACGCCCAACAAGTTAAAAAGGAGCTTAGCTCCTTTAGAGTGAAGATGAAAGATGAAAACGAAACCGTCTCTAAAAGAGTGCGCGAAGGCGAACTCCAAAAAATCCCATATATCTTAGTAGTTGGCGATAAAGAAATAAAATCTCAATCTGTCCGCGTCCGCTCCAAAAACAAAGATTTGGGGATGATGAAACTTGATAAATTTATTGAAAAAATCAAAAAAGGAATAGAAAATAAAAAATGACAATAACAAAGGAAAAGACAATAACAATAACGATAACAAAAGTGATATTTACTTATAATCAAATTTCACAATAAAAAGTCATTGTCATTGTCATCGTCATATAACTTATGCCTGAATTTTCTCAGCCAACTCAAAAACTTATTCAGCAGTATCAATTTTGGCATCAATCTCTCCAACCCAAAGAAGGAGTGCCAACAATTCATGTGGATGAAGTCGCCTCAAGAGTGGCCGCTTTTTACGAAAAAATAAGAGGAATTATAGACTGGAAAGAAGAATATCTTTTAAAAAGAAGAGCAATTGAAAGAATATTAAAAAGAAGACTTTTTTCACAGATAGATATAGTTAATGGAGGTTTTTCTAAAAATTTAATTGCTAAACCTCTAATCTTAGAATTAATTCGGGGCGGACATTTCCCAAATAATAAAATTGAGGAAACAAAAATTAAAGAAGTTCAAGGGATAATTGATAAATATGTTTTTATTCTAAATCATAGTCCCTCCCAACAAAAAAAATCAAAAATTCAACTTTATACCTGGTTATCTTCAATTGCTGCCTGCGAAATAGAGGAAATCATCAGTCCTTCCTTGAGAGAAAGAGCTTTAATAAACTATATGTTTGAATTAATGAAAGAACGGATTAAGCTCAACCCCGTTAGAGATTCCGAGGGAAGAGAAAAAACACAGAAGGAAAGTATCTCTAACGGGGTAAACCAAGAAACCTTAGCAATAAAAGGAATGAATGAAAAAGAAAAAAACATCCAAATTTATATTGCAGTCCAGCAGGCCTTATTTAAATTGGATTGGCCAATCATCAGTTACCATCTTTTAAAATATCAATATCCAAAATGGAAAAATTTTTCAGAAACCGAGCTTAAGGAAATTACCAGAAATATTTATTCAATTCGGGAAACTATAGAAAAAGATTTGAATCATCCTTTTGCAGGCAAGTTCTATCAAATCTCTGAAAAATATGATACTCCTTATTTGCTTTTGGGAGATATTATTTCTGAAGAACCAATGGTAATAAAAGAAAAAATCTCAAAACCGGAGATTTTAGAAAGTTTAATCAGGAAAGTTTATAACAAGAGATTAAAAACTCTTAAATCACGATTGGGCAGAGCTGCTTTCTATGCTACTTTATCGATTTTTCTTACTAACATTGTCTCCCTCCTGGCTATAGAAATTCCTTTTAACAAATGGGTTACCGACTGTGCTTTTTATCCTTCAGCTATGGCCATAGATATTGTTGTTCCCACTGTTTTAATGTTCTTTTTGGTTATCACTATTAGACCCCCAAGAAAAGGAAATCTTGAACAGACAATAATGGAAGTTATGAAAATTGTCTATCAAAGAGAAAAAAAAGATATTTACGAAATAAAGGCCTTCCCAAAAAAAAGTTTTATTTTTAATGTGGTAATAAAGCTTTTCTATCTTCTTGGCTTTTGTATTATTATCAGCTTAATAGTTTGGGGGCTTTATCAGATAAACTTTCCTCCTCTTTCTTATTTAATTTTTATTATCTTTTTCTCTTTAATTACTTTTGCCGGAGCAAAAATCAGACAAAGAGCTAAAGAATTAGAGGTGATTGAAGAAAAAGAAACATTTCTTCCTTTCCTTGTTGACTTATTTGCGGTGCCTATAATTCAATTAGGAAAATGGCTAACAGGCCGCTGGAAAAGATATAATATTATAGCTGTCTTTTTCACTGCTTTAATTGATATGCCCTTTTCAGTTTTCATAGAATTCTTAGAACAATGGAGATACTTTTTGAAGGAGAAAAAAGAGAAAATCCACTAACATGATGCTAATCTACTAATTTAATACCAATCTACTAATTGCGAATATAATTAGTATTATTAGTAATTCGCATAATTGGCATTAAGTTCGTAGATTTTCATTATACAATTATGTATAATTCAATAAAATTTATTTTAATCTCATCAATAATCTGCTTAGGATTAGGAATAGGTTTTACCGCCTTTGCCCAAGAAGATTTAACCGTTGAAACAATTGAGCAAGAAATAATGGAAGAGGCAGCTCTTGATGAAGAAGTCTCAACTGAAGATTTGGACGTAAAAGAGCCAAAACTCTTACCAGATAGTCCTTTTTATTTCTTGAAAAATTGGGGTAGAGGAATTCTCTCCTTCTTTACTTTTAACAAAGTAAAAAAAGCTGAATTGAAAGCGAAGTTTGCCAATGAAAAGCTGATAGAAATTAAGAAAATGGTTGAAGAGAAAAAGAGTACTCAAGCCGTTAAAAAGGGTCTGGAAAATTATCAAAAAGAAGTGGAAAAAGTTAAAGTGGCAGTAGACCAAATAAAAGAGAAAGCAGCTGAGAGTCCGGAAGTAGACAGTTTTCTGAATAAATTTACCAAATACCAGATTTTGCACCAAAAACTCCTCCAGAAATTAGAAACCCAAGTTTCTTCAGAGGTTTTTGAAAAGATAGAAGAAGCGAGGGAAAGACACTTGGAGAAATTTGGTGAAGTAATGACCAATCTTGAAGATAGACCAGAAAAAATCAGAGAAACATTAGAAAAGATTATAGAAGTGATAAAGGGAAGTAAATATAAAAACTTTAAGAATTTAGAGGTTTTGATAGAACTCGAAGAAAAAGTGCCCGAACAAGCCAAAGAAGCAATTCAAAAAGCCCAGGAAAATGCTCTGAAAAGATTGAAGGGAGATTTAGAAAAAATGTCTCCCGAAGACCAAGAAAAATTTAAAGAATATATTGACAAAATAAGCGGGGTCAAAGAAACACAGCTCAAAATATTAGAAAACCTAAAATTTGAATTAAAAGAAAAACCAGAACTTAAAGAAAAGATTATAGAAGCAAAAGAAAGAATACAAAAAAGATTAGAGGGGAAAAAAGCAACTGAATAAAAATTTTGAAGCCCAAACAAAAAAAACAGCCCTTTCAAGGACTGTTTTTTTGTTGTAAAATAGCAAATACTTCACATAATTAGTATGAAATACTTCATTATTACTTTTGGCTGCCAGATGAACAAATCAGATAGTGAAAAAATTGCTGCAGTTTTGGAAAAATCTGGACATAAGCCGGTTAAAAAAGAAAATCAGGCTGATTTAATTATTATTAATGTTTGTTCCGTCAGACAATCAGCCGTTGACCGAGTTTATGCTAAAGTAAATAAATATTATAAAGCCAAAAAAATTATCTTGACTGGCTGTGTTTTGGAAAAAGATAAAAAGGCACTGAAAGATAAAGTGGCTGGTTTTTGGCATCCTAGCAGTTATTTTGGATGTCAGCCGCGATACCAAAGCAATTTTACTGCTTTTGTGCCAATTATGACTGGTTGTAATAATTTCTGTTCTTATTGCGTTGTCCCATATACTCGGGGACGAGAAATATCACGCCCTACCTCGGAAATTATTCGCGAAGTAGAATCTTTAGTCAAAAAGGGCTATAAAGAGGTTGTTTTAATAGGGCAGAATGTCAATAGTTATAAATCCAAAATCCCAAGCATCAAATCCCAAATAAATTCCAAATCCAAAATTCCCGCCTACGCCAAGGCTACGACGGGCAGGCAAAAATCAAAAATAATAAATTTTCCTAAATTATTAAAAATGATTAACGACATACGAGGCGATTTTTGGCTGCGGTTTATCACCAGTCATCCTAAAGATATGTCTGATGAGTTAATTGAAACAATGGCAAAAAGCCGAAAAGTTTGCGAATATGTGCATTTGCCAGCTCAGAGCGGCGATAATCAGGTTTTAAAAAAAATGAACCGGCATTATACTGTTAGTCATTATAAAAATTTAATTAAAAAAATCAGACAGGCATTTAAAAAATACCGGCCCGGCGAATTGCCTGTTGCTATTTCCACAGACGTTATTGTCGGGTTTCCTGGAGAAACAAAAAAACAATTTGAAAATACCGCTAAATTGATGAGAGAAATAAAATTTGATATGGCATATATTGCCCGCTACTCTCCCCGACCGAGCACGCTGGCTGCTAAAATGGAAGATAATGTTTCTCCTCAAGAAAAAAAGAGAAGAGAAAAAATTCTTACAGACATGCTCAAAAAAGCCGCCTTGAAAAAAAATAAAAAATATGTTGGCAAAACTGTGAAAGTCTTGATTGAGAAAATCAAAGATGGCTTTGTTTTGGGCAAAACAAGGAGTTTTAAGACGGTGAAAATTAAACAAAGAATAAAGAACAAAGAACAAAAAATAGATATTGGCAATATAGATACTGTCAAAATCGTCAAAGTTGATTCTTTTGGATTAAGAGGAGAAATTTGTTATCATCAAACATCATGAAAAAACTAATTGTTATTTTAGGACCGACGGCGAGTGGGAAAAGTGAATTAGCGGTGAAGATGGCTAAGAAATTTAACGGCGAGGTGGTTTCGGCTGATTCGCGGCAGGTTTATAAAGGGATGGATATTGGAACTGGCAAAATCACAAAAAAAGAAATGCGAGGTGTCCCCCATCATCTACTTGATGTTGCCAGCCCAAAAAGAAAATATACTGTTGCCCGATTTAAAAAAGAAGGACTACAGGCAATTAAAAAAATCCATAGAATAGGTAAAGTCCCTATTCTCTGCGGCGGAACCGGCTTCTATATTCAAGCTGTGGTTGATAAATTAATAATTCCAAAAGTAGAACCAGATTGGAAATTGAGAAAAAAATTAGAAAAGAAAACCATAAAAGAACTTTTTGAAGAACTAAAAAAAATGGACCCGAGAAGAGCCAAAACAATTGAACCAAAAAATAAAAGAAGATTAATTAGGGCATTGGAAATTGTGATTAAAACCAACAAACCAGTACCGACATTGAAAAAAGAAAAATCTGATTTTGCTCTTTTAATAATCGGAATTAAAAAAACTCCGGAAGAATTAAAAAAGCTAATCGCTAAAAGATTGGTCAAAAGAATTAAAAAAGGTATGATTAGTGAAGTAAGGAAACTAAAAAACTCCGGCCTTTCGTGGGCTAGATTAGAAAGCTTCGGCTTAGAGTACCGTTGGATTGCCAGATATTTACAAAAGAAGATAAATTATGAGGAAATGATAGAAAAGCTCCAAAAAGATATTGAACACTTCGCTAAAAGGCAAATGACCTGGTTCAAACGCGACAAACGAATTAAATGGCTAAAAAATTACCGAGATGCAGAAAAATTAGTAAAAGAGTTTTAAGACAAAAAAAAGAGGAAGATTCCTTTCTCTCTCTTGACCCTCCACTTTTCAAAAAAAGTGGGGGAGGTAGCCAGAATTGCTAATTAATTTAAAATAATCTTTCCATCCTGCCCGGGCTAGCCGACCATTTCTTTTAGTAAGCGATTAACTATTTCGGGATTAGCTCTTCCTTTGCTGATACCCATCACCTGCCCTACTAAAAATTGAAGGGCATTTTCTTTACCTTTTTTATACTCCTCAACTACTTTTTGATTTTTTGAAATAACATTTTCTATTATTTTTTTAATTTCTTCTTCATTGGTTAATTGAGTCCAGCCCTTTTCTTTAATAATATGGGAGGGGTCAGCGCCTGTTCCAAACATTTCTTCTAAAACCTGTTTGGCTATTTTGCTGGTTATTTTCCCTTCGTAAATTAAAGTAATAAGCTCAGCAAAATTTTCCGGAGTGATTAAAAAATCTTTTCCAGAAACTAGAGCTCTTTTAAGTAATCTTTGAAGGTCAGTAATAATATAATTTGTGGCAAGTTTAATCAGTTTGTTCTTTTCCTGTTCAGAAATTTTTGTTTTAAATTCAACTATTTTTATCCAGTTTATCAATTCTGAAACTACTTTTTCAAAATATTCACTCAAATCTTTGTTTTGAACAAAAATCTCAATTTCTTTTTCTAACAAATTATATTCTCTAACAAACCTTTTTCTCTTTTGTTGAGGTAACTCAGAAATCTCTGCTCTTATCTCTTGAATAAAATTCTTATCCAAACAAAGAGTCGGTAAATCAGGTTCTGGAAAGTATCTATAATCATAGGCATCTTCTTTTTCTCGTTGACTTACTGTTTTTTGTTTTTTCTCATCCCAGCCTCGAGTTTCTTGAACAACCTTTTTACCAGAATCTAAAACCTTTGTCTGTCTTTCAATCTCATAATCAATTGCTTGCTCTACTGTTCTAAATGAATTTAGGTTCTTAATTTCTACTTTGGTTCCTAACTTTTGACTTTTACTTAAACTAATATTTACCTCCACTCTAAGTTGTCCTTTTTCCATATCAGCGTCAGAAACTCCAAGGTATCTTAAAATTAATTGAAACTCTTGGGCAAATTTTCTTGTCTCTTTAGCTGTTCTCAAATCCGGCTCAGTAACCAATTCCATTAAAGGGATTCCGGCCCGATTAAAATCAATCAAAGAATAATCTTCCCCTTGAGGATGAATTAATCTTCCCGTATCTTCTTCAAGGTGAACTCTGGTTATCCGAATTTTTTTACCATTGATTTTCAAAAAACCTCCTTTACAAATAGGCTTATCATATTGAGATATTTGGTATCCTTTTGGTAAATCAGGATAAAAATAGTTTTTCCTGTCAAATTTTGAATCTTCGGGAATTTGACAATTCAAAGCCAATCCCGTTTTTATTACTTTTCTTACCGCTTCTTTATTGATGACCGGAAGCGTCCCCGGGTGTCCCATACAAATAGGACAAACATTGACATTGGGATGTCTCTCATTAGGATCGTTCTTACAAGAACAAAACATTTTTGAGTTTGTCTTTAATTCCACATGTATTTCCAGGCCAACAATGGATTGGTAATTCATAATTCAAGATTATAATTGCAAACGAGGGAGAAAAAGAAAAATTTATTTTTCTTCTTCAACCGAGTGAAGCAATTATGCGACGAAGCCGCAATATGTTTTCTATACCTTAGCGAATCAAGGTTCTGACGAAGTCAGGTTCTTAATTCAAGATTATAATTGCAAACGAGGGAGAAAAAGAAAAATTTATTTTTCTTCTTCAACCGAGTGAAGCAATTATGCGACGAAGCCGCAATATGTTTTCTATACCTTAGCGAATCAAGGTTCTGACGAAGTCAGGTTCTTATATTAATTTTATCAAATAATGAAAAATGAAAAAAGCTCCAAATCTATTTGGAGCTCTTTAAGCTCGCACTTTGACCATTTTCGCTTATTTCAAAATCATCAAAAATCACCGGCACTCTTTTTTGGACATCTTTCAAAAGATTGAGCATTACCCTTCTTATTTCCCAATGGGCACTATTAGCACATCTTAATTTGAAAATATGCCGCCATTCTCTAAAATTAGCAGTGGCAACAATTTGAGCTTTTATACCTATCGGCAAAACCTGCCTGGCATCTTGAGAAACCCAATCTGCCTCTCTTAAGCCCCTATACATTTGTTCATTTAAATTCATCCAATCCTGAAAAGAAACTTTGATAGTGTTACCATCTGAAAGATTAAGTAAGACCAGTTTTTCGTCTAGATTTTTATCAGGCGGAATTACAACTCGAAAATCACTTTCATCAACATATCTGGTTGATTCTTGAGTATAAGAAACCAATCTATGTCGGACCAACTCATGGGTAAAACCGCGACAAATATTATTAAACTCCACTGTCATACAGGAATGCTCAATTACTGACTCATGCCCTCTTTTCCTGAGCATCTCAACGAATTTTGCTGCTGACTCATCAGTAATTTTATCTCTACTTTGATAAGCAGTACGGCCGGCAATTTCAATTAACTGCAAAGGATTTTCTCCTTCCAACCCGGCCATAATTGATAAAATCCGATGAGAGCCTTTATTTTGTAAAATCTCTGCCATTTTACTCTCCTTTTTTAAAAATTTTTGAAAGAACGACCTTTTTAATTTGGTTGAAAACTTCCTCAATTGATTTTTCGCCATCAACAACATTAACATTCTCAAATTTAGTTGTCAATATTTTATAATTTTCCCATACTTTAGCAAGTTGTTCTTTTTTCTCAAAAAGAGTTTTTTCTTTTCCCCGTTTTTCTATCCTTGAAATACAAATCTCAGGATTGACTTTAAGAATTATTGTTAAATCTGGTAATAAAAAGTTCTCATTCATTTTAATTAATTTATCTAAATCAGCTCCATCAGCTGCGCCGTAGGCAAAAGATGAAAAATAATATCTGTCAGATATAATAATTTTCTCTTGTTTTAGAGCTGGAATAATTATATTTTTCAAATGTTCTTCTCTGTCTTTGGTAAATAATTCTTGCAATTTTAGGGGATCTGATTTAATTTTCTTTTCTAAGATTTTTTTTAATTTTTTTCCAGCTTCAGAGTCTTGAGTTGGTTCTTTTGTTAAAACTACCTGATAATCTTCTTCAATAAAAAAATCTTTTAAAAATTCTGCCTGAGTGCTTTGTCCCGAGCCATCAAGCCCATCAATAACTACAAATTTTCCTGAATAGGGATTTTTAATCATAATTTACAGTTAAAGTATATCATAATTTAGATTTTAAAAAAAGAGGGTTCTTGGTCTTTAAATAAGAACCCTCTTAAAACATTCACGTCTCTACATAGCGGATGTAGAGACCTACTCCTTGAATAGCGCTTATAATCTTTCTGCTATATTTTCTCTTTGGCAAAACCATTTCTCTTATACCAGCCCTGACAATTAGCTCAAGCAAAGATTCCTTTGGTTTACCATTAAGATATATTGTGGCTCCTTGAGTAGAGCCTAACCCTGAAGCCAAAATATTGGCAATGCTTAATTCCTCAGGAGAAGTCTCATTGGATACTGCGATGGTGAAACTTGTAGAAATTATATTTCCGTTCTTAACTATAACACAAGCCCTTCCCTTCTGTTCGGGAAGATCAGCCAAAGATTTCACTACCCTCATATAAGCAATATCTGCCCCTTCAATTTTTTTCTGATATTCAATCGTTCCTTCTCTTATTCCAAAAAGACCAGTGGATCCAAATCCTCCAGATCCGCGAATAGTAGAAGAAAGTTTTTCTACTCTTCTCAAAATAGGTATTTTTACCTCTGAAAAAACCAACTGAGCAATTCGCATATCCTTTTCTATTATGAAAGGGCTCTTTTTGTTTCGATTCCTCAAAAGAACCCCCGCTTCGCCTCGAAAATCAGGATCAATGGTGCCCGGAGAATTTGAAAGCTCGATATCATATTTACTCGCCAAGCCGCTTCGGGGTCTAACTTCACATTGCCAATTTTCAGGTATAGCAATTTGGACTCCAGTACCAACCAAAACAGCCTCTTCAGGTGACACTGTTACAGGTAGGCTACTTTTTGCTCTTTTAGTTCTTCTATCTAAAACTCGGGAGGCAAAAATATCATAACCTACTGCATAATTTGTGGCTCTCTTCGGAAACCTCGCATCTTTTCTAATCTTTCTTACCTTTACAATATCCACCGTTTATCTCCTTTTTAGTTTTCAAGGTTCATTTTTTAATTTTTAACAATACATTATTGCCTGACATAAATTAATTTATTGCTGGCTATATTTTTCTATTGTATTATCAACGATAACTACTTTTACACCGGCGCTTTTGAATAATTCCAAAGATAGTTTATCAGCATGATATCTTTTTTGCGCCACTACTCTTTTTATGCCTACCCGCACTATTCTCATAGCACAGTTATAACAAGGAACCATTTTGCAATAAATTGTCGCTCCCTCAAGTTTTATGCCGTCTTTAGCACACTGCAAAATAGCATTTTCTTCGGCATGCAACGTCCTCACGCAGTGTTGAGATTTATTACCCTCCTCGTCAATTACTGTTCTCATCATATGCCCAACATCATCACAATGCGGCTGGCCCGGCGGCGCCCCCACATAACCCGTAGCCAAAATAGTATTCCCCGGACTTACAATAACTGCGCCGCTACGACCCCTATCACAAGTTCCCCTTTTGCTCAATGGCTCCAACAAAGCTAAAAAATATTCCTCCCATGCCGGGCGGACATGTTTAGATTTTGTTTTATTTTTTTTCATTTTTACGCTTATTATCCTTTATCTTTTAACCTATCAGCTATCACTTATCACTTATCACTTATCTCTATGCCCATATTCTTGGCTGTTCCTTCAATTGTCTTCATAGCTTTTCCAATGTCGGTAGTGTTCAAATCTGCCATTTTCTTTTGGGCGATTCCTTTTAATTGAGCACCAGTAATTTTAGCAACTTTAGTTTTATTTGGAACACCTGAACCCTTTTCAATCCCGGCCGCTTTTTTTAAAAGTTCAGAGGCAAGGGGCTGCTTTATTTTAAATTCATAACTGCTGTCCTCATAAACAGTAATCTCTACTGGGGCAGTAAAACCTGATTTATCTCTTGTCGCCTCATTAAACTTCTGGCAAAACTCAGCAATATTTATCCCATATTGAGCTAAAGCCGGTCCAACCGGCGGGGCGGGCGTTGCTTTAGCCGCCGGAATCTGCAGTTTTATAATAGCTTTAATTTTTTTCATAAATCAATACTAATATACGAATTATACTAATTTAATTCGTATCATTAGTATGTATTCGTATATTGGTATCGCTCATTAGTATATTGGCATCGCATTATAATTTTTTAATCTGTAATGAGTCCAATTCCACTGGGGTGTCTCTACCAAACATATTTACCAAGACTTTCAACTTTCCTCTTTCTTCATCTATTTCTGAGACTTTTCCATCGAAATCTTTAAAGGGGCCGTCAATAATTTTTACTGTATCCCCTGCCTTAACTTCAATCTTATATTGAGGTGTTTCCGCCCCTACTATTTTCTTCAGGGTTTCAACTTCTTTTCCTGAAACCGGCACCGGCGTAGTCCCTACCCCGACGAAACCAGTTACATTAGGGGTATTTCTGACAACATACCAAGAATCATCAGTTACAACCATTTCAACTAAAACATAACCAGGGTAAATCTTTTCTTCAATTACTTTTCTTTTGCCATTTTTAATTTTAATCTTTTTTTCTTTTGGTACTAAAACATTAAAAATTTTATCTCCCATATCAAGAGATTCAACCCTTTGCTTCAGGTTTTTGGCAACTGCATCTTCATAGCCAGAATAAGTATGGATGACATACCAATTTTTTTGTTGAGGTAAACGTTGCTTAGGCATTAATTTAAGATTATATGTTATTCATACTTTAGCGAATCAAGGTTCTGCGAGCGCAGCGAGCAGGTTCTTACAATATAAATTTATTAAGTATTGTTGTAAAAATAAAATCAGAGACACCTAAAAATGCAGCTACTCCTACAGAAACTCCAATAACAATTAAAGTATACTTTATGGTCTCCTGTTTTGTTGGCCAGTTAACTTTTTTCATTTCCAACTTAACTTCCTTTAAAAAAGTACTAATTTTTTTAGGAAGATTGCTAATTTTCATAAATATGATGCTAATCTAAGAATTTAATGCTAATCTACAAATTGCTAATAATTATTCCTATGTGCGTGTTCGCATAGAGCGAACGAAGTGAGCTTACGCTGTTCGGACACTTAAAAAGGCCTCTTTGGCCATCATCTTTAGTAGGCTTAATAATAACTGAAGATAAACTTAATGTCAAGAATTTTAAACATCCAAATTTTTTACTTTTTTGGCGTAGGTTTGGATAAACTTTTTTCTTGGTAACACCTCTTCACCCATCAAAGTATCAAAAATTCTATCTGCTTCTTGGACGTTTTCGATTTTAATTTTTAATAAAATACGACTCTCTGGATTCATAGTGGTTGTCCACAATTCCCCTGGGTTCATTTCTCCTAAACCCTTATAACGTTGAATAGAAGGGTTTGTAATTTTCTCTTTTTTTAATAAACCTAAAACTTTCTGTTTGCCATCTTCGGTATAAACATATTCTATTCTTTTCCCTGCCCGAATTTTATATAAAGGAGGTTGAGCAATATAGAGATAACCTTTTTCAATTACCGGTTTGAAATAACGATAGAAAAAAGTTAAAAGTAAGGTCCTTATGTGATTCCCATCACTGTCGCTATCAGCCATAATAATTATTCGATGATATCTTGCTTTATCAATATTAAAATCCTCGCCAATAGCCGTTCCTAAAGCAATAATTAAAGCTCTAATCTCTTTTGAGGATAAAACTTTATCTATCCTGGCTCTTTCAACATTTAAGATTTTGCCCCGAAGGGGCAAAATCGCCTGAAACTTTCTATCCCGACCCTGCCTTGCACTGCCTCCGGCGCTCTCTCCCTCCACTATATAGAGTTCAGATTCTTCAGGTTTTTTTGAGATACAATCAGATAATTTCCCCGGCAAAGCAAGACCCTCTAAAACTCCTTTCCTTAAAACAGTTTCCTTAGCAGCCCTGGCTGCTTTTCTGGCTTTAGCAGATAGAATACATTTTTCAATAATAGCTTTAGCGTCTTGAGGATTTCTTTCTAAAAAATCAGTTAAATACTCAGAAACTACTTGCTCTACAGCTACCTTAGCTTCGGGATTTCCTAATTTCGCCTTGGTCTGTCCTTCAAATTGAGGTTCTTTTATTTTAACTGAAATAACTCCGGTTAGACCCTCTCTTATATCTGCTCCCGATAAATTCTCATCCGTCTTTTTTAGAAAATCATTTTTTCTGGCGTAATCATTGAAACTTCGAGTTAAAGCAACTCTAAATCCAGTCAAATGAGTGCCTCCTTCCCCGGTATAAATATTATTAGCAAAACTTTCTTCATAGCATTCATATTCTTCAGTATATTGAAAGGCAGCTTCAACAATTATCTCATTTTTTTCGCTTGAACAATAAAAAACATTAGGGTGGCGAGGGGTAGAGGTATGAATTAAATATTCAATATAAGAGGCAAGACCACCTTCAAAATAAAAACTGTAGCTTGATTTTTCTTTTTCTCTTTCATCTCTAAAAGTTATTTTAATTCCTTTAGTCAAATATGCCTGTTGACGCAGATGATTCAAAATTTCTTCTGAATTAAACTTGATTTCTCTAAAAATTTCAGGGTCTGATTCAAATATAACAGTTGTCCCGGTCTGTTGACAGCGACCTATTTTTTTAACTTTTGTTTTTGCTTTCCCCTTGGAATACTCTTGGCAATATCTAAACCCTCCTCGACAGACCTCTGCTCTCATATATTTAGATAAAGCACAAACAACTGAAACACCTACTCCATGTAAACCACCAGCTACCTGATAGGCCTTTCCTCCAAATTTTGCTCCGGCATGTAAAGTGGTCATTACTGTTTCTAAGGCTGATTTTTTTGTAACAGGATGTTTTTCTACTGGAATCCCCCGACCATTATCAACCACCTTCACTCTATTATTTGGTAAAAGAGTCATTTCCATCTGATTTCCATATCCCATCATGAATTCGTCAAAACAATTATCACAGCATTCCCAAATTAAATGATGTAAACCATCAGGACCAGTTGAACCAATATACATTGCCGGTCTTCTTCTAACCGGCACCAACCCCTTTAAAACATAAATATCTTTAGCGCTATAACTCTCTTCGGATTTTTTTCTCGGATTAGCTGCCTTTTTGGGTTCTTTTTTTATTGTTTTTTTAGGAGACATGCTTAAAAAATTTTAGAATTTTAGAATTTAAGAATTTTTATTAAATGTTAGAATTTTAAAATTATTAAATTTATTTTTAAATTGTAAAATTGTAAAATTGTTATCGTCGTACCTGCCACTCGGGATCTTTTTCTAATAACCTGATTATCTTCTCCTGCACCTTATCCACTTCTTTTGACTTCAAAGTTCTATTTTCCGCTTGATAAATTATATGGAAAGCCAAGTTCTTTTTTCCTCGGGGAAGCTCTTCCCCTTCGTAAATATCAAAAAGGTCAACATCTCTTACCAAAGAACCGCTAACAGCTCCAATTTTGTTTAAAACCTCCACCACCCTAACACCTCTCGGCACCAACACTGCCAAATCTCGAACCGCTGACGGATGCTGAGAAATTGGCTGATATTCATGTTCTTCAGAACAAAGTTTTACGAGCTTTCCAAAATCTAAATCAAACAAAACTATTTTTCCTTTAAGATTTAAATCTTTTAAAACTCTGGGAGAAATTTCTCCTAAAAATCCAATCTCTTCTGAACCAACTTTGATTTCTGCACATTTTTTTGAATGCCAAATTATTATTTTACTCTCCTCTGGAGTTTGCCGATAATCATCATACCAGACATCGCTTATACCAAGTTTATTTAATAACAAATCAACAGTTCCCTTTAACCGATAAAATAATTCGCCACTATTCCCTTTTTCAGCAATCAAAGCGGATATCATTTTTCTTTCAACCATTTTTGGATTTTTGCTGTCGTAGACTCCCCGTAGGGTCCTTTTTCTGAATATCTTTCCCAACTCAAAAACTTTGATTTCATCAAAGTATCTAAAATTACTTTCTACATTCTTTAATAAATTAGGAATTAAGCTTGGCCTCAAATATTTTTGCTCTGAACTAACTGGATTCTCTAATTCAATAACCTCTCTATTTTTATAATCAAAAATTTTAGATTCCTTATCTCCAATAAAGGAATAGTTATAAATTTCTGCAAAGCCAGCTTCTTTTAAAATATTTTTTATGATATCCTCCCAAAAAATTTGGAAGTTTTTTTTCGGAGGGATTAAAGAGACAACAGGAAAAGTAGCTAGAATTTTCTGATATCCGTAAATTCTACCAATTTCTTCAATTAAATCCTCTGGTATAAAAATATCAAGCCTAAAAGTCGGCACCTCCACTACTAATTGCATAGGGCTGACTTGTGTTATTTTAAATTCTAATCTCTGGAAAATATTTTTTATTTCTTTTTCTGGTATTTTTATTCCCAATAATTCTTCAACATAATTTAAATCCAGTTTAATTTTCTTTGGTAAAACTTTCTTGGGATAAACATCAACCAAACCCGAGGTAATTTTACCTTTAGCGATCTCCTGAATCAAATCAGCTGCCCGATTAATTGCTATTTCTGTTAAATCAAGATCAATTCCATGCTCAAATCGCCAAGAAGCATCGGTTTTTAAATTTAATTTCTTAGAACCCCTGCGAACAACCCGGGGATTAAAGTTAGCTGATTCCAAAACAACAGTTTTGGTATTTTTATCTATCTCTGCTTTTTTGCCTCCTTTTACTCCAGCAACGGCTAAAGGTCTTTTTTGGTCAGCAATAATTAAGACGTCTTTGTCTAAGTTATATTTTTCATCATCAAGCGTTACAATTTTCTCTCCTTCTCTTGCTTTTCTGACAATTATTTCTTTAATTTTACCACCTTCAATTTTATCAAAATCAAAAGCGTGAAGAGGCTGACCAGTTTCTAACATTACATAGTTTGCAATATCTACAATATTATTAATTGGCCTCAATCCACAAACTCTTAATCTCTCTTGAATCCATTTTGGCGAAGGGCCAATTTTTACATCGGCAACAACTCTGGCAGTATAGCGATAACAATCTTCTTTGTCTCGAACCTTTACTTTAATAAAGTCCTCGGCTTTTAGTTTTTTATCTTCTTTTATTCTTGATTCTTGATTCTTAATTCTTAATTCTGTTATAGCCGCGCACTCACGAGCTATTCCTATGTGAGAAAAACAATCTGGTCCCCTATTTGGTAAAACGTCAATATCTAAGACAAAATCTTTGCCTACTTTTTTGACTTCTTCCACTTCAAAACTATGCATAGTCAAAACCTCTGCCAGCTTCTCTGGTTTTGGTAACTTCTTTTGAAAAAACGATTGCAGCCAATTATATGAAAAAATCATAAAGTTAACAGAGGGCGACCCTCTGTAAAATTTAGAACTGTTGAAGAAATCGTAAATCCCCTGAATAGAACAATCTAATGTTATTGATTTTATACTTCATCATAGCTAACCTATCCATCCCTATTCCAAAAGCAAATCCCTGCCAATTTTTGGGATTTACTCCGGCTGCCTTCAAAACATTAGGGTGAACCATTCCCGCTCCCATTAATTCTACCCAACCAGTTCCAGAACAAACTTTACAGCCCTTGCCCCCACAAACCAAACAGCTCATATCTACTTCAAAACTCGGTTCAGTAAAAGGAAAATAACTTGGTCTTAAACGAATTTTAACCTCCTTTTCAAAAAACCTGGAAAAGAATTCCTTAATAATCGCTTTGAAATTGGCTGTAGCAATCTCTTTTCCGAGCATTAATCCTTCCAATTGATAAAAGTTAATTTCATGACTGGCATCGGTTGCTTCGTGACGAAAAATCCTACCAGGGACAATAATCCTTAAAGGAGGATTATTCTTTTCCATATACCTTATCTGAACCGGACTTGTATGAGTCCGCAAAAGTAAGGGTTTTTCTTCTGTTTTTATCCACAAAGTATCCCAGACATCCCGGGCCGGATGGTCTTTGGGAATATTTAAAGCATCAAAGTTATACCATTCATTTTCAATCTCCGGTCCTTCAATCACTGAAAAACCCATTGCCTGAAAAACCTCCTCAGTTTTTCTTTTAACCAGGGTCAAAGGGTGTAAATGACCCAGAATAGGTTTTTCCCCGGGAACCGTAACATCAAGTTTATCCTCCGTAGCTTTAGCGAAGGAGAACCCCTTCTTTTCAATACTCTTACTCTCCCCTTCTATCAAGGAGCTAATCTCCTTTTTCAATTGATTAGCCAATTTTCCTTGTTTCTTTCTTTCTTTTTCTGGGAGATATTTCAGAGAGCGCAAAATTAGGGTAAGCTCTCCTTTTTTACCCAGGTATTTTCTATAAACCGTATCCAATTCCTTTAAATCTTTGGCTTCTTTTACTGCTTTCTGGGCCTCAATTTTAAGTGTTTTGAAGTCAATTTTTGCCATAATTTACCATAATATCTATTTTCATTTTACCCTAATCTCCCCTTAAAATCAAGCCATTTTCTGTGGATAAAAATAGTCAATTTTGAAAATAAAAATGCCACTGGGATCTAAATTCCAGTGGCTTTGTTTTTATGCTTTTCCAGTTAGTTCTCTCCAGTGGGCTTTTGGCCTATAGCGGACAGAACCAGCTTTGCACAAAGGACAATCTTCTGGCTCAACTGCCCAGATTTCTTTTTCAACTAAAGCAATGATTTCTCTATCACCGTAATCAGCCGGGAGTCTCGGGGGACGATGGACAAGGACACCCACAACTGGTAAAAATTTAACCGGCTCTGGATTTCCTTCCTCTATTGCTCGCTGAACTCCTCTGAATGTTCCGCTGGTGGTAATAAGTTCTTCAATCTGAAGAACTCTTGATCCTCCAGGAATTACCATCCGTTGCCAGAGAAATTTTTTCTCTTTAGGGACAATTGGATCTTTCTCACAAAAACCATGAACCGCTCTCAATTCCTTGGCCACTTCATAAGAAAAGGTAATAGCTGCATAGGGCGAACCAATTACCCAGTCTATATTAGAGGGTTCCTCATAATTCTCGCGAATGTCCTCAATTAACAGCGTGGCCAGCTCTATTGCCAAAATCTCATTGAGATTTGGATATTTCAGGACCCGCATACAGTCGAAAAATCCATTACTACACTTTCCAGAAGTTAGCTCAGCATGTGGGTTCTTTGGGTCCCCATCATGCATCCAATAGGCATCACAGGCATCAAACCACTCAAGAATTTCTTCTTCAGATAGCTCTCTGTCATCAAAGTCTCGTGGATTGAGATTTCTCAGTTCAGCTAAAGTAATTCCTGTCATTTTGTTTTCTCCTTTCCTTATTAAATTTTTAAGTTGCTCTTTATGAATTTAGATTATGATAAATTGAGTAAAAAGTCAAATTCATTGCTCCATATTTTTTAAAAAAAATACAGCTGAAATAATTATTTCAGCTGTATTTTATGCGGGGACCACGAGACTCGAACCGGTAAAACTGGCGCGGGCGATGGGATTTGAACCCACGATCTCCGCCGTGACAGGGCGGCACTTTAAACCAACTAAGCTACACCCGCATATGCCGGTGGTGGGACTCGAACCCAACGACCTAACGCTTATGAAGCGCTCACTCTAACCACTGAGCTACACCGGCGTTGCGGGACCAGGAGTTGCACCTGGGTCTCGAGGTTATGGGCCTCGCAAGATACTACTTCTCCACCCCGCAATTGTATTCTATTATATTTTTTGAAAAAAATCAATTATTTTCAAAACCCGACGTTTCCCTTGGTGCCTCTGGCCCGCCTAAATTTTTTTCTGAAAAACTTGGGCGGGCTGGCGCCAATTCCTCAACGTCGGGTTTCAACCACAAATACAAAACCCGACGTTTAAAAATCCTCAACGTCGGGTTTTAGATTAATGTCGGGTTTTAGATTAAGATGGAACGGTTTTATTTATATTAAAACATCTCAAGGTCTCGGAGAGCTTTTTCATAAATTTCTAACATTGTTTTTGCCTGAGCCAAAATTAATCGATAATCAGGGTCGTGGACAATATTATTGCGGGTTTTATGGGCCTTCCAAACCTCCTCCAGATTAGGTAAAACAGACGGGTCTATTTGCTCCAACCTTTGGACAAAATTATCTCCTTTATATCCCATTCTTTCCAAAACGCTTTCTAATAAACCATCTGCCTCAATTACTGCTAATTTATATTCGGCTTCTCTGTCGGTCTCTAATCTTTTAACAATCTTATTCCACTGTTTAAAGGTTTCTTTTACTCCAAAGGGTCGATAAGTGACAAACTCTGTTAATGCCTCTAAATAACGATCCTTCATCCAGCTGCTTCTCAGAAGAAGAATAATAATGCTTAGCAAAAAAAATGAAGAAATAACTATAAAAATAATTCTGAGATATAAAAGAAATCCCCTAAACTCAGGATGTATAATAAAATAAAATATCTTTTCCATTTTACCTACTTATTCAGTTAATTGACCAATTTTTAAAATTTTATTTTCCTCAAATGGTTTTCCAATAATCTGCAAACCAACCGGTAACTTTCCAACAAAACCGACCGGGATTGAAACAGCCGGTAACCCAACCAGACTTACCGGAGCAGTAAAGATATCGCATAAATACATTGAGAGAGGGTCAATAATTTTTTCTCCGATTTTAAAGGCAGGAGTTGGAGCAGTTGGAGAAAAAATAACATCAACTTTTTGAAAGGCCCTATCAAAATCTTCTTTAATTAATGTTCTAACTTTCTGGGCTTTTAAATAATAAGCTTCGTAATAACCAGCCGAAAGAGCGTAGGTCCCCAGCATAATTCTTCTTTTAACCTCATCTCCAAAACCCTCTACTCTACTCCGTAAATAAACGTCTAATAAATTTTGTCCCTGGTTTTTTGAGAGTCCGTATTTTATTCCATCATATCTGGCTAAATTAGCTGATGCCTCAGAAGTAGCAATAAGATAATAAATAGGTACAGCATATTTTGTATGAGGTAAACTAATTTCTTCTATTTTTGCTCCAAAATTTTCAAATTTCTTAATGGCATCTTTAATCACTTTTTCGACCTCTTTATCTATTCCCTCTACGAAATATTCCTTGGGAACGCCGATCTTTAAATCTTGTAATTTGTAACTTGTAACTTGTAACTTTTTATTTATTGCTACACTGGTTGAATCTTTTGGGTCCTTGCCGGCAATTGCCTCAAAAACAATTTTAGCATCCTCGGTTGTTTTTGTTATAGTCCCTATCTGATCCAAAGAAGAAGCAAAAGCAGTTAAACCGTAACGGGAAACTGCTCCATAGCTGGGTTTCAAACCCTTTACCCCACAGAAAGAAGCAGGTTGCCTAATTGAACCGCCTGTATCAGAACCCAGGGCATAGCAGCATAAATCATCAGCTACGGCAGCTGCAGAGCCCCCTGAAGAACCGCCAGGTACCCGATTTAAATCATGAGGATTTTTTGTCGGGAAAAATGCTGAATTTTCAGTTGAAGCGCCCATGGCAAATTCATCTAAATTTGTCTTCCCTAAAATCACTGCCCCAAGTTTCTTAAGTTTTTCTATACAAGTGGCATCATAGGGCGCAATATAATCTTCAAGGATTTTTGAAGCACAAGTTGTCTTAATCCCTTCAATCAAAATATTATCTTTAACAGCTAAAGGAATTCCAGCCAATAAAGGAATATCTTCACCAACAGAAATTAAATCATCAACTCTTTTCGCTTGAGAAAGGGCTAAATCTTCAGTCACTGTTAAAAAAGCGGAAATCTTTTTATCCTCAGTTTTTATTCTGTCCAAAAAGGCCTTAGCTAGCTCCAAAGCAGAGAACTTTTTCTTTAAAAGTCCATCATGAGCTTGAACAATACTTAATTGGTGAAGACTCATGCTTTAAATTGAAAATTAAGATAATATAGATTTCACTTTCACATATCTATCTTTTCTTTCCGGGGCTGCCACTACTAATTTATTCTTTACTTCAGTTTTTTGGGATTTTTCTATGTCTTCTCTTGTAACACTTGGTTTTCTCTTTAAAAAATGTTCAGCCGGATGAAAAGTTGGTTCAACTTTGGAAACATCAACTTCTTCTAATAAATTAAAATAATCTAAAATCAAAGAAAGCTCCTTCTGAAATTTCTCTATCTCTTTCTCTGTTAAGCCCAGCCTAGATAGTTTGGCAATATGTTTAACTTCTTCTTTAGATATCATTATTTGTAAATTGAAAATTGAAAATTGAAAATTGAAAATTTTTATCGGGGTGGTTCCATATCCTCTACCCCTGTTAATACTTCATGCAATTCATCGAGTTTTTCCAAAACCATCCCTGCCCCCCTAACCATTGCTGTTGTTGAATCTTCAATAATTTTAGTAGGAATTTTTACTTCTTGTTGAACTAAAGTATCCAATCCTCTTAAAAGACTGCCGCCACCAGCAAGATAGATCCCTTTTGACATAATGTCAGCTAAAAGTTCAGGGGGAGTTTCTTCTATTGTGGTCTTTACAGCTGTAACAATTTGTTTTACCGACTTTTCTAAAGCCCGCTTTATATCTTTATCAGAAATCAAAATTTCTTCTGGAAGCCCGGTTATTATATTTCTGCCTCGTAGGGGAAACTCCGCTCTCTCTTTCAAGGGAAAAGCAGAACCAATTCCAATTTTAACCCTCTCGGCTGTCCTCTCGCCAATTAATAATTTATATTCCTCTTGAACAAATTGAACTATATCTTCATTAAGTTTATCTCCGGCGATCCGAAGACTTTTTGCAATAACTATCCCGCCAAGAGAAATTACCGCTACTTCAGTGGTGCCCCCTCCAATATCAACGATGAAATTACCTCCTGCCTCTTGAACGGTTAACCTGGCCCCAATAGCATCTGCCATTGGTTCTTCTATTAAAAATATCTGCCTGGCGCCAGCATTTTTGGCAGCATCGCAAACTGCTTTTTTCTCAACCTCGGTTACTCCATAGGGAATTCCGATAATAACCCTGGGCCGGGAACCCAAAACAAATCTCCTCTTGTGAACCTTCTCAATAAAGTATTTTAACATTTGCTCTGTAACTTCAAAATCAGAAACGACTCCATCAACCAAGGGCCTGATGGCAACAATATGAGCCGGGGTTCGACCAACCATTTTTTGGGCCTCTTCGCCGATTGCTAAAATTTGACCTGTTTTTTGATTTATGGCTACTACTGAAGGCTCATTAATAACTATCCCCTTACCTTTAACATAAACTAATGAGTTAGCAGTTCCCAAATCAATAGCTATGTCATTTGAAAAATAGGAAAAAAATTTATTAATCATGTAATTAGACCGTTGAATAATTCCGCGTTGTTCAGCGTAGATATCGGCGTTGTTCAGCATTAGCATAGTTTTATCGCTGAACCACGCTGAACTATACGCTGAAATTACGCTGAAAAATAATTATTCAACACCCTAATAATTTGAATTAGAAAATTCTGGCGATATCTTTTATTGTTACATAAATCATTAAAGTTATTAATAGACAAAAGAAAACGACAGTAATTTTTTGCTCAATTTTCTGACTTACTGGCTTTCCTTTTATTTTCTCAATAACAAGAAAGAACAACCACCCGCCATCTAAGGAAGGAATGGGCAAAACATTAATTAAAGCCAAACAAATAGAAATTAAAGCTATAAAGTGCAAAAAATAAGTTAGTCCTAAACTTCCTACTTGAGCGAATAGTTCAAAAATTCCCACCGGTCCTCTTAATTCAACACCAGCAGGTATTCCTTTACCCTGGAACAAACTGGAAATAGTCATTCCCCATCCCTCAATTACCATCCGAGTTAAGTTACCAGTAGCTAAAATTCCCTGAACTGGAGCTTGGTACCAGGAATAGGACTTCAGGGCTGTTCTGATCAAAGCCA
>Ga0315545_1000562_pt1 | contig 38882 bp, 42 predicted proteins | sample SalMarSW160210MG_FD_203096 | JGI IMG/M metagenome (GOLD analysis project Ga0315545, IMG submission 203096) | Salt marsh sediment microbial communities from the Plum Island Ecosystem LTER, Massachusetts, United States - Salt Marsh Sediment SW1602-10 ...
TACATCTCCACAGCCCGAAAGAATGAACAGCGAATATTGGAAGCTCTGAGAATGGCATTGGTTGGCTCACCATTTTGCCCTCCCATTCTTCAACCATTAGCCTCATCAGGAGGCTGAGCAGTTACCTGCTAAGAAAGTGGTCGCGGAACGATGAAACGTGCTCCCTAGAGGATGGGTTTCCATTGATTCTCGGCTGCATTGGCTATGGCGTAGGCGGTGCGCTGATTGGTTACGCTGCTCCAATGGCTATTGCCATTCTCTTCTTGTAGGCGGGTACCTGGTCAGAAGGCTAGGCAGATGCGCTTTGCCAGATCCCTCGCAGCAGCAGCGGGGATGGCGATTAAGGGATGCACTGAAAGTGCGTTCCACCTCTCTGATCCCTCCGTGAAACAGTGAGAAGGTTCTCTCCCACCCCTGCCCGTAGCTCCACAGCCTCACCAGCCGCGCAGCACCGGCCAGAAGCTCGCAGTCGAGGGATGCGGTCGGGGGAGGCAGCGTGTATCATTTGACAGTCTCCCGCCACCCGTAGTATAGTTGCCCCCATGATTGAGGGGATGGGGAGCGAGGAATATCAACCGAGCGTGCTGCCGGCGCTGGCCCGACTGGAGGACCCCACCGGCGAGACGCGCAAGGACCTCCTGCAGTTGGCCGACGGCGAGCAGGTCGAGGTCGTGCTGCTGCGCTACCGCCAGCGGCGCAGCGCCTGCGTCTCCACCCAGGTCGGCTGCGCCTGCGGCTGCCCGTTCTGCGCCACCGGCCGGATGGGGTTCGTGCGCCACCTCTCCAGCGCCGAGATCGTCGCCCAGGCGCTGCACGTCCAGCGCGAGCTGGCGGCCCGGCAGGAACAGCTCTCCAACGTCGTCCTGATGGGAATGGGCGAGCCGCTGTTGAACTACGACCAGACCGTCGAGGCCATCCGCCATCTGATCGACCCGCGCGGGCTGGGACTGGCCCCCAGCCGCCTGACCCTCAGCACGGTTGGGATCGTGCCAGGGATCGAGCGGCTGGCCGGGGAAACGGCGCACAGCGGTGCGCCACTGCCCATCAAGCTCGCCATTTCGCTCCACGCCGCGACGGACGACCTGCGCGACGAGTTGGTGCCCATCAATCGGCGCTACCCGCTCGACGACCTATTCGCCGCAGCGGAGCAGTATGCCGCCAGGGCCCGGCGCCGCGTGATGATCGAATGGGTGATGATCGACGGCGTCAACGACTCGCGTGGGCAGGCGGAGGCGCTCGCGGCGCGGCTCGCGAGGCTGCCGGCGCACGTCAACCTCATGCGCCTGAACCCGGTCGAGGGCTATGCGGGATGGCCGGCGACGAGCGCGGCCATCAATGCCTTCGCGGCCATCCTCGACCACGCCGGGATCCCCCACACGATGCGCCAGCGCCGGGGCGCGGCCATCCAGGCCGGGTGCGGCCAACTGCGGAGCCGGAGGATACGCCAGTGCCAGGAAGGGGAATGATATGTCGCAACCTCGGATCGAGTCCTACCGCTTTGGGCACGTCGTCATCGACGGCCAAGTTCACACGAAGGACGTCATCATCCTGCCAGATCACGTGATCGGCGGATGGTGGCGCAGAGAGAGGCACACGCTGCTCCCCGACGACCTGGAAGCCGTGCTCGCAGCCGCGCCGGAGGTGTTGGTCGTGGGAAAAGGCGCCTTCGGCCGCATGCAGGTCGCGTGGAAGACGAAAGAGGCGCTCCAGGCAGCCGGCATCGACCTCATCGCTGAATCTACCGGGGAAGCGGCCGAGACGTACAACCGATTGCGCGGTGAAAAGGCCGTCGCCGCCGCACTACACCTGAGCTGCTGAACGCATGGGGTCGGATTGCCGATCCGCCCCACAGGATCAAAGCAGCGGCAATTGTCCGGCGGGAGGCGAGAGATTCCGTCCCGCCACGCCCAACAGCCGCACCGGCTTGCCCGCCGACTGAGTTCTCCAGCACCTCGACGGCGACAAAGAAAGCATCCACATCCAGGTGAACGATGGCACGCAGTCGGTCGGTCATGATGAGGCTATTGTACAAGTCGCCGAAAGAGATCGCAAATAGCACCAGCCAGCACCCGCAGAGAGCCAAGGCCTGCGCGCGCGTTGACAGCGAGGTGACATAGGGCTATACTTGTGACTGCCATGAGAATCGCGTTCATTACCCTGTTCAAGGAGGGCTGCGGCGGAGGAGAGGGGCGCGTGGCCCACGAGATGGCCCATCACTGCGCCACCTGCCACGAGGTCGTGCTGATATGTCCCGGCGAGAGGACAGGGCTGCACAGGGCCGCACACAACCTGCAGGTATTCACCGTCAAGAGCGCCGGAGAGGGAGACCTCTACGTAGCCGCGCTGTCAGCCAAGCAAGTGAAAGGGATATTCGATTTCCTCGATGCGTTCAGGCCGGACGTGGTGCATGCGCACGAGCCTCTCTCGCTGGGCCTGATCGGGCAAGTATGGGCCAAGATGCACAACGTCCCCTTCGTCCACACAGCCCACGTGCTCCCATCCAAGATGTTCCACTTTGGAGCCACCGAGGCCATCACAGTGCTGAGAAGCTCCATTGGCGAGACGATCGCCAGGCAGAGCCTGTCCAACTTTTTCCTCAATTTCTACGAAAACTGCGACGCCATCTTCGCCCTCAACCGATTCGCTGCGGAGGACATTCGGGAGTTTGCGGACTGTGACAGGATATTCATGATACCCAACGGACTGGACTTGGGCAGGTATAGGGCATGTCCAAACGCCGACACGGCCTCCCCCAAAAAAACGCTGACGTTCGTCGGATACCTCAGCGAGCGAAAGAACCAACTCTACTTGCTGAAGGCGCTCGGGCACCTTCCGAGCTACAGGCTCCAGCTCATCGGCGAGCCGCTCAAGCCCACCTATGACCGGCAACTGAAGGATTTTGCCAGAGAGCATGACCTGGACGTTGTGTTCGCGGGCTTCGTCGATCACCAGGAGATACCCGACTATCTCGCAAAGACCCACGTCCTCGCTTCGGCATCACAAATGGAAGTCCAGAGCCTGGTCGTCATAGAGGCCCTGGCATCCGGGACTCCCGTCGTTGGCCTGTCTAACGAAACGATCGACGAACTGGTGGACGAGAAGGTCGGGGCCAGGCTGCCGAAAGATACCGACCCAAGAGAATTCGCGCGACACGTGGAAAGAATCTGCCGTCTCCCCCAATCCGAATACGATGCACTGTGCGAGAATGCCCGCGAACGAGTCAGGGAGCACAACTGGCCCAACGTCATCGCGCAGACAGTGGCAATCTACGAAACGCTCCAGGGCAAAGCGCCACCCACCGCCGAGAAAAGCCAGAAAGGGTTGGCGAAAGCCCTCTCCCTTATTCCTCCCGGCGAAACAAAGAACTTTTTGGCCAAGCGCGTTGCGGTACTGGAGAAAACGCTGCGCCGCACCACGCGACCGAAATCAGAATCTACGTTTGCCTCGCGGATCAGAAAAGCAGGAAGGGTGCCCGGATCGACGTGGCTCTTTTTTGCCCTGACGATCCCCCTCTCGGTGTTGTTCTACCAGATCGTCAAGCATCTATCGGTCACATCCCGACGGGAAGACGCCCAAGGCACGCAGAGACTCCACAGGCCGGGGCTTCCAAACTGGCTGAAATGGCTCAGAGACGTGGACAGCGCGGACGCGGACGCCGACGCGTAGCACCCGCCCCCCTACGCAGATGATGATTTGTATCACCCCCACCATCGCCCTCGTCGAGAGCGAAATCCAACTGGACTTTGCACGCGCCTCCGGGCCGGGCGGGCAGAACGTCAACAAGGTCGCCACCGCCGTGCAACTGCGCTTCGATGTGCGCAACTCGCCGTCGCTGCCGGACGACGTGCGGGAGCGGCTGGTGCACCTGGCCGGGAAGCGCATGACCGAGGACGGCGTGCTCGTCATCGATGCCCGCCGCTTTCGCACACAGGAACGAAACCGGCAGGATGCTATCGACCGACTGGTCGCCCTGATCGAGCGGGCCGCCCGGAAGCCCTCGGTGCGCCGCGAGACAAAGCCGACGGCGGCATCGAAACGCCGCAGGCTGGAAGCCAAGCGCCGCCGGAGCGAGAAGAAGCAAACGCGAAAACCTGTCTCCTACGAAGAATGAGCCAGATCAACCAGCCAACCAGCCAACCAGCCAACCCACTCTATGGCTACGACCTCCCCGCTCTCCAGTCTCTCTTGGAGGCATGGGGACAGCCCGCCTACCGCGCCCGGCAGGTCTGGGAGTGGCTCTACCTCCACTTAGCCGACGATTTCGACCAGATGACGAGCCTGCCGAAATCACTACGCGAAAGACTTGCTGCCGGGACGATCATCGGCGTACCGCAGGTGATAGACACAGCCTGCTCGGACGATGGGGAAACGCGCAAAGATCTGCTCCGGCTGGCAGACGATGAAGCCGTGGAGGCCGTATTGATGCGCTACGAGCGCCGCCACACCGCCTGCATCTCCACACAAGTCGGCTGCGCGGTTGGCTGCGCCTTCTGCGCCACGGGCCAGATGGGCTTCCGCCGCAACCTCACCAGCGGAGAGATCGTCGCCCAGGCCCTCCACTTTGCCCGCATCCTCCGCGCGGGGGGCGAACGTCTGACCAACGTGGTACTGATGGGCATGGGGGAGCCGCTGCTCAACTATGACGCCTCCCTGGCCGCCATCCGACGCCTGATCGACCCGCAGGGGTTCAAGCTGGGCCAGCGCCACATCACCCTCTCCACTGTGGGCATCGTGCCCGGCATCAGGAGGTTGACGGATGAGGGGTTGCAGATCACGCTTGCCGTATCCCTCCATGCCGCCACCGACGATCTGCGCGACCAACTCGTACCCATCAACCGCAGCTACACACTCGATGAGCTCTTCGAGGCCTGTTACCACTACGCCCAGCGCACCGGCCGACGGATCAGCTTCGAGTGGGCGCTCATCGAAAACGTGAACGACACGCCACAACAGGCTCAGGCGCTGGCCGCCCGCCTGAAAGGGATCCCATCCCACGTCAACCTCATCCCCCTCAATCCAACCGCCAACTACGAAGGGCTGCCTTCCTCCCAGGAGCGGCTGGCCGCTTTCACCACCGCACTCGAACGGTACCACATTCCACACACCGTGCGCCTGCGCCGGGGCATCGACATCCAGGCCGGCTGCGGACAGTTGAGACAGCGCTATCCATAGGCCGCCGACTGCGCGCGAGCTTCTTGATTTTCTAAGCGTTCCATTGTATCATTGCGCCTGTGGATCATTCTGTGGGCTACGTCAGGTTCCCCCTCCACTTCTGATTCTGCCTCACCCTGGAGCCCGGCAGAGCCAACATACAAAAAAGCTCTCCGCTATTCCAGCAGGGAGCCAAGGAGCGCTTTCTCGCCAGAGAAAGGTATGAAAAAGAGCTTGACTAGCCTTTGTTCAGCGTCCGCAGGCAGCGCGTGCAGAGGTACATGCGCTGGGCCTGTCCATCAACCTCCACCCGCACACGCCGAACGTTGGGCTTGAATTGACGATTGGTTGCCTTTTTGGAGTGGCTTACACTGCGCCCGAACTGAGGGCCTTTGCCGCACATTTCACACTTTGCCATTTATGTCACCTCGCCAGTAATTCGTAGCGAGGCGTAATCATACCACAAGAGGGGCTTTCGCGCAACTTGCCCCGCCGCCAGTTCACGAGCAGGAGGGAATGATGCCAGAACAAATGCGCAGCCGGGGACGCATCGAGGTCTCACCCGCCGCCATCGCCAGCATCGCCAACCAAGCGGTACTGACCTGCTACGGCGTCGTCGGCACTGCGGACAGGGACTTGGCTGCCGGCATCGCCGGCCTTCTATCCCCGGATAGCAAGCGCGGCATCGAGGTGCACGTCCAAGACGGACAGATCACCATCGACGTGTACGTCATCATCGAGTACGGCACCCGAATTGCCATGGTAGCCCACAGTGTGATGAACGTCGTCAAGTTCAGCGTCGAGCGCGCGCTAGGAATCCCTGTCGCCGAGGTCAACGTCCACATCGAGGGACTGCGCGTCAGCGACATTGACTGAAGAACGCGCGCACGTCATCCCCATAGCGAGATAGAGCCGAGGAGTACAGGGTGACAGACGAGAGACCGGCAGCAGCTACGCAAGAGAGGCCACATCTGACCACAGACGGCCAGGACTTTAAGCAACTGACAAAGGCCGCACTGGCATGGCTGCAGCACCATCAGGGCACGATCAACGCCCTCAATGTCTACCCGGTTCCCGATGGCGACACGGGAACCAACATGGTGCTGACGATGCAAGCCGCGTGGGATGAAATACGAGACTCTCCGGAGCAAAGCGTCGGGCAGGTAGCCCATCAGATGGCCCACGGCGCGATGTACGGCGCTCGGGGCAACTCTGGCGTGATCCTCTCCCAAGTCTGGCGCGGCTTTGCCCGTGGCCTGGACGAGAAACAGGCTTACGGTGCCCAAGACCTGGCGCTCGCTTTCCAGGAAGCGCAGGCGACCGCCTATAAAGCCGTCGTCGAACCGGTTGAAGGGACGATCCTCACCGTCGCCCGCGCCGTCGCCGACGCAGCGACCAAGGCTGCCCAGAGGTCGAATGACCTCTTGCACGTGTTGGAGCAGATAGTGTTCGCCGCGCACGAGACCGTCATGCTCACCCCGTCGCTGCTCCCCGTGTTGGCAGAGGCCGGGGTCGTGGACGCCGGCGGCCAAGGGCTATTCGTCATCCTGGAAGGAATGTTGCGTCACATGCGCGGAGAGCCCATCGCTGAGGACGTGGAATTGGCCGAGCCTATGGACCTCGTCGCGACAGGCCTCGCGCCCGGCGAGACAGGCTACGGCTACGACGTGCAGTTCGTCGTCATCGGGCAGGATCTCGACGTGGACGTGATCCGCCAGAGAATCACAGAGATGGGAAAATGCCCCCTCGTCGTGGGCGATCCCTCGATGGCCAAGGTACACGTCCACGTGCCAGACCCCGGCGTTCCCATCAGTTACGGTGCCAGTCTGGGATCGCTGCACGACGTCATCGTCGAGGATATGCAGGCCCAGTACCGGGATTTCATCGCCGGACACAGAGCACCGCTGCCTGCTTCACCCGGCGGACAGCAGGGCGAGTCCACGCCAGAGATCGGCGTCGTGGCCGTCGTGATGGGCGACGGCCTCGCTCAGGTCTTCCGGAGCCTGGGCGTGAGCGCCATCGTAGACGGCGGCCAGACGATGAACCCCAGCACCCAGGATCTGCTGAAAGCGATCGAGAGCCTGCAAGCCGAGAAAGTCATCCTGCTGCCCAACAACAGCAACGTCATCTTGGCAGCCGAGCAAGCTCGCAAACTCAGCAAGAAGCCCATTGCCGTCATCCCCACCCGCTTCGTTCCGCAGGGAATCACGGCCCTGATGAGTCTCAGCCCCCAAGCCGACTTTGAGACCAACGTCGATGCGATGACGTCCGCACTGGACGAGGTCGAGACGGGCGAGGTCACTCTGGCGACACGCTCGGCGACCATCAATGGAATGAAAGTGGCAAACGGAGAGATCATCGGCCTGCACAATGGGGAGCTCAGAACAAACGGCAAGTCGGTCGAAAAGGTCGTCACCGCTCTCCTCACCGAGATGCACGCCGCAGAAGGGGAGATCATTACGCTTTATTACGGCGAAGCTGTAAGCGAACAGGACGCCAATGAGCTGGCCGACCTCATACAGCGCAAATGGCCTGAACAAGATATCGAAATCGTCGCCGGTGGACAACCGCATTATCACTATGTCCTATCTGTGGAATGATGTACAACAGTAGCCGCTGATCGAACGTCAGCAAGTGCTAGCTGCTAATCACAATTGTTAACAGCCAAACCCGGAGGTTCCGTGTCCAAAGTCCACATCGTCACCGACAGCGCGAGCACCATCGATCCAGCAACCGCCGAACGCCTCGAGGTCACCGTCCTGCCGCTGACCGTTCGCATAGACGGCAAAGACTACCAGGACAGCATCAATCTCGACCACGAGGAGCTGCTCTTGCGCATGGCACGAGATCGCATCCGTCCCAAGGTCGTCGGTCCTACAGCCGAAGACTTTCGCCAAGTCTACAACCACTTGACACGCCAAACCGACCAGATCATCTCGCTCCACTCCTCGGCCAGCCTCAGCCCTCTCTACCGCGAGGCACAAATAGCAACCCGTGAGTTTCTGGGCCGCTGCGACATCCTGGTCATCGACTCGGAAACCCTCTCTGTGGGCCTGAACATCCTCGTGCACGAGGCTGCGCGTTTGGCTAACCAATCCGACTCGCTGAACGAGATCACGCGCCAGATTCGCGGGATCATCCGGCGCATCTACATCGTACTGATCACCGACACACTGGACTACCTGGAGCACAACCACCTGATCAACCCCACCCAGGCCATCCTGGGCGCTATGTTGGGCATCAAGCCTTTCCTGGCCATCGAAGAGGGCAGGATCGTCCCAATGGAGAAGGTACGCAGCCACGAGCGGGCAATAGACAAGCTGGCCGAATTTGCCAACGAGTTTTCCGACATCGACCGGGTAGCTATTCTACAGAGCACACCTTACCCTACGGACGAAACGAAAATGCTCGTCGAACGGCTCGCTCTCGCCACAAGCGAACAGAACCTCCCCATTCTGCTCTACGGCCCGCTGCTAGCCGCGCAGATCGGCCCAGATGGAATGGGCTTGGTCGTTTACGAGGGAGCAAGCAGAGAAAGCTTCTTAATAACACCATGACAACACCCGTCGAGAAACTGACCAACATCCTTCGCCTGGAAGCAGAGAAATACCAGGACCAAGCTGTATTGGGCGGCTTGGCCCGATACGCAGACACCTGGCTGCAAGAAGCGGGAGCGGCTTTCGGATCCGAGGCGATCGACTGGGTCGAAGGTATCGCGAATCGCCTGCGCACCTACAGCGACTTGCCGGATCCGGCCGCCCGCCAGGAAGCCATGAACACGCTGCGAGAAGCCTTAAAGGCTCCCCCTTCGCCCAGGCGCGAACAACAAACCGAAAGCAAACAGGACGCGCTCAAGACCGAGCCACCGGCCCCCGCGCCCTCACCATCCCCCGGCCATCGCACCAGCCTCGACTCTCCCGTCACCACCCTGCGCGGTGTGGGACCCAGACAGTCCAAGCGCCTGGCAAAGCTGGGCATCCACACCATTCACGACCTGCTCTACTCTTTCCCGCGCCGCCACGACGACTACTCTCAGCTCAAGACGATCAACCGGCTCGAATACGGTGAAGAGGTCACCATCATCACCCAGGTCTGGGACGCCGGTGTGCGGCAGACCCGGGGAGGGGGGAATCTCTTCAAAGCCACCCTCTCGGACGGCACCGGCTTCATCACCATCACGTGGTTTAACCAGCCCTACTTGGCCGACACGATCACAGTCGGCAAGCAGATCGTCATCAGTGGCAAGGTGGACGAGTACCTCGGACAGTTATGCTTCAACTCCCCCGAGTGGGAGCTCCTGGAGAAAGAGCTGCTGCACACAGCCCGTCTCGTGCCCGTCTACCCGCTTACACAGGGTATCAGCGGCAAATGGCTGCGGCAACTGGTAAAGCGCTCAGTAGATTATTGGTCCAAGCGGCTGCCCGATCACTTGCCGACATCGGTGTGCCAGGAAGCGGGTTTGATGGATCTGGAGACCGCCATCGTCCAGATCCACTTCCCCGACAATAAGAGCAGTCTGGAAAAAGCCCGCTACCGGCTGGCTTTCGACGAGCTGTTTGTTCTGCAGATCGGCCTGCTGCGCCAAAAGCATCTCTGGCGCTCCGAGCCCGGCAAGCCGCTATCGGTGAACGACGATGTGCGCCAAACCCTCGTCGACAGCCTGCCATACGAGCTAACCAACGCACAGAAAAAGGCGCTGGGACAGATCGTGAGCGATCTCTGCACAGATCGACCGATGAACCGGCTTCTGCAAGGAGATGTCGGATCGGGCAAGACAGTCGTGGCGGCGGTAGCGATGGCCCTGGCAATGGCCGCCGGCAGCCAGGCGGCCATGATGGCTCCCACCGAAATCCTGGCCGAACAGCACTACCAGACCATCAGCCGCCTGCTGGAGCGAGCGCCCGGCCGGAGGCCAACGGTGCGCCTGTTAACCGGCAGCGTCACCGGGCAAGAACGGGAAGAGATCTATGCCGGGCTCGAAGACGGCAGCGTGGACATCGTCGTCGGCACTCATGCCCTGATCCAGGAAAACGTGCAGTTCAAGCAATTGGTGCTCGCCGTGATCGACGAACAGCACCGCTTCGGCGTGGAACAACGGGCCGCACTGCGACAGAAAGGATACAATCCCCATCTGCTGGTGATGACAGCGACCCCTATCCCCCGCTCTCTCGAACTGACACTGTGGGGGCACCTGGACGTTTCGATCATCGACGAGATGCCGCCGGGCCGCCGGCCAGTCACCACCCGGCTGATCCTGCCCACCGAGCGGGAGCGGGCCTACGCCTTTGTGAGAGGTCAAATCGAGAAGGGCCACCAGGCGTTCATCATCTGTCCGCTGGTGGAAGAGTCCGACAAGATCGAGGCCAAGGCAGCCATCGAAGAGCACGAACGTCTCCAGACTCACATCTTTCCCGACCTGAGACTGGGACTGCTGCACGGGCGCATGAAGGGCGACGACAAAGAGGCCACAATGGCCAAATTCGTCCGAGGCGAGTTGGATATCCTGGTCGCCACCTCTGTCGTCGAAGTGGGAATCGACGTGCCCAACGCGACGGCTATGCTCATCGAAGGCGCCGATCACTTCGGCCTGGCGCAACTTCACCAGTTCCGCGGCCGCGTGGGGCGAGGCGAGCACGCCTCCTACTGTCTGCTGGTATCCGATTCATCCTCTCCCGAGGCACAGGAGCGGCTGCAAGCGGTCGAGGCCACCAACGACGGGTTCGAGCTGGCACAGAGGGATCTGGAGATGCGCGGGCCTGGTGAGTTCCTGGGCACCCGCCAGTCTGGCTTCCCCGACCTCAAGCTGGCCAGCATGACCGACCTCCCGCTCATCGAAGCCGCCCGGGAGGCCGCCCGCCGCTTTTTCGAAACCGATCCCGAACTCGCTCACCCGGACAACCGACTGCTGGCCAGGAAAGTGCAGGCCGCCTTCGATCCGGCACAATCCTCGAAAGGGGAAGGAGAGGCCAGTTGAAACGCATCGCCATCTACCCCGGCAGCTTTGATCCGATTCACCTAGGTCACATCGACATCGCCGCCCGTGCAGCCAATATCTTTGACGAGTTGGTAGTCGCCGTCTATGACCGTCCGGCAAAGGACTTGCTGTTCGCCATCGAGGAACGGGTCGCGCTGGCGGACCAGGCAGTGACCAATCTGGCCAACGCGCGCGTGATGCCCTTCAGCGGATTGACTGTCGAGTTTGCGCACACAGTGGGAGCACAGGTCGTCGTTCGGGGATTGCGCGTCACCTTTGATTTCGAAGTCGAATACCAGATGGCGCTCACTAATCGCCAGCTTGCGCCAGAGATCGAATTCGTGTGCCTGATGACGCATCAGGCCTACGCTTTCTTGAGTTCCAGCATCGTGAAGGAGATCGGGCTACTGGGAGGGGACGTGAGTGGTATGGTCCCATCCCACGTCGCAGTTGCACTGGAGGCTAAGCGACGCGAGCGGGAGAACAACCGCACACCTGCGCCGGTCGTATCGCTGCGCGATTAGGTCAAGGGGGAGACCAAGATGGACATCCTATACCTAGTAGATCGCCTGGAAGAGATTGTGAAGGAGAGCAGGCAGGTGCCCTTTAGCAATCTCAGAGTGGTGGACGAGAACCGTATCTGGCCGGTCATCGATCAGATGCGCATCTCGATCCCCGACGAGGTCCGCCGCGCCGAACGGATCATCCGCGAGAAGGAGCGCACCCTTGCCCAGGCCAAGGAGGAGGCAGAGCGCATCATCGACCTGGCCCGCAGCGAGGCGGCCGAGATCACCGCCGAGCACGCCATCGCTCAGGCGGCCGAGGCGCGCGCGGAATCAATCCGCAAGCAGGCCGAACGAGAAGCCGAACACACACGCGCCGGGGCCGATGACTATGCTTTCGACGTCCTCTGCAAACTGGAGCAAGAGTTGAAAAGATCGTTGACGGTGATCGAAAACGGCATCCGCGCCATTCAGGTGGAACGGGAGAGGAGAGAGCAGGAGACACCTTGACAGGTTGACCGCTCGCCTCTATAATATGCCCCCGTGGTTCGGGTAGTTCATGAGATCATGCAAGGTTTGAGGGAGGAAATATGCCCGCAGTACCAAAGCGTAGAATATCCAAAACTCGCGGGGCAAAGCGACACGCCAACTGGAAGCTGAAGGCCAAGCAAACGGTCGCCTGCCCGCAGTGCGGCGAGCCTGTGCGCCCACATCACGTGTGTCTGTCGTGCGGCACCTACCGCGGCACACAAGTGCTCGAAGTCGAAGAGGAATGAGAGCGTGATGCACGAAACGTGATGCATAACCAAGTGTTATGATCTTTGTCGCGTTCGGCAATTTGCATATCGCGTCTTACCTCTCGCAGGAGTACTTACCAGAATGCAAGCCTATCTCTTCCCAGGGCAGGGATCCCAACATGTGGGAATGGGACGCGACCTATGCAGAGTTTCCTCGTCGGCCCGTGCAGTTTTCGAGCAGGCCGACGATGTCTTGGGTACTGCCCTATCAAGATTGTGCTTCGAAGGCCCGGAAGAGGATCTGGACGACACCTTCAACACGCAACCCGCCATTCTGGCGGTCAGTGTTGCTGCACTGCGTTTTCTGGAAGAAAATGGGGCGGAAAGCCCATCCTACGTCGCCGGACACAGCCTTGGAGAGTTCGGCGCACTGGTCGCAGCGGGCGCGCTCTCGTTCGAAGACGGTCTCAGAGTCGTACGCGAGCGCGGGCGGCTGATGAAGCAAGCTGGGGAAGAGAGCCCTGGCGGAATGGCCGCCATCATCGCGTTGGATAGGGAGGTAATAGAAGACATCTGCACTACCGTGCGGGGACAAAACAGCGAGTACGTCGGTATCGCCAACGACAACTGCCCTGGCCAGCTCGTCATCTCCGGCGCAGTGCCTGCCTTGGAACAAGCGATGCAGATGGCGACGGAACGGGGGGCCAAGCTCGCCAAACGACTGCCCGTGAGCATCGCCGCACATTCCCCGTTGATGGCAGAGGCATCCCAAGAGTTCAGTAACCTGCTGGACGCGACGCCGTTCCATTCGCCGACCATCCCCGTTGTAGCGAACGCCACCGCCAGTCCGCTCACTGATCCCGACGAGATCCGCCAGGCTGTCGCCAAGCAACTCACCTCCCCCGTGCACTGGACCGACTCGATGCGCTGGATGATCGCGCAGGGGGCGACGCGCTTCGTTGAGGTAGGCCCAAAAGACGTACTCACCGGCCTGATGAAACGCATCGACCGATCGGTGGAGCGACTGACGACGGCAGACGCCCTGGCACAAGAATAGCGCAATCGGAGGTGCAATCACAATGACATTCGCGACCTACACCGACATCCTACGGCCCTCTGCAAAGCACAAGGCCCTGACATACGACGTTGCCCTCATCGTGGGCGCTTCCCTCTTCATCGCCCTGTGCGCCCAGTTCACCATCCAAATCGGCCCCGTGCCCATCACCGGCCAGACACTGGCCGTACTCCTGACCGGGATGTTGCTGGGAAGCCGCCGGGGAACCCTGAGCGTGCTGGCGTACCTGATGGAGGGCATCGCCGGACTGCCCGTCTTCGCACCTGGCGGCCCGATGGGCTTCGCGCGATTGGCAGGCCCAACGGGCGGGTACCTCATCGGCTTCGTCGCTGCCGCCTACGTAACAGGGCTGCTGGCTGAGCGGGGCTGGGATCGGAAGGCAACGAGCACCCTCCTGGCCATGCTGATCGGCAACGCCATCATCTATGCTTTCGGATTATCGTGGCTGGCCGTCTCCGTGGGAATCGGGAACGCCCTGCTTTTTGGCCTCTATCCATTCATCGCCGGCGACCTCCTGAAGGCAAGCATAGCCATGGCCCTGCTGCCCGCTGGATGGAAGGCGCTCAACAAGTAGTTCGGATCGCCGATCCGATTCCAAAGGAGGAGACATGATCGACCTAACCGACAAGATCGCCGTCGTCACCGGAGGAGCCCAAGGCATCGGCAAGGCCATCGCCGAGACACTGGCCCAGCAAGGAGCCAACATCGTCGTGGCTGACCTGCAACTGGAGAAGGCCGAAGCAGTAGCCCAGGAGATCGCCGCCGACACGGGCAGAAAGACGATCGCCGTCCGGGTGGACGTATCGGATAGCGCCAGCGCGAAGGCGATGATCGACGCCGCCATGGCCGAGTTCGGGCGCGTGGACATCCTGGTCAACAACGCTGGCATCACCCGCGACAACCTGATCATGCGGATGACCGAGGAAGATTTCGACCTGGTGATCGATATCAATCTCAGGGGGGCGTTCTACTGCACCAAGGCCGTCATCCGCCAGATGATGAAGCAACACTATGGTCGCATCATCAATATGGCCTCCGTATCCGGCATCTCCGGCCAGGCGGGACAGACGAACTATTCCTCCTCCAAGGCCGGTCTGATCGGCTTCACCAAGGCGCTGGCCAAGGAGGTGGGCTCGCGCAACATTACCGTCAACGCCGTGGCGCCGGGGTTCATCGAGACGGCGCTGACCGTCGATCTGCCCGAAGAGATCAAGGAGATGGGCATCAAACTGACGCCTCTGGGCCAGTTCGGGCAGCCGCAGGACATCGCCAACGCCGTAGCTTTCCTCGCCTCCGACGAAGCCTCCTTCATCACCGGCGCAGTGCTGAAGGTGGATGGCGGCATGGTGACGTAAAGGACGAGTGAGGGATGGAAATACAACCCAGGATCGGCAAGATCACCATCGCGCCCGAGGTGCTGGAGACCATCGCCCGCCTCACGGCCCTGGCCGTGTCGGGCGTCGCCCGCCTGGCCGAGCCGCCCGGGGTGCATCGACTCATCCGGCACGATGGGGTCGAGATCAAGATCGTCGGGGACGGCGTGCGCGTGAACGTGCACGTCGTGACCAATCCGGAAGCCAACATGCTCACAGTTGGCCGACAGATCCAATCGGAGGTCACCCGTGCCATCCAGGACATCGCCGATATGGATGTCAAGTCTGTAGACGTGCACATCGAGGACGTCGCCCATCCCCACACAAGCGCATAGAACCCAGCCAACGGGAGACCCGTAATCGTGAAGGCCCGCCATCAGGCTCGCATTGTCGCACTTCAGGTACTGTACGAGATTGACTGCGCAGGCCACGCCCCCGAGATCGTCTTGGAGCGGCAGTTGGCCGATGTCCAACTGCCAAAACCCACCGAAACCTTCATCCGCCGTCTAGTCAACGGCACGCTGGAACACCAAGACGTGCTCGACGTCTTCATCCATCGCTACGCCCCCGAATGGCCGCTAGAGCAGATGGCGTACATCGATCGCAACATCCTACGCATGGCGATCTTTGAGTTCGCCGTGGACGGACATACGCCGGTCAAGGTGGCCATCAACGAAGCAGTTGAGTTGGCCAAGGCCTTCGGCTCCGACAGTGCCCCTCGCTTTGTCAACGGCGTGCTGGGGACTGTGGTGGAGCACAAAGAAGCCATCGCACAGTCGGTTGAAGGCCACAGGGCAAAGGAGAAACCGTGAATCCTTTCTTGAACATCGGGACGGGAGAGTTGATGGCCATCCTGGCCATCGCCATTCTGGTCATCGGCCCCAAACGCCTAGTGACAATCGCCCAGGCACTTGGACGCATCGTTCGAAGAATGCAGGGTATTTCCAGCGAATTCGTCGGCAGCCTACAAGCCGAGCTGGCAGAGACCGAAAAAGAGGCTCGCGAGGCCATGGAGGGTGTGGCGGAAGAGGGCGCGGACATTTCGGCCGAGATCGAGGGGGCAGAGCGCCAAGCAGAGAGTGGCACGGTGAACGTCCAGAAGGAGATCCGGGAATTCGGGCAGGAAGCGCAGCAGGCTCTAAAGGAAGTCGCCGAGAGCTTTACTGGGATCGTCAAGGCTGAGGCGGAAAAGCCGGAAGCAGGGGAAGAAGAGGATGAAGAAGAAACAGGCGAAGCCTAAGCCAAAACCCAAAAGCAAGAGCGAGATGTCGCTGCTCGAACACCTGGACGAGTTGCGCCAGCGGTTTCTGATTGCCATCATCGCGCTGCTCGTCGGCACCATTGTCGGCGCGATTTTCACCGAACCTTTTCTGGGTATCCTGGTCGCCCCTGCCAGACAGGCCGGAATAGTGCTTCAAGCACTCAGACCATCTGAGAGCCTCGCCTCATACTTCAAGGTATCCATGGCGCTGGGCGTCGTACTTGCCATGCCGGTGATCATGTACGAGGTGTTTGCATATGCAGCACCTGGCCTGAAATCCAACGAAAAGCGTTACGTCCTCCTCGGTGCACCCTTCGCCACGCTATGTTTCGTCGGCGGCGCAATGTTTGCCATCTTCGTCGCCCTCCCCAGGGCACTCCCTTTTCTCAGCAACGTTCTGCGCGAATTCGTCAAGCCCAACTACGGCATCGAGTACTACCTGTCTTTCGTCAGCAACATCATGCTCTGGTCCGGCTTCGTCTTCGAGACGCCGCTGGTGATGTTCTTCCTGGCCAGATTGGGCGTCGTCAGAGCTCAGGGATTCGCCAAGGCCTGGCGCTACGTCTTTGTCGGCGGAGCCGTCGCATCAGCCATCGTCACGCCAACCGTGGACATCCTCAATATGATGCTGATCATGGGACCATTCCTATTGCTGTATGGACTGGGCATTCTGCTGGCTTTCCTGGCACAACGCGGTAGAGACTAGTGCGAACCCTGCCCTTTTGCGCGAAATCCCTATTTCCTGTATAATTTCTGATGGTACATCGAACACCAAACTCTCTATGAAAGGGGATGCCTGATGGATAAGAAAACCGGTACGATCATCACCATTGTCGCCGCTGTGCTGACCTTGTGCTGCTCAATCACTTGCTGTGTAGGAGGCATTCTTAATATGGTAGATGGAGGCAACACGCTTGGCCTCGACATCAACCCATACCTTATTGGCCTCCCTGCTGTTTGCCTGGGTATTCTAGGCTGGGCTATCCCCATCCTCCTGTGGGTCTTTCTAGTACGCGGCAGGGAAGACGAAGCCAAAGGCGCTGCTTTAGCAGACGTCTAGGCACGACAACAGGGTTGACAGAGTTCATACTTCGTACACAAATCCCGCACAAGGATGCAGTCTGCACCTCTATGAGAGTGAAGAGGTGATATTCGTTCCAGGGGGGATACATGCCATGCCCCTGGGAACAGACGCACCTTTTTGGGCGCGTCGCGTCAGGATTAACAGGACAGTACACTCATGGAGGAAGCCACATGAACACAACAACACAGACTTCAGGCATTGGTTGTTTTCAATGTGGAGATCAGGCCACTGGCCAGTGCAAGAATAACGGCGAATTCTACTGCGCTCAACATGGGGATAGTGGATATTGCCTGCAGTGTATTGCAGAGGCTCGGGTCTCTACTCCCAAGGGTGTGACCTCTTTGGCTTGGATACTATACGCATTAGCCGCTCTAGTGACGTTGCTGCTTATAGTAGCGGGCGTGGTGATAATCGCAATGGCGCTCTCTCTCGGCTCGGGCACACAGAGTGGCAATGGTGGCATATCGGCGATGACCATTGGTCTTCTGATAGGTGCACCATTCGGTGTAATCTTCTGGATGGCTGCCATTGGCCTACCACTGTACTTCACAGGTCGCGCACTCGGCAACGGGTCAGCAGCAGCTAGAACCATTGTCGTGATCATTTCTTGGATCCTGATACTTGCAGTGCCAACAGTCATCGGACCAATTGTGGGTATCGCTATTCTCCTTCTTGTCAACCAGCAACTGACGAAACACTGGTTTGCAATGAGAAGAATCAAGAGACAGTTCGCCAAGCAGTCCACAGACTGATATCACCTGGAAGACTTAACCTATCCAGCACAAGAGGAACGACGACTCCACAACCATCGAGTGAGTATATGAGAAAACGCGGGGGCACCTCGCGCGTTATCATCCTGGGCGCTGCCGGACGCGACTTTCACAACTTTAACGTCTGTTTTCGCGATAAGCCAGACTATCAAGTCGTCGCGTTCACTGCCACGCAGATTCCAAATATCGAGGGACGCTGCTATCCGCCAGCGTTGGCGGGAGGTCTGTATCCCGATGGCATTCCGATCTACCCTGAGGCGGAGCTAGACGCTCTGATCTCCCGCCTCCAGGCAGACGAGGTGATCTTTGCCTACTCCGACGTCCCTCACGAATACGTGATGCACAAAGCGTCACAGGTACTGGCCAAAGGGGCCGACTTCCGCCTGATGGGAGTCGGCTCTACTGCGCTCCAGAGCCGCAAGCCCGTCGTCGCCGTCTGCGCCGTGCGCACCGGCTCCGGCAAGAGCCAGACCACCCGCCACGTCTGTGGTCTGCTCCAGACAATGGGTAAGCAGGTAGTGGTCGTCCGCCATCCGATGCCCTACGGCGACCTGGCCGCCCAGGCGGTGCAGCGGTTCGCCACCTACGCGGATCTGGACGATTATCGATGCACCATCGAGGAGCGGGAGGAGTACGAGCCGCACATCGATCGGGGGGTGGTGGTCTACGCCGGAGTAGATTACGAGGCCATCCTGCGCCAGGCCGAAACGGAGGCAGACGTGATCGTGTGGGATGGTGGGAACAACGACCTGCCGTTCTATCGGCCCAACCTACACATCGTCGTGGCCGACCCGCACCGGCCCGGCCACGAGCTCCACTATCACCCCGGCGAGGCCAATCTGCGCGCCGCCGACGTGGTGGTCATCAACAAGGTAGATACGGCCAGTCCTGAGAACGTGGCCCAGGTGAAAGAAAACGCCCTTGCAGTAAACCCCCAGGCTATCGTCGTCGAGGCCGCCTCCCCTATCTTTGTCGAGGACCCCGCAGCGATCAAAGGCAAGCGCGTGCTGGTGATCGAAGACGGTCCTACCCTCACCCACGGCGAGATGAGCTATGGCGCCGGAGTAGTGGCTGCGCAACAGCTCGGCGCAGCGGAACTGGTCGATCCCCGCCCCTACGCCACCGGCTCCATCGCCGCCGTTTTTGAAAAGTATCCCCACATCGGCCCGCTTCTACCGGCGATGGGATACGACGCGGCTCAGGTGCGTGACCTGGAGGAGACGATCAACGCCACTGACTGCGATCTGGTGCTGATCGCCACCCCCACCGACCTGCGGAGACTGATCGACGTTCGTCACCCGACGGATCGAGTGCGGTACGAACTGCAGGTCATCAGTCAGCCGACGCTGAAGGAGATCGTGACACAGCGGTTTACATAGCGCGAGTTGCAAAGGGATCATCAAAGTAAAGCAGGATTCTGCACTCAGTCAGGAGACGAGCAATGCCAAAACTGTTCAAGACCGACATTGCGTCCGAGGCAGACTTGAAGGTTTTCGTCACAGACATCCGCCCGGAAGCCCACCTGATCGTCTACGAGACGACGGACGAGTGGGCCGCCACCGAGGACCCAATATGGTGCTATACCGACGTTCGGAGCACAGCGAGCAGGAGCGTGTACTTTACCAGCTCGCCGCTGGAAGCGGACCTGATCATCTTCAGGACCGATATCCAATCCGACGCCGGATGGGCGGATAGCACAAAGTCGGATCTGCTATAGCTTACCCGCCCACCACGATCGTCTCATCCCAGATGTCGCCTCCACTGCCGGTCGAGTCGGGGTTGCCGAGTTCGTACCAGTCGTCGGCCACCAGCACCCGCAGGGTGAACGTGCCTGCATCGGGGTACAAGACACCCGGCGTGAACGACGTGGTATGCGTCGCCCCACGGGCCAAGCTCGGAAGATCCTCATTTCCAGCAGGATTGGGTGGTCCCCTTTTTCAATTCGCCTATCTGGTATACAATCAACCTATGCAGCGAGATCGCCGATATTGGCTACGCCTGGCAAGGCTCGCACTTGTAGCGCTCATCGCAGGGGTGGCGATGGCCTACGCCGGATCCGCGGCGCTGGGCGGCGCCATCTACGCCCACGCCCTCACCCACCCCGGCTGCGGGGACACGGGAACCACACCAACCGATGTGGGCATTCAGGGCGCGCAGGATGTCGCCTACCCCACCCACGACGGCGGCGACCCCGCGGATCGCTTGACGCTGAGGACCTGGTATCTTGCGCCACAAAACGGCGTCGTCATAATTCTGCTGCCAGGGCTGGGCGGCGGGCGGGATGGGATGCTGCGCGAGGGGGCCATCCTGGCCCGCCACGGCTACGGCCTGCTGATGACCGAGCTGCGCTCCTGCGCCCACCCCGAAGGCCAGACCACGCTGGGCTACTACGAGTCGGAGGATCTGAAGGAAGCGGTGACGTGGGTGCTCGACCAGCCGGGCGTGGAGCACGTGGGGGTGCTGGGCTACTCCCTGGGCGGGGTAACCGCAACTCTGGGTGCAGCAAAGGACGAGCGCATCGAGGCGGTCGTCGCCGAGGGTGGCTTCTACGACCTCGCCGCCGACATCGTCAACGAGGGAAGCACGAGCTCCCTGTGGAAGACGATCATGTTCCAATCGATCCTCGTCTCCTTTCGACTCGAGACGGGCGTGGACGCGCACGACGTCAGCCCCATCTCGGCCATCGACCGCATCAGCCCGCGGCCACTGCTGCTGATCTACGGCGAACTGGAGGCGGGAGAGACGCGCCCGCAGGAGCAATTGGCGCGGGCGGGCGAGCCGAAGGACCTGTGGATCGTCCCCGGCGCCTGGCATGGCGGATACCTGGACGTCGCCGCCGAGGAGTGGGAGCAGCGAGTCGTGACGTTCTTCGATACCGCCTTCAACGCGCTTGAGGAGTGATCAACACAGGAACATGGGCAAGCCACTAGCACTGATCGCAGACGACCACGGCGACTCGGCCGTCATCTTCTCCGAGGCGCTGCGCGGGGCCGGATTTGCCGTCGAAATCGCATATTCCGGCACCGAAGCCCTGGCGTGCCTGGCAGACACAATCCCGGACGTCGTGATCCTCGACCTATGGCTGCCGCACGTGGACGGAACCGAGATCCTGGAACGCATCCGCGCCGACGAGCGGCTGGCGAGAGTCCACGTGATCGTCGTCAGCGCCGACCCGATCCTGGCCGAAACCACATTGGCCCAGGCCGATCGCGTGATCGTCAAGCCGGTCAGTTTCCTGTGGCTGCGCAACCTGGCCGTGCAGTTGATCGGCCAGCTTGGCCCGCCAGAGAGAACGGCCCAGGCAGGGGAAAGCGATCGTCCACGCGCAGGCTGAAAAACGGCGAAAAAACCGATGGACGAATGACTTGACTATTGGGGCAGATCATGGTATATTCGGGACGGTTACCCTCCTTTCGCAAGGACACGGCCAGCGCCCGCTGGCTGTGTCCTTTTTATACCCCCGAACGTCGAAGAAAAAGCGCCCTGGCCTGCAACAGCCGGGGCGAGGAGGTACAAGTGCTGGCGATGAGTGTGGACTCACCGCCGTGAGTTTGGAAGTCACGCCCATGAGTTTGAAAGTCACCGCCATGAGTTTGAAAGTCACGGCGGTGAGTTTGAGGGGCTATCTCAAAAGCCCGGTTTCCCAGCGCGGAAGTGTCTCTCGGCAGCGGCAAAGCGGCCATCCCACTCGCGCCTCCGCCGCTTCGGCGGTGGTGAGCCAGTCGGTGGGGGTGAAGTCGTTGGGCATTGGTTCTTACTCGTGCTTCGTACCATCGGGCATAGTCGCGCCTTTGAGCGACTTGGCTAAAGCGAGTTGTTCGTCACTCACTATAGCCCCGCCCAGGTCAGCCTGCTCCAGATCAGCTCCGCGCAGATTGGCGTCACTAAGGTTGGCGTAACTCAATCTGGCTCTACATAGGATTGCGCCGCTCAGGTCAGCCTTGCTCAGATCGACTTTACTTAGATTAGCACCTTCCAGATTGACCCCGCACAGATTGGCTTGCCTCGCGCTGGCCTGCCACATCTCGACCGTTTTTAGGTTGGCCTGTCTCAGGTTGGCTCGTTCGAGGTTGGCCTCCACCAGTTTGGCCCCCCTCAAGTTAGCCTCTGCTAGATCAGCTTGTTTCAGGTCGGCCTCGCGCAGGTCTGCATAACTCAGATCGGCCCGTTCTAGGTTGACTTCGCTCAAGTCAACCCCCTTCAAGTCCGCCCTCGCCAGATCAGCACCGCTGAACTCACTTTCCTTTTCCTTTGTGCCACAGTTGATAAGCTCCCAAACACGCCGCCACTTATCAGCGATTTGCGTGTTATCGTTCAGCCTGGTCTCTCTCAGATTAGCCCGCTCTAGCTTGGCCTGCCTGACATTGCTCCCCCGCAAGTCTGCCCCGCAGAGATTTGCTTCGCATAGATCTGCGCCGGACAGGTCGGCCTCGCGCAGGTCTGCATAACTCAGATCGGCTCCTCGCAGCGCAATCCCTTGCAAGTTCGTCTTTCTGAGATTGGCCCCTCGCAGGCTCTCTTTCCTGCCTGTAGCCGCCCACTCCAGGGCCGTCTTGCGCCAGCGCCGCCGCTCATCACGTCGGTGGCGCAACCCCTCAAAAAAGTAGCTAAATCCGGCCTCAGCGAGGCCGCCAATCAGCGCCCCCACAAGACCGATCAAGCCACCCAGTAGGAGATCCTCATTCAATGCACTACTTCCTCCTCATTGACCTGCTCTATTCTCTGCGTCACCCCCGTTCATCCACCCCCGGTCCTCCCAGGCCGGCCTCGAGCCGGGGCCTCTCAGCTCCGCCACCTCGGCAGTGGTGAGCCAGTCGGTGGGGATGAAGTCATTAGGCATTATCTACAAGACCCGGGATCTCGGCGGCCTCTTCTGTAGTGATGTAATCAGGCAATCCTAACCTCCTGGCATTAGGCCCTATGGGCAGCAACTCTCGCACGGGCTGTAGCGCTGGGAAACAGCTTCGTTTCTACTAGCGAAGTGAAGACGGTTTTCCGGCAGCAGTCGCTGTGCATATCGACACGAGGAAAGATGAAAGCGGTTGCTCTTGGTGCTTCCAACGTAAACTGCGCTAGATTCTTCCAGATCTGCTATCTCTGCCTGCTGTCCCGCACGTCTCTCAAGCATTTCTGCTGTATGATCCAGCTCCGCTATCCTGCGTGTCATCTCGAGTGTAGGACTCATCGCCTCCCCTAGCCTGCGCGTCATCTCGAGCGTAGGACCCATCGCCTCCGCTAGCCTGCGTGTCATCTCGAGCGTAGGACTCATCGCCTCCCCTAGCCTGCGTGTCATCTCGAGCGTAGGACTCATCGCCTCCCCTAGCCTGCGTGTCATCTCGAGCGTAGGACTCATCGCCTCCCCTAGCCTGCGTGTCATCTCGAGCGTAGGACTCATCGCCCCCCCTAGCCTGCGTGTCATCTCGAGCGTAGGACTCATCGCCCTTTCTAGACTGCGTGTCATTGCCACTGCATAGGGGATCGCCCCCTGGATCACGTCCAGCCATTCTCTGCTTGTTCTGCGGACTTGGGCACGCTCCTCTTCTGTTAGTTGGCTCTTGGCGGAGCCAATCAAGGCATTCACCTCTTGCTCTATTCCTTCAAGCTTCTCCAATTCCCAACGATGCATTGCACGATGATGCATTACTCTGTGGCGCCTTGAAACTACCTCTTCTTGGATGGTTTTCTGTAGATCTCTCCATCGTTCCTTATGCTCTTCTCTTTGGAAATAATGAGTAAAGACTTCATCCCACAGAGAGATTTTGCGTGTTTTCATGGCTAGCTTCTCTCGTAGTTCCTGTATCGAAGAGCATTCAGCAAGGAGCTCTTGAAGATCAGCCATGGAGAGCGGCCTTCCCTCCGCCCAGTGCTGGACTGAGCCGGTGACCACAAGTAGCAGGTCGTCAAGGTACGCGTGCTCTAAAGGATGATACCTATCGAGGCTTTCACTTGGCGCCCTTCCTTCAACTTGCTCAACCCGCTCACGGACTTGTTCAGGCACCATGTTCTCCCACCAATCGAAGCCTATGATTTCAGTCATAGCTCGGTTGACGAAAGTACGCAAGCGCGTTTCGATTCGAGCAAGAATAGGGTATGCTCGTTCTCTGATCTCATCACCAGGCTCATCAAGGAGCAAAATACAGAAGTCTCGCCTGACAAGCTGGGCCTTTGCTAGCTTCTGGTGACAGCTATCCACCTTCTCCCAATTACCCTTGATGGAAAGCTTGAGACAGCTTGTTCCTGCAGTAGAAGTCAGCTTCTCCGTGACCATTTCCACTGACGAGTCACGCTGCAAGCCAATCGCCTTGGCAGACTGCTTCCTCAGCTGATCCTCGTCGATCTGCGATCCATCGAATAGAAATTCGAGGGAGTAAAGCCTGTCTTCAGCCATCATCTCAATACGTTATGCCCCCCTCGCCCTCCTCCATCAGCCGGGATCCGAGGTGTCTCTTGGCCAGGCTGGGCTGGGATGAGGGCGGGGAAGCATCTACTTCTCTATCTAAGATGCTTACTCAGATCTCCTGTGAGTTCAGAGACGGCATTATCCACTGTCGCTGAAAGTTCGTCATCTGGTCGCGCATAGATTATGTTATGCAAACTCTCCATCCATTTTTCGTCGGATCGACGGTTAAGGTCTGTTGAACTTCTCTTACCCGATCTAAGTTGAATGGAGAAGTACGACTGGACTGTTGCAAACAGCTCCCTAAAGCTTTTCTCCAGAGGCTTGATTTCTTCCTGAAAGTCCTGGCGCAGAATAATCTTTGCTTCCCAATTCACAGAGCGAAGTTCCTCAAGGATCTCACCTAGAGGTCTCAACCGAGCCTGTCTTGCGAAGTGCTCGTCTAGAGCAACTCGCTCTTGAGGAGTCTCGTCTTCACTCTTGATCCTTTCTGCTGATTCTCCCGCAAAGGTTATTGGTCCCCTTGCCTGCCTGAATCTCTCCTGGAACTGAAAACCAAGCAATGCCATCTTGCGAGCTATCTCAAACTTCGCCTTACCCGTAAGCTCCTTGCGCCACTGTTTGACCCCACGAAAAGCTACAATGGCAGCAATTAGGGCTGCCAGCGCAACAACAACATCACTTCCCATTGAGACGAATTCTGAGATCTGACTTAATGGCATTTGCCCCTCCGCTACCCAATATCCTGTTTGTCGACAAATATACCTATACGCGCCCCCCCCTTCACGAAAACCCCACCCATCCTGGCCTAGGCCCACTTCTTACTCCCGGCAAGCCCTCCCCTCGCCCCCTCCATCAGCCGGGAGATGAGGCGTTAGGCATCTACACCACACTCCAGGCCGATTAGCTTTCCACTCGCGAGAGTATCCTCAATCGACCAGAGCCAGTATTCTCATCCCACTCTAGCTTCTGGAATTCGTAATAATCCGTGCTACCCGCTTGAGCCACAACACCTTCCCACCCCAGGGACACATCAGTCAAGGGAGGCTGCGTAGTGAACCCTAATTCACAACCGATGTACTGCCCTATGTCGCTGCCCTGCGAGACTTCTAGAGTTCCTTTTATTGCAGGTCGATCGTCAGGCTCACCTCGAAAGACTACATTCATCATCACATATCCTCCTAGAAAGCACCTCACTGTCGCCCCTCCATCAGCCGGGAGATGGGGCGCCTCCAGGCCAGGCTGGCCCCAAGCAGATGATGAGAGAGCGCCATAAAAGATCAAGCCCCACCCTGTCGGGTGGGGCCTCAGTGTTGCCAGGCCCGTTCGCACAGGGCCTTCCTGCTACTATCAGGTGGGCCGGGAAGGACTCGAACCTTCGAAGGCTGAGCCAGCGGATTTACAGTCCGCCCCCTTTGCCGCTCGGGACACCGACCCACTTTGATTTGAGATTTGGTGATCTGAGATTTGTTGGTTTGCAGCAGTGTCAAGCCCATGCAACGCACCCCAAATCGACCAATCTCAAATCACAGAATCCCAAATCGTAGCCGACGCTGGGAATCGAACCCAGAACCTACTGATTACAAGTCAGTTGCTCTGCCGATTGAGCTACGTCGGCACGGCTTGCATTATACCATAACCAACCCAACGGTCAAGAAAAGCTGCCCGCACCGAGCACCCAGCACCCAACACGAGCTTTGACTTCCAGACAGACCTGCATTATACTGAATGACGATGGGCGAATCACCTCCCCGTGCGCCCCAGGTGGGCTGTTCCGCCGAGGACGATCTGGGGCTATCCGACGAGGATAGTGAAGAAGAGCGCATCGTCGCCGAATTGGAGCTATTGGGCGTGCGCTACCTTTCACGCCGCACATCCGAGCGAGCCAGGCACGTGCGTCCTCCGGACGCCTTGCTGGCCGACCTGGTACGACAGCCCAGTGCGCGCGTCCGAGCGGCGACGATCGCCGTGCTGCTGGCACACCCGGAGTACGCCGCAGGCGTCTCCCACGCCCTGGAACGGCTCCCCCCCGCCGAGCAGCAGACACTGCGAATATTCTACACGGCTGCCGTCCTGCTGCAACAGGAACACGCCGAACGGTTGCAGCACTATGTGCCGGTACAGCACTTGCCAAACCGGTTTGCGACGGACCTGGGTCTGTCAGCCACAGCCCCGCCCTCCGAACAACTCACCGCCCTGGGCCAACGGCACCGGCAGCAGACACAGGCTGTCGTCAACTGGGTGGGAACGTATGAGGACGTGGCACGCCATCTGCTCCGCTCGTGGGAGTTAGAGGCCCGATGGAACCGGTCACATCAGCCCACCTGAGGTCATTCCTGCAAAGCCTGGGCGAACGCTACCAGGGATTTGCAGCGATCTATTTGCTCGGGGGAAGTGCGCTTTGCCTGCTGGGCAGCCCACGCGCGACCTTGGACGTCGACTACACCATTGAAGTGGCGACTGAGGATAGACCCCGGTTTCAAGCCGTTTTGACTCAGTTGGCCGCCGAAATGCGGCTGGACGTGGAAGATGTTCCACTCGGAGAGTTCATCCCTTTACCACCAGGGGCCCACGAACGAAGGCGTCCTATCGGACGATTCGGCCAACTGGACGCCTACATCTTTGATCTGTACAGCATTGCATTGAGCAAGATCGCGCGCGGATTTGAGGCTGATCTCGACGACGTCGTTTTCATGCTGAGCGAACACCTGATCGACCTCGACGAACTGAGGCACTTTTTCGAGCACATCCTGCCGCGAGCGCCCGAAGCCGACATCGTCCCACAGGAGTTCGAGGGCTACTTTGCAGAGGTCCAGCGTCGAGCAAGGCGCTAGCCAAGCCCGCTATCAGCAGACACCCTACCGCCTCCAGCGGTAATCCCTGTCCAACGCCTCCATAAAGTCCTTGTGCACCTCCCCCATCCCCTCCATGGCCCACTCGTCGCCCGTCCAGCGGTAGATCAGATAGCACTGGATCTGCTGCGCGTGGGGCGTGTTGTTCCAGCGATCGATCTCGGCGTAGGCCGCCTGAATCCACCCCGAGCGCTTGTTCAGCCAGCCCTTCTCCACCTGCTCGCCTTCGTGCGGCGCGCGCTCCAGCTTGATCCAGTGATTGCTCTCCGTGAGGTAGAGCGGGCGGTTGCGCCACTTGGCCGGGATCGCCTCGGCGAAGGGGCGATAGGCCTGGAAGTGATAGTAGTGCTCGTTCGGCGTGTTGGGATCGAGGGGAGGATCGGTAAAGACCGTCTTTGCCGCGATCAGGCCGACGTCGAGCCAGTGGGTATAGGTATGCAGCGCGATGCCGTCCAGGTCATCGATGTGATCCAGCATCGTCTTGAAATAGTCGAGTGGGCGGTGAGCCTCGCCGGTCAGTTTCCAGGGCAGGCCAAAGTAAGGATCCACCGCACCCGGCACGACGATGGCCTCCGGCTGCACCGCCTTGATGCGCTGCCGCGCCAGATTGAACGCCTGGGCATACATCTCCGCCCTGATGTGCTCGTCGGGGTCCTTCTCGCCGCCGGGGTGCTCGCGGGGGTTGTTCTGCTCGTTGGCGATGATCCAGATGTGGCACCCCCGCGAATCACGAACGTAGTTGGCGCACCTCTGCGCAAAATCCGCGTACCTGGCGCTGACCGGAAGCGTGCCCGTTTCGTCGTAGCCGTTATTGAGCCGCACGATAACGCCGTAACCATCGTTCGACCACGAGGTCAGGTCGGCGCCACCGCCCTGGCCAGGATTGGCGCCGATCGCCTCGGTGAAGAGCACCCAGCCGGTCTTGTTCTTGCCCTGGAAAAGGTGGCGGAAGTTGGCAGGCGTGGTGGCGCCGGCGGCGTGCATGCCAAAGATCCACGCGCACTCCCCGGCAGGCAATTCACTATCGCTCACCGGCCGCCGCGTGTCGGCCCCCTGTTGGGCCCGCACGTAGGCGCCGTTCACGTACCCCTCGTGCAGGCTGGGCGCGCACACCTTGATCCACTGGTCCTTGCCCACCTTCGCCCCCACCTCGTTCTGGTTCTCCAGCACCTCCAGCACCGTCTTATCCACGACGTGCCAGACGGGGTTCTGGTTGATACCGGGTGCCGGGCGCAGGTTCAGGCCGCCGCTGCTGTAGACCACCAAGTGAGAGACCGCCTCCCCCACGACCTCTCCCGGCTCTTCGTACAGCCGCACGTACCGGGCTGCGACGTACCCCTCGACCCCGCCGGGCGTGCGGACGTGCAGCCATTGCCCTTGTTGCGCAACTTTGGATTGCACATCCGCCTCCGGCTCAAGCGCCTCCAATATCTCTCCATCGTCCACCCGCGTGATCGGAGGGCGATCAGTGGAAGGCTCCGGGCGAACGTTTAGGTAGCCCACCACCGGACTCACCACCTCCACCTTCACGCCAGGCGCAACGACCGGCTCGACTGGCTCCACAGGCCCTGCCGGCTCCGCAGGTTCCTCGGCCCCCGCACGCAGCTTCACGTACCAGGCTGCAACGTACCCCGCGACCCCGCCGGGCGTGCGGACGTGCAGCCATTGTCCCGGCTGCGTCGCCTTCGCCCTGACCGTCTCCGGCGGCTCCAGCGCATCCAGCACGTCCCCGTGGTTCACCCGCGTGATGGGAGCCCCGGCAGTGGAGGGACCGGGCCGGACGTTCAGGTAGCCCACCTCCGGGCTCACCACCTCCACCTGCGCGCCGCTCGGGAGGGCGTGCGCCACAGGCTCGCCCAGCGCGAAATCACGGATGAGCGGCAAGAGATCGTCGTTGATCGCAGCGGCGGTAAAGACGCTGAAGAACGATGGATTGTGCGCAGCCAGTCGATCGAGCCAGACCTGGAACTCGCTCGGCGTCATGCGTACGTTCGCGTGCTCGTCACGGTAAGGTCCCAGCACCGGGTACAGCGGCGGGCGGCAGCCCCAGCGCTGGGTCCATTCCTCGTACTGGCCATACGTCCACTCGTCGATCACGCGTGCCACCTGCTGCTCGACGGGTGTCGGATCGTCGGGGAGGAAATACGTGCCATACGCCATCGGCATCAATCCCCCCTTGCAGAACGCGTTCATCTGCTCGTAGGGCAACTGCTGGTGATAGGAAATGGCGGGGTAGGAACAGTTGAAAAGCGCGCTAAAGCCGATCCCGGCGACCCTGAGATAGTCGCCCAACTGAACGGCCTGCGCGAACCGGTTTCGGCACTGATCAGCCTCAGTGTCGAACGCGAACCCCTCGAATCCGTCCTGAAAGGCGCGCACGACGACCTGGGCCTCCCCCTGCGGATCGTCCAGCAGCAGCCACATCCACGCAAAGGGGACCAGCCCCGCGTCCTTGATCTTTTGGGCCACCTCGGCCATACCAGGGTAGTAGGTAGCCCCCTGCCCGACTTTGTACAGAACGTGCGTCGCCCCCACCTGGGGAGCGATCTGGATGGCCCGATCCAACTCCTGCCTGCGATAAGCCCACACACCTTTACCTTCTAGCATCGTGTACCTCCTCTCCACACCACTGCCCGGCCCTTCCGCCGGAGGCTCTCCGCCGGGTGCACCGCCGTGCGGTTCCGGTTCAGCAGTACCGCCGGCGCCAAGTCCCCGGAAGAAATCGAGGATCGCCTTGATGAACGTGTCCCAGCCATTGCTCATTTTGCACACTCCCTCGCTAACGTGAAACGTACCAGCTATCCCCAACGTAGAAGCGCCAGGGAGCGGACAACGCCTTCTCATCCCCCCGCACACCAACCCGTGGTCCGGTGGCGACTTTCTCCTCAGGCACATCGGCGTCCCGCTCGATGAAAAGGAACGCGTCGGGGACGCAGAGGTCAGTTCCATCGAACTGCCGATCGATCGCCAGCGCCCGGCACAGTTTGGCCGGGCCGCTGGTCAGTTCTACGTCAGGCTGACCGCCACGGCCTTCGACCGACTCAGGCCACCGTCTTTCGCACATCGCCCCGATCCCCTCCAGCGGCTCCAGCGCGCGGACGAGCACCGCCGCCGGGAATCCCTCTTGCTCCGTGACGGCGTTCAGGCAGTGATGCATCCCATAGATGAGATAGACGTAGGCATGTCCAGAGGGGCCATACATCGCCGCGTTCCGCTCCGTGCGCCCAGAGTGCGCGTGACAGGCCTCATCCCCCTCACCGATGTACGCCTCGACCTCGACGATGCGCCCGGAGAGACGCTCGCCGTCCAAGATTCGCACTAATCGCTGGCCCAGCAGTTCGCGGGCGACGGCAAGCGTATCGCGGGCAAAGAAATCACGCTCCAAACGCCGGATCGTCATGATGTCGCCTCCAGTCGGAACCGTGGGTCGCGTTCCAGCGTCAGGCGTAGCCCTTCCGCCAGATCGATGCGCGGCTCATACTCCAGAAGCCTGCGTGCGATCGAGATATCGGCACATAGCCGGGAAACACCCCCGCTCTCGGCAGGGCTATGAAGGACCTCAAGCTCTCGCCCCGCCACCTCTCCCACCAGTGCGACCAATCCGTTGATGCTGGTCGCGCGCCCCGTACCCACGTTGACAGTGCGGCGATCGACGTCGGAGGCAGTGGCAGCGGCCGCCAGCGCCTCCACTACGTCGTCCATGTAGACGAAATCGCGCGTCTGCTCGCCGCCGCCAAAAACCACGAGCGACCCACCGCCCAGAGCCTGGCGCAGGAAACGCGGCACCGCCGGCGGGTGGAAGACCGGCAGGTTCTGCCCCGGCCCGTAGGCATTGAAAACGCGCAGGATCACCGTCTCGATCCCCCACAGCGCGCCGATGGTACGCACGTAATACTCGGCGGCCAACTTGCTCACCGCGTAGGGGGATTGAGGGTTGGGGATCTGATCCTCCCGCACCGGTTGCTCGGCTTGCTCACCGTAGACGGCGCCGGAGGAGGTGAAAACCACGCGCCGCACACCCGCGTCGCGCATCGCCTCCATCACGCTCACGGTGCCGCCGACGTTGACCTCGTTGTACTCGCGGGGATAGAGAATGGACTCGGGAACCTGGACGCGGGCCGCCAGGTGATAGACGCAATCCACGTCCTGCAAGAGCGTCCACAGCTTGGGCCGGTCAGCGACGTCCCCTCGGGTGAAAAGCACCCGTTCGTGCAGCCGATCGCGATTGCCCGCGCTTAGATCGTCGAGCACCCGCACCTGATGATCACCTCGAACCAGATGATTGGCCAGGGCGGCTCCAAGAAACCCGGCCCCACCGGTGACGAGAAAACGCATGGGAACTCCGTTCAAATGGCGAATGACAAATGACGAATGACGAATGACGAATCAGCGATCAACCGCCGTTCACTATTATAGCACATACGCTCACAAATGAGCGAATCGAGCGTCTCAGATCAAGCACAGAGCCACCCAATGCGCCGTGCGAACCACACCAGCGGCTGTGTTGCCGCGTACCACGCGCGATCCAGGACAGAGGCCTCGGGCACATGCGCTTTCAGCCGCTGCCACCGCCCACGGGGCACGTCGGCAACACCGCGCTCTTCCTGCACGACCGACGGTCCAACGCGCGCCTCCGACTGCCCGTAACGATAGGCGGCGCAAACGCGCTGCGCCACGCTCAGAACGTAGCGATGCGTCACCCACGCCGCAGGCTCGTAGTAGATGCACGCCCCCATCTCGCGCAGGTTCAGGTCGATGAGATAATCGTCATAGTACCACGACGCCGGAGCCCCAGCCTGCGCCGCCAGCCACACCTCGCGGCGAAAGGTGCGGTTCCCGCCGAACGTGAACCAGGCCCGTCCCGCCTGATCGACCCGAACGCCCAGCGGCGCGTTGAGCCGGTTGAAGCGCGCCAGGTGGCCCAGGTACTGCTTGCGCCCGGCCACGTTCATGCGCGCGCCCGGCCTCAGCCCACCGCCGACGCCGTCCGCATCAGGATGCGCGGCATAGACCCGCGCGTAGCACGCCAGCCATCCCGGCGGCGCGACGCAGTCATCGTCGATGAAGGCCAATATCTCACCCCGGCTGTTCCGGGCGCCCACCAAGCGCGCCGCCCCCCACCCCTGCCGCCGCCGGCGGAGATACCGGACACGGTCGCCATCCAGGTAGGAGGGCAAGACCCGCACCGTCCGCCTTCGGCTGCCGTCATCCACCACGATGACCTCGTAGCAGTTGGCGGGGAAATCCTGCGCCAGCACGCTCTCCACGCAGGCGGCCAGCAGGCGCGGGCGGTTGTAGGTCGGGATAATGACCGAGAACTCACACATCGCAAAACCGCACAAACTGCACGTCCGGGCAGGCCGTTGCCCGCTCCAGCCAGCGCAGCCAGCGTGCATAGACACCTCCAGTTTCCAACACGCGCCGATAGTGCTGCACGAAGACGACAGGCGCGTTCCACCGCCCTGCCAGCCACAGGAGCCGTTCCGTCGCCGGCCAATCGCTCTCCTCACACCTCTCGAAATCGAGCACATCGACGTCGGTGGGCCAGAGCCCGGCTTTGGCAGGCGCAAAGGGCAGCCCCACCCGACGCCGCAAGCGTCCCCACCAGTGGGCCCATCTTGTCCCGCCGTGGGTCGCCGCCCACGTCGAGCAGACCTCTAGCCCCAGCTCGCGCGCGGCCTGCAACCCCGCCCGGGAGAGATACTCGTGTGGCGGGATCAGTACGCGAATCGGAACGTCTGGCCAGGCGTCGCGCAACGCGGCCAGCCCTGTTTCCAGGCGCTCCCGGATCGCCTCGACCGACCCATCCGCCAACTCGCCGTACCGGTGCTGCCAGCCATGCAGGGCGATCTCGACCAATCCGGCGCGGTACTGCGCCGTCAGGAACGCGCCCAAATCGCCCCCCACCCCAGCCCTTCCCCACGGAGGGAGGGAGTACGGGACGATCGACAGGCAGACGGGGATGCCGCGTTCCCAGCACGGTCTGTACACCTGCCACAGATCGGCAAGGGCTGTCGCCGCGTCAATGTCATCAACGCGCAGAATAGCCCGCTTCATCCAACCACCGTGCGATTTGCCCCTCATCCGGCGGCTCAACGCCGCGTTCGTAGCCCCAGAGCGTGATGGGGCGATGTGCGTACTTGCGCCGCATGACTCTCCGCGCCAGATAGACGCGCGCCGTCTGAAGCGTGATGAAGGGCAGTTGAAACAAAAGGAGCGCCGGGACCAACGTTGGCCAGTGGCGCGGCTCGGCGAAGCGCAAGAAGAACAGCACGTGATTGCGCATGCGGTAAAAGGTCTGCCAGGCGAATCGCTTCTCGCCGGATCGCCCGACCTGGTGAATCACCCGCGCCTGCAAAGCCGCGACCGTGCGGCAGCCCAACGTCCTTTTGGCCCGCAGGCACAGGTCGGCGTCCTCAAAGTAAGCCACGTAGGTCGGGTCGAGCTCACCCACTGCCTCGAACACCTCCCGCCGCGCCAGAAACGCGCACCCCCACACGTAGTCTATGGGCAGCCACGCTCGCCCATCCAGCGCCCCGTTGTATCGCCGCAGCCACACCTGCCCCCACCGAAAGTCGAGGTCGCCGCCCAGATCGAAAATATCGGGTCGCAGCGCGCGCTGCATCACGGGACCGACGATGCCCACACCATCCACCTCTTCACTGACACGCACCATCTCTGCCAGGGTGTCCGGCTCTACGATCACATCGTTGTTCAGCAGCAGGATCCAGTCCGCTCCCTGCGCCAGCCCCCAGGCGATCCCCTGGTTGTTGGCACGGACGTAACCGACGTTGGTCGGGTTGCCGACGACATGCACCTCCGGGAAATAGCGGCGCACGGTGTCCGCGGTTCCATCCCGCGAGCCGTTATCGACCAGCACGATCCGGCAATTGCCGTATGCCAGCCGTCGCAGGGCTGTGAGGCACGCCAGCGTCTCCCGCAGACCATTCCAGGTCACCACCACGATGACGACAGAGGGCTCGCTCATACTGCCCGCCTCGCCTGCGAGACGGCCTCCGCATAGGCGCACTCAAGCTGCGACACGCTCGCGCCCCAATCCAGCGTTTCCATCACGTGACGCCGCCCTGCCTCTGCCAGGCGCGCCCACCGCTCCCGGTCCGATAGCAACCGCAGCACCGCCTCGGCGAACGCGGACGCAGTGTCGGCCACTTCAATAGCAACGCCCACAGGCGCGGCGACCCCTTCGTTGCCCAACGTCGTCGTGACCACCGGGCGGCCCGCCGCCATCGGCTGGGCTACCTTGATCAATAATCCGCCGCCGGCCAGGCTGGGCGAAACGGCCACGTCGGTCGCCGCCCACTCGGCCATCGGGTCCGGCACAAAGCCGGTGACGGTCAATCGTGGATCGGTTTCCGTCCGGCGGCGCAGCCACACTGGAGGATTCGCACCCACGAGACGCAGCGTCGCACCGGGATGCGCAGTCGCCACCTGCGGCCAAACGCCATCCAGCAGAAACCGCGCCGCTGCCTGGTTGGCCAGCCGATCCATCGCCCCCAGGAACGTCAACCGGCCCGGCGTGAGCGATTCCCGGTCCACGGCGCACATCGCGCCGAGGTCTATCCAAGGAGGCACAACATAGATCCGTCCTGCTCCCAGGCGCGCCAAGTGATTACGGTCGGCCACAGAGCACGCCAGCGTCACGTCCGCCTGTCGCATGTACCGCCGCTCGCCCCGGATCAGGCGGCGCGCCCTCAGCGCTACCTGCACCTTCCGCCATCCCCAGGGGCAGAGCCGCACCTCGCGCGGGCAGACGAGGTGCGCCACATCCAGCATCCCCAGCACGCTCCCCACACCCCCCGGAACGACGTCCAGGTAGCACCCCATCTCCGTCCAGGCAAAGTGGGCGACATCGATTTGGTGCTCCCGGCAGATCTTGCGGATGAGCGCCCGCACCTCGGCGTGCGCCCGGCGGCCCAGCGTCCACGGGCGGCGCCACCCGCCGGCAAGCAGTCGCGCGGCCTTCTGCCGCCACGTATGCGCTGGCGTCACGATGTGCAGCATCGCGCACCGCGCCGCCAGAGCCCGTACGTACGACTCAGGCTCCCCCCGCCCGTAGCACAGGACATGGACAGTGTTTCCCCGTTCAGTCAACGAGCGAATTGTGTGGTAGAGATGTTGCCCGCCGCCGTGGGCGATCTCGGGATGGGGCAGCCACGGCGAGACGATCAGAACTTGCATGGGCGTCCTCTCACATGTCTCACCGCCGCCACACCCAATCGTCCCAATCTCGCTGCGCCTCCAGCGCGCGCGCCTGCCACTCGGCGGCGGCCTCCGCGTCCCCCTGCACCAGCGCGTAGACGGACATCGCGCCGTAGTAGCGGGCATATCCCCCCAAGAGTGAGTCTGCCTGCCGAAAATCGGCCAGCGCCTCGTCTGGCTCACCTGCGTCGAGCCACATCAACCCGCGATCCAGCCACAGGTCCGGATCACTGGGGCTCAGCCGGATGGCCTCGGTGTAGGCGTCGATGGCCCGCCGGGCCACGTCCCGGTCCCCATCCGCCAGGTGCCAGCGGCGCTGGTACCATCCACACGATCGCCAGTACCCCGCGACGTCGGGCCGCTGCCCCACCAGCCGGTCGTAGACGGCTGCGCCGCGCTGCCAAAGCGCCTCGTCCCGCTCCGCCTCAGCCCACGCACCATACACATTTCCATGTACCGCGAGGAACACCTCCGGCGTCGGCGAAAGAGCACAGGCCATTTCCAACGCTCGCGCGGACTCACGCCACAGGTCTCTCGGAGCCAAGAGGGACTCCCCCACGAAGGCCAGCACGTCCGCCGCCACCAGCCAGACTGCGAGTAGGACGCTTGCCACCGAGATCGCCCATCCCAGCCATTGCGTAGACTTCCGAAGTCTGCGAGACTTCGGAAGTCCGTCCCCGCGCGCGTGCGCCATGCCCGCCAGCGACCAGAATAGCACCAGCGTCGCCGCGCTTTCGAACGAGAAGAGGTAGGTGATCAGATTCGCCGCCAGCGAGCCCAGGACGGCGGCCCGCAGCCATCGCTCGCCGGATCCGCCCACGTGCACCGACCCGACGAGAGAGAGCAGCATCGCACCGAGCATCACCAGATAGCACGTCAACCCAAGCAGGCCGCTCTCGATGGCCACCTCCAGAAATACGTTGTGTGGGCGCCCGCCCAGCGCAGCCGCGCCGCCAAATGGCGCGATCTCTGGCGGCAAGAACCACTCCAGCACGATGCCGAACGTCGCCGGGCCGTAGCCGAGCCACGGGCGTTCCCCGATGGCGTCCAGCGTCGCCCGCCAGCCCAGCAGCCGGATCTGGGCCGTGGCCCCCTTCCAGCGGAACATGTTGGTCAGGTTTTGCAGCACGTGGGGCGCACTGCCAGGCAGAGGGGGCAGCAGGCTTAACACGAACAATGCCGCCAGTCCCACTGCTCCGGCGGCCACGAGGAGACCGGCGGCCCGTCGCCGCCCCGAGGCCCACAGCCGTGCGACGCCCATCACTACCAGTCCCGCCATCGCTGCCAGCCAACCCGCCCGCGAGTAGGTGAGCACCAGGCACGTCCCCTGGAGCGCCAACAGCGCCAACGCCGCCCCCGCGCGGCGAGGGGCTGCGAGCAGGCGCATAGCTGTCAGAGGCATCACCATCGCCAGGTAGGCGGCCAACAGGTTCGGATGGGCCAGCGTACTGGCCACGCGGACCAGGGTTCCGCCCGCGAGATAGTTCACGATGACATATTGCAGCACACCGTAGCCCGAAATGAGACCACTGGCAATCAGGATCGCCCGCACGATGCGCTCGCAATGCGCAGGCCACGCGAGCGTACGCCGCGCCAGCACGAACAGCACCGCACCCGCCGCAGCGAGCCACATGCCGTTGCGCCACGCCGGGTCACCCCACAGGCTCCAGTGGGGCGCGACAGATGTCGCCATGCTCAACAGGCGCACCAGCACATAGAGCCCAATCCAGAACTCGGGGTCACGCCACGGCCTGGGCCGGAGAAGCCCCAGACCCATGCCTTGCCGCAAGGCACCGCCGAGGAGCAGGCCGGTGAGTGCCAGTACCAGCGCCACCTTGTCCGGTTCCCACTGCCAGCGGCTCACCGGATTGTACGCCAGCGGCACCAGCGCGAACAGGACGAGCCACGCCTGCTCCGAGAGAGATCGCATCGCACAAACCTACAACCTGTAAAGCCAGCGCCGCGCCACGTCGAGCCCAACCTGAACCGGTCCCAGACCGCGCAACGGATCGACTAACCGCCGCACGGATGGATGGCCGGTCAACCGGCGTAGCGCGGCCTGGGTGGGCGATAGTCCAAGCGCGTAGACCGTGGCCTGCTCCACGGCGGCGTAATCCACCCCCTTCACTTTGCCTCCCAACCGGTCGCGCCGGTAGGTGGCGGGGCCATCGGCCAGGAGCAGTCCATTGCGGCGGCACGCCTCGTACATATCGCTGCCCGGCGATGGCGCGTAGACGCTCACGCTGTTCACTGCCGCGCCAACCTCGCGCACGAGCCGGGCTGTGTCCATCATCTCCTCCGGCGTCTCCGTGGGCAAGCCCAGCATGTAGTTGCCGAAGATGCGAATCCCGTACCAGCGGCACACCTCCGCTACCTGGTAGTTCTGCGCTACCGTCGTGCCTTTGCGTAATAGTCGGAGCACTCGGTCGCTGCCACTCTCGAAACCGATGCTCAGGGCCGACAGCCCGGACCCTTGAAGCGCAGCGATCAGGTCCTCCTCATTCACCACCAGGTCGGCCCTTGCCTGACAGAACCACGGCTGGCCAAACTCGCGAGCGTACCCCTCCGCGAACTGCAATGCCCAGTCACGGTCCTCCAGCAGGCAATCGTCATGGATCATCAGGCTACGGAAAGCATATCGGTCACGCAGCACACGCAGCTCAGCCAGCACGTGATCCACGCTGCGCCGCCGCGCATATGAACCAAAGACCGCACGCTCAGCGGGCTGGCAGAACGCGCAGTTATACGAGCAGCCGCGGCCGGCGATGAGGGTCACAGTCGGCAGGGGCAGCCCAAGCCGCGTGGGGTAGAACCCGCCACGCAACTCGGCCTCCACATCGAACAATTCCCGTGCAGCGAACGGCAGCGCGTCCAGGTCCGGTGGCACACCGCGCTGGACGCGCAGCGGCGACTCCCCCCGCCACAGCGCATCGGCCAGGGCCACGATGGCGCGCTCGCCCTCACCCTGAACCACATAGTCGATGACAAGATCGAAGTCGTCCGGGCAGACGGTGGGGTGCAAGCCGCCCACGACGATCCAGGCAGAGGGATGTTCCTGGCGGATGACGTGGGCACAGCGCAGGGCGATGTCTCGCTCCGGGCTGGTCACGCTGATGGCCCACAATGCGGAGTTTCGCGCCCGCACGGCCCGCCGGAACGCGCCCCAGCCACGCAGACCGCGCAGGTCGATCAGATCAACGACGTGACCGGCAGCCTGCAACGTCGCGCCCAGTGAGGCCAGGCCGTGGTGGATGAGGTGCGCCTCCGGCGACCAGGGCCGCCGACCCAGACAACCGAACCCGGCGCTGGCGATGGCCGGGTAGATCAACGTCACGTTCACGATACCACCCTAAATATCTTATTGACCTTCGTATTTTTATAGGAGAGAATGTTCTGGTATAATAGCGCCATTATGAGACCCAAAGGTAGTGCAGAAACATTGGAAGTTCGTCGTCTTAAGGGTGGTCGCCTGCTCCTGGAGGGCA